>Ga0335073_10014345_pt1 | contig 11099 bp, 8 predicted proteins | sample Lox_Sample_22_FD_207093 | JGI IMG/M metagenome (GOLD analysis project Ga0335073, IMG submission 207093) | Soil microbial communities from Loxahatchee National Wildlife Refuge, Florida, United States - Lox_Sample_2.2 | ecosystem: Environmental > Terrestrial > Soil > Wetlands | place: USA: Florida... | reverse complement strand
GTTTTTCGTTGCGCACCGTGACGAGCCCCTCGCGCGCGAGCTTCTTCAGCGCGGGATAAATCGAGCCGTCACTGACGCGATAGAAGAAGCCGATCGGATCGAGGAAGCGACGACGCAAGTCGTAGCCCGTCGCCTCGTGCTCCATCAGAAAGCCCAGGATCGGAAACTTGATGTCCATCCTGGGGCGCGATGCCTCGACGGTCTCCGGCGCCGGCCGCGATTGCATCAGATGCAGTCTTGCTCCTGCGGCGGCGGCGCCGCGCGAGCCTCTGATCGATCCTTCGTACACGATTAGCCCTCAATATCTCGACTTGAGACATGAAGCAAGATAGCTGCCAGTCAACTTCAGTGCGGCTGAATACTAGTTGCTGAATCTGAAGCGGCGCGTGATGCGCTCGATATTGGTGCGGCCCGTCAGCGGCGCCATTTTAGATGCGCGCGCCTCGAGCTCTGCGCGACGCGCGGCCTCGGGCTCGCTGCCGAAGACACGATCCCAGAGCGGAGTCGTTACACCGAAATAAGCGTTCGGCGCGCCGGTGTGATGCGCCAGATGGCGCGCGCGCAGCCACGATTCGAGATTGCTGCTGGGCTCCGCGAAATGAAAGCGGTAGTGCAGAAACTCGTACGCCAGAAAGCCCGCGATGATTCCGCTGAGGGAGATCGTCGGCGCAGAGATTCCGAGAAAGGCGAGGCTCGTGAAGTAAACGATCGCGACCCACGGCCAGGCGCGAATCGTGAACACGCGATGCGGATCGCCATGATGGATGCCGTGGATCTTCGTAACGAAGGTACGATGCGAATGCGCAAGCGCGCCGTGAACGACGTACTCGACAATCGTCCACGAGAAGAGCCCCGCGACGAGCAGGATCGCATCGCGCATCATGATCCGATCTTAAAGGTCGCCCGTGTCCGCTTCAACCGCATGATCCCCGCTGCGTGCATGCAATCGCGCTGCGGCAGTTGATCACTTCGACATGCGGAAGCATTTGCGCTTAACCACTTGCCTCTAGTTCAATATTGAACTATGAAAAGGTTGAACTGAGGCCATCGCAAGGAGACTCTCAAAATGTGGAACTCGGATAATCCTTTTCTCAACGGCAACTACGCACCGTGGCGCGAAGAGGGCGATGCCTACGACCTCGAGGTCGTAGGCGAGATCCCGCGCGAGCTGCGCGGCGCGCTGTATCGCATCGGGCCGAATCCGCATTTCCAGCCGCTCGGCCGCTACCACTGGTTCGACGGCGACGGCATGACGCATGCGTTCATCTTGCGCGACGGCCGCGCCGCGTATCGCAATCGCTACGTCCACACGGCCGGGCTCAACGGTGAGATGAAAGCGGGCCGGGCGATCTACGGCGGACTGCTCCAGCAGCAAGGCGAGCTGCCGCCCGATATGCCGCCGATGAAGAACGCGGCCAACACCAACATCATTGGCTATGCCAATCGCCTCCTCGCGCTGTGGGAAGCGGGACTGCCGCACGAACTCAAGCCCGAGACGCTCGAGACGGTCGGCATGTACGACTTCGATGGCAAGATGACCGGCCCGGTCACCGCGCATCCAAAGTTCGATCCGGTGAGCGGCGATCTGCTGTTCTTCGGCTATCAGCCGTTTCCGCCCTACGTCACCTGGTACCGCGCCGATCGGCAGGGCAAGCTCGTCGAGTCGCGTCCGATCGACAGCGGATTGCCCGTGATGATGCACGACTTCATCGCGACTGATAACTACGCGATATTCTTCGTGTGTCCTTCTGTGTTCCATATTGAAAACATGGCTAACGGCGGGCCGATGCTGCAATGGGAGCCGCAGCACGGCACTCGGATCGGCGCGATGGATCGTCGTACGGGCGAGGTGAAGTGGTTTCACGACGACGCGTTCTACGTGTTTCACTTCCTCAACGCATATGAAGAGGACGGCAAGCTCATCGTCGACGGATGCCGGATGGGCGCGCTCGACATGACCGGCAACTCATTCGGCAATCCTCCCCTGCCGTGGCGATGGACGCTCGGTCTCAGCGACGGATCGCTCAAGCAGAACCAGGTTGACGATCAGTCAAGCGAGTTCCCGCGGTTTGACGAGCGCCTCGCCGGCAGGAAGCATCGCTATGGCTACTTCGGGTCGCATCACGCTCAGAACGGCAAGGAACTGGTTGGCTTTAACGTCGTGACCAAGCGCGACTACAAGACCGGCAAGATTGAGAATCAGGATCTCGGCGGCAATAAGCAGCCGGGCGAGCCCGTGTTTGTGCCGCGCAATGCTGCATCTGACGAGGACGACGGATGGGTGCTTTCCGTCTGGTACGATCCGGCGGTCAATTCCAGCGAGCTCGCGATCCTCGACGCGCGCAATTTCGGCGGCGCGCCGGTCGCGCGCATCAAGGCTCCGCATCGCGTGCCGTTCGGCTTCCACGGTAACTGGGTTCCCGCGTAAGGAATCGATGGCAGTAAGAAAGACCTCACACGTAGCAGCGCGCGCCGTGGCGACGAAGCCGCGGCGCGCGCCGCGCGCAATCAAGGCGACGCTCGAGCACGCGCTGCTCGGCGTTATCGCCGAAGTGCCGGAGATCTCCGGCTACGACATCGTCAAGATTTTCAACGAATCGATGGTGCATTACTGGCATGCGCATCCGGGGCAGATTTATCCGACGCTCGAGCGGATGGCACAGGCGGGACTGATTCGCAGCCGCGAAGTGATCCAGCGCGGGCGTCCGAACAAGCGCCTGTTCACGATCACGCCCGCGGGCCAGGCGATGCTGCTCGAATGGATGCAGAGCCCGTTCGAAGGCGTGAAACTCAAGCACGCGCCGCTGCTCAGGTGCCGCTTCCTCGGACATCTCGGCGCGGATGGCGCGCGCGAGAAGCTCGTCGAGGAGCGCGAGGGCTGGCGGAAGTACCTCGCGTTCTATCGCGATATCGAGCAGGCCGTATTCGCGCGCAAGACCGAGTACGGGAACGCAAACATGATGTTCGCCTACTTCACGCTGCGCCGCGGCCTCGACTGGATGGCAGAAAACATCCGCTGGTGCGACTGGGCCATCGCCGAAATCGACCAGCACCGCAACTTGTTCGCCGTCAACGACGGCCCCGCCTGTGAGCCCGTTCCACCCGTCAGAAAACGAAGCCAGGCGCGCAGCGCAAGCTGACCGCTGATTTCACATCGCCCATCTGTCTGCGAAGCGTTGGCTCTCGATGCAACAGCAATACGATCTCGGGCGTGCGCGCAAAGCCGTCCGGTTAGCGGGCGTAAAAAGGCTGGGCCCCAAGCGACCCTCAAAACTGGGCTAGCGGCACCCGACGAGCGGCCGATGAGGCACTTCGCGCCTCATCCGCCATTTCTGCTTTACTGTTGCGGCTGTGCGGGGGCTTCGTCGGTGAAGCCGGTGATCGATTTCAGGCGTCCGTCGTTGCCGACGATGCCGAAGTCGGTGCCGACGAAGTGGAGTGGGGCGTCTTTCGTGCCGCCCGCTTCCCATTGAAAGCGAATTCTGCCGTTATGCTCTTCGATCGCGCCCCTCAATTTGAAGTTGTAGCCGACGAAGCGCTCCTGCACGCCCGCGATCATCGTGCTGATGCCCTCGTGACCTTCGCCGTTGCGATGCGCGTCGATATAGACTGCATCGTTGCTGTAGGTGCGCGCGATGATATCGTGACGCTTGCGCGCGTCGCGCTCGTTCCACGCTGCGATGTATCCTGCGACCAACTCGGCGATGTTGCTCATAGCCATACTCCTTTGCTGAATTGCGGCTCCACGAGCCGCGTTCAGCCTATGAGTAGGCATGAGCGCGAATGTCATCAATTACTTCTGAGGTAAGCGGCGCGGCGGATTACTCATTCAATTACGCAATCTTCAAACGGTCACCTGCTACGCATTGAGGCGCAGATGGCTCATGATGGCACTCGAGTTGAGATTGATCCATCGAGCACGCAGGAGAGGCGAGCGATTATTATGACTATCGATGAGATGCGAAAGGCGCTTCAGGAGCCGCTGTTCGATAGCAGCATCATAAGGCATGGCTTCGCGCCGTTTCTGCGCGACTACGATATCGTCGCGGAAATCAACAAGTACCAATTCCTCTATCGCTTCACCCATTGCACCTCTGTCGCAGTAGTCACTTCGGTTACCGATCGGTGTTGGCAAGAATCATGGGAGGATATCTATACCGACTACGGCGCCTGGAGTCAGGCCGGTGCTCCGGACGGCAAGGTATGGGGAGTCCGCTGTCTGCTTGCCTACCCAGGTGCGAGCTATGTCGACGAATCAGCGCCCGCCCGGGAATGGGCCGCTCGGCTGGGCAAGCCGATGCACGAAGTCCGAATCGAAACCAACGGTCACACGTTAGATCTGATCTTCCACGACCTGAGCGTTCGAGAACTAAGCGAACGCGACGAAGAATGGATCACGACTCGTGCGAACACATAGACATCGGCGACAAGCTCTCGCTTCGCTAAGAGCGCGCGATTCGACTATGGAATGAGCAGGACGCGGCCCACGGCCTGGCGGCTTTCTATGTATGCGTGTGCGGCGGCTGCTTCTGACAGCGGGAAGGTTTTATCGATTACGACTTTGAGTTCGCCGCGCGCGGCTTCATCGACGAGGCGCTGGATCATGTTGTGCGCGCGATCGGTGCCGATCTCGGCGCCGAGGAACACCCCGCTGAGACTCGCGTTCAAGCCCATCAGGGGACCCACGTCGACCGTCATCGCTTCGCGGCCGGCCGCGCCGACCATTGAGATGCGGCCGCGATACGCCAGCGAGTTGATGCTGCCCTGGAGGGTGGAGCCGCCGACCGGATCGACGACGAGGTTGACGCCTTTGCCGTCGGTCAGCTTCCTCACCGACTTGGCGACGTCGCTGTTCTTGTAATTGATGCCGTGATCCATGCCGAGCGGGCGCAGCCGTTCGAGGCGCTCGTCGCTCGACGCGGTCGCGATAACAGTGGCGCCCGCGCGCTTGGCGAGCTGGATCGCAGCGACGCCGACGCCGCTCGCGCCGGCCTGCACGAGCACGGTCTCCCCGGCCTTCAGATGGCCGAACTCGAAGAGGCAATCGTCGGCAGTGCCGAACGGAACGGGGATCGCCGACGCCAGCTTGATGTCGAATCCATCAGGCACCGGCCACGCGTTGCGCGCCGCGACCGCGCGCAGTTCCGCATGCGAGCCCGCGCCGAACACGGTCGTGACTTTCTGTCCGATGCGTAGATGCTTCACATCCTTGCCGACTTCGACGATCTCGCCACCCGCCTGGTAGCCGACGATATGTGGGACGCTGGTGAGCGCGCCGCGCCATCGATTGAGCGTGTCGCCGCCTTCGATACTGACGGCCTCGACGCGAATCACAACGCCGCTCGGATGACATTTGGGATCAGGAACGTCCTCGTACTTGAGAACATCGGGCGCGCCATTTTTGTAATAGACTGCGGCTTTCATGCGACGACCTCCTGCAATGCGTGCTTCAGGATGCCGATTAGCACGCGCTCTGCCACGGAGTGAAGCTCCCGGCGCGGTATGGACAAGAAATTCAGTGCAGGAAAATGACCGCCATCAACAATGCCGTGAAGATGAACGCCGGCGGGAATAACCGCCGCGTCAGGCTACGCACCTTGAGCGCCTGCGCGCGGTTTCGTCCGTGCATCAGATGCACCATGATGGCTTCGCCAATCGTCAGCATGATGAAGAAAAAGCTGACCAGGAAGAAACTGTCGTAGAAGGTGAGGTAGGGAACCGGCGGAAGCACGTTAGAGACCGCGACCGAAAAGGCGACCAGCGTCAGCACCGTCGTGACCGAGATCAGGAGCTGGCTGTTGAGATCGCTCGGTGGAATCCACAGCACACCCCACGAAATCGACACCATCAAAAACAGCGGCAGGAAAATCCTGAACACGTAATACTCGGAATGCCGCTTCACATGGATTCCGAAGACCACGTGCGACGGCGCGCGATCGCCTTCGCCCACCTCGCCCGCGATCGAGCGGAACGTAACTGGGCCGGTCGTCCACAGTGGCAGGGGAGTGTACGACGCATGGGAGGCGCCCGTCGACTCGGGATCGGCGGTGATCACGAGCTGCCGGGTCTGCTCCGTAAAGGGATGCACATAAACCTCGAGTTCCTGCTCGTCAAACGGGAACGATCGCAAGAAGAGATTCGTTGACAGCTTGACGCTGAACTTTTCGGTGTAACGCAACGTGCCGTCCGCGCTGCCCGCCAGAGTGAAGGCGGCGACGGTGCGCGGCTCCGTTGAGTTGTCGAATTGAACGAGCGGAAACCATACGTCGGTTTTCTGGTAATAGCGGACAGCGCCCTCGCCTGGCCTGGGGGTGAACGATTGTCGCGGGTCGTTCCAGGTCTCGGTCAGGTAGCCCGCACATATATATGTGTGATGGACCTCGTCGAGCGACACGAGATTAAGAACGTATAGACCAACGCGCACTGGAAGACGCGTCGCGCCGGGCGGCGGCACAATAGAAGTATCGGGCTCCGTGTATCGCGGCTTGAAATCGTCGGCCGCCGACGCTGGAGGATCTGCCCCGAGAGGAGCCGCCGCGCAGGCGACCGCCGCAAGCACCAGGGCAACAAGTTGAAAGACGATAACGCTGATGAAGAGCGACGGCCGGCTTTGGATCACTGGTTCAATGGCACGCGGCAAACTTTCTTCCGCTCGGTGCGCCGATGCTAGCTATCAGGCGCGCGCTCAAGTGTCCATCATCGCAAGCTGTTCCACACGAAGAATCCATCCACTCATCTGCAGCTCATGAAACTGCCGGAGAGCTCGGTCGAGGCAGGGGGTTGCGCGCTCCCGATCGCCCGCCATCCCGCGCCTTAAGTACATCAGGGCCTCATCGTAGTCGGAGATTGCCCGCAGCGGCCGCGCGCCATTTGCATCCAGCACCTGGCGTGATTTCGCAAACCACTGCGATGCTTCCTCGAAGCGGCCCTGGAGCGCGCTCAGACGGGCCAGCGACAGGCGGCCGTCGTTCATCGGAAAATGAAAGTCGGGTTCGACGACCTTTTTCAGGATGTTGCGCTCGATGACTTCGACGTGGTCTGTGCGGCCCAGAATCCACAGTGTCGTCGCGGCCATGCAAGCCGTGATTATGTAGTTCGCGCCCCATGAGGCGCCGCGCTCTATCGCTTCGGGCACCAGGTTCAGATGCTCCAGCGACAACTCGCGCTGTCCTATACATGCGTACAAGCCGGCGCAGTAGGCATAGGATCCTGACAGCATCCACTTACCCTCAGGTCCGAACGCTCTGAAAATGGCCATCAAGGGCAAGTCGCGAGCCACGCTGAACTCGCCGCGCACCTGCGCGTCCAGTTGATGCCATCCTTCCTCGAGCGCGAGACAGTATTCGACGCGAGCACCCTGCAACGCCATCGCGCCAAATGATGGATTGGGCATCCGCGCCGAGACCGCCAAGGCGCGGTCCAGCGCCGCAGACGCCTGGGCAAATTCCCCAAGTGCGGTATGGCATCGCGCGACTCCTGCCCACGCGCGCAGCGCCCGCGCCAACGCGCCGCGCATCTCACAATCGACGGCTTCGCGCTGCCAGCGTTCCCGGGCCGCGGCGTAGGCGCCGGTGCGCATGTAGATGCGCGCCGACGGCGCCGAATCCTTGAAGATCTCCGCACGCGACAGGTGGATCAACTCGATGTTTCGTGCGTCCAACTGATCGTGGGGTAGTTGCCACAAGACTTCGGCGAGGCGGCGGCCGTTCGGTGAATCGACCATGATCCCGGGGTTATCGGGATCTTCGCCCTCCGCGCGGTTGATGTCGATTTCGGTGAGACTCGCCCACACAATGTCGCGCCGGTCGCCGATAAAGCGCAGCCCTTCCTTGGCGAGTTCCCAGGCGCCGCGAGTCAGCCCCGCATTGAACATCGCCCGCGCGACTTGCTCATAGAAGTCGGCGGCAGCGTCGTCGCCCTGGGTCGTCACGATCAAGGCTCCTGCCTCGCGTGCGGTAGTAAGGGCCTCTTCTGCGTTGAGTGACCAGGTCAGCGCGAAACTGAGACGGCTCAGGAGTGAGGCGCGGCGGGAGTCGCTCGGCGCGAGCAGCTCGAGCGCGATACGCAGGAAGCCCGCGACATCGTCGTGGCCGAATGCGGCCGCGGCGTTGTCTGCCGCCGCGATGGCGTATTCGGCGCCGCGCCCGGTGCCGGATGCCGCCGCTGCGCGATGGAAATGAAAGGCGACTTCGGCGGCGTGATGCGTCGCCTTCTCACCCCAGCTCCGTTCCATCTCTTCGGCGATCTTGCGATGTAGTCTGACGCGGCGCGCCGGATTTTGCTGCGCGTAAAGGGTTTGCCGAATCAGCGCGTGCGTGAAATCGAAGCTGTCAGCAATCGCACTCGGACGCAGCAGTTGCGCTTCGAGCGCCTCATCCAGCGCCGTCAGCGCGGTGCGCTCGTCAAAGCCAGCGGCACCCGCTGCCACGTCGAATGCGAACGATCCGTTGAAGGCGGCTGCCACCGAAAGAAGCCGGTTTGCATCCTCTGACAATCGCGCAAGGCGGCGGCCGATAACCTGGCGCACGCCTTCGGGGATGCCAAGATCGTCGCCCCTGAATTCTGAACCCCAGCCTTGGCCGCCGGAGAGGATCTTTCCTTCCTCACGCAGATGAAGCAGCAGCTCGCGGATAAAAAGCGGATTGCCCTCAGTCGCCTGGCGCAGCGCCGCGATCAGCGCGTCCGGTGCGCCCTGGGTGCCGATGATTTCCAGCATGTCGGCGAGCGCTTCGTCGCTGAGGCCGTCGAGCTTGAGGTTTTCGTAGTTGCGCAAGCGGGCAATCGCGGCAAGTGCGCCGGACAGCGGATGTTTTCGATTGACCTCGGCGTCGCGATACGCGCCGATCACGAGAATTGGGTTCGAGGCAACGATTCGTGCGACGTGATTGAGCATCCCAACTACGCCGCGATCGGACCAGTGCAGGTCGTCGAGTATCAGCACGAGCGGCGTGTTGCGTGCGGCGGCGACGATAAATTGCGCGACCGCATCGAAGAGCCGGAAGCGCTCGTCTTCGGGCTCGAGCCGCGGCGGCTCGGGGATATCGCGCATGATGCTGTGCAAGGTCGGCGCGATGCGCGCGACGATTGACGCGCGCTTGCCGAGCGTCGCGCTCAACTCGGCGCGGTCAGCATGGCGCGCGTATTCCGTCACTGCTTCGGAGAAGGGGCTGTAGGGCGCCTGCCATTCGCCGTCGTAGCAGGCGCCGCGCAGAACTGTCGCGCCGCTACGCCGCGCGAGGTCGCTGAACTCTTCGAGCAGGCGGCTCTTGCCGATGCCTGGCTCGCCGCGCAGCATCACGATACTGCCGCGTCCGTTGGTCGCTTCTTCGAGCCGCGCCGAAAGACGCTTCACCTGGCTCTGGCGGCCGACGAACGGCGTGCGATTGAGCATCGCCGCCGGATCGTTTGAGTCGTATGCAGCCTCGTAGATCGCACTGCGCGAGGGCATTCCTCGCAATTCGGTGTCGCCGACCTTCTTGAAGGAGAAGGTGGAACGGGCGCTCAGCAGCTCGACGATGGTGGCGCTGCATCTGATCTGCCCGGGCTTGGCTTGTTCGCACAACTGCTGCACGGCGCCGAGCGCATTGCCGAAATAACCGCCATCGCGACGACGTAGTTCGCCGAAGTGGAGTCCGATCTTCAGTTCGAGACGAAATCCTTCGATCTGCCGCCGCGCGGACTGCTGGATCGCGATCGCGCACTGCACCGCGTCGGCACTCGATTGAAATCCGGCGAGCATGCCTTCGCCAAGCCATTGCAGCTCTTGACCGTTCGCCGCCTGCGCCGCGTCGGTGAGTAGTTTGCGATGAACGTGGAAGAGATGCTCCTCAGCTTCCTCGTTTGCGTTCGGACCGAGCGAGGAGTTCACCAGCTCGGTGAACATCAGTGTCATCGAGTCTGATGCGGTCACAGATCAATCACGCGGGCTCTGCGGTTCAGGCGTGAACGGAGCTCGGCGCCGTACGATACGCGCCGCCCGTTTCGAGCGCCTCGACGCGCTTGATGAAGCCGGTCATTCCCATGCGGCGAAACTGTTCCTGGGCAAGCTTGAGATATTGCTGGGCGCGAGCAGCATCACCGTCAGAACTGCGGCGCAGGTACATGACGGCCTGATCGTAATCGACGATCGCGCGCAGCGGCTGCCATCCCATTTCATCCAGCACGAGGCGTGATCTATCGAACCATTGCACGGCTTCGTCGTAGTGCTTATGGAGTGCGCAGATGCGGGCCAATGAAAGGCGCGACTCACGCATCGGGAAACGGAAATCGGTGCGAAGCGCCTTGTCGCGCAGCGCGGCTTCGATCGCGTCAATGTGCTCGATGCGGTTGAGCTCCCAAAGCACGTTGGCCAAGTCCGCCGCCATCAGGCTGTACGTCAGTCCCCATGGCGCGCCGCGCTGTAGCCCTACAATCGCAGGAGGCATGACCTGGAGCGCAGGCTCAGGCAGATTGCGCCGCGCCAGCAACAGCGCGTTGGTGGCGCAGGCCGCGGCGAACGCCCACTTGAACTGCGGAGGCGGATTGGCGAAGAGTTCGGCTTCGCCGGGCAGCTGCGTCAGTTCGTCATAACCATCGTCGAGCGCCAGCAGGAAGTCGAATCGCGTTGACAGCAAGTTGAGCAGGGGGAGTGGATTGCCCGAGACGCGCGCCGCCATCGCAATCGCGCGATCGTAAGATGCGCGCGCCGCTGCGAAATCGCCGAGCGAGATCTGGCACCGCGCGACGAACGTCCACGAGTCCATCGCCAGGGCGATACGCCCGCTCCGCTCCGCCTCGGCCGCGCGCTGTGCCCATACGGGCAGGCTGCCTCGGCAATCGCCGGCGAGCAGCAGCAGCGGGATTCCTTCACGATACGGATCGGCGAGGATCTCCTCGCGCGAGTCGTACGGATACTGGTCGATGCGCCGCGACGACGCCTGCTGGGACGAGATTTTCCTGAGCACCGCGCGCCGCTCGCGCGTGCGCGGCGTGTCCATCGTGGTGCCCGGATTGTTCGGATCCTCGCCGTCGGCGCGATAGCAATCGATTTCGTCGAGGCTCGCCCACGTAATATCGCGACGCGGACCGATGTAGTTGAGACCCTCGCGCGCAAGCGCCCA
>Ga0335073_10014343_pt1 | contig 11099 bp, 6 predicted proteins | sample Lox_Sample_22_FD_207093 | JGI IMG/M metagenome (GOLD analysis project Ga0335073, IMG submission 207093) | Soil microbial communities from Loxahatchee National Wildlife Refuge, Florida, United States - Lox_Sample_2.2 | ecosystem: Environmental > Terrestrial > Soil > Wetlands | place: USA: Florida... | reverse complement strand
CCTGGGCGGCTCGCCCGCCGACGGGGACGCCGGGCCGGGTGTCCCCGCGGGACGGCTGGCCGCGGGCGTAGTGGGTGCGGGCGGAGCGGGCGCGGGCGCCGGGGGCACCGGCCCGGGCCCCTGACGGCGCCGCTCCCCGGGCGGCGGTTCCCCGCCGGAGACCGCCCGGACCGCGACGCTCACCCCGAACCGCGCCTGCAGCACCTGCTTGAGCAGATCCTCGTACCCGCTGCTCTGGAAGCCCTTCACGTCGCCCTGCCGCGGAAACCTGAGCGTGAGCACGTTCTCGTCGAGCGAGACGATGCTGGCGTTGCTCAGCAGCATCCAGGCGACTCGCCGCTTGGCCTTGAGCGCCTCGAGCACGCTGTCCCACCCCTGCCGAAGCGTCTCCGCCGTGGCGGCACCCCGCGGGACGGAAGGGGCGGCAGCGGCCTGAGGAGCCGCGGCAGGGGGTGTGGCACCTTGATCGGCGGCAGCCGCGGCTGCCGGGCGCGCCGCCTGGCGGCGCGACTCCGCAGGCGGCGGGGCCGGGGCACCGGATGGCTGGGCAGCGGGCGCAGGCGAGACGGCCCCGGCGGACCCGCCTGGTTCAGGGGCGGAGTGACCCGGGTCAGACTCCGCGCTGGCGGGGCGGCCCGGCTGGGGAGACGGGGGCGGCTGCGGGGTAAGGACGGTACGTTCCGGAGAAAAAGGACTTGCAGCACCCGCTTCCAGGCGCTCGAGCCTGGCCAGCACCGACCGCTCGTCCGTCGCCGCGGCCGGCAGGAGCACCTGCGCGCACATCAGCTCGAGCAGCAGCCGCGGCGAGGTGGCGCCGCGCATCTGATCGAGGCCCGCGCTGATGATCTCGGCGGCGCGGGTCAGCGCGGCCAGGCCGGAGCGGCTGGCCTGCGCGGTCAGCGCGTCGGCGCGGTCCGGTGGCACGTCGAGCAGGCCGGTGGCGATGGCGTCGGGCACCGAGGCGAGCACGATCAGGTCACGGAACCTGTCCAGCATGTCGGTGGCGAACCGGCGCGGCTCGTGGCCGCCATCGATGACCCGGCTCACCGCGCGGAACACCGCCGCGCCGTCGCCGCCGGCGAACGCGTCCACGATCTCGTCGAGCAGCGTGGCGTCGGTGTAGCCGAGCAGCGCGACCGCGCGGTCGTACTTGATCCCGCTCTCGTCCGAGCCGGCGAGCAGCTGATCGAGGATGGACAGCGTGTCGCGCGCGGAACCCGCCCCGGCCCGCACCACGAGCGGCAGCACGGACGGGTCGAACGGGACCCCCTCGGAGTTCAGGATCTCCTCGGCGAGCTCGCGCATCACCGACGGCGGCATGAGCCGGAACGGGTAGTGGTGAGTCCGCGACCTGATCGTCGCGATGACCTTCTCTGGCTCGGTGGTCGCGAAGATGAACTTCAGGTGCGGCGGCGGCTCTTCGACGAGCTTGAGCAGGGCGTTGAAGCCCTGCTGGGTCACCATGTGCGCCTCGTCGATGATGTAGATCTTGAACCGGCCGGCGACGGGGGAGTAGAAGGCACGCTCGCGCAGGTCGCGGGCGTCGTCGACGCCGCCGTGGCTGGCGGCGTCGATCTCGATGACGTCGATGGAGCCGGGACCGGACGGGGCGAGCGCCACACAGGAGTCGCAGACGCCGCAGGGGTCGGGGGTCGGGCCGTTCACGCAGTTCAGGCTTCTGGCGAGGATGCGGGCGCTGGACGTCTTGCCGCAGCCGCGCGGGCCGCTGAACAGGTAGGCGTGGTTGATCCGGCCGCTGCGCAGCGCCTGCCGGAGCGGCTGCGTCACGTGGTCCTGGCCGCGGACTTCGGCGAAGGTGGCCGGGCGGTACTTGCGGTACAGGGCCAGATTCTGCCGCGTGGCCGGCGTTGTCTCGGAGTCTTCCGCCATGACCTCATCCTCGCAGGCCGCAGCCAAGCCCGTCGCCATCCCGCGAACTGTAAGGACCCCCCGCGCACCCGTCAGAGCCCGCGTACCCTTGCTGCCTTCCGGCCCTGGGGGGGTTGGCGAGGTAACGCCGCACGGGGGGTCGTTGGGTAAGTCTAGTCAGCCCGCGGACCACTCGCGCCGCATGGGGTGCGCTATCTCCTGCCGCGCTCCGGTAAGCTACCCGGCGGAGGACTCGCCTAGTGGCCTAGGGCGCACGCTTGGAAAGCGTGTTGGGTGCAAGCCCTCGCGGGTTCGAATCCCGCGTCCTCCGCCACCGCTGACCAGGTAATACGCCTGGAATGTTAGCTTCCCGCCCATTCCCAGCCCCATCGAGGGCGCCGTCGAGCTGGTTGCGCGACGTGACTCCCAACTTGGGGAAGAGCCGGTACAGGTGCGATCCGACCGTTCGAGGTGAAAGGTAGAGCTGCTGGCCGATTTCGCGGTTGGTCATCCCGGTCGCCGCCATCTGGGCTATCTGAAGCTCTTGGGTCGATAGCCGATCACGGGCAGCTGGAACTCGTCTTCGGCTCTGCTCGCCAGACGCGCGCAACTCCTGGCGCGCGCGTTCCTCCCAGGGAACGCATCCCAGCGCGTCGAACACCTGCCGCGCGGCCCGAAGCGGCGCGCGCGACTCGGTGACGCGCCGGTGACGCCGGAGCCAGGCCCCGTACGCGAGCTGCAGCCGGGCATGGTCAAACGCGTGATGCCTCAGATCGCTCCGCAAGGCCACGTCGTACAGCTGCTCGGCCCTGTCGTCCGGGGCGAGAAGAGCACGGGCGTACACCAGGCCGCCGTGCAGCGTCGGCGAGGGTGTGCGCTGCGCGAGCATTTCCAGTTCCTCGAGGATGGCGGCCGCGACTCGGCGCTGGCCGCTTTGCGCGGCCGCATCCGCAAGATAGGTGATCGACATGAAGCGGGCCGCTTCGTGGAACGCCGGATCGTTCGGGTCGAAGACTCGAGTGAGGTGCTCAAGCGCGACCGCAGACCGCCCGCCGCTCAGCCAGATCACGCCGCGCGCGAACGCGATCATGCAGATGAGATCGTTCAAGCCTTGAGATATTGCCGTCTTCTCAGCCTCAGCCACGAGCCGTTCGGCGGCCTCGGCCTCACCCCGCAGGCCGCGAAGGGCGGCGCGCGCGATCAGCGAGCCCGTCCGCCACCAGGACTGCCCGACCTCCTCGGCGAGCCGACCGGACTCGTCTACCAGCATCTCAGCCGAGGTCCAGCTGCCCTGGGCGATCGCCACCCACCCCCACATCACCAACACCTGGGCGAGCACACCCAATCGGCCCTGCGCGCGCAACTGCGTCGTCGCGCGCGCCAAGAACCTGGCTGCCACATCGTGATCACCGATCGCGCGTGCCGCCATGCCCGCCAGGTATGCCTCGTCAGCACTCAGCTCATCTGCCGATGCTTCAATCATCGCCAGGCGCGCGGTCACCACCGAGCCCCAGCGGACGGGTCCTGTCATGGCCAAGATCGCAACGCGGCGCGGGTGCGTCTCAGGAACGCGCAGCCGCTCGACCGCGACCGCCACGCGATCCCGGATCGGCGCGCCCAGATCCGAACGCCAGCATCGAACCGCAGCTCCGAAGAGAAGGTGCAGCGCGAGGTCGCTGTCTCCGGCGTCAGCGGCTACCTCAGCGGCGTCGACGAGTGATTCCGTCTGGCCCTGATCGCCGGGGACAGCGTCCGCAAACGTGCTGTGCAACCATGTCAGCCGCGCGCGTTGCTTACCGTCCGGATTGAGCTGCTCGGCCTCGCGCGCCAACCGCCGCAGCAGGTCGACTTGCCCCGCCTCAAATGCCAGCTCGCCCGCTCGTAGCAGCCGCGAGCAACGCCGCGAAGAGTCCACGCTCAGGGCGGCCGCGCGCCTGGCGGCGGCTATGGCTACGCCAATGGCACCGCGCCAGGCCAGCCGAGCCGAAAGCAGCTCGACTTCGCGGGCAATGGACTCATCAGGCCCAACAGTCGCCGCCGCCACGTGCCACAGGCGCCGGTCCGGGTCGTCCCTGAGCACGGCCGCCAGTGCCGCGTGCGCACGGCTGCGGCCCCCGGCGCCCGCGGACTGGTAGATCGCCGAGCGAACCAGCGGGTGGCGGAAGATGATCGATCCGCTGGCGATGCTCGCCAGGCCAGCTCCCTCCGCCGGAGCCCAGGCGTCAAGCGGAACCTCAATCCCACGGAGGGAGGACGCGGCGGCGAGCAACTCGGCAGCCGAGGCGCGTTCGTCTGCGGCAGCGAGCAGCAGCAGGTCGCGCGTTTGGTCCGGCAGTCCGGACACCTGCTGGGCGAAGGCGTGCTCGAGCCTGGACGTCAGGGAAACCGGGCCCGGCGACAACCCGCCGATCCCGGCGTCGTCGAGGCGCAACGCAGCCGGGAGCTCCAGCAGGGCGAGTGGGTTGCCGACCGCGATCTCCAGGACTCGCTGCCGGAGGCCCGGCGTGAGGTCCACCGCCGAGGCGTCCAGCAGCTCGCCGGCGGCCTCGTCGCTCAGGCCGCCGAGGCGTAGCTCCGGTAGTCCTGCGCTGTCCAGCGTCCCGGCGACGCCGTCCCGCAACGCGAGCAACACCGCGATCGGCTCCGCATCCACGCGACGGGCGATGAACGCAAGAGCATCCGCCGTCGGCGGGTCAAGCCATTGCGCCTCATCGACAACCAGCAGCAACGGCACGCGCTCCGCCGCGCACGCCAGCAGGTTCAGCGCCGCGAGCGCGATGAGGAACGGGTCCGGAGCGGCGATATCGAGCGCGCCGAACGCGGCCGACAGCGCGTCCCGCTGCGGTCCCGGCAAGCGATCCAGCGACGACAGCACCGGTCGCAGCAGCTGATGCAGCCCTGCGAACGCTAGACCGGTCTCTGATTGCGCCCCAGCCGTGTGCAACACCGAGATACCTGTCGAGGTTGCAGCCGCGGAAGCCACCCCCAACATCGCGGTCTTCCCGATGCCAGGGTCGCCGCGCAAGACAAGCGCTCCGCCTCGTTCCGGGATCTGCGCGACGAGCTGATCGACCAGCGCGACCTCGGCCTCGCGGCCGAACAGCGGCGAACCGGACAAACCGGGCCGCGTCTGGCTGGTTCCGGTGCGCATGTCAGTCACGGTAGCCGTGGGGGGCCCGGATCGGAAGACGAGCCAGTTTCAGTCAGCTGACGCAAGCGCGGGCCCGGGCGGCAGGCAAGTCTGGAGAAGCACCGTCAGGTCACTGTGAGAGGGCAACAGGAGAAGCCATGGCGAACCCGGCCGAACTGGAAATCAGCGAGCGGTATTTGGCGATCGCCCGACGGTGGTTCACGGAGGGATGGGCAGGTGATCTCGCGATGGCCGGCGACATCTTCAGCGAGGAACTGCGGACCAACGGCGTCCATGTCGGCGTGGCCGGACCCGTCGCCAGGATCCGCGACCGGCTGACCGGGTTTCCTGATCTCGCTACGAGCATCGAGGACCTGTTCGTCTCGGGAGACAGGCTCGCCGTAACTCTCATGTGGCGCGGAACGCACACCGGCCCGTATGGCGGCGTGCCGGCGACCGGCAAGCCCGTCGAGGTGCGCGACTCGGCGATCTGGCACTTCCGGGACGGCAAAGTCTCCGAGATTTTCACGCTTCAGGACCAGTTCGCGATGCTGAAGCAGATCGGGTACCTCCCGGAGAGTGTCCACGCCGCTTGACAGGCCAAGCGGGGTTCTAGCGGAAGAAGGAACATCATGGATCTCGGCCTGAGCGGGCGATCCGCGATCGTCACCGGCGCGAGCCGGGGAATCGGGCTAGCCGTCGTCCGCGGGCTCGTCGCCGAGGGCGTCCGCGTCACCGCTGGCGCGCGGGAGTCCTCTCCTGAGCTTGACGAGCTCGCTGGAACTGGCCTGGTTCGGGTCACGGAGGCAGACCTGGCCGAATCCGCTGCGCCGGCCACCCTGGTTGCGGCGGCAGGCGACCGGATCGACATCCTGGTCAACAACGTCGGTGCCGCTCCCGCGAGGACGGGCGGGTTCGGCGAGATCACCGACGCGGACTGGCAGGCGTCGCTCACCCTGAACCTGATGGCGGCGGTGCGCACCACCCGCGCTGCGCTGCCGGTCATGCTAGCCGCCGGGAAGGGAGCGATCGTGAACATCAGCTCGGCTAACGCATTCTTGCCCGACCCGGCCGTGATGGACTACAGCGCGGCGAAGGCCGCACTGGCCAATTTCTCTAAGTCCCTGTCTAAAGAGGCCGGCCCGCACGGCATCCGGGTCAACACGATAAGCCCGGGCCCGGTCGCCACCGATCTGTGGCTCGGGGACCACGGCGTCGCGGCGACGGTCAGCCGCGCGACCGGCGCCCGGGCCGAGGACATCCAGAGCCAGGCCGCACACCAGATGGTGACGGGCCGGTTCAGCCGCCCGGAAGAGGTCGCCGACCTGGTGCTCATCCTGGCCAGCGACCGTACCGCCAACGTGACCGGCGCCGACATCACGATCGACGGCGGCCTCATCCCCACCTGGTAGCCCGTGGCAGCCAGTTACCGGCGGTGGCGAGAATACGCCCGCCGGTGATCGCGGGAACAGTCAACTGACTCAAGCCAAATCCCCGCGGGCCCGCAGAGGATGGAGTGCATCCACCGCCCCACTACCAGACGGGATACGCCCATGACTGACACACCGATCCCGGTCGTCTTCATCCACGGCCTCTGGCTGCACCCGCTCTCCTGGACCGAGTGGGCCGACACGTTCGAGGCCGCCGGGTACCGCCCCATGGCACCGGGCTGGCCGGGCGTGCCCGACACGGTAGAAGCGTCCCGAGCGAACCCCGGCAGCATCGCCAACCGCGGAATCGACGACGTGACCAGCCACTACGCGGCCATCATCAACGGCCTGCCGGCCAAGCCCATCCTGGTTGGCCACTCCTTCGGAGGCATGATCGCCCAGAAGCTACTCGGCCAAGACCTGGCGGCAGCGGCCATCGCCATCGACGCCGCCCAGATCAAGGGCGTGCTGCCGCTGCCTCTGTCGTCGCTGCGGTCAACGCTGCCCGTGTTCCGCAACCCCGCCAACAAGCACCTGGCGGTCTCCCTGACCGCCGAGCAGTTCCGCTACAGCTTCGGAAACGCCATAGACGCGGGCGAATCCGACGCCCTCTACCGGCGGTGGACGATCCCCGCGCCAGGCCGGCCCCTGTTCGAGGCAGCCGAGGCCAACTTCGCCCTGCATTCCCCCGCCAAGGTCAACACGAGCATCGATAACCGCGGCCCGCTGCTGCTCATCATGGGCGGCCAGGACCATACAGTCCCGGAAGCCATAACCAAATCCACACTCAAGCAGTACCGCCATTCCCACGCGGTCAACGACCTGATCGAGTTCCCCGATCGCGGCCATTCGCTGACCATCGACCACGGCTGGCGCGACGTCGCCCGCGCGTGCCTGGACTGGCTCGACAAGCACGGCCTGTAGAGAATGGCGCCCTCACGATGACAGGCCCGATCGTCCTCGCTGACCACGCCGGGGCCCGGCTTATCCACGGCAAGCCAAAGGTCAACGGCGTGGAGATCCACTTCGCCATCGGCGGCGCAGGCGAGCCGGTGTTCTTGTTGCACGGCGTGCCGAAGACCATGTCGTACTGGCGGCACGTCGTGCCCCTGCTGACCCCGCACCACACCGTCGTGGCGGTCGACAACCGGGGCTTCGGCGGCTCCCAGCGGCCCCTGACCGGCTATGACACCGCCACGATGGCCGGCGACGTGGCTGAGCTGGCCACCCACCTGGGCTTCGACCGGTTCCGCGTCATCGGCGAGGACTGGGGCGCGGCCATCGCCTACGCCGTCGCCGCCTTCTACCGTCCCCAGGTGCAACAGCTGGTCTTCCAGGAGACACTGCTCCCAGGGTTGCCAGCCGACGAACGGGACCCATCACTCACCCCCGACGACGGCCGCACCGGCTGGCACTTCAGCTTCTTCAGCTTGCCGAACCTGCCCGAGCTGCTCCTGACCGGGCGGGAACGGCCGTTCTGGACCTACTTCGCCAGACGCCAGATGTGGGACCCCAGCGCCCTCACCGAAAACGACATCGACGAGATGGTGCGCTCGATCGAGCAGCCTGGCGGGACCCGGGCCATCCTGGAGATGTACCGCGCCCGCCAGGTCGACGCCGAGCAGAACCGTCCCCATTACGCCGACCCGATCAGCTGCCCGGTTCTGGCGGTCGGCGCGCAGGCCTACCTCGGGGACCAGGTATCCAGACAGCTGACACAGGTGGCCTCCGACGTCCGATGCATCGTCATCCCCGAGTCCGGTCACAACATCGCGCTCGAGAACCCCGCCGCCCTGGCCCGGGCCTACCTCGACTTCTTCACAGGAGGCTGAACCCAGGTGCCGACTGCACGGCTGCGGCCGCGAATTCCAGAGCCGCCAGAACGTCGGCTCTGTCCAGGTACGGATAATCGGCGAGAAGCTCATCGATGCTGCTTCCGGCCGCCAGCTGACCTAGGACCGCGCTCACCGTAACCCGGGTGTCCCTGATGCAGGGCAAGCCGCTCATCCGGCTTGGGTTGATCGTGATCCGTTCGCAGCCCATGCCCCCGGCGTACGCCTCTTCAGCCCCATTCAGATCTGCTCGCCAGCAGGCTAAGCCGCCGACGCCGGTGCCGAGCTGGACGGCCTTGACGATCAGCAGGACCACCGAGATCACCAGGTAGCCGCGCAGCATTCCCATGGCGAGCTTGGTCCCCGCCGACCACTGCACGGGCTTGAGCAGGGCAAGCGGCGGCATCCGCCAGTTGAGCCGGTCGGTCGCCGACATCGTGGTCCTGGGGTGCGGTTCGCGCGCTGGCCTGCGGGATCTCGTGACCCGCAGCCAGCCCACGTAGCCGAGCGCGCCGGCCAGCAGCCCGACGCCGATCCACAGCGCCGCCAGGGCCGAGTTCAGGCTGCTGAACAGCGTCGTGACGACCAGCGTCCCTGACAGGTCGACGAGCACCCCGACGATGACCGCGGCCAGGACGTTCAGCCACCGGGGGTTCATCCACGGGCCGAGCACCTCGCGGTCGTTGCAGAGCAGCAGCAGGAAGCAGGACGCGCTCGGCAGCAGAATCCCGGCGAGCGCCTGCACCGACGTGGTGAGCAGCCCCAGCGGCGCGCCGGGGATCAGCACGATGGCCGCCGACAGCGCGATCATGGCGCTGTAGCTCGCGTAGAACGTCTTGGCGTCCTTGAACTTCCGGTGCAGCGAGTGCTTGATCCCGAACACGTCGCCGAACGCGTAGCTGGTGGACAGCGTGACCGCCGCCGCGCCGATGATGCTGGCGTCGAGCAGCACGACGGCGAACAGCGCGCCGTATAGCTCGCCCTGTTTCCTGAGCGCCTCGGCGACCCCGAGCGCGTCGGTGAAGTGGCCGGCGACGCCGGGGATGCGCGCCGCGAAGACGGCGGTGACCAGAATCGCCGTGGCCCCGCCGACGACGACGAAGGCGCCGAGCGTGGTGTCCGCGCGCTCGTAGGGGATGAACCGCGGCGTGATGCGCTTGTCGATGACGTTGGACTGCTGGAAGAACAGCTGCCAGGGAGCGACGGTCGTGCCGACGATCGCGATGATCAGCAGCACGGCGTCGGAGCTGACGCCGCCCTGCACGCCGGGCACGACGAAGTGGTAGAAGATCGACCCGTAGTGCGGCCCCGACATCAGCGCGAGCGGGACCAGCACCAGGCTCACCGCGATGAAGGCGAACATGGCCTGCTCCCAGCGGCGGAAGCTGCCGCTGGCGGTGATCGCGACGAGCAGCACCGCGGCGATGGGCACCGAGATGTACGGGCTCACGCCGAAGTAGCGCAGCGCGAGCGAGACGCCGATGAACTCGGTGACGATCGTCAGGAAGTTCAGGATGAACAGGTCGCCGACGCTGAACCATCCCCAGAACCGGCCGAACCGCTCGTTGATGAGCCGCGCGTGCCCGACGCCGGTGACCGCGCCGAGCCGGACGACCATCTCCTGGTTGACGATCAGCACGGGAATGAGCAGCAGCAGGGTCCACAGCAGGCTGTACCCGTAGTCCTGGCCCGCCTGCGCGTAGGTGGACACGCCGCCGGCGTCGTTGTCGCCGACCATCACGATGATCCCCGGCCCGATGATGGCCAGGAAGGTGATCAGGCGGCGGCGCAGCCCGGAACGCCGGTCGTCGTCCAGCCGGATCCGGCCGAAGGCGCCCTCGATGTCGCCGAGGTGGGCCTCGTCGAGCACCGCGGCCGGCTTGGTGAGCACCGGCCGCGACGCCTGTTGCGGCGGCGTTCCCCGCGCCTGCTCGGATCGTGGCGCCCGCGCCTGGCGAGGCGGTGCCGGGCGCGGCTCCGCGGGGCGCGGCTGCTCTCGCCGCGGCGGCTGCGGGCCGCCGTCCCGCGTCGTCACCGGGCGTCTCCGTGGCGGGCGTCGGGCGGCTCGGCCGCCTCGCGCCGCCGCCAGTCGTCCGGCAGTGTGACCTCGAGCACGTCGTCGACCGTGATGACGCCGAGCATGTGGCGCTCGTCGTCCACCACGGGGATCGTGATCAGGTTGTAGTCGCTCATCAGGACGGCGACATCCATGACGTCGGTGTCCGCGCCGACCCGGACCGGATCGGTGTCGGACACGTCCATCAGCGTCCGGTCCTGATCCGACTGAACCAGCGTGACCAGGCGCGCGACACCGCACAGCGAGCCCTCGGCATCGATGGCGTGCACGCTGGTCAGCGCCTCCGGCTGCAGCGTGGTCGAGGTGCGGATCTCCGCCAGCGCGTCGCTCACTTTCATCGCGGCGGGCAGCGCCACGTAGTCCACCCCCATCAGGCCGCCGGCGCTGGTCGGGTTGAAGCCGAGCAGCGTCAGCACCTTGGCCCGCTGCGCGGGCGGCAGCTTGTCGAGCACGGGCTGCCTGCGCTGCTGCGGCAGCTCCGCCACGGCGTCGGCGGCGTCGTCGGCCCGCATCCGCCCGAGCACGGCGGCGATATCGTCGTCCGTGCGGGCGCCGAGCAGCCGGGTCGCCAGGTCCTCGTCGAGCTCCTCGAAGACGTCCGCCTCCAGCTCCGGGTCGGCGTGCACCCGGTCGAGGATTTCGGTCTCCTCGTTCTTGGACGCCTCTTCCAGCAGGTCGGCGATCTGCGCTGGCTTGAGCCTGCGCACCCGGGCGAACGGCCCGCGCTGCACGTTGCTGCCCACATGCCCGATCAGCCACTC
>Ga0335073_10014342_pt1 | contig 11099 bp, 12 predicted proteins | sample Lox_Sample_22_FD_207093 | JGI IMG/M metagenome (GOLD analysis project Ga0335073, IMG submission 207093) | Soil microbial communities from Loxahatchee National Wildlife Refuge, Florida, United States - Lox_Sample_2.2 | ecosystem: Environmental > Terrestrial > Soil > Wetlands | place: USA... | reverse complement strand
ACTGGCGAAAGCTGCACAAGCTTTATGAATTCTCCGAGCGCATCATCCTGCTCATGACCACGCCCATCACTTTCGGCTCCATGCTGGCGACGCCGCTGCTGTTGCAGCTCTGGCTGCATAAGGGCAATCTGTTCAACCCCAGCGTTTGCCTGATCCTCGGCCTCACCGTCTCCGTCCTTAGCATCAAGGAGCACAAGTACCAGTTCCAGTTCTCCAGCAATCAGGTGCGCGAAATCTCTTACCTGACCGTGCTCGCCTATAGCGCGCAGATCGTCGTTGCAGTCCCCATGATGATCAGGTTCGGACTTGTCGGCTACCTCATCACCTGGCTGGTGAGCGAAATCCTGCAGCTCTTCTATCTGCTCAGCCTCAACGCAAAGCTCTTCGCCGGAACAGCCAGCGTCGACCGCAAGCCCGTCTACCAGCTCTTCGTTTTTCTCGCCGTCGCCAGCGTGGCATTTCTCTGGCCCGTTTACCACATCGCCAGCTTTTCCTATATAGCCCAGGCAGCCATCGCCATCGTTGCGACAGCCATCACCGCAGCCATCTCCTACCGGATCTTCCGTGTTGATGAAGTGCGCGCTCTGCTCTGGAGCAAAGTTGCCGGACGCTTCCCATCTCTGGCATCGCGCAGAAGCTGATGTAACTATCTTCTATCGTCAGCCGTGCGCCATATAAAAGAACCGCAGCACAAACAGCGCCGCCAGCACATACAGCAGCCAGTCCTGCCAGCGAAAGCGCCCGCTGAGAAGGTGTAGCAGCGCAAATGCGATGATGCCGAAGCTCAGCCCATTCGCAATCGAGTAGGTCAGCGGAATCGTCACCAGCGTCAGAAACGCCGGAAAGGCCACCAGCGGATCAGACCACTTGATCTCGCTGATTGATGAAAGCATCAGCCCGCCTACGATAATCAGCGCCGGCGAAGTCGCAGCCGTTGGAATCGCCCCGACCAGCGGCGCAATGAATAGCGCCACTACAAACAGCAGCCCGGTCACAATCGCCGTAACGCCCGAACGTCCTCCGGCCGCTACGCCCGCGCTCGATTCGATATAGCTCACCACGCTGCTCGTTCCCGTAAGCGACCCCGCAATTGTCGCCGTGGCATCGGCAAAAAAGATGCGGTTCAGCCGCGCAATACGGTGCTGCGCATCGATAAGACCCGCCTTCTGGCTCACCGCCACCAGCGTGCCGATATTGTCAAAGAGATCGACAAAGAGGAAGACAAAAATAATCTCGAATGCGCCAATGTGCAGCGCGCCGCGAATATCCAGCTTAAACGCCGTCGCCGTAATGTCAGAGATGCGGTACGCCTGGGGCTTCCAGTGCACCAGGCCGAACGTCCATCCCGTCAGCGCCGTGCCTAGAATCCCGATCAGCATGGAAGCACGCACGCGAAACACTTGCAGCACTGAGATCAGCAGCAACCCGAAAACAGCCAGCACCGTCTGCGGATTGCGCAGGTTTCCCAGCCCCACCATCGTCGCCGGATCGGAGATGATAATCCCGGCATTGTGCAGCCCGATAAACGCAATAAACAATCCAATGCCGCCCGCAACTGCCGCATGCAGCTCATGCGGAATCGCGCTCACCAGCAGCTGTCGAATACCGCCTGCGGTCAGCAGCAGAAAAATCGCGCCTGAAATAAACACCGCGCCCAGCGCCGTCTGCCACGGCACGCCCATGTGCTTTACGACGGTATAGGTAAAATAAGCATTCAGCCCCATCCCCGGCGCCAGCGCGATCGGATAATTCGCCAGCGTGCCCATCAGGATGCTGCCCAGCGCTGCGCAACAGCACGTCGCCGCCGTCACCGCGGCAATCGGCATCCCCGTCTCATGCAGAATCGCGGGGTTCACGAAGACGATATAAGCCATCGTGATAAACGTCGTGAAACCCGCGAGTACCTCCGTGCGCCAGTTCGTTCCGAGCGACTCGAAAAGAAAGTAGCGCTCCAGTGCGGAGACAATGCCCCCGCGCTTTTCAGGTGACGTAACAGTAGGCATGCTTGGGCGTAGTCTACACAGAAGACCGCGCTCCCCAAGCAACTTTCTTCCGCTCAATCCAAAATTGTCATCCTGACCCTGAACGAAGTGAAGGGGAAGGATCTGTTTTTTTTAAACTTGATATCGCAGCACGATACGGGGTGCCCTATCCTTTGCGAAGCAAAGGGTGGGACAGCAAAATGCCTATTTCAGGATGGTCACAGTCCAACGCTCATTCGCGTCCGAGGATCAAGATAATCCCGCAGCGCATCCCCCAGAAAATTGAACGAGAGCACGCACAGCATCACGGCAATCGCCGGAAAAATCACCAGATGCGGTGAATCAAAGAGATGCGAGCGCCCGTCGTTGAGCATCGCGCCCCAGCTCGCCGCCGGAGGCGGAACGCCCAGGCCGAGAAAGCTCAGCGTAGCCTCAGCCAGTACTGCGCCAGCCATTCCGATGGCCGATTGCACAATAATGGGCTGCAAAATATTCGGCAGAATATGCCACGTAAAAATACGCAGATCGCTTGCGCCCAGCGACCGCGCGGCCTCAACAAATTCGCGCTCGCGCACTGCCAGCACCTGAGCCCGCACCAGCCGCGCGTATCCAACCCATCCGCCAATCGAGAGCGCAAGAATCAGGTTGATCAGCCCTGGCCCTAGAAACGCGACAAACGCAATCGCCAACAGAATCCCAGGCAGCGCCAGAAACGCATTCATCACAAAAACATTCAACGCCGTATCCAGCACGCCGCCGTAATATCCCGCAAGCCCGCCAAGGATCAGCCCCAGCAACAGCGAGCACCCGACCACAGACGTCGCCACCAGCAGCGACAGCCGCGCTCCGTAGAGCGTGCGCGAAAAGATATCACGTCCCAGCTCATCGGTCCCAAACCAGTGCCCATGCCCGGGCGGCATAAGGCGATGATTCAGGTCGATTGCCGCTGGATTGTACGGTGCAAGCAACGGAGCCAGCAGCGCCATGCCCACAAACAGAATCAGCAGCGCCACGCCGATCACGGCAAGCGGCTGTCGACGAATGGTTTTTGAAATGAGTGAAGCGGCCAAAGAGTAGTCCTATCCCACGAAATCCACCTTCGCCGGATGCGGGATGATCCCACGCTCGTGCCCGAGCGTCAGCAGCTTGCGAATCGCCTCGCGCCCATCTTCGCCATAATTCAGCGTGCGCTCATTCACATACATCCCGACAAACTTGTCTGCGAGATTCGTATCCAGATCGCGCGCAAACTGCATCGCATATGACAATGCTTCTTCGCGATGATCGAGCCCATGCTGAATACTGTCGCGCAGCGCCTGCGTGACTTTGAGCATGACGTCGTTCCCAAGCGAGCGCCGGATCGCGTTCCCGCCCAGCGGCAGCGGAAGCTTCGTCTCCTCGCGCCACCACTGCCCCAGATCGATAACTTTATGCAGCCCGCTCTGCCCGTAGGTAAGCTGCCCTTCGTGAATGATCAGCCCCGCCTGAAAATTCCCCGCAATCACTTCAGGAATGATCTTGTCGAAGGGAACAACCGCCGTCTCAACCTCCGGAGCAAACAGCTTCAGTGCAAGAAACGCAGTTGTCAGCGTCCCCGGCACGGCAATCTTCAGCTTCTTCACGGCGCTCAGTGAAAACTTCTGGCTGGCCACAATCATCGGTCCATAGCCTTCGCCCACCGAGCCGCCGCAGGCCATCAGCGCGTAATTGTCCTGAATATAGGGATAGGCATGGAACGAAATTGCCGTCACATCGTAGAAGGCATCGTTCATCGCCTTCTGGTTCAGCGTCTCAATATCGCAGAGCGTATGGGTAAACTTGTAGCCGTTCACGCGAATCTTGTTCGTCGCCAGCCCGTAGAACATGAAGGCATCATCGGAGTCCGGGCTATGTGCAATCTTAATCTCGCGCGGCTGCGCGGGGGGCGCGTGTGGTTCGGCCGACTCGGTCTTGGGCGAAGAAGCGGATGCGGTCACTACAGGTTCGTTCCTTTCTACTTCTATAAAACGCGCCAGTCATATTTTCATATGACTGCGCAATGAGTGGGGGAATCAGCGGCCGACTGCTTCCTCCGGTTTGCGCATTCGCAGCCAGCCCGCAGCAATTGCCGCAGCCGCACAAACCTTGAGCGCATCACCGGGAAGAAAAGGGACCACTGAAAGAGAAAGCAAAGTTGAAAAATGCTGGTGTGTCACGACAGACATCCACGTGGCGCCTGAGGCAAGAATCAGCAGATCGCCGGCTGCACCGGCCACCAGACCAGAGATAAAACGGCGTCCCCGGAGCCTGCGATATACAGAGCTGACCAGCGCGGCAACAAGCGGGTACGACATCAGATAACCGCCTGTAGGTCCTATCAGTTGCAGCACGCCGCCCGGTCCCTGCGGTGTAAATACGGGCAATCCTGAAGCTCCTTCCACCAGGTATAGCGCCAATGCAGCAAATGCGGCCGAAGGCTCCAGCAGCAGACCCAGCAACAGCACGGCAAAAGGCTGCATAGTCATCGGCACCGGAGTGAAGAAAAGAGGCACGGAGACATGCGCGCAAATAGCTACCAGTACGCTTCCCGCAACAATCGAGGCAACCCAGCGAATGGAGGAATAAGCGCGCAAATTGCCGGCAACTGCAGATGATACCGAGGTTTGTGCCATTAGATTTGTCTCCCCTGTTTACTCAGAATCGGATCTAGAAACGGTTTCGGCTTCTTCCAGAATCTCCGGATTTGTCTCCCCGGCTGCCTTGCGGCCAGCCTCATGCCGGCGTACATGACGAGCCACAGCAACTGCCGTCCAGATGAGCGCAAGAATGCTCAACACGAAAACAACGTAAAGCACACGCATGGGCAACCTTGAGAATAACAAAACTGGCAGATGCTATTCGAGAGATTCATCCAGCCATTTCAGATATGCTGAATGACCTCGATTTATTTCCAGAACCAGGAATTCCGGCACAGCATAGGAATGCAGCCGGAGCACAGCCGCTTCCAGCGCCTCCAGTTTGTCCACATGGGTTTTGATCAGCAACAGCACTTCCTGCGCCTCTTCCACCGCGCCTTGCCAGCGATAGACAGATTCGACATCTCCGGCAAGATTCACGCAAGCTGCCAGCCGCTCTTCCACAAGCGCGCGAGCCATCCGCTTCGCCTCATCCATCGAAGAGGCCGTCGTAAGAACAATCCGGTAAGGCTCCATCGTCGCTCCAGTGATTCGTTGTGCAATGAACGGGGCAGAAGCTGCGGCCTTCAGCCGGTGAATGAAGAAAAAATGAATGAGCGGGGCTTCAGTCCATGGCCTTTCGGCAATATAAGATCACTACGAAAAAGAACCACGCGCGGGATGCATCATACAACTCGCATCTTGTATTCTACTCAGCGCTTAAGTGAGAGCCATGGTCGCACAAATTAAATTTGGAACGTCCGGCTGGCGGGCCATCGTCGCCGAAGAAACTCACCATTGCCAACATTCGCCGCGCCGTCATGGGCCTGCGACTGGACGAATTATTTGCCAAGGTTGGTTCCTTTTATCCATTAAGGGAGAACTTTCGCTTGACGCCGGAAGTGAAAGAAAAATTTACTGAAAAGGTGAAGGAGGATCCCGAGTCGCTGGGCAGCCGCAAAGTAACGCAGGTCGTGCGCACCGACGGATTGAAACTCATTCTCGAAGACGGCTCCTGGGTCTGCTATCGCCTTTCAGGAACAGAGCCGGTTGTGCGCGTCTGTTCCGAAGCCCGTAAGAGAGCGATAGTGAACCACTCAGCAAAGCCGCGAAAGACTGAGTGCTTAAATAAATTCCATGGCCGATAATCATGGTAACGGTCAGCCGCAAGGTTACATCCGCGCATCGCAGTACAGAGGGGAGAGCCATATAGCGTAGTGAAACAAGACGTACAAAACTCCAACCTCATTCGTGTTGCCGGTTTTGCCTATCGGATGCGCAGACGTGTTGCCACGGCTGCGGCCGTAGCCCTCGCAATTTTTCTCGGATACCACGTTATCGTCGGCCGAAACGGGGTTACCGCGTTTGACCAGAAGCGCGTCGAAGACAAAGAGCTTCAGAAACAGATCCAGGAACTGCAGGACGAAAACGCCCGCATGAAAGACCACGTCGAGCACCTGCAGAACGATCCCGACGCCATCGAGCATGAAGCCCGCGCGCGGTTGCATTACACGCGACCCGGCGAAGTCATCTACACTTTGAATGACAAACCGGGAGAAAAGACTCCGGCACAACCTCCAAGTGCAAAGTAAATGCTTCAAATTGTCAATTGAGCAGAGGTTCAGTGAAGTCAAGCCGCAGTTGAAGGACTGCGGTTGGTCCCTCTAATAATGAGGTGAGGAAGAATACCTCTAACCCAATATCCAGCATCAAAGTCCTGGTGGTTATGCGCGCGTGTCTCGTATTTGCTGTCATATTGCTAGCAGCCACGGCAACCCTGTCATCGCAGCAGTTCCCCAACGACCAGCAGCAAAACCTTCTCGATCTGACCAACAGAGCCCGAAGCGATCAGGGCCTCCAGCCCCTTCACTGGAGCCCGGCACTCGCTGCTGCCGCGCAGTCGCACGCGCAGAAGATGTTCGATCAGCATTCTCTTTCTCACCAACTTCCCGGTGAGCCGGATCTTCAGACACGCGCCGCACAGGCCGGAGCCCACTTCCGAGAAATTGCCGAGAACGTAGCCATGGGTAACGGCGCCGAAGGCGTACAGAAGGAGTGGATGAACTCTCCCGCCCATCGCGCCAACATTCTCGATCCAAGACTGAGCGACATCGGCATCGGAGTGGTCGAGCATGCCGGCTACTGGTATGCCGTCGTCGACTTCGACAGCGCAGTTCAGAGCCTTGCCACAAACCAGATCGAGCAGAAAATCGCGGCTCTCCTGCGTCAGCGCGGCATTGATCCGTCCCGCTCACCCGATGCTGCCCGCAAAGACTGCGCTGTAGATGAAGGCGATGCCAGCGGTACTCATCCGCTCTTCGTCATGGAATGGGAAGGAACGGACCTCGACCGCCTGCCCGATCAACTTGAGCAACGACTGGCCACCGGGAGATACAAAACCGCATCGGTAGGTACCTGCAACAACAAGCAGGCTGCGAATCAAGGATTCACCACATACCGCGTTGCTGTACTGCTGTATTGAAGATCGGACCCATCTTACCAGGCAACCACATCCGGTTTTGCTGCAATAGTTAACCCACAATAAGCCAACATAAATCTTAGGTATTCCAAAGGACATTGGGCGGGCAAATTTCCTACGGTGGGTTTGCGCGGCCAGGGAGCGGAACTCCCGACCCCGCAGATTCCAAATATCCCTCTGGTGAGCGGCTGTCCACCAGGAGGAGCCACCGATAAAACGCCTGAAGATTGGAGAGTAAAAGTCATGAAGTTTAAGGAAATGCTGGGATCACCCAAAGAATTCGACGTGTTTTACGCACACTATGTAAACCTGAAGAAAAAGGACCCGGGTACATTTGCCTATACGATAGAAGAGATAGAGTTTCTGCAGTTGGTCCGCGTCGTGTATCCGGCCATTGGAGCGCACGCAAGGAACTTCTTTCCGGGCTGGACAATCAATAACTGGCTACGCTTGAGGTTCATTTATTCCCGGTTGGGCGAGTGCAGACTCAGCCAAACTATCCGCGGCTACGTTAACAAGTGCTACCAGAAAGGCCTCGATAAGTTTTCGTTTGACCTTCCCTACGCCACCATATACGCGAGGATGGAAGATATAGAGTGGGACCTGTTTACCAACACTGAAGAGGGCCAGTCGATGCACGCCGAAAGGCCCCATGGGTGGCGCGAGTGGGGCTCAGCCGCGACTCCTCCTGCTTCTAAAGGTGACTCTGTTGTTCGGCTTTCTGGGGAATCCAAGAGCGAACCCAAACGCGCTCCCAGCATGTCCAATCCAGCAAATTCCAACCTGATAGATTCCAATAACGACGATGGTATGGATAGCAAGCACTCTTCTATCAAGCCAGGCCCACCGCAGCCTGTCAGCTGGTCAGCCCCGACGCAGGCTGATCCCAAATCCACCAATGGCAACGCTAAACCATTGCCGCCAACACCGAAAATCCCGGTTTCGACAACTCTGACGCCTGAGAAGTTACAGGACTACCTTCAGGGGAAGACTGCCCAACAGCTTATGAAGATGGGGCAGGCCAGGCTTGCAACTGCGCTGACCCTGTCTAAACAGGCGGACATGGCTGCCGTAGCGGCACAGGCGCAGATCATATTTGGTGCCGCGCAGGACAAGTTGACGCCACCACGACTGCCGGCATTTCGAGCAGCCGCGCCGATTGCGTCTCAGGCGGCGCCCGAAGTTAAGTACCGCCCCGGTGTAGCGACTGCGGCAGCTGCGCAGGGTGCGTTTCAGCCTGTGCATGAATCCAAGTTCGCTTTTAAGCCCGGCCCAACCATCGTGTCTGGGTTGTTCCCACAGTCTAGCTCGTCGGCCCAAAATCCAGCCTCGGGGAAGAAGTGGGTAAAGCGAGACCTGCCACTACTCCCCAACACAGTGCCATGTGTCGTGATTAATTCCTGAAACCAATGTAATAAAGAGAGGAAAAGCCCGCCCCAACGGCGGGCTTTTCCTTTTTCCGGCAAAAAACTTCCGCAGCCGATGCGGCTAAGCGCCTGTGGAAAGAAGAGAATTTTACAAAAACACATTCAGGGGCACGGAGTCAGCATATACATCGAAGGATCAGTTCGTCGCCCTTAAATCTAGCCCTCGTTGACAATCGGCGCCGGAAGCGAAGTTCTCCAAGGCTACTGCGGGGCCAGGATTTGAACTTCCCAGGGGGCGAGCGATACGGCCAGTGATGCCACCTGCGTTGATGCGGGCGCCTGTCCGGCAGAATAGATATTTCCCGGCGCTATGCTGGTAGTTTGAGCGCCGCTACTAGCTTTATTGCTATAAACAATGTTCATAACGCGGCTTGTCCGGCTCAGGTCGATGTCGACCAGTACTTTGCCGGTAAAAGCATTCGTCCCATTGGTGTTCGCAACGATCAGGACTTCGCGGTCCGACAGAATCCGCGAGAAAGCGACGACTCCGCCGGCCCCGACAGATTGGCCAAAGTCCGTGCCGTTTCCTGAGACCTCGCGAAAATAAAGCCGACCATAACATAATGGCGGTTCTGACATGCGGACAGCCGCAATCTTCTGTAAATCTACATAAAAAGGCGAAGTTGGATCGAATGCCTGCGACTTGCCCCAGAGCGCTTCCCGCACAGATTCCAGTGCATCGAGTCCATCTATTGTTCCCTGCAGGCCCTGCTCCGTGCCGTAATAAACACATGGAATTCCCTGCAGTCCAAAGATTAAAGCCAATGCCATGGTCACCTGTTCCGGAGGCGTTCCCGGCGAGTTAAACCTCGAATTCTGATCGTGATTGTCGATGAAACTGACGAAATACTTGCCAGCCTCGCCATGAGAAGAGATTTGATTCTCCTCCGCAAGCTTGCGATTGTTGAAGACTGTCGCAATCGTCTCTACTCCCGGAGGATTAGAACCCAATGCTTTGATAACAGGCGGCAGCTGGTAGAAGAGCGGATAGTCGAGGGCTGAATCAATGCCGAAGCCTTGATTGTCAGCCGCATTGCGGCCTACAAATTGATCGATGAGCGATTCCTGGTCATAAATCTCTCCGAAGGTAAAAAAGTTCCTTTTCCCTGCGCCGAGCGCGAATTCCCGCATCGCATTCCCAAAAGTGGCAATCATGTCCGGGCGCACATACTTCACTGTGTCGATGCGATATCCGTCGACGTCATACTTCGCCATCAGATATTGATATGCGCGGATAAGAACACCCAGGACAGGCGCGACCCCGTATTGCTCTCGAAGTTGCTCCTGCCCCGGAACACTGGCGTCGTATTCCACTACCAATTGACGCATCACGGAAAAATCGCCGGCAACGAACCCCTGAGGGCCGGGCGAGTCAGAGACCGTGGAACCTCGCCTTCTGAAAAAGACCGGGCGCTGAAAATCGAGCGGCCATACTGCGTCGTCCTGTCCGGCTCCCGATGGATCGATCGCATCCTGCCAATCAGCCCGCGGAGTTCCAAACCCGTTCATCCATTGAATAGAAGGCTCATTCCCCGGAGGCCCGTACAGCAATGTTGCATCAGTAAATGAACTCTGAATCTGGTTCTGCCACACGTAATCGAAGATGCGCCCCGCATGATTGAGAACAATATCCACGATCACATAGATGCCGCGCGCGTGGGCTTCCTGAACGAGCGCCTGTAACTCTCGTTCCGCCGTTGCCTGGGTGCCGTCAGAAGAGAAGCGATCTTCAAGATTGAAATAGTCCTGGGTGTTATACCCTGGGTAGGCATAGGCGAAACCATCAATCTCCGGGCGCGTATTTTTCAGCACCGGAGACAGCCAGATTGCAGTCACGCCAAGTTGCTGCAGATACGGAAGCTGCATCCGCACCCCCTCAAACGTGCCTCCCTGCCGAAATCCGTATTTCTTGTTCCACGTGAACTTTGGCGCGGCTGCGGGATTGTTGAAGCGATCAATCATGAGGAAGTAAATCCAGCAATCGCGCCAGTCTGTGGGCGAGGGGTAGGGATAGGGAACCTGGACAGTATCGCCATCAAGCAGAACCGGAATCGTGCTCGCCTGCTTTGCAGCACGCACATACTGGACGATCGTGCTTTGTACGTCTGGGGAAAATGCTTGCGTCGGCATGGTCTTCCTCTCGACACCTTTGATTTTGCAAAGAGGCAGATCAGGAGAAGAAAGCAATTCATCGGTTCAATCTGGACAGCCCAGGGCGACAAATTGAGGCACGCGCGTTGGCAATCACGATCATGCGGGCGCAGCAGAACCGAAATCAAGGGAAAAGTCTGTGCATTGCCCGTAGGTATGTAGCTGGGAAAGGTGGGAACACCAAGGCATCGGAACCAGTCAATCGGAAAGCAAAGAATCAACCGACGGGCAATCTATGCCATGCTTTGACTCAACCATAAGCATTTGATATAAACAAGTTAGGCGAGAATAGGCCTGTCCGCTAGACACTCCTCAGTAGCTCAATGGCAGAGCATTCGGCTGTTAACCGAAGGGTTGTAGGTTCGAGTCCTACCTGAGGAGCCAATAAAATCAACGACTTAGAGCA
>Ga0335073_10014341_pt1 | contig 11100 bp, 10 predicted proteins | sample Lox_Sample_22_FD_207093 | JGI IMG/M metagenome (GOLD analysis project Ga0335073, IMG submission 207093) | Soil microbial communities from Loxahatchee National Wildlife Refuge, Florida, United States - Lox_Sample_2.2 | ecosystem: Environmental > Terrestrial > Soil > Wetlands | place: USA... | reverse complement strand
AATACCCAGGAGAGCATCACGTCTCGCAATCCTCTCACTCACTTCGCCTATGTATGGGAAGTCCGTATATCCAGCTTGAAGCGTACCGATCGTCGTGGCCGCGCGAGCCGCACGCACGAAGTCATCTTTGCTATTAAACTTAGAAGCATTTATGTCGCACAGGTTACAAAAGCTCCATCCTGTTTTGACTACTCCGTCGATCTCTATGGTCGGATCGAGGCCTGCCTCACTGCATTGTCCAATCACTATACCGTTTGCGATGACACTATTGGTATCTTTTTGCGTTAAGCAATAGACGTTAGAGACGCCAGCCGCCTCTATAGACGTGACATTAGTGATATACCGTTCTGGTTTTGAGCAGTCGACCCCTCGTGCTTCCAGCGCTTCGTCTATGCGATTCGCCTTTCTGCCGATCATACCAATGCGCCGCCGGTAGACGATCAAATTGGGCTCACTCACGACGAGTTCATAGAGTGCTTGGCATGGATAAAAGGCCTCTCCGCCCTTGCCGTCTGGCAGCAAGCGCTCTTGCGCTTCTTTACGATGATACACTCTGCAAACTACTCCAAACTGCGCCAGCAACATCTGAATGTCGCGTAGCAGGTCTGGTTTGACAGACCCTAGACGCCACGAGATTGTTTGCTTCTTCTCGTGCCCGCCAACGTTTAGTGTCCCATCCCCTAAAAACATGCCGTGTAGATAACCTCTTATGAATTCCCTGGACCCGCGCCACAACTTCTCAGGAACCCCCTCCTTCAACATCTGAACTTGTTCGTTGTCCGCTACGGATGCCAACCAGCTGTAAAGCTTTTGGGACCCGATGCGTAGTTTAGAGTCGTCTTTCGAATACCAATTGTTGAGACCGTAGTCTCGATCGTATTTCGAAGGGATGGTAGCCACTACGTGATTCACGGCATCGCGTATTATGTCTTTGACTTCGAAGTCTGCCGGCCACAAATCAACGTATGCTTCTTTTTTGTTGTGCGCAGACGTCCCGTCGCTTACGTAGAGACCGAGAACCAGTCCTGACTGATAATCACCGCCCTCTCCAAATAAACCTTCGCCAGACTGCAGCATCAAGACGTCGTTCACACGCAGGTCCTTTAACTGGACGCGCCCGCGCGTTGTTATGAAGGTGTGAGCATCTGTTGTAGTTACTTCATAACCATGAGACGTCTTCACTCTATATATGGGACGAGACACCCCCGTTAATTTTACAGGCGTCGCGGACATGCGTTTGACGCCCTTGAATTCCGGGTCTGTACCGTGCATGTGAACACGCGTGTCCACCAGCACATCGGTCACGCCTTCCCGCGCTAGATCCTCGACACGAATCATACCTTTAGTGGTGGCCAATCGAGTGTCTGGACTGAAACACGGATTGGTCATGTGTTCTGCGGACTTAGCGAAGTAAATGCCCGGCTCGCCATACGCTCTCGCCATCTCGAACACGCGCTTGTATGCGCGTTGATTCTCCTCACCGCGCAGCAGCACGACGGAGTTGTTTGCGTTGGCCAGGTACGGTTCTCGCGTGAACCACGACGCGTCACTCTTGCACGCCATGGTCTCGCCGTCTTCCGGCGAGAACAAGCAGATCGCCGCAGCGCGGCGTATGCCTCCAGACAGCACGGCCTCGAACGACATGCAATGGACCCTATGTACCTCGATGGGGCGAAGCTTGCGCCCCTGCGCCCCATCTAGGACGCTCCGCACAAGCTCGAGCGCCTTCTTGAGTCCAGTGTGCCCTGGTGCCCGGCCGCCGCTGGTCTTGAGCGGTGTGCCGCGGTCTCGTACGACGAAGTAGGAGAACTCCACGTACTTGCCGTACTCCGGGGTGCCGGGAATCATGTAGCTATTGATGAGCGCATCGAGTGCGTCTGCCCAGCCCTCTATGGTGTCGGCCACTACGTGATGGTGGACGTCGAGACAGTTCACGCGCGCCAGCACCGGAAGTTTTTCCACGTGCTCGAGCTGAACAGAATAGCCAACACCGCAGCCACACAGTTGAAGATACATCGCCTCAGCGAACGCTCTTGGACGATCAGTCAGCGTGGCAGCACAGTTGTAGCTTCTGAGGTTGTTCTTCTCGATTGCGGGTCCCGCAAATTGCATGCTGCGCATGGAAGGCAACACCTCTTTGCGTTCCACGGCGACAAAGGCTTCGTAGATCTCCGCCGTCAGTTGCGGATACCTCCGTAGGTGCATGTCGCGAACCCTGTGAACAGTCTCGATGTACACCTCCCGCCTGCCGAGGTCCTCCCGCCACCGCGCGTACTTGCTGGCATGCACGTAGTCGCTGATCGCCCTGTGGTCGGGACTCTTCCGCTCCGCACGAGCATCAGACCTCTTCTGCCTGTGCAGGATGTACGACTTGGCCACGTCGTACTGCTTGGCCCGCATGAGGCCGACCTCTACCGCGTTCTGGATCTCCTCGACTCCAGCCGTCTCCGTGGAGACCGATGCCCCGACAAACGCGATCACCTTGTTCAAGGCGTCCTCGTCGACCGTCGCGCCCACTTCCGCCCACGCTTTTCGCACCGCTCGTTCTATCTTCCCCCTGTCAAACGGCTGCACGGTGGAACCATCGCGCTTGCGGACCAGGCTGGGTTGGATAAAGGACGTGCTTTGCGACGCGTCGAGGGTCACTTGGTAGGGCTCCTGTACCTGTTAGATCGCGGAGGGAACTAGCCGACGAGGTCTCTTGACCCTTCGGCGCTTGATTGGATTCAGAACCGTCTTCAGGGCGTCAAGCTCGCAGCGCTTGACGGCACACCCCGTGCCAATGGCACGCGCTGCCCAGGCCAAAAAAAGAGCATCTGCTTGGTTGTCGTCAGAGACTTCTACGCCCAAGGCCCTTGCGGCTGCAATCATGTCTGGCTTCTTCGAGTGTCCGTGTCCGGTCGCGAAGAGCTTCAGCGTCATGGGGGCTACAACGTGTACCTCAACGCGAGCGTCTGTCAACGCGAGCCGAACCACGCCGCCTACCTCGCCGAGATCAAAGGGCCGGTTAATGGAGCCCATGCTGTACCCCTCGATGCACGCCCGTCCTATGGGCCCATGCTGCTCGATGGCGGCCACGACCGCGTCTCGTATGAACGCGAGGCGCGCGCCCCCGCGCAGGTCACGCGTCGCGACGGTGGACAGCGTCAGTATGTGTCCTGACGTGGCCACCACGCACAGCCCAGTCCCGGTCAGCGATTGGTCGATCCCCAGGTACCGGGAGTCCGTGGCCGACACAGCTACAATATTAGCCGAGTGTCGGTCAGTTTCACCCTTGAACAAACAACCGCAGTCAGTGGCGCCACTTATCAGGTGACCAATACGGTGACGGCTGCGACCGACGCGGATCTGGCCGTGTTCGTGTACATCACCGCCACCCAAAAATTCAGTCACTACGCCGCCGTAGCCGACATGGACGCGTGGCCCAACAGCTACGAGCTGGCACAGGTGACGGGCGCAGAGTTCTATCGTCTTCCTCAGCTGTGTCGTACGTGGAGCAGCGTGATCGACATGCAGAACGACCTGTCGTACACTCTGTTCAGGGTCCAGGATCTTGCAGATCAACTCACCGAGTTCCAGGGTGAGCTGGTCGGGACCACGACGACGGTCATAACCGGGAGCTGAGATGGCGACGTTCGAACAGGTCCGCAACGTTGAGCTGGTGTCCGGCACCGCCGAGGCCTTCGTCATCACCAATCGCATGGTGTCGGCGAACATCCCGTACGAGCTGCCCCACGTCAACGTGTTCGTGATCTCCATCGCCGACGTCACGGACCCCAAGCAGGACACCCTCGCTCGGGTGGCTATGATCTCCGACCTGTCGACCATCCCCATCGGCAGAGACAATGGGATAGCCAACCCGGGCGTCAACGGGCTCGAGTACCTGTCTGCGTGTGCCGTCATCAGCTACCCAGACCTCGAGACCGCGAACGACGCGGCCACGGCGATGCAGGACCGGGTCAACGCCCTGGTCACCGACTGGATAACGTACAACACCGAGTTCAGCGCCCCCGACCCTGTTCCGGCCATCTACACGTTCCCCTCGGTCAACCCGTCTCAGCTGCAACAGCTCATCAGCACGTACGCGGCTGCGAAGCAGGCCCGGTACCAGGACCAGCTGGCGTCAACGGCCGCGCAGACGGCGCTCACAGCCGCCCAGGCTGACTACACCTACAAGCAGAACCTGGTGTCGGGGGCACAGACCGTGCTCAACGACGCGCTCAAGGTTCAGACCGACGTCAACGTGGTGGTCAGCCAGTTCTCGTCGGCGGTGTTCTCTGGGAACATCATGGTGGCCGCCGCCCTGGTGTTCTACAACGCCAACACCGGTGGGTCTGGTGCGTCCACGTTCCTCACGGCGCTGAACGCCTACACGGCCACGAACACGACCCTCAACACCCAGATACTGGCCGCCTCGTCGTTCATATCGGACGCGGTCACGCTGGTGACTGACGCCACCAACTATTACAACGCCCGGGTGTCGGACTCCACCGCGTCTGGCACGGCGCTCACGGCTGCGCAACTGGCGCAGATAACCGCCGCGCAGACCCTGACCTCCGCCCTTGCGGTCGAGGCGGCCGCGCTCGCGGCAGTGCTCGCAGTGTGTCCCGACTTCGTAAGCACGACGATCCCACTGGTTCCGGACACCGGCTCCTAGACAAAAAAACTAAGACAGTTCGGGCTGCGGACCAGCTCCTGCCTGAGCACACGCTCTGCCCAGTTGAGGTCGTGGCCATCATGGCTCTCGTGCGAGCACATGCTCTGCTCGCCGGAGGTTGGAAGGATCGCGTGAAGATCCAGCGACTAGCTCTCGCTGGCTGAGCTTAGAGGAACGTCGCGCCCAGGGGAGCAAGGCCGAAGGAGGGGCGGCCTCAGGCGCGACATTCCAAGTCATTCGCGGTTCTGAGCAACCTTGGTCAGGGCAGCGATGCAGTCCGCCACCGCGGGAACGAACAGCCTCTTGGCGTCGATCCTCAGGTTGTCGAAGTCCTCGTCGGTGTACACCCCGGTCTCCTTGAGCCGCTCCACGGTTTCGTGGAACCGCTTGAGGTGCCACACCATGTCTCCCCCGCTCACCGCTTCTTCGTCCTCTTGATCGCCTTCGCAGGCGCGGCCTTCTTCACCTTCCTGTCGATGCCCTTGAGCGACGATGCCTTGATGGGCGCCGCCTTCACAGGCATTGGCCGCAGGGCCGTGCACCCGAAGCACGTCGGGCTCTTCTTCTTGGTCGGACTCGTCGGGAAGTACGCACCACACACCGGCTTGTCGTCCGGGGTCATGATGTGGATGACGTTGACGGTATCGATCTTCAGTACCGGGACAGGATCGTGCACCACAGACATGTTATCTCCTTGCTGGTGCGATTCCAGATGACCGGGATCACGCGACCCCGTGCATCAGACAGCTCGCACCGTAGGTTCTCGTATTTAGCATGACCGTAGTGAACGACGCCCGTGATGTCCACGTATCGCCACCGCGGCCTCCTGTTGCCAGCAAGTCGAGCAGTTCTTACTGACACGTTGGTCTCACTACTTCTTGTAGCGCTCGTTGTGCGAACTATCACACACGAGGATCTCCCCGTAGCCGTTGGCCATATCGGCCGCGTGCTGCGGAGTGACCAACCAGATCACGGGGATGTCCGTGGGCAGGCGGTTCTCGGGCCTCGGAGCAGGGGCGTAGCCGTCCGTGTACAGGACGACGATGTCCGGAGCCTTGCTGTCGTCACCGACGTACCTCTGCATGTACTGGAAGTACGAGTCGAAGCACGTACCTCCGCGTCCGAGCACCTCGTGCGGGATCTCGTCACCGCGCTTGAGCAGGATGTCCCGGTGGACGGCTGCGTCGCCCTCCATGTAGCGGATCTCCATGCCCTCATCGACCGACAGCATGTGCTGCAGCTCGCTCTTGACGATCTCGAGCGACTCGGTGGACATCGAGCCCGACGTGTCCACCATGAGGAACACGCGCCAGGACTTGTCGCGCACCCGCCCGGGCATCGGGATGATGGACGGGTCCTCCTCGGACAGCGCCATCAGGGTCCGGTTCGGCTGCGCGGTCGAGCGGGCGTACTTGCTCGCCCTGGACTGCTTCGCCCGCGTGGCGAAGATCTCCCACCACGGGATGATGGGGTCGGCCAGGTAGGCCTCGAGCCACTCCTCGACGCCGGCCGGAAGCAGGCCTCGCCCGATGCCGCCCATGGACCGCGCCACCTTGCGGAGGTGGTCCTTGATCTGCTCGCGCAGGCGGTGGGCCTGGGAGAGCAGCTCGTCGGTCGACATGTCGCCGGCCCCGGCGACGATGAGCGTGTCGCCGTCGCCGTCGCCGTCGCCGCCCGGGTCGTTCCACCCGTCGTGGGGCGTGGCGCCCTTGGCGTTGACGGCGATCGTGACCGTCTTGACGTTGCGCATCAGCAGGTACTGATACGTCTCGAACGCCTGGAGGTCAGGAAGACCGAACTTCTCAGGCAGGCACATCCCGTTGTTCGGGTCCTTGGCCGCCTCGGGGTCCTTCTCCGCGAGTGCGTCGATGAGGACCTGGTTCGCGCTGTCGAAGCCATCGTGGCCGCGCAGCAGGCTGTTGATGGCGCAGTCCATCGCCACGTTGTACACGTGCGATGCCTTGACGCGGCTCTCCTTGTCCGCCTGCAGGGCGAGCAGCTCCAGGTAGCGCGGGATGTGGTCGAGCAGGAGGTGGAGCATCTCGTGCTCCACCACGAACATCGCGGTCTTGAGGTCGAGCCGCTTGACGAACTCGGGGTCGTAGTACAGCACGACGCGGGCGTCGCGAACGCCGACCGCCATGGTACCGAGTCCCGGCTTGGGAACCCGATGGAGGCTTGCGACGATCCGCCCGTAGAGCGGCTTCGCCTGGATGAGGGCGACCAGGAACTCGGACATGTTCAGCTTCACGTTTTTTCTCCTTCTACTATACTTTCCGCATGGTTGTCGATCAGAGCTGCGACCCCGTGATGGCCCACTTGGTTCGACGGGTCGAGGGTCGTCCCAAGCTGGCTGCCGCTCTGAGCGACGTGGACGTGGACTGTGAATCCATCGCCGCGTTGCCCGACGACGCCTTCGCGTGGCCAGAGAAGCGGGCGTTCCCCGTGCACGACGCAGGTAACACCTTGATGTCCTGCGTGTATCGGGAAGGGTTGACTGGAGTTCCGGCTCACGTCGACGCCACCCTCAAGGAGGCGTGCGACATCTACGGAATCGATGTTGGGGTTTTCGCGCAAGAGAAGACCGCAGCGGCAGACGTTAACACGAACGACTACCTGTTGCCAGACATCAAGCGGCTGAAGGTGACGTCCGTGGAGCATGTCAAGGTCGCCGAGGAGCGCCTGCGCAACGAGGGCAGGAACCTCAGCTTGGAACACAAGGCGACCGCAAGCGCGCGCCTGGTCCAGAAGGCCGCCGCGTTCGCAGTCCCGCTCCGCGTCGAGACCCTGAAGATGGCTGGCATGGTCGCCACGGACACCCGCACCCTGAGCGATTGGCTCGAGGCCCGCGCTGAGGCAGCACCAGATGAGCACAAGGCTGGATACACCAAGCTCGCCTCTGTGGTCAGGCGTCTTCCGGCGGAGGTCCGCGACCGCGGCCAGCAGATGAAGTTGGCTGACGCCATCTTCGAGATGGACCAGCTGTCCGGCCTCCAGGCGCACTGGAACCGCAGGCTTCCAGACCCCATGGCCAGCGTGTTCAACACGGAGAAGACGGCCAGCCAGGGCGTCACGCTGGCAGGGCGTTTCGTCCCGATGTCAAGGCTGGCTGCATACGAGCCGTCGTTCTACGGTGACATCCTTGGGCCCGACATCGTGAGGGAGTCCTCGGACGGGCGTGGGCAGATGGACTTCGCCAAGCTAGCTGAAATACTCAATACGCTGCCCGTCGACATGCAGCGCGCGTTGAGCAACCAACTGCGCTAAGCTGCAGCGATGAACGCTGCCGCCAAGCAGGCGCTGTTGGACGAACACTCGGCCGCCGTGGTTCTCGCCAGGGCCGCCAGGAACGCCCTGGGTCCCGCCTACGTCGAGTGGGAGCCAGAGAGCGTGTGGGTCGAACTGGACCGACAGGGGGTCGACGTCCCAGAGACCAATCGCGCCAAGCTCATGGTGGCCACCTCACTGGCCTTGGTGCCGTCTTTCTACTGGGATGGGTTGGTGTTCGAGAAGGCGGCCATCGCGATGGATGACCGCGTGCCCAATCCGGACGCGTTGGAGGACGCCTCGCCGGCGCAGCTGGCTTGGGCCGTCGTGGACGCCGGATGGGTGCTCAAGGACTTGGATGAGCGCGTGCCGGAGTGGCAGCACGAACCTCGCGGGTACGCGGGCGTCAGCCTGCTTCGCGCAGGGTTCGTGCTGGCCCCTCATGAGCTGTCGTTCGCTCAAGAGATGCTAGATCGTACCAGGCACCACACTCACCTCCTTGACGAGGTCAGTGAGAAGTGGGCCCTGTTGCAGAAGCTCAGCACCGGCGACCTCGCGGACCTGGAGCTTGAGGAGACGCCCCTCGACGTTCAGATAGCGCGCCTAGTGGCGGTCGAGCTTCACGTCAGGGAGCGTCGCGCTGCTGCAGAGGTTCGCCTGGCCGGGCTAGGCAAGTAGCAGCTACTTGCTGTCGCCCTTGCCGGAGGTTTCCTTCTCGACGGCGAGCTTCGCATCGTTGAGGCGCTTGAGACCGTCCTGGAAGGACTGCTCCTTCGCCATCTCGATGTTGAGCGCCTGCATGTAGCTCTTCGCGTCGTTCCCGAGCCGATTGCTCTCCTCGGTGATCTTCTGGATGAAGCTCATCATGACCTCGACCGGAAGGTCGCCGAGGAACAGCGAGAGCTGCTTCGCCATCGACTCCGGCTTCTTCGACTTCATGTCGACGTAGATCTTGATGGCCACGCCCGAGCACAGCTCGGTCACCTTGTCGAGGCGACCGCCGCCGTCCGTCAGGTACCCCTTGAACCGCTTCCGCGTCTCGGAGTTCTTCTCGTACCCGTTGATCACCTCGTCCGGCGTGATCACCAGGGTGTTGTCCTTCACGAACTCGAGGAACGTCGTCGTCGAACCCGTGCCGATGGCCCCGGCGATGGCCGCGCGGCCCTTGGCCGTCATCACGCTCTCGCCCAGCTCGTCGAAGCGCTTGCAGATGCGGGACACGACTTCCCAGGTCGCCGGGCACGCGAACGCCTTGCCACCCGCCGCGCCGTTCTCGTCGTAGATGTGGCTGGTCATCGCCGTCAGGTGCGAGAGGACGTCCGGGTGGAACTTCGCCTCCGTCGCGTACCGGAGGAAGTCGCCCGCCGAGTGGGTGATGCCCACCTGCAGCAGGCGCCGCCGCATGGCCGGGTCACGCTCGAACTCGTTGACTGCCATGCCGCCGCCCGTCGGGTTCATCGTCACGACGATCTGGATGGACTCGTCGAGCTGGATGTCGCCGATCATGCGGTCGTCGAGCAGCGTGAAGAGCGCGCGGGTGACGCTCTTGTCCACCGCTCGGTTCAGCTCCTCGACCGCGAGGATCGGCACCATGTCCGTGTCGAGCTTGCCGGTCTTCTTGTTCCGGTGCGCCTCGACCCAGTTGAGGAGGACCTCGAACCGCCGGCTGATGCGCCGGTCGTAGTACGCCTTGGTGTCCGCCGCCATCGTCGGGATGTGGCAGTCCTCCAGGGTCATCGTCGGGACGTGGAGCCCCACGTACGGGACGCCCTTGCCCTTGTTGCGACGCGCCGCCACCTGCTTCGGGATGGCGGTCTTGCCGATGCCCGACGGGCCCACGGCGCACACGACCATCCGCTGCCCGGCGAACGCCTCGATCAGGTCCTCGAAGGTCTTCGGGGTTCCCATCTCGATGCCGGCCTTGCTGGCGAAGGTATCCTCGATCACGGTGTTGGTTTCGGCCTTGCTCATTTGCTACTATCCTTCTTGAAGTGACTGAAAACGTTTACAGATCCAGCGTCGCACAGGGACTATTCCATGTGGACGGCAAGCCATTGTCGTTCGAGAACTATCCGATGTTCTACGCGATCTATGACGGTAAGTATCCTCGCCTGTTGCTCAAGACCTCCCGTCAGGTTGGTAAGTCGACGACGATCGCCGCGTTCACCATCGCGGAGGCCATTAGCATCCCGATGTTCAAGTCGTACTACATTTCGCCGTCTCGTGAGCAGACCCTCAAGTTCTCCCACACGCGCATCGCCAAGATCCTGTCATACAGCCCGGAGCTTCGTCGCAACTTCGTTGGGCCCCAGTCAATTGACAACGTATTGTTGCGCACGCTGAGGAACGGGTCTGAGATGGCGTTCACATACGCTGACGACGATCCAGACCGCGCGCGCGGTTTCTCGTCGGACCGCTGCTGCTTTGCGAAAGACACGGAGGTCCTGACACGGACGGGTTGGGTCCCGGTCCAGGACGTGACCCGGAACACGGAGTTGGCAGACGTCGACTCAAGTGGCGCCATTCACTGGCACAGGCCATCCGCCCTGGTCAAGAGACGACACCTTGGGAACATGGTCAGGTTCCGTCATCGTGGACTGGACCTTCGCGTCACCGACGACCACAACATGTGGGTCAACTGGCGAACCAACGACCGGCCACCATACTATCCACACGAACACTTCCAGTTCGTTAAGGCTAATAGGCTGCACGACACGGAGCACCCTGGATTTGAGATGACCAGTAGGGCCGTTCTGCCCGCGTCCGCGATCCCAAGTCACGTGGAACTTCCGGGTGGCGAGGGATATGCAGTCAGCAGGCTCCCGTTGCGTGTGCCCTACCTGGCTTTTGCCGAGCTGATGGGTTGGTACATTGCCGAGGGATCTATGGTATGGAAGCGCCTCAACGGCAAGCGACAGGGAAGGGGGAGTGCGCGGAAGTTCACCAAAGGTCATGCGCCCAAGCGGTCCCCGAAGGGGATCGCGATATCCCAGAAACATGGCAAGCACCACCAACAGATAGCCCGCTGCCTACGCGCGTGCGGTCTTACCTACGCGGTTCACGACAAGCGCTACGTGACCAAGAAGGGCGCACAGGTTCAAAGCACCTTCGTGCTGATCTCCGCAGCGCTCGGCCGGTATTGTGAACCTCTTGGAGACTCCTTCGATAAGTACATA
>Ga0335073_10014340_pt1 | contig 11100 bp, 10 predicted proteins | sample Lox_Sample_22_FD_207093 | JGI IMG/M metagenome (GOLD analysis project Ga0335073, IMG submission 207093) | Soil microbial communities from Loxahatchee National Wildlife Refuge, Florida, United States - Lox_Sample_2.2 | ecosystem: Environmental > Terrestrial > Soil > Wetlands | place: USA... | reverse complement strand
GAAGCCCACTAACCGGCCCGCAGCTCCACGACTTTCACCATGGGCTGCTGCTGCTCGAAGGACGACGACAGCTCCGCGGCGCCGGCCTCGCGGCGCTCCACGCCCGCGGCCTCGCGCCACGCCACGCCCGCGGCCTCGCGGCACACCACGCCCGCGGCCTCGCACCCCTCCACGCCCGCGGCCTCGCGCCCCTCCACGCCCGCGGCCTCGCGCCCCTCCACGCCCGCGGCCTCGCGCCACTCCACGCCCGCGGCCTCGTGCCACACCACGCCAACGAGCTCGGGCCGCTCCACGCCCGCGACCTCCATCGCGCCGCGCCCGGTGGCCTCCATCGCGCCGCGCCCGGCGGCCTCCATGGCGCCGCGCCCGGTGCCATATATCCCGCCGCGCCGCGCGGCCTCCAGGGCACCGCGCCCGTCGGTATACATCCCGCCGCACCTGGCGGCCGCCTTGCCCCCGCAGCACCAAGCCTTTATTGTAGTGGCGGGGGGGCGCTGGGACTGAGCGCGGGGGGATGGGGGAGCGGAGGAGAGGTGAAAGGGGCGGGGAGGAGCGGCGTTACGGCTTGTGTTGGATTCTGTCACGGCTCGCATTCTGTTGCGGCTTGTATCCTGTTGTGGCTTGTATTCTGTTACTGCTTGTATTCTGTTGCGGGTGATGGCTAGTCGGTAGTTTCTAGACTACCTTAGTAATGACATGCTGCGAATCGCCCCTGTCGAAGTACGTCTAAGGATCCAATCTCTTTCTTTCGCGGCGCACGAGGGAGCAGAGCAACAACAGAAGCTCTCCCGTGAACGCTGCCAAATAAAACCCTTGCCAGAGGGGGAAAGAAGTTGGGAAAACAAAGCAAGGTTTGCACCATCGCGCTTTCATACAGCGCACAATAAAACGGAACATGGCTCCCAAAGCGTTCCTGAACGCAACTTACTGCAGGGTGGTGGTATATGTATCGTAACGAGCGTAAGCTTCAACTGGATTCCCTTCCCTCCCACATCATCCCCTCTGGTATACCAAGATGCCCAAAATGGCGCCATTAAATGTCAAATTTCTCAGAACCCTTTCTGTTTGGTATGATTGCTATGTTTGAAATGCCGTGTGATGGCGATGCCGTGTGATGGCGGTGTGCGGAGTCGTAGCGTGTTGCCAGATGTCAGCGCAGCCATGGAGCCGTTTGGACCGCGACTCAGCCAGATGATTATTTTTGTTTTTTTGTTTTTGTGGCGAGAGATAGTGAAGAAAAGCTGAAAGAGCGAGAGCAGGCTTGCTGATGCCATGATCGGTAGGAAAAAGAAAAGAGAAGGATTGTAAGCAGTTGGTGTTCGAAGAGCGTACCGAAGAGTATAGGAAAAGAAAAACGAGCGTGATATCATCTGGCTTGAAGTACACGATCACCGTGCTCCTTTTCTGGCGTCGTTGTTGATTGCTGAGCTTTGTCTCCAGGCCGCAACACACATCGTTCACATCGTTCACAACTTCGATTCCGTTGGTAGTGCGTCTGCAGGGCCCATGCTAGTGGCTCTAGAGCTGCTCTGTGAAGCTCTCTTCGGAATATCGAGCAGTTTTGCACTTCCGGCACTGATCTGGCGTGCATGACCTCCTCCGACCTTGACGGAACTGGCTCTTTGGACATGAGTCGCATCCTCTATCTGCACGTCATCATCACCGTCACCGACCGCGGCGTCGGTCTTCTTCGGAGACGCAGGTGGAGTGTTGTACACCGCGGCGCCGGAAGCTTCATTGTATTGCTTGAGAAGGCCCTCGCTAGATTTAACACGGACGTCCCGATGCACAACCGTCGGCTGGCGTCCAACGCTGCTGTGTACGACGGTATGGGCATCGCCATCGCCACTAGATCGACCTCTGGGAGGGCTGCTCTGCATCTCTTCGTCTGTGTCCAACCCTGCGTCGTCTTCTCCAGCCATAGCGTTGCTACTGGCCGTATGACCTGTTACCGAGGCAGAAAGACCCGATGACCGTCGAACTTCGCCTGGCTGAGGAGTGAGACGTTGGAAATACTCATCGTCATGGATGCCAAGCTCTTCGTGGGAGCCTGAAAGGTCATCGACCGGTCGGCCAGCCGAAGAAGAAGCACCGCTGTGATACTTGCGTGCCGTTGATGACAGCCGATTCATGGCCTTGCCTGACAGCCAAGAACCTTCCGAATCGATTGATGCTAAGGACTGTGACATCAGATGTGATCCTCTGGTACTAATCGGTGACTCTGTTGGCCCTTGCGAAACCGGTTCTTCGATGGGAGTGCTGACTCTCTTATTGGTCTGCACGGGTGCAATTTTGTTGCCTCGTCGAGCTGCAATGGCCGTTGGAGCATCCTTTGTAGCTTCTGGCGACTGGACACGAGAATCCGGTGGCGAAAGAGGCATCTCTGGTAGCTCTTCTCTAAACTTGGACTGAGTTCTGATAGGTGTAGATTGCCGTCTCGGCTGAGGACTGCCAGTCACGGTAGTGATCACTGGAGGTGGCTGATAAAGATGTGCAGGCGGAGCTTGATGAGACATTGAATCTCGTGAAATGTTTGTGAATGATGATTCCGCAGCCGGTGCCACTTTGCCGCGATCCGATGAACTCTTTCTACGAGCGTCTCGTCTGAATATGGACGACCACCTCCCAGCCTTCTTTACGGCAGGCTCAGCATCGCGCTGAGGTGCAGTTGATGGCGGTGTCGGTTCGGATAGCGAAGTTTGAGGAAAACTTGAAGGTTGTGAGGGAACTGTATCGCGAGAAGGTGAATCTGGACGAGACAACTCCGCCGAAGAGATTGTGTCGCGTCGGGGTGCGGTAGACTCAGGCCGGGCTTTGCTTTCCACTTGCTGATTCGGCTCAAGATTTGCTCGTCGTAAGCGTTCTTGAGATTTTACCGGAATCGGAGGCTTCGTAGGTGTATCTGGCGCCGGTCCTTGGGCTTGAGTTTCAATTCCAAGCCCAGTAACTGCTGGTCGCTCAGGTTCCTTTCCCTTCTCTTTAGAGTCATCGACTCCTTGCTCTTGTGCCTGCAATTGTTTCTTCCGTTCCTTCTCAGCTCTACGCTCGAGCTTCCGTTGCAACCGTTCGGCGTCGGCTTTCCGTTTCCGTTCCCTTCGGCGAGTATCTCTCTCCAAGATCTCTCTTAGCTCCCCTGCACTGAGATCATCCGCCAACGCATCGATAGTGCGTTTATCGGAGCTGGACACGGCTTCTTTCTCAGAATACGGTCTCTTTGACTCTGTCCGCGAAGCAGTATTCCAATTATTCGAGCTCATACCCGTGGAGACGTAAGGCGTATTGAGGGAGTACCGCAAGGCTGGGCGCGGGGCGACCACATCGAGGAGACTAACTCGATAGTTACGGGAATCGGAATGCGCAGACCCGGAAGATGTAATGGAAGCCTCCATCGGTAGGGAAATATTGGAAGTTGGACGCTCAAAGTTCTTGTTTAGGCCACCACGGAACTTTCGGCTGTCACGTCTAAGCAAGTCGCCTGAACCTTTTTGCTTCGGGATTGCGATCGGAGCGCTCATGGCACGTATTTCTTCTTCACGAACATGATCGTCTTTCCGCTTCTTACTAGGTTTCTTTCTCGGTAGCGGTGATTCCAGAGCAGCACGTTTGTTCCGGCTTGGAGTTCGTTGCAGCTTTCCACGACTTGCAGGAATGCCGGTGCCAGAATGTGCCGAATGGAAATTGTACGGTATACCTCCCTCAGTCTCTTGAGTCACCGGTCGAAGATGCGGGCTCGTCCGAAGCTCTTTGGAGATTGGAAGCGCAGTGATATCCTCACGGCTGCCGGCCGATGGGTGTCGTCTCGAAGACTTCGTAATGTCCATGGGATTCGTTGCTCCCTCGGCAGTGTGTTTTTCAAGAGCCTTGCCATTTGGAGGCGAAGTCTTGCGACCGATGCTGCCTCTCTTGCTGAGCTTTCGCGACGCGCGTGGTCGAACGGCCGCAGCTACGTCGGCGGGAGGATTGTCAGGTTGCGCCACGGGCTGTGGGCCGCTGGGTCTGGCGCGGCGTCTCCTTCGTCCAAAGGGCCACATTGCCATGCTTGAGCGGATTGACAGTCAGCGTAAGGCTCGGTTCGTCATTGCTGGCGTCGGCGCATGGTAGAATTTCCGGCGGGAGAAGCGCAACGCAGCCAAGTCGAGTCGCAAGCGCAAACGGCAGCTATATCATCGAGGCCGACGAAACAGAGATCAAAACGGGCGCCTCGAACAATAGCGTAGCGAGAGGTGCGTGCTCATGCAGAGCTGTGTTTTCAGCGGCGCCGGCTGGCCAAGAACCGGTTGGCGGCCGGAGGCTGATTGGCGCAAGCGTTGGTGGGCGGGATGGACGGTTTTACGCGACGCTCGGGGCAGTTGGTCCCGTAATGACTTCGATAAGAAGACGAAAGAAGATTGGAAAAAGGGATAGTAATTAGGTTGAAGGTTGGGTGAACGTGGGACGAGGAGATGAGCAGGATAGGGCAGGTAAGGTGTAGTTAGTAAGGCAGACCGGGAGAAAATCCGTTAACTTATTTAAGGACTCGAACAACGGAAGGACGACGACGACTGGTGGAGCAGCAGGGCTGGCAAAGATGATGGCGGCCGGGGAGGGAAGATGGGGGAGTCCGCTGCTGTCAGTGTGTCGAAGGCCAGGCAGGGTCTACGGGCAAGGGAAGCCCTGTGCATCTATTATATGCGCCTGCAACGGGCTGTGTAGGCAGTGGAACGCAAATCGAAGAACAAGCTACTGTACTACAATACAGGCTGGAATCTTAGAACGGAGCAGTCACCCGCAACTTTGTTGCTTTTCTGCAGCTGCCATTTGTTCGCGCCGCTGCAGTGTTCAAGCGTCACCAATCATGAAATCAAAATCAAACACCACTCGGACAATTTCCTTTTTGACTTGCGCTCCCGTTTCCGCAATCTCACTTATCGCTGCGATAGGCGCAGGAGCATTATACAAGTACATGCGCCGACGCACGATGACAGCAAAAAGAATCGCACACGACGACGGTGATTGATTGCGGAGCGCAGACGTTTTGCAGCATGCAATAACAACTAGACCCTGGCTAACAAGGGAAAAAGTATTGTCATGTAGGTACCGCTCCCGCATCCGCAGCGTGGTTTCAATTCGAGTTTGGGCTGGCCCAAAAAACCGGCTGGGAAAGCCTGCGACCGATGATCTTGTATGGAGCAGCCACACCGTCGCGTCCGGGCTCCACCACCACCGACATGTACTGACTGGTCGTATCTGCGGATCCGCGCCTTTGCCTCTTGCTTTGGGTTTCATGCGTAGATGCACTTCCGTCTTTGCCTCTCGCCACGCGATCATCGCCATGCACCCAGACCTGCGCACTTGCCTGGCACCACCCAACCGACTCCACAGGGCAGACCGTTGCTCCGGTGGCTTAAGCCGTGTGCAGCCCTTGTTTGGCTGCCGTCGAAATGCTAGCATTTTCGCGGCCGACACCCATCGCCAATCACTGACGTTTTTGTGAATCTTCCGCTCCTGCGCGAGGCCCAGCTCAACACTACGATTGACGTTTTTGCGCTTCAAATCACCGCGCTGACCAGTGGCACCACCCATCCGCTATCCCGGTCGACAAAGCCATTCAGCTGGCGCGGCTGGACCAGGTGCACGCCGAGCGGGACGTCATCGAATCTCTCTCCAGAACGGCAACCTTTGCCGACCAATGCCACTAGAAAATCACCTCCACTTAATTAACCCGCACGCACGTTGACATGATCCCTCATGTGGTAATTATCGCCAACCCTGTGTTGATCCACTTGCGTGCTCAGGCTCACTTGCAAAGACTAAAGAACTATATCATGGGACTTGTATCGCCAGGAACTGCCTGAGCCATGCCGAGCATTTACCGCTCGGTGGCAAGCCATGTCATTTTAATTACATCTAGATTCATTTCTGACATCTATTGATCCCAGATGCTCACGTCGACATAGTCGAGGAAGAAGCTTTGAGATCATGGTCCGATTCGTCTCTGGGTCGCGATGAGATATTCTCCGAAGCGTCGGAACGACAATTCCTCCAAATTCCTTATGATGAAAGCAATAGTGCACGGCCGTCCCCTTTGGACCTCCGCCGTGTAGTCTATGCGCTGCAGCATGAACCTATCGTCAAAGTAATACTTTTGCACTTTTGAATGCGTCGCGAAATCGTCGGGAAACGTCACTTCGAGTACCCTTCACAACTCTTCTCGCTCACGATGCTCGTCGAGCTCACGCGTTTTAAATCCGGGCCACGTGAAGCAGAAAGGCGTGGTCATGTAGTTGTTCATGGCACAGCCAACGAAGTAGGCCAGCTGAAGCTCGGTCCACTGCGTTGAGCGAACATGGTCGGCAAAAGACGCTCGAGGATTATCCAGCACAACCGCAATTGATCCATCACCACGTTCGATCCAGGTCCTCTGCGGCGTGAAAACCAACTTATCGTCTCTCCCTTCTAAGAAACCTCGAATGACCGAGTGCTGCTTCTTCGTGTCAACCGTGACCGTTGGCTGATGGCGTCCTGGGTATCCTTTGATATCGAGGACCACCCCCCGGTTTGGGCTGTTCCTGATCGTCCCTTGTGAAAAGTTGTGATAGACAAACCAAACGTCATTGCAATACTACCGCTGATTGATCAAGCTGTTTAAGGCCGCTTCCACAGGCTTGCCCTATTAAAATACTATTTGCGGATGAGTTCGCTCCGCGTGGCAGTGCATTCTGCTGGCGAGGTGTCAATTCCGACCCCCCTTTCCTACTACAGAAGGACTTTGGCAGTAGCTGCGGGTGAATTTATGAGCAAGTTCAACTCTGCAGCCCAACGTCCGTCCCTCTATGCCTTCAACATGGTAGATCAAAATAAGCGACAAAAGTATGGAGCCCCCGTAGCTTTCGCAGTCGTCTCGATTATCTGCATAGCTTTGGCAATACCAGCACTATTCACAAAGCGAGCAATAAGAAGAAGGGAATTGCAACCATCCTGGTAGGGAGCTTTCATATGCCGTAGAATTCCAATGACAATTCTCCCAGTTCAACTTTACGACTCTGCTCGATCACTCCACAGTCAAGCGCGGTGTTATTCAATCTTTCCAGGGCAGTTTGGAAAGTGCGACTAGTATCATTCCAAATGCAGTCAGTCAAGTTCAGAGCGCTGTGAGCTCAGTTATTCCCGACGCAATTAGCCAGGTCCAGAGCGCTGCGAGCTCAGTTAGTACTGCGATCCCCAATAACATTACGATCGGTACCAAAGAGTTCTGCGTCGGGTTCACTCGCAATGTTACCTGCTATGATTTACCATTCAATCTCTCTAGCATTTTGTCGGCGGACCTTCGGAAGCTTCTACAGCTCAACTTTACCGATATTCAATCTCTTAATCGGACACTGACGAAGGTGACGGGGACTACTATCTATGACTGTTTAGCTCTAGGATTTGCCCTAGCACTTATTACGGTCGGAGTATCAGCATGCTCGATGATGTATTCTGCGTTTGGTCTCACAGGGGTCTTAGGTTTTAGAGTTCTGAGAGCTGGGAACATAGTAGTCGGTCTACTCTCTTGTATCCCATTCTCTGTAGCCGCCTTTATGCTGCTCGCTCTCAGCATAGCGACCAAGCACTTACCGTCTTGGATTCGGGTGGAGCAAGGCGAAGTAGTTGAACTCTGTCTGGGAAGCCTCATCTGCTTTATTACATTGGCGGCGATTGGTGGTACATGGCAGTTGTTGGTGGCAAGCAGATTCAGAGCCTAGAGGCGGCTTAAAAATCTTTCGGTTTCGAATGTGAACTTGCTACACTAGAGTAGCGCGCTTGGCTGGGATTTAGAAGGGCTTTCATTTGGAGTTCGGTGCGAGTAGCTGGGCCGCAGGCGCTCTAGGAAGGAAGCTGTTGTTGTAGGAAGCTTTTTCTATTAATTTACGAGGGTGTGTTAACAGAACCTCGCTTTGAGTCTCTAATATTCTCTCTAATAAAGTGTAAGGTAAGCTTCTCAAGTTGTCATCGGATCGCATTCGGCGGAGTCATGTGCAGGCGGCGGCATATTTTCCCGCCTCGCTGATGCCTGGGCAGACTTGGTCGGACACGCCTGCCGAATTCACCTCCATTCATCCATCCATCCATCCATCTCATCGCCTCCGCCCATCTCATCGCCTCCGCTTTTCATCGCAATATTCCAACTGCAGCTCCTTCTGATCACCAAATGCAGCAACCTCGTCTTCGCTGATTTCTTTCTCTAGCCTTTTCCACTCATCAGTACCTACATGCTTTACTAGCTTGGTGAAAGGGAAAGACTAGGGGTCGTTGAAGCTGGTGGTGAGCAACATATGGACCCACATGGCACCCGAGTCTTCGGACCAGCGGACGAGCTTAAAGAGCTCTTTGTTCTCACGTTCTGCACCTCCACCGCGACGTCGATGGGGAGCTGGTTGGAGTGTTCCCTCACCTGGCGGATCGCCTCGCAAAATCTCCTGGCCTACAGACCTCATGAGGAATGGTTTGCATGTCAGGCTCTTTTCAAGCTCTGACCCGGTGGTGTGGACACAGGACGGACCGAACGGGAAGAAAAGTAGGTTCTTGCGAAGTCGTTAGTTCGCAAAGATGTGGAGCATTGGGCGCTTCTTGCTCAAGCTGAGGCTCTCACACACCGAGACACCGTCACGGCTTCGGTAGTTCAAGAAGGGCGTATTGGGTTCGGTTGGGTGTCTCGCCCAACAGCTCAAGCTTGGATGGCTGTCTACACAACCCTTCCGCTCTTGATCACCAAACCTTTTGACGATATAAAATTATATCGAAAAGATGTGGAATGTCTTGTTTATACCCATCCTACTCTTTTTTCATGGCGCATCAAGTCGTCGTCGAACGCGGAAGACTTGAAGCTTTTCCCCAGCTCTTCCTTCAGTGACTCCGCGTTGAACCACCAAACATCTTAACGATGTAAAATTACATCGAAAAGATGTGGAATATCTTGTTCATGCCCATACACATGCTTTTTTTTCATCCAAATCAAGTTGTTGTTGAACGCGGACAACTTGAAGTTATTCTCCAACTCTGCCTTCAGTGGCTCCGCGTTGAACTACCAAACACCTTAAGGATGATATTTTACATCCAAAAGATACTCCACATCTTAATTATGCCCATCCGTCTCTTTTAAAACCAGTGCATCAAGTTATGGTTGAACGCGGTGAATCGCGGTCAAACCTTGAAGCTTTTCCTACTCTTTACATAAAACCCTTCCGCTCTTCACCACCACAAGTCAAGACGACGATATATCACTTCAAAAAGCATAGTTTACACCTCTAAGATGATCTTAAACACCTTTTGAATTGTATTCTATATCTCGTTATTGATATTTTACATCATCTTGACCTTATTCCAATCCACTGCAAAAATCTGCTTCAATCTCTCCGCTCTTCATCACCAAACATCTTTTCGATGATATTTCACGTCGAATTGATTGTCTGTATCTTGTTTATGCTTATTCACCTCTTTTCCGTTGTATTCCAAGCCTCGTTGTGGTTATTTCCCACCTCGTTATTCATACTAAAACCGCTGAAAATCACTTTCAACCGCGGCTTTTCGTTTCACCATCAGACATCTCTTTGATGATAAAACGCATCAAATTGATTGTCCGTCTCTTAAAAAAAGCCCCTTTGACTATTTTCAATTGTATTCCAGGCCGAATTGTAGATATTCAGCACCTCTTAATCATACTGGACCCACGGCTTCCACGGCTTCGCTCTTAACAACCAAACCTCCCAACCGATGGATGTATGCCTAGCCGGTTGGAGATAAAATAAACCGGTTAATGGTGTGATTTTGGTTCGGGGTGAAAGGCGTGTTCTAGACTGTGAGAGTGAGTGAGAGAAGGTGAACGAGCACGTTTGCTCACCTGATACGTGCTGAAGCCTCATCACTGTTAGATGTGCCAGGTTCAGCATCTACCATTTCCGTGTCCATGGTTGTTGACGAGCGATTTTGTGTTGTTCGTTTTAAATGCGACCTTTGAAGCAGACTGAACCTTTTAGTGATGCCGGAATAATGATCTGCCGCCTCCTGAACGTAGAGTACCGTGGCAAACAAAACATCCGCGTAAATTGTCAACACTTCCTTCCACCTTTAGACACAATTTACTGCCTTCGCCACGATTCGCCTTGGTTCGAAGCGGTCGTGGGCTGTACCAGCCGTCGCTTTGTCACAAACACCTTCCCCTTCGCAACGATACACTGAGAGACGATGGCAGAGCTGTCACAAACGGATCTTGAGGCCATTGCGAAATATCCCCTTGATGATTCTCTTGATCATTTACGCGATATACTGCGAAAAGCCGATGAATCTGTTGCTGCATCGGCTTTAGACGATGGCACGGGTTTCAAACTTCCCGGAAAGCCGCGTTTACTGGCAGCGGCGTCGGAACAATTGCTGGCCGTATTGAGAAACCATGAGGTGGCCTCTGAAATAAGATCTAAGACTAGGAATCTGGATCTCTACAGCGAGTTGCAAAAGATAATGACGCGTATCGCGCGAGAGTTCAACTACCAGTACTTTCGGCCCCTCGCCCAACTTGTCATCAACAAAGCCTCCGATACCGAAGTCTGGGCAGCTGTCCTCAATCTCGTCACTAATTTCTCCCGAACAACACCCCCACCAAGTGCTTCAACTTCCTTCGATGGCACACCAATCATCCGCTCCTCATCGTCATTCCAAGGAAACGAACAGACCAAGAGACATTTGGATGTAGCACTGCAGTACGAGCTAAGAGGTCGCATATTCCGCGATGTTCAAGGCTTCTTTGAAAAGTACTTTGAACAGCGCTCGTGGAGTCAGCGCTGTACGGAAATCTACAACGCAATGAAAAAGCGCCATGCAAACGGGCGGTGGCTCAACTTTCCCGACCCGCCGGACCAAGTCGAGGTGTGGAACTGGCTTACTCGGCTGCAGGAAGACTTCTTCTCTGACGCCCCGGGAACGTACTACACAACCAAGAGCACGAGCAACATGACAGGTGGCGAGGCTCCGCGTCAACTGGACATTTTCCTGAAAAGCAAGAGCGTTACGACTTTGAACCACGATTGGAAAGACGTCCTTGTGATAGGAGAGCACAAGCAGTCACATCATGGACCAAAAGAGCTA
>Ga0335073_10014338_pt1 | contig 11100 bp, 7 predicted proteins | sample Lox_Sample_22_FD_207093 | JGI IMG/M metagenome (GOLD analysis project Ga0335073, IMG submission 207093) | Soil microbial communities from Loxahatchee National Wildlife Refuge, Florida, United States - Lox_Sample_2.2 | ecosystem: Environmental > Terrestrial > Soil > Wetlands | place: USA: Florida... | reverse complement strand
CCGAGCTCGCCGGCATAAGCGCGCCAGCGCCCGATCGAGCTGCGATAGATCGGCTGGCGCACTTGCGAGGCGCTGGCGGTGCGCACGGCGCGGTGGGTGCGATGGAAGTCGAGGCAGGCCTCGTCCCAATCGAGTCCGCAATACGCGACAAGGCGCCGCGCCTCGCGAGGCAGATCGGCGACGATATCCTCGTAATTGATCTCGAGCATCGCGCCTTCCGGCAGCACGTGGCGCCAATGCGCCATCAACCGCTCATAGGCGCGGTAGTAGCGGCCAAGCTCGCCGAGCTCGAAGGCGAAGGGCTGACCGGCGGTGAACAGCGTCGCAAAGCACGACCAGCAGGTGTCGCGGGGATCGCGCCGGACATGGATGATGCGCGCGCGCGGCAAGGCGAGATGGATGAGTCCGGTGAGGAGAAAGTTTGCCGGCAGCTTGTCGGTGACGCGCCGCGCCCCGGGCGCACGCGCGACAAGGCCGGCGACATACTGCGCGCCGAGCGCGCCGAGCGCTTCGCTGCCGATCGACGCCACATCCTCGGGAAAAGCGGCGATCTCTGCGTAGGTCAGCGCCGTGAATGTCGTGATCTCCCCGGCGCCGAACACGTCGGGATGGCTCGCCAGGATCTGCTCGACGAGGCTCGTCCCCGAGCGCGGCATGCCGATGATGAAGACCGGCAGCTCGGAGGGATCGCCGCGCCCCGCCTTGGCGCGCAGCAGCTCGGGCGTGAGGATGGTGGCGATGCGCGCCAGCACGGACAGCGTCGCGCTCTCGTCATAGTCGATCTCGCGCCGTTTCAGCGCGTTGCCTTGCCGTAAATGGGTAAAGGCCGTGGCGAAATCGCCGAGATCGGCATGCGCCTTGGCGAGCGCGAAGGAGAGGTCGATCTGCTCTTGCGGCGGCAAGCTGTGGGCGTGGTCGGCGAGCCGCGCGAGCGCGGCGAGCTGCGGATCACCGGCGGCAAAACGCTTCAACTCGGCGAGATTCAGATGAAAAAACGCCTGTGACGGTGCCAGTGCCACCGCACGCTCGAAGGCGCACCGCGCTTCGTCGAGGCGTCCCAGCTCGCGCAGCGCGGTGCCGAGATTGCTGTGCGCGGCGGCATTGTCGGGGCCGGCCGCGAGCGCGGCCTGGTATTCGGCGATCGCCTCGTCGTGGCGGTCGAGCGCATGCAGCGAGTTGGCGAGGTTGTCATGCGCCGCGGCGAAACCGGGCTTGAGATCGAGCGCCTGCCGGTAGCGTTCGACCGCTTCGCCGTGGCGGTCGAGCGATTGCAGCGCATTGCCGAGATCGTTGAGCGCCTCGGCGTCTTGCGGCCGGAGCGTCAGAGCTCGCTCATAGGCGGCGAGGGCCTCGTCGTCGCGACCGAGCCGATGCAGCACCTTGCCGCGGTTGACGTGAAAATCGGCCTCACCGGCCGAGAGCGCCAGCGCCGCGTCGTAGCGCCGGCTCGCCTCCTCGTCGCGGCCGAGCGCCTGCAAGGTCGTGCCGAGATTGTTGTGCGCCGACGCGTAGCCGGGATCGAGTTCCAGGGCCTGTTCGTGCCAGGAGATCGCCTCGGCAGGCCGTCCGAGCGCCTGCAGCGCCGAGCCTTTGGCGCTCAATGCCGCGGCCGAGCGCGGCTCCAGCGTCAGCGCCCGGTCGAAGCGCGCCAGCGCTTCTTCGGCGCGGCCCAGCGCCAGCAGGGCATTGCCCAGATTGTAATGCGCCACGGCGAGGTCGGGCGCGAGCGCGATGGCGCGCTCGAAATGCGCGATCGACTGCGCCGGTTGACCCATCGCCTGCAGCACGCTGCCCAGACTCGACAAGGCCACCGCCTCGTCCGGACGCCGGTCGAGCGCGTGCCGCAGCATCGCGGCCGCCTCGCCGAGCCGGCCCTGCCGCGCGCGGATGAGCGCGAGATTGTGCAGCGAGCCGACATGATGGCGGTCGAGCTCGAGCAGCGCCTCATAGAGTTGCGCCGCTTCGTCGAGCCGATCCTGTCGTTGCAGCGCGACCGCGCTTTCGAAAGCCTCGGCCGGCGACATCAGGCGCGACGCAGCATCGGACGACATCGGAGCGGCGTCACCCGTTGCTGAGCGCGTCGCGTAGCTCGCGCGCATCGAAATCGGCGACCAGCCCGGCTTCGGTGCGGCTCACATGAACATCGAGCCGGGCGAAGGCAAGGAGCGCGTCTTCGCTGAGCCCGCCGCCCCCTTCCTCGTCGGCCGCCGCCATCCGCGCCAGCGACGGGCTCGCCGCCAGCAGGCGATAAAGCGCGGTCACGCGCATATAGAGATTGAGCGTCATCGGCACGCTGGTGCCGAGTTCTTCGGCAAAGAGGTCGAGCACCTCGCGCATGTTGATCGGCGATTCCTCGGACTCCTCCTCCTCCTCGTTGCCTTCGTCATCTTCGTCATCCTCGACGATCTCGAGGTCGGCGACGCGCTGGAGGTATTCCGAGAACAGGAAGATGGCCGAGCCGAGAAGGTCCGGTTCGACGGGTGGGACGCGCGGCGGCGTCGCGCCCGGGGTGATATCGTCCATGATCCCTTGCTCCTTGCCGCGGTCCGGGGGCGAGACGGCGGCATCGACATTCGCCCGTGCCTGTGAGTTACTGGGCGCTCCTGCGGCGGACGGGTGACACCCATGAACGGCAATCTCGGCGGCAGCGTCAAGGCCCTCGTCTGCGATGTCTTCGGCACGGTGGTGGATTGGCGCGGCAGCATCATCCGCGAGGTCGAGGCGCTGAGCCGGGCCAAGGGGATTTCCATCGATGCGGCGCGCTTTGCCGATGACTGGCGGGCGGGATATCAACCGGCGATGCAGCGCGTGCGGGCCGGCGAGCTGCCCTGGACACGCATCGACGATCTCCACCGCATGATCCTCGACGGGCTGCTCGAAAAGCACGCCGTTTCCGGACTGAGCGAGGCCGAGAAGGTCGAGCTCAACCGGGCCTGGCATCGGCTCGATCCCTGGCCCGATGCGGTTCAAGGCCTGACGCGGCTCAAGCGGCGCTTCATCATCGGCACCCTGTCGAATGGCAATGTCGGGCTGCTCGTCAACATGGCAAAGCGCGCCGGCCTGCCGTGGGACGTGGTGCTCTCGGCCGAGCTCGCGCATCACTACAAGCCCGATCCCGAGGCCTATCGCATGCCGCCCGACCTGCTCGGCCTTGCGCCCGCGGAAGTCATGCTGGTAGCGGCCCATCCCAACGACCTCGCCGCCGCCGCGCGCCAGGGCCTCAAGACCGGCTTTGTCCTGCGGCCGCTCGAGCATGGTCCCAATCGCAAGCCGCCCGCCACGACCGGCCACGCCTTCGACGTGACCGCTGGTGATTTCAACCAGCTCGCCGAGCGCCTGGGGGCGTGAGTGAACGCACTGGCGTAAGGTCCGCCAGCGGTGCTAGGACCACATGCCGCGCTCGTCTGCGCCTTGCCCCACCTCACCCCAACCCTCTCCGCCCCCCGGGGCGGAGAGGGAGGGACCCGCGCAGCGGGAGGGTGAGGTGGGGGTGACTTGGCGCGCTGTGTCAGGCTGAAGCGTAGGAGCGCGTCGATGAACGAGGGGAGCGGGGGCCGCTGGCAGTTTTGGATCGATCGCGGCGGTACTTTCACCGATGTGGTGGCGCGGCGCCCCGATGGTGCGCTGATCACCCGCAAGCTGCTCTCCGACAATCCGGAGCGCTACCGCGACGCGGCGATCCAGGGCATTCGCGACCTGCTCGGCCTCGCGTCCGACACGCCGATCCCGGGCGTTGCCATCGAGGCGGTGAAGATGGGCACCACGGTCGCGACCAACGCGCTCCTGGAGCGGAAGGGCGAGCGCACCGTGCTCGTCATCACCCGCGGTTTCGGCGATGCGCTGCGCATCGGCTATCAGAACCGGCCGAAGCTCTTCGAGCGCCACATCGTGCTGCCCGAGCAGCTCTATGAGCGCGTGATCGAAGCCGAGGAGCGCGTTACCGTCGAAGGCGAGGTGCCGACGCCGCTCGATCTGGCGCGGCTCAGGACCGATCTTGCCGCCGCTTTCCGCGACGGCATCCGCTCGGCCGCGATCGTCTTCCTGCACGGCTACCGCTATCCCGAGCATGAGCGCCGCGCCGCTTCGCTCGCCCGCGAGCTGGGCTTCACCCAGGTCTCGACCGGACATGAGGTGAGCCCGCTGATGAAGCTGGTGAGCCGCGGCGACACCACCGTCGTCGATGCCTATCTCTCGCCGATCCTGCGCCGCTATGTCGATGAGGTCGCGGCCGAGCTCGGCGGCACGCGGCTCCTCTTCATGCAATCGAATGGCGGGCTCACCGATGCGCGGCGCTTCCAGGGCAAGGACGCGATTCTGTCCGGCCCGGCCGGCGGCATCGTCGGCGCGGTGCGCACCGCCGAGATGGGCGGCTTCGACAAGATCATCGGCTTCGACATGGGCGGCACCTCGACCGACGTGTCGCATTATGCCGGCGAGTACGAGCGCAGCTTCGAGACGGTGGTGGCGGGCGTGCGCATGCGCGCGCCGATGATGCATATCCACACCGTGGCCGCAGGCGGCGGCTCGATCTGCAGCTTCGACGGCGCGCGCTTTCGCGTCGGCCCCGAATCCGCCGGCGCCAATCCGGGGCCGGCCTGCTATCGCCGCGGCGGGCCGCTGACCGTCACCGATTGCAACGTCATGCTCGGCAAGCTGCAGCCGCGGTTCTTCCCGCGCGTCTTCGGCGCCGCCGGCGACGAGCCGCTCGATGTCGCCGTGGTCGAGCGAAAATTCGCGGCGCTCGCCGAGGAGATCGCCGGCGCCACCGGCCACCGCCGCAGCCCGGCGGCGGTCGCCGACGGCTTTCTCAAGATCGCGGTCGAGAACATGGCGAACGCGATCAAGCAGATCTCGATCCAGCGCGGCTACGACGTGACGGAATACACGCTCTGCTGCTTCGGCGGCGCCGGCGGGCAGCATGCCTGCCTCGTCGCCGATGCCCTCGGCATGAAGCGCGTCTACATCCACCCCTTCGCCGGCGTGTTGTCGGCCTATGGCATGGGGCTTGCCGATCTGCGCACCTTGCGCGAGCAGGCGGTCGAGAAGCGGCTCGCCGAAGCGACCATGCCCGAGCTCGAGCGCGTGCTCGAGCGCCTTGCCGCCGATGGCGTCGCCGAGATGCGCGCGCAAGGCATCGCGCCGGCGCAGATCAGCGTGCTGCGCAAGGCGCATGTCAAATACGAAGGCACCGACACGCCGCTCGTCGTCGCCTATGGCACGACCGCCGAGATCGCCGAGGGTTTCGCCACGGCGCATCGCCAGCGCTACGGCTTCGTCATGCCGGAGAAGCCGATCATCGTCGAGGCGGTCGCGGTCGAGGTGGTGGGCGCCACCGATGCCGCCGCCGACCCGGTCTATCCCGTGCCCGAGACCCCGGGCGAGCCGGCGCCGCTGGCCGCGGTCGCGCTGTTCACCGAAGGCGCCGAGCACCAGGCGCCGGTCTTCGACCGCGACGCTCTCGTGCCCGGCCAGCACGTCGCCGGCCCCGCGATCATCCGCGAGGCGACGGCGACCACCATCGTCGAGCCGGGCTGGCGCGCGACGCTCGACCGGCGGCGCTATCTCGTGCTCGAGCGCGTGACGCCGCTGCCGAGCCGCGTCGCCATCGGCACCAAGGTCGATCCCGTCATGCTCGAGGTCTTCAACAACCTCTTCATGGCGATCGCCGAGCAGATGGGCGTCGCGCTGCAGAACACCGCCTATTCCGTCAACATCAAGGAGCGGCTCGATTTCTCCTGCGCGCTCTTCGACCGCGACGGCTCGCTCATCGCCAATGCGCCGCACATGCCGGTGCATCTGGGCTCGATGGGCGAGAGTGTGCAGACGGTGATCCGCGCGCGCGGCAAGATCGCCGGCGGCGAGCCCGCCGATGGCCGCGGCATGCGGCCGGGCGACGTCTATGTCCTGAACGCGCCCTACAATGGCGGAACCCACCTCCCCGACGTCACCGTTATCACCCCGGTCTTCGCCGAAGCAGATCGCCAGGGCAAGGGCGAGGTGCTGTTCTACGTCGCCTCGCGCGGCCATCAGGCGGATATCGGCGGCATCACGCCGGGCTCGATGCCGCCGGCGAGCCGCAGTGTCGAGGAAGAGGGCGTGCTCATCGACAATTTCCTCCTGGTCGATGCCGGCCGCTTCTGCGAGCGCGAGATGACGGCGCTGCTCGCTTCCGGTCCCTATCCCTCGCGCAACCCGGCGCAGAACATCGCCGACCTCAAGGCGCAGATCGCCGCTTGCGAGAAGGGCGTGCAGGAGCTGCATCGCATGGTCCGGCATTTCGGGCAGAAGCCGGTCGAAGCCTATATGCAGCATGTCCAGGATAATGCCGAAGAGGCGGTGCGCCGCGTGTTGGGCGTGTTGAAGGACGGCGATTTCGCCTATGAGACCGATGACGGCGCGGTGATCAAGGTGCGGATCGCGATCGACCGCGCGGCGCGCCGCGCGGTCATCGACTTCACCGGTACCAGCCCGCAGCTCGCGACCAATTTCAACGCGCCGGCGGCGGTCTGCAAAGCGGCCGTGCTCTATGTCTTCCGCACCCTGGTCGAGGACGAGATCCCGATGAATGGCGGCTGCCTCAAGCCGCTGGAGCTCATCGTCCCGCCCGGCTCGATGCTGAACCCGCGCTATCCCGCCGCCGTCGTCGCCGGCAATGTCGAGACCTCGCAAGGCATCACCGACGCGCTCTACGGCGCTTTGGGCGTGATGGCGGCGGCGCAGGGGACGATGAACAATTTCACCTTCGGCAATGAGCGCTACCAGTATTACGAGACGGTGTGCGGGGGCTCGGGCGCCGGTCCCGATTTCGACGGCACCGATGCGGTTCACACGCATATGACCAATTCGCGCCTCACCGATCCCGAAGTGCTGGAATGGCGCTTTCCCGTGCTGCTCGAGAGCTTCGCCATCCGCCGTGGTTCCGGCGGCGCCGGACGCCATCGCGGCGGCGACGGCGCGGTGCGCCGCATCCGCTTCCGCGAGGCGATGACGGCGGCGATCCTGTCCGGCCATCGCCGCGTGCCGCCTTACGGGCTCGCCGGCGGCGAGCCGGGCGCGCTCGGGCGCAATTGGGTGGAACGCGTCGATGGCCGCATCGAGCGCTTCGGCGGCACCCACGCGATCGAGATGGCGCCGGGCGACGTCTTCGTCATCGAGACGCCCGGCGGCGGCGGCTACGGCAAAGCGGCTGCGGCGCGCGCCGCGGCGGAGTAGGCGGCGGTTCTGTAGGGTCTGGGTAGAGAAGAGCGCCAGCGAGCACCCTTACACGCGAGGACGGCAGGGCGTAGGCTCGCGGAGAGGCAAGGTTGCGCCACCACGACGAGGACGATGATGACCGAAACACCCTACACGCCGCCGAAGATCTGGACGTGGAAGAAGGATGTCAGTGGCTGGCGATACGCCAAGACCAATCGGCCGATCGCCGGGACGACCCATGAGAAAGAGCTGCCGGTCGGGCGCCATCCGCTGCAGCTTTATTCCCTGGCGACGCCCAACGGCGTGAAGGTCACCATCATGCTGGAAGAGCTTCTGGCCCTCGGCCATCGCGGCGCCGAATACGATGCCTGGCCGGTCAGGATCGGCGACGGCGACCAGTTCGGCAGCGGCTTTGTCGCCGTCAATCCGAATTCCAAGATCCCGGCTTTGCTCGACCGTTCCGAACCCAAGCCGGTGCGCGTGTTCGAATCGGGCGCGATCCTGGTCTATCTCGCCGAGAAGTTCGGCACCCTGCTGCCGTCCGAGCGCGCCGCGCGCGCCGAATGCCTGTCCTGGCTCTTCTGGCAGATGGGCAGCACGCCCTATGTCGGCGGCGGCTTCGGCCATTTCTACGCTTACGCGGCGACCAAGATCGAATACGCCATCGACCGCTTCGCCATGGAGACGAAGCGCCAGCTCGACGTGCTCGACCGACATCTCGCTGAAAGCGAATACATCGTCGGCGACAGCTACACGATCGCCGACATCGCAAGCTGGCCGTGGTATGGCGGCCTGGCGCAGTACAACCAATATGGCGGCGCCGAATTCCTGCAGGTTCAGGATTATAAGAACCTGCAGCGCTGGACGACGATGATTGGCCAACGCCCGGCGGTGAAGCGCGGCCGCAAGGTCAACCGGCTGAGCGGCGATCCCGCGGACCAGCTCCACGAGCGGCACGATGCCAGCGACTTCGAAACCAAGACGCAGGACAAGCTCATGGCCGCCCGGCCCTGAGGGGCGCGGGCTACTGCGCGGCGCTGCGCATCGGAATCTGCGATTTGAGGAACGTGCGCACGCGGTTGATTGTGCGTGCCTTGAGTTCCGGCGGCTCGCGCCACGGGAAGACCGTGATCTCGGCATTCGGCGCCAGCGACGCCACGTCGATCGAGGTCGGCAGCGGATGCGAGGGCGTGTCGTCCGGTAGAACCAGCATCGGCGTCCGGCAATTCTTGATGAACGCGCGCGGCACGCTGTAGAGGAAATCGGGCTGCACGCGCCAGAGGCTGTGGAAATATCTCTCGATCGTCTCCGTCGTCACCTCGGGCCGGCGGGCGCGGAAATCCGCGAGCCAGTTCTGGTGGCAGTGCCGCCACATCACGTCAGGATCCTCGGGCCGGTGGCCGACCGTCTGGCAGAACACCGCCGCCACGACGCGCCGAGGCGCTCGCTCGATCAGCTTCCCGGCGAAGCAGCCGCCGATGCAGTAGCCCATGTAAAAGAATTCGCGGATGCCAAGATGGTCCATGAGGCCGAGCTGGTCGTCGGCGAAGGCGTCCCACGCGTTCTCGACCGGCACCGGGCCCGTCGATTCGCCGCCATTGGCGTTGCGCTGGTCCATGGTGATGCAGCGGAAGTCGTGCTTGAACTCCTCCATCGCATTGAAAACGGCGGTCTGCCAGTTGCTGACCCGCGAGTTCAATCCGCCGCCGGGGGTGACCAGCAGCGGGAAGCCGGAGCCGGTCTCCTCGTAGCGAATGCGAACCTCGCCCCTTTGATAGAACGGCATGAAAGTCTCCTCCAGACTGCCGAGAGTTTTACTCGGCCACCGCGATCATTTCGATCTCGACCAGCGCTGCCGGCTGCAGGCTGCAAGTGCGACACCGAAGCGTCGCTTACGCGGCCTTTATGATTGCCGCCGCACCCTCCTGCCACACGCATTCGACGCGTTCGAATCCGGCTTTCTCCATCGCCGCCATGTGCATGCCAACGCCACCGACGTATTCGAAATAATCGCAATCGAGAAAACAGCCCTCGGGCACGAGCAATTCGCGGATGGTGCCGTAGCACCGGAAGATCAGTTTGCGGTCGCGCAGGTTATGCAATGCGATGCCGGAAACGGCGAGTTCGAACGGACCACCAACGTCTTTCCCCCAATCGGGGCCGGCGAGATCGCTCAGCACGTAATCGAGCCGCGCGGCTTGCTTCGCCAGACGCTGTTGTGCGTGCTCGCGCATCGGCTGCGAATAGTCGTGCCAGGTGACTCGCGCCTCCGGGAAGGCACGCAGGACCTCTTCTGCGACGACGCCGTATCCCGCGCCGACATCGAGCACACGGATCGCGGCTCTATTGGCGAAGGGCGCGAAGGAAAGCATCTTGCGCAGCACCGGCCGGCGCTCAGCATCGCGCGTGACATCCTCGCCGATCCAGCGATCGACATAGGCGCGCGAATGCCAATCATGTTCATGCACGCTGAACGAAGCATCCTTGGATGCCATGGCATCCTCCGTGCCGCGACCGTCGAGGCGAGCGGCGCGAGATCGACGCTTTTGCGCCCGCCCCGATGGTTCGTGGCGTGTCGGGCCTCGTCCTGTCAAGAGCGCAGAAGCGCGGAAGCCGCAGGCGCAGCCGCTCAAGCGCTGAGGTCGCTCTCTCCGGCTGCGTTGGCTAGGGTGGGGCGCGACGATCGATCGGAAGGGGTTTTGCTTGCGCTTCGTTCCCCCGTCGTTGCCGCGTTCGATGCCGGCTGGCGATCGGCGCATCCTGCTGCTGGCGCTCGGCACCTTCGCGCTCGGCACCGATGTCTTCGTCCTCGCCGGCATCCTGCGCCTCGTCGCCGCCGGGCTCGCCGTGAGTACCGAGGCGGCGGGCCAGCTCGCCACCGCCTATGCTTTGACGTACGCGATGGGCTCGCCGCTCCTCGCGGCTGCGACGGCGCGCTGGCGGCGCGAACGGCTCGTCGTTTTGGCGCTCGGCGGCTTCGCGCTCGCCGACGCCATCTGCGCGCTGGCGCCCAGTTATGCCGTGCTGCTGGCGGCGCGAGTTCTCGCCGGCGCCAGCGGGGCGTTATTCTCGCCGACCGCATACGGCATGGCTGCTGCGCTCGCCCCAGCCGAGCGGCGCGGCGCGGCGCTCGCCACGGTGGCGCTCGGCATGACGACCGCCACCGTCTTCGGCGCGCCGCTCGGCACCTGGATCGGTCATGCGTTCGGCTGGCGTGCGAGCTTCCTGCTCGGCGCGCTGCTCTCGGCAGCGGCTGCGACGACGCTCGCGATGGCACCTGGCGCGCCCACCCCGCTTACCGCCGTGCCGCGCCTTGCTGAGCGCTTCTCGCCGCTCGCGCGGCCGGTGGTGCTGTTGAGTCTCGTTGCCAACTGGCTGTGGTCGGCAGGGAACTACACCATCTACAACTACAGCGCCGTCGTTTTTGGATCGCGCCTCCATCTCGACAATATCATGTGGCTCCTGGGCTGCTACGGGCTCGGCGGCGTCGCCGGCAGCCAGCTCGGCGGCCGCTTCGTCGACCGCTTTGGCACGGTTGCGCCGATCCTTCTCTGTGTCGGCATCAATGCTGCCAATCTCACCTTGCTCAACATCACCGCCGCCACCGCCTGGGGCGCGGGTGTGGTGCTCTTCATTCTGGCCTTCGCTGGTTGGGCGGTGTTTCCCGCGCAGCAGACGCGGCTCTTACAGCTTGAGCCGGCTCATGGCGGGCTCGTGCTGTCGTTGATCTCATCGTCGATCTATATCGGATCGGCGACGGGTGCGGCGTTGGGCGGGCTGCTGCTCGCGCGTTTTCCGCCGGCGGCTCTCGCCTATGTCGCCGGTGCCATCACCGTCGGCGGGCTGCTTGTCTTTGTCACGAGCCTGGTTGCAGCGCGGCGCCAGCATCGACCGATGCGACGCTAG
>Ga0335073_10014337_pt1 | contig 11101 bp, 15 predicted proteins | sample Lox_Sample_22_FD_207093 | JGI IMG/M metagenome (GOLD analysis project Ga0335073, IMG submission 207093) | Soil microbial communities from Loxahatchee National Wildlife Refuge, Florida, United States - Lox_Sample_2.2 | ecosystem: Environmental > Terrestrial > Soil > Wetlands | place: USA... | reverse complement strand
CAACGTAAGAACATATTTGAGAACAATCTAATATACTAGACTGGACCATTAGCTCCTCTAAGAAGGAACGTACGACTACAGGAAGAAGACCCAGAAGACCAAGACGAAGTGGTAAATGGAAATCAAATTCCAGAGCCGAATGTACAAACTCCACCAGACAGACCAAGCAAGAAACGGAAACGGACAGAACTTGATGAAGAAGCTAAACTAGACGACCTTGAAGCACGACACCTCCGAAAGGTATTCTCACAGGCCTCTAAACAAGCAACAAGACACCAACAACCAACTTCCCCTCCCTCCACCACCGCCATTCCGCCAACAACCATACAAGAAACCGGCGAGGACACTGAAATCGATCCAAACCTCCTTCAACATGAAAGCCTAACACCTGGCTCCACAGACGCTGAAAAAACACTCTTCATATCAAACGTCCCAACAAAAGTATTAACATCTAAATCTGCTCGTAAAGCGCTTGAACGTCTCTTCTCTCCATATGGTCATATCCTCTCAATGCGATTCCGAAGTATTGCGTTTTCCGAACTAGGACCTCGGAAAGTAGCTTTTATAAACAAACAACTCCATCCCGAACGAGATACTTTGAACGCATACATTGTTTTTGAAAAGCCAGAGAGCGTGAAGACTGCTGTTGAGGAGATGAATGGATTTATTTGGGAGGAGAAACATTTACGTGTCGACAGTGTTTCTAATCCCACGAATCATGATCACAAACGGTCTGTGTTTGTAGGGAATTTACCATTTGATGTTCAGGATGAGGATTTGTATAGTCATTTCTCGCGGTGTGGGGAGATTGAGTTTGTTAGGATTGTGAGAGATAAGAAGACTAATATTGGCAAGGGATTTGGATATGTTCAGTTTAAGGTTTGTCTTGTTTGAATGTGGTTAATTTTAGGAACGAGATGCTGTGGATAAAGCGGTCTTGTTACATGATAAACCTACGGAGACGATTAAGAGAAAACTGAGAGTGACGTATGCGAAGAAAGAACAAGCTAAAGGAAATCTGAACGCTGCTAGAGTACGACTCCAGAAGAAGAAGGAACGTTCCAAAGGAGTAGCGAAGAAAGAAAAAGCGATTCAGGGCAAAAAGAATCCAATCGAAGGCAAGCGCGCGAAAAAAGATAAATCTGGCGGCAGCGGTTTCAAACTCGCCAAAAAGCGAGGTAAAATGCGTCTGATGGAAACAAAGTCATAAGTCAAATATCCAACACCATTCTTGCCTAAACCCTATAATGCTAATAATGCCAATTTACTCTCCCCATTAAGGGAGCCTCCTAATCTATATTCCCTCGAAATCTCAAAATCAAATTCTGTCCCCCTTGTATTGTATATCTTGATTACCCGTATTAAGCGTGTATTAAGCGATTAGACATCCTTTCTTTTCTTCCGCAGGGGGTGTATTCCCCTTCTCAATCTGTTCAAGACATAATTCGAATCCCTTATTCACATTCTCATTATGTCTTGCTGAAGCTTCTGTCCAAGCACAATCCCATTCTTGCGCTAGTGCCATTGCTTCATCCCTCGAGATTGTTCTTTGCATATGTAAATCAGATTTATTCCCCACAAGCGATATCGGAATCCATTCTGTGCCCTGGCATATTAGTTCACATACACGACTTCCGCGGGGAGAATGGGAACATACCGTATGGTTTAGTAGCTTCTCGCGGATGATTTTGACCATTTCGAGTGAGGGACGGGAAGTAACGCTGTAGACTAGAACGTATCCATGTATACCGATTGCATGTCGGGAACTCAATAGGGAATATTCATCCTACGCAATCAACATACTCCAACTTGAAACGGGTTGGGAGGCGGATACCTGTCCTGCAGTATCCAGTATCTCGCATTCATATTCGTGACCGCGGAATCTGATAGTCTTGCGAAATGTGTTTTCTATGGTGGGATAATAACTCTCAACAAAATGCCCTTCTACAAACTGTACCGTCAAGGAACTCTTTCCTTCAACATTAGCATGATACAAGTGAGGGAAGTACCAACGTTTCTGGAACCCAACACCACTATTTTACGAGACTTAGGTGGAGTCTTCTTTCCAGACATGAATAGCAGGGAGAGGATGCGGAAAGGGAGGCAAGTGCGGGTAAAAGATAGGAGATAGGAGAATGGGATGGACCCTGAACCGAACCGAAAAGCCTATTTAGCGATAAAGGGTTTCAGGACGGAGCTCGGATCGGGTGTCCGGACGAGTGATTAAATCCAAGTACGAACACAGCGGTCCTTAGATCTGGACTACAGCTGTCTTGGTCTTGATGCCGACATGAACTGGAAGAGCGAAGAAAGGAGAATCAAGAAATCTCGATTTGGGAGGATGCGATAAAAGCGTCTAGAACGAGGACTGCTGCTAATTACGGATAAGGTACGATACTCACGTATTTAGTCGCAGCGCACCAATGCCCGACACCCAAATCCGCCACAGCCAAATTCTGCCGCTCAGATATGCCCACAGCACGCATGGGAGATTGAAATACCACTCATCTCTTGATCACCACTCTGATGTGTCCCTGGGGCAGTTGAGATGAGATCAAACCGTTCTCAGAGGGCTCTAGACGACAGAACAATGGCCGCCGTTGATTTCCGTTTGAAGTGGCTGGTAGCCTGAATTCCACAGCCAATTCCAATCCGGACCGAACTTTGTGGAGCTTCTCAAAAGTTAATTTCGCCCACTTTCAGAAATTTAACCAACTTTTCTCTTCACCACCCTAGCCACTTTTCCATCTCTCGTCCTCTACGGAGGATGCGAGCCATTCCCTTAGCAAGAACATATGTCCTTGCTACACGGCGCGCTTTTATTCCACCCTCATGCGCGATTCGTCAATTCCACATCACTCGTCTCCTGAACACCCCCAAGAAAGAAGAAAATGCGGAGCAAATCAAACCTGCACCACCACCTCCTCGAAAGAAAGGACGTCCGAAGAAGGCGAAAAGTGAAGAAATACCAGCTGAATCTACTTCCGCTGTCGAAGAAGTAAAAACTGCACCACCAGCAAAACCTGCGAAACCGCGTAAACCGCCGAAAATAGCCGATATTACTCGTCTTATTCCACCGAATTTGTTACAACCTGCTCCCCCGCGTCCACTGCGTCCGTATCAGGAAGAATGCGTGGAAGCTTGTTTAACTGCTATTTCGGAAGGAAAACGACGACTGGGAATTAGTCTTGCAACCGGCGCTGGGAAAACTGTGATCTTTACAAACTTGATTGGGAAAATAAAGTTGGAAGATTCGAAACGATATCAGACTCTTATCCTTGTGCATCGAAGAGAATTAGTTGAACAAGCTGCACGACATTGTGTGGAAGTATATCCAGACAAGGTACTCCTCCCCAATACGCGGGAAATACCTTACTACTTTTGTTTGCGATGCTGATGGTAGACTGTGGAAATTGAAATGGGCAATTTTCATTCGAGTGGGACGGCGGATATCACAGTATGTTCAGTACAATCTCTGCGATCAGAGAGATTAGGCAGATTCAATCCGGACTGGGCAAAGTTGATATTAATTGATGAAGCGCATCATGCTGCAGCACCAACCTACCTCAAGGTCCTGGAATACTTTGGTGCCATGTCGAAAGAATCCAAGGCAGTGGTAATTGGCGTCAGCGCAACACTCAGCCGATTGGATGGATTGAAATTAGGTACAGCACTTGATGAGATTGTATATCATCGTGACTATATAGAAATGATTGGTGAGAAATGGTATATCTCTTCTAATTTTGACGTGCTAAGTGTAGGCTATCTGATGTCAAGTTCACGACTGTTCAGACGGATGTCGATTTACGACAAGTACGAAATAATAAATTTGGAGATTTCTCTACTAGTCAGTTATCTCGAGCTGTCAACACTACAAATGCGAATGAAGTTACTGTGCGGGCTTGGCTCGATAGAGCTCAATCTGAGCGAAGAAGTACACTGGTCTTCTGCGTGGACTTGGAACATGTCCGTGACATGACCAACACCTTCCGTCATCATGGTGTGGACGCCCGCTTCATAACCTCCAAAACCCAAAGTACCTCTCTCTCCCGTCATAATCTAATGATGTAGCTGCCGAACGACATACACTAATCCAACAATTCAAAAACCGTGAATTCCCTGTATTAATCAACTGTGGCATTTTCACAGAGGGAACAGATATCCCCAACATCGACTGCGTTCTGCTAGCCAGACCAACTCGATCACGCAACTTGATGGTTCAAATGATTGGTCGTGGAATGCGTCTTTCTCCAGGAAAGAAAGATTGCCATGTTATTGATATGATTGGAAGTGTAAAGACTCATGGAGTGGTTTCTACTCCCACGTTATTTGGATTGGATCCAGATGAGATTGTGACGGACGAGACTGCTGATAGCTTACGACAACGTGCCGAAGAATGGAAGAAGATTAGAGAACTTGAAAATGAAGAGATGATTCGCAATGGTACTTCCATTTACGATTAGGAGCTGATTTAGATCCTCTGTTAGCTGGAATAGCGCAGTCGGTTACGTATACTGATTGGGAATCAGTACAATCTCTTTTAGATGATGTTACGGAAGTGCACATTCGTCAAGTATCACGGTTGGCGTGGGTATATGTTGGCGAATACAAACACGTTCTTTCAATCCCTCGACATGGTTTTCTTCGGGTCGACAGAGCTCCAGATGGGACGTTTTTCTGTACAGAAACTCGTGAGGTTCCTTCTTTCCAAGCAAAGCAAAAGCATGGTCCCATGCTCGCTCAACCTCGCGTACTCTTCGATTCAATGATCTCTCTTTCCCACGCAATTTCCGCCGCAGACACCTATGCTAGCTCCCGATTCCCCAACAGTCTTATTTCGCGCTATGCAATGTGGCGTAATGGAGCAGCAACAGTCGAACAAATCAAATTTGTCAACAAGTTCAAGCCGGATGGGTACAAATATGATCTTCCAGGGGAACATAGAACAGGGAGAAGTTTGAGTAAAGGTGCAGCAGGGGATTTTATCACGAGGGTACGACATGGTGGTAAAGCGATTTGGGAGAAGACTAAACAGCGAGAACGCAAGATGGAGAAGGAAATGGAGAAATTGGAGAAAGTTAGGAGGGCGGAAACTGTTGAGGTCGGGGCTATTGCGTGAAATGCAGTTTAATGATTGGGATACCTTGGCTTTGGTTTAAAGGTTTGTGGTTAATTCTAAGCTCAGTGAGCTATTGTGTATATATGTCTCGTGTGCATGCAGCATTGTATAGTGTGCAATTTGTATAACTATCTACCCCGTCTGTCAAGTTTAGGGCGATTCTGAGATGTTTGTTAAGCTATGTTCTTCTCATTCTTCGTTTTCCAGATCCGACAAATCTTCTATAGTCTCCTGATTCGTTTGTGGGGTATGAAGCTGTCCAGTACCCAGAGAAACATCTTGGTCATCATCCTCCTCAGATGACTCCTCTTCTAGAAACAATTTGTATCCCTTTTCTCCTAAACATTCCCTGACTAGCTCTTCGATGATAACCCCTTGCGTAAGTCAAGTCAAATCGCTGCGATACCTAGAGCAAGTAGAGCAGTCTCTTCAAATTGCCTAGAACAAACATTCTCCACTCCATTCTTCTGAAAGAAATCAGCAACATATTCATGCACCGCAGTCAATAAATCCTTTACATTAGCCAAAACCTCAAAGTATACCAACAGAATCAGGCAACGCCTCATTTCTCTCACTTGGAATTGCTAGCCCCAGTTGCGACAATGTAGTGTCAACATCTTCTGCCTGAATTCTTTCACCTTTCCTCTTGAGTTTCTGTTGTATCCTATCTAGCAATACCGATTCTGGTGCAACAGCTTTCGTTGTTCTATGTTTTCCTGTTCTTCTGTCGTATTGCGTAGGGTTGATGAAGCGGTCATAATACGAGCGGTCTGCTACAGCATCGTAGAGACTTTGATCTTTTCTCTCCTTTGGGAGAGACGACAAGCCAATGCTATTGGCAGGACTCTCGGGGTCGTACTCGGATTCTGACGCGGACGCTATGGTGAATGGAAAAGTGTTGAAGACTGAAGAAGAGTTGTGGAAGGGCCGATCGCGAGGTCGCAAGATCGACGCGCAGAAATGGAAACGAGTCAGCGGAGCTTGAATAGCGTCAAAGACAGAAGAGAACTTTCAAGGACGATGATATTTACTGCCTGTATCTAGTATCTACCTTTTCGTTGCGGGTTAAAACTTTCAGTGCTTTAACCATCAAGTCCAGTTTCCCAAATGAATCAACAGCAGCACTAACGAGCTCAAATTGAACCGGTTCAGTCCTTTGCGGCACATTCTTGAGTCCTTCCAAGACCCGAGCTACAACTCCATAAAACAACGCCAATTGAGTCTCCCTGTAGAAACTGTCTGGTGGATGTACTATTCTTCCTAGACCAACAGGATTCTTGGGATAATTGGCGCGGGCCCCCTCCGGAGTAGAGGGCATGTATCCCTTTACCGAGTAGGTGAGACCGGCAGTTGGGTGGGTTTTGTAGACTGGTGAGTGTGTAGGGAGATCCAAATACGCGCTGATAATTGACTTAGCTTCAGTGCCATAAAGGTTTCGAATCTTTCTATCGGAAGAAGGATCAGCTGAATTCTGATCGTATTCCTGGACCAGGGATTCCCAATCCTGTTGCCGGTTGCGTAACTTGTCAAGGAGTTTATCAAACTCCTTTTGCGAAAGGTGCATAATATTAGGTCCGGTCTCATTGCCCAGAGTTCTATTCCACTGAACATGTAAATGTCCCAGAGGCGATTTCGGCCGTCGAGACAATCGCATGGCCATTCTATACTGCATTGGCGGCACTACATTCGGTACTTCAAAGCGTACTCCGATTTCCTTCATCATTCGCACGAATCGTGGTTTCTCAGTAGCAAAATTGAATGGTGTTAGCGTTTCCTGGGTATCGATTTCGGGGACAACGATGTGAGAATCCTTGACGGGGGGAAGACGACGTTTGAGACCCCATTCTCCTCGTCGATGAGCAGCATTGAATGATGTGAGGACTTGGTGAGTTGGATAGTGGTGTATGTGACGGGTGAAGAAGCTGGCTTCTTCTGTGTTGATGGGGATTGAAGCAAGACGGGAGGATCTGAAGACTTCGGTGTAGGTTTTATGGGTGTTACGTGGAGAGGGTGTCGATGGGAGTAGGTCGAGGAGACTTTCGACCGCTTTAAGACTTCCCTGTTTGGGTCGGATTGACATCCTTGTGGGTATTGATCTCGACGTCCGTGATGACGGACTCTCAGAGGAGGTTCGCTCTGAGACTGATGAAGACTGTCGTCGAGACGAAAAGTGCCAGGACTGCGAATTACAAAAGATCTTCCATAACATTACCGAAAATCAGAAAATTACTAGTAAATGCTGATCCGTAAAAACTATTGATCAATCACCATCTCACGAACATCGCGTAGATACGGAGAATCATCATTTAGTATTCGGAGGTTTAAAGCTCAAAAATATATATCTGTTCAATGTTAACCTTCCTATCTGACCCGCCTCTGCTGGTTTTCCAGGACTAGGTGCTTGTCATATAGGAACCACTGAATAAAATCTAATCCTTTGTACTCCCTCAGAATCGCTATTCCATGCTGAGTGCTGGAATGACATCTAGTGAACAATACCGTTGTCTCTTATGTGTAATCTAACATTGCATTTTTCGACCTGAAAGTTTTGACAAACTATGATCTTGTCCTCCTCGTTGTCAGATAAGATGGAAAGAAGCTGAATCGATCGGCCGTCGTTTCACGCCACAGTGATGAAGGTGTCAGCTCTCCACAATTCGTATACCCATGACACTCTGAATGTGTCGTCAGTGGCCCCTGCAGCAGGTCATATCCAAAGGCGCTAGAGTCCACTGTGGGTTCGTATTGTGAAGATCATTCCTGTCTGTATTTGAATGGCTCAAGTGTTTTCGAAGGATCCCAATCTCGTAAGATACGCTGTTTCTCTCTCTCGATGAACCAGTCTCTTGAGCAGATTTCAATGGACACGTTTCGTACAGCTTATATACCTTTCAGGGTTATTCACAGAATTGTGACATCTCACAGTCATCAGTAGGACATCTGTCTGAAAAGCCGATAGATCTCATATACAATTTTCGCTGTCCATTGTTCTTTTCTCCCTCACCCCGGGCCCGTCTGCTGCGGATCAGAACGGTCTGTTGTCTTCTTCGCTTATACTCGGGTGGACTCTCGACATCACACAGGATCCGGTAATTTGTGTTACTGCGGCGACTAGTCCAATGGAACTTGATCAGATGGCCAGATTGGAAGTTCGGTGTGTCAGATGACATGAATAACTGTGGGCTGAATAGTGCACTAGAATAGAAGGATTGGCATCGCCGCTCACTTTGTTGGCCATTCGAAGTAGAGATCACAGGAACTAGTTCCCAATGCGATAACTCATTCGGTGTTAAACCTGACGCGGTAGAGTGAAAAACTGAATACCTTCTGAACAAGCATCTGGACGAGATGGAAGGTGATAGAGTTTCGAGATGGCACTGAATCAATTGACAAATCGTCGAAAGTCGATTGGGATGCGCTTCTGCAGCCCAAATATCGCAGATACGCAGATCCCAGTCACCAACAAACCCTTCGTTTCAACTCCGCACCAACATCCTCACTTTCAGCGCAGTCTTCACCAAAATCAAATGAAGGACGAAACACTGCGTATTATCCCACACAGGAGACTTCTTCTAACGAGAAATAGAAACTATAATCCCGGTGAAAGATATCCAAGATCAACTCTTCGTGGTAGCAGACATCCTCCATGCATGGCCAAAGTCCCTAAAACCACATGAATACGAGACAATCGCCCTCCTATTCGAGCCAGAAGCATTCTGGAAATGGTCTAAACCATGGGATCTAACTATCTGTATATTCTCCCAACTTCATCCCCTCTTGATATACTCCATCTGACAATGCGTTAGGCGTTCATACCGAAACTCATCGTTGCGAATTTCTCCTTCCAGAACACCAGCTCCTTCTTCTAAAACAACATATCATAGACACATACGATATCAAACTACCGCCCCTCCCAGCATCGTTCAACTCAGAACTATGGAACGGGGCTTGGGAAATCAGCGTGAAACAAGTCAACTCAGAAGCTGAAATGCAAGTCTACATTAACCTAGCCAAAACGGCCGCTAAGACGCTTCGCACAGCCCAAAAGCTACAAAAAACTGCAAATTCACGTGTGAAGCAATTACAAATGGCTCGCGAAAAGTACCAATTACATCGCAAGTTGTGGAAACAGGCGGGTGAAGCAGTTTTTGTGGCTGTGGATATTGAATGTTTTGAGCTTGATCATAATTGTACTACAGAAGTGGGAGTCGCAATCCTAAGTATTCCAGGGAATACGATTGAGACGAGACATTTTTTGGTCAAGGAGTATGCACATTTACGCAATGGAAGGTTTGTGCCTGAGATGTCGGGGAATTTTGATTTCGGGACAAGTGAGTGGGTTTCATTGAAAGAATGTGGCCACATTCTCTACGATATTTTGCATCCCTCTGACGGTGTACAAATGTACTTTATTGGTCATGATCCGATGGCTGATATGCGTTACTTGGAAAAGAATTTGAGATGTCCTATGCCCAAGGACGTTTGTGTATTTGATACAAGATTGATGTTTTCGGCGTTTAGTGGCGATTCGGTACTTAGGAAATTGGCTGTTTGTCTCGATGACTTGGACATTGAATATTGGAATCTACATAATGCAGGTATGTCCCCGTCTTGTTTCATCTCACTCTTTCTCGTCTGAGTACAGTGACTCACATATCAGGGAACGACGCGTATTATACGCTTGCCGCATTTCGGGAAATGTGTTTGCGGGACTGCTTGGATGACAAAGTGACAATTAATGAGGAAAAGCCGAAACTCACTGTCAAAGATCTTGAGCCACAGGACCTGCGCCAAGCAAAAGAAGAGTTACAAAAAGCATCTGAAGAAAAACACAATTCAGTACCAAAGAGAGGACTACAAAAAGCGGTCGAACTAGGCGACTTTTGCGTCTCACTCACTTCCGGCCATTCACAAAAGCGGTATAATGGGAAAAATAAGAAGAACAAGGTTAACAAGGAGAACGGACAGAAAGACACTCAGCCGACAAAAGAGAAAGATCTCATCTCTTTTCACGAGTTTCGCTGTGGCGGCTTGCAGTTGGTTGAGTCGTCAGATGCGGCAGTTTTGTCAAAACAGCGAGATACTAAGGGGGCCTCAAGTAATAAACATCGACAGAGAAAGTCGACTAGACATGGTTGGACACAGACGGATGATATGAATTTGCTAAAGGAGAAATCGATAATTGATGATTTGGATGCTGCTTTTAACTGTCAGGCCATATGAAATGGGACTTGAAAAGAGTGTTTTCAAAAGTTTTTAGCATTTCTGAATACGGGGTGTTTAATTCATGGGCATACTGGCTGTGCTCTAGCATATTTTGCTAAAATAGGATACATCTTAGATAGATCAAAAAAAGCAACGATTTCCTCTACTGCCTGCAGGAGTTTGTGTTGTACAGAGAAGATAGATCTGAATACTTAAATCGCCTTAACGCGGCTCAAATTTAGATTTTCCCTGCGAAAAGTTTCGGTGTGACTCAGAAAAGTTCAAAGTTTCAAGGCACCGCAAACATTCTCGCCAATCTCTCATCCTTTTGCAAAATCGTCCATTGAGCAATTGGCAATGTCTAGCACCCAAGATGGCCATCATCTTCCTGTTCTTTCACAAATGTCTCTCGAGGATAGACCAGCTGATGTCAAACACCCAACCGGCCCACTTGACAAGCCCGAACAAATTGTGAATCCTTGGGAAGTGCAAGGTGCAGATGAATACGGAGTAGACTACGACAAACTCATTGAGACGTTTGGAACACGGAAAATAGATCAAGAAACGTTGGACAGATTCGAGAAGTTAACGGGACACAAACCGCATCGTTTTCTTCGTCGTGGATATTTCTTCAGTCAGAGGTACTTGGTCTACGGATGACTCATGCTGATTGCTAGGGACCTTGGAAGTATTCTTGATCGATATGAGAAGAAGAAACCGTTCTTTCTGTACACTGGACGGGGACCATCCAGCGGCTCAATGCACATTGGTCATCTA
>Ga0335073_10014334_pt1 | contig 11102 bp, 8 predicted proteins | sample Lox_Sample_22_FD_207093 | JGI IMG/M metagenome (GOLD analysis project Ga0335073, IMG submission 207093) | Soil microbial communities from Loxahatchee National Wildlife Refuge, Florida, United States - Lox_Sample_2.2 | ecosystem: Environmental > Terrestrial > Soil > Wetlands | place: USA: Florida... | reverse complement strand
ATTAAGAACCACGATGATCGACTCGACACAAAAACTCGTTGCAAATCTGGGTGCCCCATCCATTCGCGTTTTGTGCGAATGGGTGGGAAAGCACGAACGCGAATGAATTAAGAACCACGATGATCGACTCAACACAAAAACTCGTTGCAAATCTGGGTGGGAAAGCACGAACGCGAATGAATTAAGAACCACGATGATCGATGCAACACAAAAACTCGTCGCAATCGCCGCGCTCCTCGCGCTGCTCGCGCCGCCAGCGTCTGCGCAGAGCTCCACCAGCGCCGTCACGGCCACGCCGCAGGCCGGATATGTGCTCAAGGAGAACGCCGAGCTCGTTCTCACCAACGTGGTTGCGCGCGACTCCAAGACCGGCGAAATTGTGAAGGGACTCAAGCAGAGCGACTTCAAGATTTACGAGAACGGTAAGGAACAGAAAATTTCGACGTTCGATTTCGAGAGTGTCGATATGGCCGCGCCGCTCAGCGAGGCCACGGTCAGCGGCCTCGCCGCCGGCCTGCCCGGCAAGGGCCCCAAGGCCGTGGTCGTCGCCAGGCCCGAGGAACTTCGCAATCACCGCCTCATTGTGATGTTCTTCGACATCACTTCAATGCAGCCTGAAGATCTGGACCGCAGCGTCGACGCCGCGCGCGATTTTCTGAAGAACAAAATGCAACCTGCCGACCTGGTTGCGCTGGTCTCGCTCGGCAATACGCTCACCGTCGATCAGGACTTTACAGCCGACAAGAATGCGCTCATCAGCGAAGTAGGCGCGTACAACGGCACCGAGGGGCAGGGATTTGCGCCGGGTGCAACGGCCAACAGCAACCAGGTTGAAGACACCACCGCCTACACGCCCGACGAAGAGGAATACAACGACATCAACACCGATCGCGAGCTGTTCGCGCTCAAAGCCATTTCGCAGTCGCTCGCCAAAATCGACGAGCGCAAATCGCTGCTCTACTTTTCAGGCGGCATCCAGCGCGACGGCATTGAGAATGAAGCTTCGCTGCGCGCCGCCATCAATTCGGCGGTTCGCGCCAACCTGGCGATCTACAGCGTGGATACCCGCGGCCTGCAGGCGGTGCTGCCGCTGGGCGACGCCTCAACAGGCAGCCTGCGCGGACAGGGCGGATTCAACGGCGGCGCGGTTCTCAACAACATGAACGCGAACTTCGCCACACAGGAGACGATGTCGACCCTTAGCACCGACACCGGCGGGACGGCCTTTTTCGATTCGAACGATTTTGCGCCCGCGTTTGCAAAGGTGCAGAGCGATACCTCGGCCTACTACGCCATCGGCTTCCACTCCTCCAATCCCGCGCGCGATGGAAAGTATCGCAAACTGACAGTGAAAATCTCGAAGCCCGGCATCAAGCTCGAGTACCGTCCCGGCTACTACGCTCCGGCCGACTTCAAGCATTCCGGCAGAGAAGATCGCGAGCAGGAACTCGAGGACCAGCTCGCAAGCGACCTGCCGGCCACCGACATGCCGGTCTACATGGACGCGATGTACTTCCTGCTGAATGAAAATCGCTTCTACGTTCCGGTTTCGCTGCTCATTCCCGGCTCGCAAATTCCGTTTGTGAAGGGCGGCGACAAGGACAAAGCCACGCTCGACGTGATTGGCGAAGTGATCGATGAAGTGAAGCGCCCGGTAGGCCGCGTGCGCCAGACGGTCAAGCTCGATCTCGACCAGGCGCTTGGCGCTCGGCAGAAGAACATTCAATACACCACCAGCTTTACTCTGCCGCCGGGCAAGTACGAAGTGAAGTTTGTTGTGCGTGAGAATCAGACCGGCCGCATGGGCTCGTTCGAAGCCACTATTACGCTGCCCGACATGAAGAAATCGCCGCTCAAATTGAGCTCTATCGTACTGGCGTCAACGCGCGAGCCTGCGAAGACAAAGGGAAACGAGCCCGATCCGCTGGTGCGCGCGGGCCAGCAGTACGTGCCCAACATCGCTCACGTCTTCCGCCAGAACCAGCACATGTACCTGCTCTACGAGATTTACAACCCCGCGCGCGACAAGGCCGACGCCGGTGCGAAGAATGCGAAATCGGCGATCAACTTGCTTTCGAGCCTCGAACTCATCCAGGGCAGCACCAAAGTGTACGAGACGCCTGTGGTTCAGGCAAAGTCGATGAACGTTGAAGGCCGCGACGCAGTCGCCGTGGAGCTCGACGTGCCGCTCACCGGCCTCAAACCCGGCCAGTATCTGTGCCAGTTGAATGTGATTGACGATGCCGCCGGCAGCTTCGCATTTCCGCGTTTCGCGGTGCTGGTGCGCGAGCCGGCGCCTGTAACTACGCCGGCCGGCGCGCCCACTTCAACTCCGGCAGCATCGCCCGCCGCTCAACCCTCAGGTGGCTCGGGCAATTAGCCGTTCTGCCCCGGAGAGGCGATTCGAGAATATCCCAGGGTGAAACCCTGGGAGAGCTGACGCTAATGGTCCGCGCGCCCGCAGAGTCGCGACGAATAACAATCCCTGGCTGGCCCGCATTTCTCACGCATGGCAGATTTAAGTACCGCCGGTCTCCCGACAGGCTGTACGGCGGGTCTCCTGAACCGCCGCCCACCCCGCAACCTGTAAATCGTCATCCTTCACGCCTGCTGTGAGAAATCCCCTGGCTAGGGTTGTAAGAGCGGCTCGTCATCACCTTGCTCTCGCCACGGGCAATGCCGGCATCCCGACCCGCAGCAGTATCCGCGCTTCAGGTGATACGCCTCCGAAAAGACAATCAGCCCGCCCTCCATGTAATAATCCTCGGGCTCGAGCTTCGAGGGCTGCGCGGGCGCTGTCTCTTCGCCTTCCATGCCGCTATTGTCTCGTGTGCGGCTCAGGTGCGCAGTCTCGGCATTGTCAGCCGGTAAAATTAACGCATGGCACTTTCCGCGGAAGACCGCGCCCGCAAAATCAAGATCATCATCTTCGACGTCGACGGCGTTCTGACTGACGGCAGCATCTGGATCATTCCGGCGCCGGTGGCGACCGCGAGCGGCATCGAATCAAAGATGGTTGAGGCCAAAGGCTTCAACGCCCACGATGGCGCGGGAATCTCGCTGGCGCGGCTTGGCGGTCTCAAGTGCGGCATCATAACCAAGCGCATCAGTGAAACCGTAGCCATGCGCGCGCGCGACCTGAAGCTTGAATATGTTTACCAGGGCCAGGCCTTCAAGATGAAGCCGATACGCGAGATCGTTCAGCAAGAAGGCGTGACCCTTGACGAGATCTGCTACGTTGGCGACGACGTGATCGATCTGCCGGTGATGCGCCAGTGCGGATTGGCCGTGGCCGTGGCCGATGCCCGCAATGGCGTCAAGGCCGAAGCCCACTATGTTACGCCCAGCCGCGGCGGCCGCGGAGCCGCGCGCGACGCAATCGAGTTCATCCTGACCGCAAAAGGCGTGCTCAACCAGTGCATCGACGCCTACATCGATGAGAGCAACCCCATTCCGCCCTCGATGGACATTGGAAAGGGCGGGGATTTGAAATGATGAATACTAACTCCAAACGGGCGGTCGTGCTGCTCAGCGGCGGCCTTGATTCAGCTACCGTGCTGGCCATCGCGCGCGCCGAAGGATACGAGACCTATGCGCTCTCGTTCTCCTACGGCCAGCGCCACGCATGGGAACTCGAAGCTGCCAAATGTGTGGCTGCATCGCTGGGCGCGGCGCAACATCGCATCGCCACAATCGATCTGCGCGCCTTCGGCGGCTCTGCCCTCACTGACAATATCGATGTACCCAAAGGCCGCGCGCCCGAGGAAATGTCGCAAGGCATCCCCATCACGTATGTGCCGGCCCGCAACACCATCTTTCTCGCGTTCGCGCTGGCGTGGGCTGAGGTGCTGGGCGCGAAACACATATTTATCGGAGTGAATGCTCTCGACTACTCCGGCTATCCCGACTGCCGTCCGCAATTCATCGAGGCTTTTGAGGAGATGGCGAACCTTGCCACCAAGGCCGGGGTTGAAGACCGGCAGCATCTCAGAATTCACGCGCCGCTGATTGCGATGACCAAAGCGCAAATCATCGCAAAGGGCCTCGAACTCGGAGTCGACTATGCGCTCACCAGCAGTTGCTACGATCCCGGACCCGAAGGCAGTCCATGCGGCGAGTGCGACAGCTGCCTGCTGCGGCAGAAGGGATTCCACGATAATGGGATCGAGGATCCGCTCCTCAAGCGCTAGCCTTCCGTTGTCGGCGCTCAGCCTTCCACTCGTTCCAACTGAGTCGGCGGCGCTGCACCGTGAGCTGATAACTGAGGGCTGAAAGCTGATGGCTGAATGAGCTATTCCGTCAAAGAAATCTTCTATACCCTGCAGGGCGAGGGTGCACAGACCGGCCGCGCTGCCGTCTTCTGCCGCTTTGCAGGGTGCAATCTCTGGTCAGGCCGCGAGTCCGATCGTGCATCGGCCATTTGTAGATTCTGCGATACGGATTTCGCCGATACCAACGGCCCCGGCGGCGGCAAGTTTGCAGCGGCAGAGGCGCTGGCAGATGCGGTCGCCGAAAAGTGGGGCCATCTGGAATGGGCCCGCGCCCGTAGCCTCATTGGCGAGACTTTGTCGCCAAGGCAAGAAGTGTCAGGGCACGACTTCAGTCGTGCCGATGCCTTCGGCCAGGGGACGATCGGGGCTTTAGCCCCTGTGACCTTCACCCCGCACTCCCCGCGGGCAGTTCGGAACAAAGTCCCCGGCACTCCTTACGTCGTTTGCACCGGCGGCGAGCCGCTGCTGCAACTTGATGCGCCGTTGATTGCGGCGCTTCACGCACGCGGTTTCGAAATTGCTGTTGAATCCAACGGCACCATCGCGGCGCCTGAGGGCATCGACTGGTTATGCGTAAGCCCCAAGGCCGGCGCGCCGCTGGTTCAAACCACAGGCAACGAATTGAAGCTCGTCTATCCGCAAGCGGGCGCGGAACCGGAGCGGTTTGAGCAACTCAACTTCAGGCATTTCTTTCTGCAGCCTATGGACGGGCCGGCTCGAGAAGTCAACACCAGGCTCGCGCTCGAATACTGCCTCGCGCACCCGCGCTGGCGCATGAGCCTGCAAACGCACAAGCTGCTTGGAATTCCGTAGAAACAGGGAGCGAGGGAGTGGGGGAACGAAAACCTTACCCGCGCGGACTGCTGACTTGCTGACTCGCTGACTTGCCGGCTCGTTTTTCCGCCTCCGCCAACCAGCCACGCTTCAGCTTCTCCGCTGGAATGCTCGATAGATACGGCTTTACGTCGAGCACTGGCGTGCCGTCGAGCATGTCCACTCCGCGAACGCGCAGCGTGCAGCCTTCGCGGCCAAGCAGCTCAACAACCGTCAGCGCAATGGGATTTGGCCTTCGTGGTGAACGTGTTGAAAAGACGCCGTGCGGACGGCCTTCGTCCGTTGGCGGCGTGGCCACAAGGTCGTAATCGGTCGAGCGATCGAAGACCCATAGCACGTAGAGGTGCGAGAAGCCTTCGATGTCTTTAAGTCCCGGCTCAAATTCGCGCAGGAATTCGATTGCGCCCTCTTCTTTGTGCTCGGCGCCCGGGCCTTTGGGAATCTTTGAAGTCTCGGTGAATGGGCTGCGAATATACGCGACCGGAATTGGGGTGAACATGGGTTCATCGTAACGCGTGGGGTTACGAATTCGGCGGCCTGGTGTCCTGTCTCTAAATTTCGCACAACAAATGCACTGTCATCCTGAGCGAAGTTTGCCGCGTTTTTTGCGGCAGACGTAGTCGAAGGACCTGCGGTTGTTCTTCAACGAACTTCGGATTGACCACACTAGACGGGCATGCTGGACGTTTATGTACGTGCGAGGACACCCGTACGACAACCGGGCCGGCCAGGCTGCGGAAAAACTCAAATGACAGACACGAAGTGTCAGGGCATGGCTGGTAGGTCAGGGATTTATCTCTGACTACCGATAAGGCTCGCCTAATACGCTGGGGCTTTACAGGTTGCGGAAAAACCTTCGCCGAAGGGTGCTTTGTAACAACGGCACGGCTTTACAGCTTGCTGAAAAAGTCAAATAACAGGCACGAAGTGTCAGGGCACGACTTTACAGCTTGCTGAAAAAGTCAAATAACAGGCTCGAAGTTTCAGGGCACGACTTCACAGCTTGCTGAAAAAGTCAAATAACAGGCACGAAGTGTCAGGGCACGACTTCAGTCGTGCCGATAAGCCGAACAGATTCTGTGGGGCTTCAGCCCCTGTTTCCGCGCTTTTCGCGAATCAGGCCCTAATAAATGAGTTTTTCCGCAGCCTCTTTAGCCGGGCCATAAACATCGCAAAATGAATAGAGGGCTTGAGCCCCTGCGGGGCGCCTATTGCCGCTTGGGCCTCAATCAAGGCGTTTTTCCGCGGCCTGTGGAGCCCGGCGCTCCGTGTGTTACAGGTTGCCCTTGTTCATCTCGCTTGCCAGATGCTCTGAGGCGCGCATCGAAAGCGACAGAATTGTAATGGTGGGGTTCTGCCATCCGCCGCTCGTAAAGCATGCGCCATCCACCACAAACAGATTCTTGTGGTCGTGGCTCTGGTTCCACTTGTTCAGCACGCTCTTCTTCGGGTCGTCGCCCATGCGGCAGGTGCCGATCTCGTGAATGCTGTAGCCGGGCGGGTTGGGCGCCGCATTCTTCGAAAGCACCTCGAACCCGGCCGATTCGCACAACTCCGATGCCACGTCGACAGCGTCTTTGGCCATGTTGAACTCGTTGTCGGTGTACCTGGTGTCCACGTGCAGCACGGGAATGCCCCATGCATCCACTTTGTCCTTGTCGATGCGCACATGGTTTTCGTAGCGGCCCAGCACCTCGCCCATGATGGTCATATAGAATCCGCTGCCGTAGTAGTCTTCGAGCTTTTTCTCAAGTTCTGCCCCAAAAGCCGCAAAGTTGCGAGCGCCAATGTTGCCGGTGGTGCTGGTTACGTTGAAGGCATAGCCGCGCAAAAACTTGTCGTTTTTTGTGTCGATGTTGCGGAACCGCGGAATAATCGCGCTGCCGCCCATCAAGCCTGCGCCTTTTCGGTTGCGAGCCTCAGGAACCGAAGCGACCACGCCCGCGCCGTAAATCTGGTCAGTAAGGTAGCGCCCCAGCACGCCGCTTGAGTTGGCCAGGCCCGAGTTGAGCAGCAGCCGCGTGCTCTCGAGCGTGCCCGCAGCCAGCACCACAACGCGCGCCCTCGCGCTCATCTCGCGGCGCGATATGCGGTCCACAAAGTTGCAGCCGTTGGGCAGTCCGGTATTCCTGTCCACAGTTATTTCGCGCACCACAGCGTTGGCAATCGAGGTAAGGTTGCCGGTCGCCTCGGCATCGGGCAGCAGCAGATTCACCGAACTGGCCAGGCCGTTTACGCCCAGCGCGCGCCGCTGTTTGCATACTGGGATGTTGAGCGGCTTTGCGGCATTGATAATGCGCTGCATCGACGGCGTCCATGGATCGTCGTCGAGAATAAATGCGCCGTCGGGCATCTGCGGAGGTCCGTCGAGCGCGCCGGCCACGCGGAAGATGCGTTCTACGCGCGAGTAATAGGGAGCGAGGTCGGCGTGGTTGATGGGCCAGTCTTCGCCGAAGCCGTCGTGCGATTTCGATTTGAACTCGTAGTCGCTGAGCCGGAACGACTGCCGCGACCAGAACAGCGACCGCCCTCCGAAGAGCCGCACGCGCACCCAGTTGTAGGGCTGGTTGGGCTCAAAGGTGTAAGGAACCTCCTGCTCGTCGACCCACACGTTGGCGTTGAACTCGTTGGCCTGGAAGACGTGCTGGAGGCGGCCTGGCGGCGTAAATCCGCGATAGGGCAGTTCGCTCGCCGGCAGCCGTTCGGCGTCGCGGCTCACGTCGGCTACAGGACCGGCGTTCAACATCAGGCAGCGCAGGCCCGCTTCGGTGAGAATTTTTGCAGCCATGCCGCCCGAGTGGCCGGAGCCGATAATCAGTACATCGTGGAATTCGTTTTTCATTCCTCAATCCACATCACGGGTTTGAAAGGGTACGGATTAATCCGTGCCGGTTTTGCCAATTGAAACGGGTACGGCTTTAGCCGCTGAGGGACGGTCTGATACGGCATAACGAGATTCCGCATCCCAAATCATCGCGAATATTCCGGCATCTTCTGTCCTACCTTAGGCGCGGCCAGCACGTGCGGCGGCGTATGCGCGTACGCGGGATTTTCGCCGTACACATCCGGCTCGATCGGCAGCCAGTAGATGCTTTCTTCAGTGCTCGGCTCGGCGCCAACTGAGGGCACATCGTTCCACGCCTTCGAGTTCACCGTGGCCAGGCGAATATCGTTGTGCGCGATGTTGATAAAGTCTGCGTGCGCCTCAGTGGGCGGATGGTCGCTCATCCAGGTGCGCAGCCATGGCTTGAGCAACTCGCCGGCCTGGGCTTCGTCGAGCTCGGCGAACGAAGTTTTGTACTTGGCCTGGGCACTCTCTTCCAGCCAGTCGAGACCGCCTGCATAGATCTTCTGCCGCGCCAAGGGCGAACTGCCAATCAGAAAGTCCATAAAAATGGGCGTCTGCGCCATCACAGCGCCGGGCTTGCCGTTGAGCGGAGGCATCAACACATCGCTCAGCCGCGTGAGCGTGCGCATCTGGAGCGAAGTGAAAAATGTGGGCTCGCCTGCAGCCACCTGGTCGGCAAGCTGGGTAGATGGAATCGGCGTGCGCGAGTTCAGGCCGGTGAACCACGGCACCGGCGCGGGCGGAGGCAGCGTGGGATCGTTGATATGTTGTTGCTGCGCGAGGGCCGCCTTGCCGGCAACGAAGAATGAGACAAGCGTGCGTACAAAATCGCGTCGCTTCATGACCGCTCCCAGAGAACGAATCCACGCTACACGGCGATGCGGCCATAAGTCTACTGTTGAACAAGTAGATCGCCTCAACGCGACCTTGCCGCGAATTGGGAGGAGTCGTCACGTGCAGAACAACATCTAAACTTGAGACAATTTGGCATCTTCGAAAAGGGATGCGGAGGTCACGACTTATGCACGCAGCAGTAGTGAATGTTCTAGGCGAATCGCCGAAATATCAGTCCTTCCCCGATCCTGAGATAAAGGACGGCGAAACTCTCATCCATGTGCGCGCGGCCGGCCTGCATCCGGTGGTAAAGGCCATTGCCAGCGGCGCGCACTATTCGAGCGGGAGCGACCACCAGCCCGCCATTCCCGGGGTCGATGCCGTAGGCACGCTGCCCGATGGTCGCAGGGTCTACTTCGGCATGATCCGCAAGCCGTGGGGAACGATGGCAGAGCTGGCCGCGGTTTCTCCGGCATGGACGACGCCCGTGCCCGACGGCCTGGATGACGCTCACGCCGCGGCCATCGCGAATCCCGGCATGTCGGCGTGGGTTTCAATGCAGCGCGCCGAGCTGGCAGCCGGCCAAACGGTGCTGATCCTGGGCGCGACTGGGGTCGCCGGCCGACTCGCCATTCAGACCGCGCGAATAATGGGAGCGAAGCGGGTGATTGCCGCCGGCCGCAACATTGCCGCCATCTCCGCGGCAAACGTCGACGCAGTGATTGGCCTGGCCGAGCCGGAAGAAGCCATTGCCGAGGCGCTGGCTAAAGAAGTGGCAGGCGGCATCGACGTGGTGATCGACTACATCTGGGGCCGGCCCGCCGAGCTGACCCTCGAAGCTCTTGCCAAGGGATTCAAGGCCACCGCAACTCACTCGACGCGATACGTAGAGGTTGGCGCGAGCGCCGGCAGAAACATTACCCTGCCGGCCGAAGTTCTGCGCAGCGTTGACCTGACGCTGAAGGGCAGCGGCTTCGGCGCGGCCAAGCTGGACGAAATTTTCGCAGCCGTTCCCAAGCTTTTTGAGCAGGCTGCGGCCGGCAATCTGACCATCGATGTCGATCCGGTCCCTCTGGCCGAAGTCGAGTCGGCATGGAACCGGGCCAAAAGCGGACGCCGGACGGTCTTTACGGTCTGAAAGTGGCCGTCGGCGCTGGCCGGCAGTATTCGCAGGTAATTCTTGCGGAGTTGACCTTCATTTCTCACCAGCACCCAAAACCAATACCGGAGCCTTATCCCTAACGCCTGATCTCGCCCCAACCACTTTGCAGGGAATTACCTGTCGAACGCGCACACTGGACTCAGGAGTATCTTTCATGGCCCGTCGCACTGCGCGAAATCGATCAAGCTCGAAAAACCGCGCAACGTCCTTTATTGCAGCCAAAGTTGAACTAAGCCAAATCCTGTCAACGAGTTATCCGTGATCCGCAGAGTTGTCCGCATTCCGCATCAAAAACGCACCCCCACCCCACCCCACCTCAAAACAACGCAATCCGGAGTCCACTTGCCCATCAACCTATGTAAAATCAACAGATTACGATTTCGGATGGGTTACCAAACAGTAAACAAAACCCCTGTTTTTTGGCCTGTTTTTGGCGCATTTTTGGCATTTCCGGGCCCAAAACGGCGCAAATCGAGGTTCTTTGCACTCCAGCTTTGGTGGAGTGCGAAATATGCATGTTGACCCCGTGACCGGGAACACTTTCGGGGGGTCCCGGTGTCTAAGAAGATTGAGCACACGAGACAGGGTGGCCGCGAAAACAGGCGCAGCCAACTACCGTGCGCTCCGGATTGAAAAACAGCCGTATGGCCAAACCTGGCCATCCGGGGCGGCCGCAGTCGAAAAGGGGTAGACTTAACCAGAAGACCGACCCGGCCGATTTGCGGTAAGGTGGGAGACACTGAGACTCGCAGGCGGACCTCACCATGGGCAATATTGCCAGCGCGCTGACGCTTCAAACTGAAGAGACGGCTCTCATTCAAGAATTGCGAGCCGGTTCAGAGGAGGCGTTTGCTTGGCTCATCGCGCGTTATCATCAGCCGATTTACTCGTTGCTGGCGCGTACTGTGCGCGACCGCGCCGATGCTGCCGACCTCACGCAGGAGGTCTTCGTCAAGGTCTTCAGAGGCATGAGCGGTTTCCACGGCGAGTCTTCGTTGCGGACCTGGATCTATCGGATCGCGCTGCGCGAGGCCTCCAACCAGCGGCGCTGGTGGGCCCGGCACAAGCAGCACGAGATTCCCATGGAGCAGGAGATCTCTGAAAGCGAGTCGGGAGCTCCGGTGCGGCTGAAGGAGATGCTGGTTGATCCGGG
>Ga0335073_10014332_pt1 | contig 11104 bp, 12 predicted proteins | sample Lox_Sample_22_FD_207093 | JGI IMG/M metagenome (GOLD analysis project Ga0335073, IMG submission 207093) | Soil microbial communities from Loxahatchee National Wildlife Refuge, Florida, United States - Lox_Sample_2.2 | ecosystem: Environmental > Terrestrial > Soil > Wetlands | place: USA... | reverse complement strand
CGCAGCATCCGCTGCCGCGCATACCCCCACTGGGCCAGCACCTGCCCGCAGGCGGGCCAGACAGCAAAAGAACCACCAGAGGCCAGCCGCCGTTCGACGTGCACACCGCTGGCTCTACCGTCAGCATGGCGCCTCCGAGCCCACGGCCCGGCGCACCGCGCTGCATAATGTTGGCTCCGGCAGCCTGCTCCGCTCGCTTATCGGCCCGCTGGTCATGACCCTCCAGTAGACCCGCGGCTCAGGCCGGGGTTCCGGTGCCGAGTCGTCGACGTTGAGGCCGGCCGACGATCCCGACGAGACGATCTGGCGCCCGCCGCGCTCGTGTGACGGGTGCGGCGGGGATCCGTCGGGTGAGCCGGTGACCCCGAGCGCCGTCATCAGGTGACCGATATCGAGCCAGCTCCCGCGCCGGTAGCCGTTGCGGGAGTTCACCCGCTCCGGGCTGACCTCCCCGTACCCCGCCCCGCACAGCTGCTCCACCACGGCGTCCATCATCCGCTGCGCAAACCCCTTGATCGTCTCCCGCAGCAGATCAGGGCTCGCGCAGCTGATGCTCGAACAGGCTCGGGGAGCATCGTCAACACTGCGAGCACCGGCGGCCGGCTTGGCGGCTGGACGGGGACGGACTACTCGGCGGCGAAGACGGCGGTAATCCAGCTTGGCGCATCGGCGACCACATCGGAAGGCGCCGCCTTCTGGCCATTGGCCTGCTGCTGTTCGTGCTTTCCTCGGTCGCGTGCGGCCCCAGGTCCAGCCCCGCTGGTTGCCGCCCGCCTCGTGCAGGGACTGGCCGCCGCCATGATCAGCCCCAGTGTGCTCTCCATCCTTGATGTCATCTACACAGGTCAAGACCGCGTCCGGGCGCTCAGCGTCTACGGGATGACCCTCGGGCTGGGCGGCCGTCGGCGGGCAACTGGCCGGGGGAATCCTGATCCGCTGGGACGTCGGGGACTCGGCTGGCGGACGATCTTCCTGATTGACGTGCCGGTTGGCATCGCCGCTCTCAGCCTCACATGGCGACTCGTCCCTGAAAGCCGGGCGAAGCGTGCCTGCCGCTGGCCGGGAGACCACGGTGAAGTGCTGCGGGGTGGCCGTGGTGATGCCGCAGGGACCGAGTCGGGCTCCTCCTTCGCCGAGCGAATCACAGTGAACACGGGAACCGTCCCGGTCCTGCCCGCTGCCGCGCAACCAGCGCGGAAGACGGGCTGGGCGCGCCGACCGCCGACCAGACCGGGGCGGGCGGAGCCGCCGTAGTACTCCGAGCCGGGGAGAGCCCGGCACATGGGGAAGGGCGGCAGCGGTATCGAGAAGGGAAGGAGGCTGCAATGCCGCAAGACGCGCCGGTGAATACCGGCGCCCAAGACCAAGCGCCCGTGGGCTCCTGGTCGCGGGTAGCGGAGATGCAGGCCAAGCTTCACCGTTGGGCGGCGGCCGATCCTGGCCGCAGGTTCGATGACCTGTTCAACTTCGTGCACGACCCGGCCACGCTGAAGGTGGCGTTCAGCCGGGTCGCGGGTAACCGGGGCGCGAACACTCCCGGCATCGGCGGCCTGAGGGCCGCTGACATCGAGGAGGCCATCGGGGTGCAGGGTGACGGCATGCGGCGGCCGGGGCAGCGCCGAGCACCGGACGCGCAGTGGGCCGGGGCTGCGGGACCTGGGCGGAACCCTGGGTGGCTGGCATGGTCACGGGCGGCCCTGTTCATCGCCGGAGCCCTGCGCTAGCTGGGTGGCAGGCCCGTCGAGCACCTCACGCAGCTGGGAGGCCGCCCGGCGGGCCTCGGGGCTGAACGCCCCGGGCCACTGTGATCTGCGGTTCCTGTCTGTCCGGCTGCGCCGCTCGGGCCCGGCTGCGGTCGAGGCGGACCTCGCCCGGTCCGGATCGCCGGCGGCGGGGCGGATGCGGCGGGCAGCGGCGCAGAACGCGCACCTGCTCGGCCCGATCGAGCCCTGGGATGCGCTGATCACGACTCTCACCAGCAGGCTCGGCGGCCTGCCTGAAGTCGCGGCGCAGCTGCCCGGGCTGCGGACAGGGCTGGGTGTCTGGACGGCGTGGCCGTCCTGGCCGGTACCGGACTAGCCGCCGGACGCTCTGATCCGCGTCATCACCGGTCACCAGGGCGGGGTGAACGGCGTGGTGATCTCGCCGGACGGCACCTGGCTCGCCACAGCCAGCGGTGGCGGGACGCGGACCTGGGCCGCGGAGGGCACCCCCCCGCGCCGTGCTGACCGGCCACCAGGGCGCGGTGCGCGGCGTGGCGATCTCGCCGGACGGCACTTGGCTCGGCCAGTTCCAGGCCGAGCGCGGCCCCGCCGGCCCCGGCGCAGATCTCAGCCGACGAGAGCGTCACCGGTCCTCCCGCTCGCCCGGGCGCGATGCCCCGCTAGCCGCCGCAGTAGGGGGAGCAGCGCCCGCAGGAACGCCAGTTCGCCGTCCTCGATGTAACTCGCCACTGCCGCTCCTTCCGTGTCCGCCGCCACGAAGCCCCCCCGGAGTCCTACTCGCCAGCCCGCCGAAGCCTTCGCTGACGAAGCCCCGGCCGCCATTTCCAGCGCTATTAACCAGGTGACCAAACGCATTCCGTCCCGGTTGGTCAGTCGGTCACTTGGTCACCCGGTGTGGCCTGTCTTACGGTCACCCGAGGTTTTCGTCGGCGCGTCTTATGAGCTCACAATAGCCGTTCGGCGGTCCGGCGCGAAGCGTCGTCCGCCAGCCGCGTTTGCCCAGCTCGGAGGTACAGTGTTGTGACAGCGCGACTAGGGGTACGGGCGGTCAGGAATGACCAGGTAACCAGGTAAATAGCTGTTACCTAGGTGCATTGCGAAATTGGCGAGATCGCATTTGGCGAAAGGGCTGGAGGGGCCTTATGGTGGGTGCGCGAAACCCGCGACCCGACATCGGGCGTCGCTGGCTGGCATCGCGCCGGGTGGACCCCTCCACCCAGATCAAGTACGAGATAGCGTGGCGGCTGCACGTAGAGCCGACGTTCGGCCGCAGGTCGGTAGCGGCCATCAAGCCGGGTGACATCCAGGGCTGGCTAGCTCGGCTCGGCGAGAGCTACGGCACTGCAACGCTGGCCACCGCCTACGTGGTGCTATACGGGATCATGGAACTGGCGATCGCCGATGGGCAGCGGCGCGACAACCCGGCCCGGTCCGAGATAGTCACCAAGCCGTCGGCTAGGGCCACGCCGGAGAAGGCTCAGGCATGGCCCGACGCGGTCGTCTGGTCGATCATCGACGCCCACCCCGCGCAACTGCGGCTGCTGCCGGTCCTGATGGCCGGCTGCGGTATCCGGATCGGCGAGGGACTCGCCCTCGACGAGGCCGACTTCGACTGGGATCGACACATCCTGCACGTTAGGCGCCAGCTGAAGAAGCTGGGCAAGCACCACGTCTTCGCCCTGCCGAAGAACGACCGCGAGCGCGACGTGCCGATGGCCGATTGGGTAAAGATCGTGGCCAGGCAGCACTTCGCCACAACCGCCACGCGCCCGGTGACGCTGCCCTGGGAAAAGCCGGGCCGCACACTGTTGACCGTTCAGCTCTCGTTCCGCAGCATCAGTGACCGCTTCGTACCGTACAGGGGCTACAGCGAAGGGACGTGGAAGCCGGCGCTCGTGCATGCCGGTGTCATACCGCAGCCGACGCGGAAGGATCGGTTTAGCCACCGCCGGTATGACACGACCAGGCGCGAAGGGCCGCACCAGCTGCGGCACTGGTACGCCTCCGGTTTGGGCGACGGCGCCTCGATCATCGACTTGGCCGAGTATCTCGGTCACCACGATCCGGCGATTACGCTCCGGATCTGCGGGCACATGCAGCCGCACTCGCACGACAAGGCCCGCAAGATCATCGACGGGCGAATGTACCGGCCTCATCCGGTCGCCATCCAGAAGCCCGTGCAGTGATCACGGAACATACACAGAACGTGGTACTCATCCAGGATCCCGGATCTCGCCCTTGGAGGACGCGCACGCAGCAAAGCCCAAGGTCAGAAGGCTTTAAGGCACCAGATGTCGGCGGCGGCCGGCTTCTGGGTGCTGGCGGTCGCGTTCATGATGCTGTTCTACCGGCCGTTCTGGCATGCCGCGTTCGACAAAGGCTGGGCCTACACGCCGCCGGACTACGTGCCCAACGCGTCGGTGACGTTCCCCGAGGACCCGGACGGGCCGGACGAGCTGCTGGCCGACCCGCCGCTCCTGTGGCCGGACACCACGACGTTCCCGTTCCACTACCGCCACCCGGTGACCGGCAGGCCGGTGTAGCCGCGCCGGTATGGTCTCGCTCATGCCTGTCAGTCTGAACGACGCGGTCCGGGGGCTCCTGGACGAGCCCAACCACGCGGTCCTGGCCACGATCAACCCCGACGGCAGCCCGCAGACGTCGGTGGTATGGGTCGGCCGGGATGGCGACGACCTGGTCATTTCCACCGCAGCGGGCCGGCGGAAGGAACGCAACATCCGCCGCGACCCGCGGGTGAGCCTGTCCGTCTACGACCGGGCCGACCCCGAGCGGTACGCGGAGATCCGCGGCCTGGCCGCGGTGACCGAGGACGCCGGCCGGAAGCTGGCCGCGGCGCTGGGCGAGGAATACGACGGGCCCGGCGGCGGCCAGCAGTTCCTGGACCTTCCGCCCGAGGTGGTGCGCGTCGTGATCCGGATCACGCCGCGGCGGGTCGTCGGGAGCGCGGTCGGCGGGGCGTAGCCGATCCATTGTCATCGGCGCCCGGAATGGGCACCATGAGCACGTGATCAGCATGTACGCGCAGATGCCCGCATGAAGCGCGAGGCCGCCGAGCTCTGGTCGGACGCGCTCGGCGCCGCGGCCCGGGTCATCCGGTACGGCCACTGGGGGCGCCCGGTCCTGGTCTTCCCCACCGAGCAGGGCCATGCCTGCGACTTCGAGGACAACGGCATGGTCGGCGCCGTGGCCGGCCTGCTCGAGGCCGGGCGGATCAAGCTGTACTGCGTCGACAGCTACGACGCGGCCTCGTGGTCCGACCGCGCCATCCCGCTCGAGGAGCGGGCGCGCAACCACGGCCGCTACGAGTCGTGGATCCTCGGCGAGGTGATCCCGTGGATCTACCGCGACTGCGGCGGCGCGCTGGAGGTGGCCACGCTCGGCTGCAGCCTGGGCGCCTTTCACGCCGCCAACTTCGCGCTCAAGCGGGCCGACCTGTTCCCGCTGGCCATGTGCTTCTCGGGGAACTACGACCCGTCCTCCTGGCACGCCTGGGGCGAGCGGGGCACCGCCGCGTACTTCAACAACCCGGTCGACTACGTCGGGCACCTGGCGGGCGGCCACCTCGACTGGCTGCGCGGCCGGGTCAGCCTGCTGCTGGTGTGCGGCCAGGGCCGGTGGGAGGACACCACCGGGGCCCTCGCCAGCACCAAGCAGTTCGCCGGGCTGCTTTCGGGCAAGGGCATCCGGCACGAGCTTGACCTGTGGGGCGCCGACGTGCCCCACGACTGGCCGTCCTGGCGCGCCCAGGTGGCCCGCCACATGCCGAGGTTCTGCTGACGACGGGAGCCGCATTGACGACCGAACGCACGCTGATCGGGTTGCTGCTCGGCACCGAGGAGGACTGGCCGAGGGCGTTCGAGGAGGTCCTGCGCCGGCTGGGCCCGGTCCCTGGCACCGGCGGCACCCGGCACGCCTTCGACTGCGAGCGGATCACGATCGAGCCCTTCGGGCTGCGCGACCGGCCCCGCTACCACCTGGTCATCGACCGGCTCGCGTACTGGTACTACCACCCGCGGGAATGGCTGAAGAAGGTCGCGCTGATGGACGGGGTGTACCTGCTGAACAGCCCGTTCACCTTCCAGTCCATGGAGAAGCACGCGGCCTACTGCGCGATGATGCGGCTCGGCCTCAAGGTGCCGGACACCGTGCTCGTGCCGTACAAGAACCCGGTCGACAACGCCCGCTACGCCTACACCGCCGCCCGCTACAACCGGCCGTTCGACCTCGACGCGATCGCCGGGCGGATCGGCTACCCGCTGTACATGAAGCCCTACGACGGCGGCGCGTGGCGCGGGGTTTCGCGCGTCCGCAACCCGGCCGAACTGCACGCCGCCTACGACCAGAGCGGCGAGATGCTCATGCACCTGCAGAAGGCCATCGACGATTACGACGCGTTCGCGCGCTCGCTGTCGATCGGCGCCGAGACGATGGTGATGCGGTTCCGGCCCGACCAGCCGATGCACCTGCGCTACGCGGTCGACCACGGCTTCCTGACACCGCAGGCCGGCGGCGAGGTGGTGACGATCGGGCGGCTGGTCAACGCGTTCTTCCGGTGGGAGCTGAACTCCTGCGAGACCCTGGTGAAGGACGGCGAGGTCTACCCGATCGACTACGCCAACGCCTGCCCGGACCTGGCGCTGACCAGCCTGCACTACTACTTCCCCTGGGCGATCAAGGCGCTGGTCAAGTGGTGCGTGTTCGCGATGGCCACCGGGCGCAGGCCCCGGTTCGACGTGGCGGCCGACCAGTACTTCGAGGTCGCCGACGACCCCGGCGTGTCCTACGCAGGGAAGCTGGACGCCTACCGGGCGCTGGCCGACGCGTACTTCGAGTCCGAGCGCTACCAGGATTTCTGCGCGACCAGGCTCGCGCACCTGGACGAGATCGTCCTCGACTGGGTGGCGGGCCCGGGCTTCGACGAGCTTCTGGTCCAGACGGTCCGGTCTGTGTACCCGGCCCACGAGCACGATCAGTTCATCGCGCATCTGCGCGGCCTGCTCGGCATGTGGGTACGGGACGAGAGCGCCCGGCTGCGCGCCAGCGCGTGAGACGCTGGCGCGCACTGGCTGTGACGTGCGACCGTGTAGAGGTATCCGGTCTGCTTATCCGGTGTGAGCGAGGCCTCATGGGTCGTGATATCCAGGCGATCAAGATCAGCGGTGAGGACCGGCGCCTCTACCGGGACAAGGTGTGGCGCTCGCTCGAAGCGTTCGCCACGATGCTGCGGGAGGGGATGTTCGAGGGCGATCCGTCGCTGGTCGGCCAGGAGATCGAGCTCAACCTGGTGGACGTGGCCGGCCTTCCGTCCATGCGCAACGCGCAGGTGCTCGGCGCGATCGCCGATCCGGCCTGGGCGACCGAGGTGGGGCAGTTCAACCTGGAGATCAACATGCCGCCCCGGCCGCTCGACGGCGACGCGCTCGCCGACCTGGAGCGCGAGATCCGGGCCGACCTGAACGCCGGGGACGGCGCCGCCCGCGAGGCCGGCTGCCGGCTGGTCATGGTCGGCATCCTGCCCACGCTGCGCAAGGACGACGTGCACGAGGGGACCATGTCCGCCAACGCCCGCTACCGCGTGCTCAACGAGCAGATCTTCGCGGCCCGCGGCGAGGACATGCGGATCGAGATCGACGGCGCCGAGCGGCTGCTTACCCACGCGGAGAGCATCACCCCCGAGGCCGCGTGCACCAGCGTGCAGCTTCACCTCCAGGTCAGCCCCGACACGTTCGCGAGCTACTGGAACGCCGCCCAGGCGATCGCCGGCGTCCAGGTGGCGCTTGCCGCCAACTCCCCGTTCCTGTTCGGCCGGCAGCTGTGGCAGGAGACCCGGATCACCCTGTTCGAGCAGGCCACCGACACCCGGCCGGCCGAGCTGAAGGAGCAGGGCGTGCGGCCACGGGTGTGGTTCGGCGAGCGCTGGATCACCTCGGTGTTCGACCTGTTCGAGGAGAACATCCGGTTCTTCCCGGCGCTGCTGCCGATCTGCGAGGACGAGGACCCGCTGGCCGTCCTCGAGGGCGGCGCCTGCCCGCAGCTGGCCGAGATGTGCCTGCACAACGGGACGATCTACCGCTGGAACCGCCCCGTGTACGCGGTCGTCGACGGCAGGCCGCACCTGCGGGTGGAGAACCGGGTCCTGCCGGCCGGGCCCTCGGTCGCGGACGTCGTGGCCAACGCGGCGTTCTACTACGGGCTCGTGCGCTCGCTGGCCGAGTCCGAGCGACCGGTCTGGACGCAGATGTCGTTCACGACCGCGGCCGACAACCTGCACGAGGCGGCGCGCCTCGGCATGGCCGCGCACCTGTACTGGCCGGGCCTGGGCGAGGCGCCGGCGGCCGAGCTCGTGCTCCGCCGCCTGCTGCCGCTGGCCCGCGACGGCCTGCGCGCCTGGAACGTCGGCGCCGAGCACGCCGACCGGCTGCTCGGCATCATCGAGCAGCGCTGCCTCACCGGGCAGACCGGTGCCGCCTGGCAGATCGCCACCGTTGCCGGGCTCACCGAGCGCGGCGCCGGGCGCCCGGAGGCGCTGCGGCAGATGACCCAGCGCTATATCGAGCACATGCACGCCAACGAGCCGGTCCACACCTGGCCGCCGCGCTGATGTCACATCGTTCGCTCCGGCGGTGCTTAGCTGGCGGAGAGGATGAGAATGGACACCAGCTTCGTGACCCGTCTGAGATCGTCGCCGGCGCAGGCCTCGCAGTCCGCCTTCGAGCGGTTCTTCCGCGAGGAGTACCCGGTCGTCGTGCGCATCGCCTTCGGCGTGATCGGCGAGGCCCAGGGCGCACAGGACGTTGCCCAGGACGTCTTCATCTCCGCCTTCCAGCGGTTCCCCGATCCCGGGGAGTCCGAGCACGCCCGCGCCTGGGTGCGGGTCGCGGCGGCGCACACCGCGCTGAACGCGATCCGGGGCGAGCGGCGTCGCGACCGCCGGCAGCAGCTGTCCGGCGCCGGGGTGCCCCCGGTGGGGCCCGAGGAGGCCGTTCTTGACAGCGAGTCCCGGGCCGAGGTCAGGCGGGCGCTGCGCCGCCTGCCCCGGCGGGCCGCGACCGTGCTCGTGCTCCGGCACAACGGCCTGAGCTACGCCGAGGTGGCCGAGGCCATGAACGTCAAGGTCGGGCACGTCGGCACGATGCTGCGCCGGGCCGAATCAGCGCTACGCAAGGAGCTGCAGTATGCCTCACGTTTCTAGCTCGGTCCTGCGCCGGCTGGTGGACGAGCCGCTGGCGGTGCCCGACCGCGACCGCCGCCACCTGGCCGGCTGCGACCACTGCCAGACCGAGAGCGCCGAGGCCGCCCGTGACGCGGCCCGCGCCGCCCGCCTGCTCGGCGCGTCCGATCAGGTATCCGACACCGACCTGGAGTGGATCCTGCTGCAGGACCGGCTCGAGGCGCCGGGCGCGGCCCGGCGCCCGGCCGTCCGGGTGCCGCGCCGGCTGATGAACGTCTCGGTCGGCGCCGGCACCGCGGCGGCGGTCGGGGTGCTCGCGGTCGGCGTGGCGGCCGCCGCGGCCCTCACCACCGTTTACGCCCCGACCCACGTCGCGCCGGTGACGCTGAGCGGCAGCGACCTGCGGGCGATCGAGAACATGACCCACATCGGCACCGCGCAGCTGTCCGGGGAACTGCCGCCATCGGGCTCGCGTCAGCTGGCCTTCGGCGACCTGAGCTGGTCCACGGCCGGCCGCACGCAGCAGGTGAGCTCGATCGCCCGCGCCAGCGCGATGACCGGCCTGGCCTTCACCGCGCCGGCCACGCTGCCCTCGGGCGTGGGCGCGCCGGACAACATCATGATCCAGCCTCAGGTGACGATCACGATGCAGTTCGGCCAGGGCGCCGGTCCCGGCATCGGCGGCAGCACCCTCGAGATCACGCTCGGCCCGGCGATGGCGGTCCAGTACGGCGGACAGTCGGGCGGCAGCCGGCTGACGACGCTCGCCGTGGCGGCCGCGCGGCGGCCGGTGGCGACCTCGACCGGGGCGTCCGCCAGCCAGCTGGAGTCGTTCCTGCTGTCGCGCAGCGGCCTGCCGTCCGGCCTGGCCCAGGCGATCCGGCTGCTCGGCAACCCGGCGGCGGTCCTGCCGGTGCCCGTACCACCGGGGATGTGGGTGGTGCGGACCCACATCGGCGGGGCCCCGGCCGTGCTCGTCACCGCTTCCACCGCGTTCGCATCCGGGGTGGTCTGGGAGGGCAGCGACGGCGTCGTGCACGCGGTCGGCGGCCTGCTGGACAGGGAGGACGTGCTCAATGTCGCCCGCCAGGTCGGCTGAGCGGGGGGCCGTGCCCGCCGAGCGCGCGGCCGCGCCCGCCGCGGGCGAACCCGGCGTCTGTTCCCGGGCGCCGGGGTCCCCGGCCATCCACACGATCGAGCTGGGCAAGCGCTACGGCGGCACGATCGCGCTCGCGGGCCTGTCGATGACCGTCGAGCGCGGCGAGGTCTTCGGCTTCCTCGGGCCGAACGGGGCGGGCAAGACCACCGCGGTCAAGCTGCTGCTCGGCCTGGCCCGGCCGACCGGCGGCGAGGCCATGGTCCTGGGCGCCCCGGCCGGGGACCGGGAGACCAGGCGGCGGATCGGCTACCTGCCCGAGCTGTTCCGGTTCCAGAGCTGGCTGACCGCGCGCGAGGTGCTGACCCTGCACTGCCGCCTGATGCGGCTGGCCCGCCCGCGCTGGGCGGCCGCCGCGCACGAGGCCCTGCAGCTCGTCGGGCTGGCCGGCCGCGGCGACGACAAGGTCGGCGCGTTCTCCAAGGGCATGCAGCAGCGGCTCGGCCTCGGCGTAGCGCTGCTCGGCGAGCCCCTGCTCGTCGTGCTCGACGAGCCGACCAGCGCCCTGGACCCGGTGGGGCGCCATCAGGTCCGCGTGATCATCCGTGAGCTGCGTGACCGCGGCGCCACGGTGTTCCTCAACACGCACCTGCTGGAGGAGGCCGAGCACGTCTGCGACCGGGTCACGATCTTGTCCAAGGGCCGCTCGGTCGCCACCGGGACGCTCGCCGAGCTCAAGAGCCCGCGGCCCAGCGTCCGGCTGCGGGTGACCGGGCTGCCCGGCGGCTGGTGGCGGCCCCTGGCGGCGTCCGGCCGCTGGACGGACGACGGAGACTGGCTGCTGGTCGAGGACGTGGAGGCCGGCCGGGTGCCGGAGCTGGTGGCCGCGGCCGTCTCGCTCGGCGGCCAGGTCGAGGCCGTCATACCGGAGCGGCAGAGCCTGGAAGAGAGCTTTCTCGAACTCCTGGGGGAAGAGTGAGTGTCGTGCCAGAGGCGCGCAGAATAAGCGCCGTGCCGGAGGCGCGCAGAATAAGCGCCGTGCCGGAGGCGCGCAGAATAAGCGCCGTGCCGGAGGCGCGCAGATGAGCCCGG
>Ga0335073_10014331_pt1 | contig 11104 bp, 8 predicted proteins | sample Lox_Sample_22_FD_207093 | JGI IMG/M metagenome (GOLD analysis project Ga0335073, IMG submission 207093) | Soil microbial communities from Loxahatchee National Wildlife Refuge, Florida, United States - Lox_Sample_2.2 | ecosystem: Environmental > Terrestrial > Soil > Wetlands | place: USA: Florida... | reverse complement strand
CATTATGCGCTGTTAGCCAATCGAAGGTTTCTTCAGTCGATGCGGGCAAGTAAGTCCGATTCAATTCACCAGAAACAAAAGTTATCGGAATGCGAAGATGCTCAGGCTTCAGATAGCTCCGAGGCTCGGCCGCCCCGTAGCGCTTGAGATTCTCGACATAGCCATAGTCGTATTTCTGCGCCGATCCGTGCCGAATGATCTGAGCGAGATGGCGGAACGCCGTAATATTGCATTTGCCGAATTGATCGGCGAGGTGTTCATGGGTTGCCGCGTTGAGCTTGTCGTGGCGATAGAGATGGCCGAAGAGAAACGTTATCCGATGGCAGATTGGGCTGGTACATTCGTGATGGACGAGATTCACAAAGTCGGTAAGCATAGTTTGAAAATGTGGATGCTCTGGCTCGTCAGTGCAGGAAAGATAGTCAAGACCCATCAATTTCAATATTACGTCGAGATGCAGCAGGCACTTGGTCTCCATTGCTGAGGGTACTTTGTAATGGAGCGCTATCTGTGAACATGCAACACAGCGGACGCCGGGGGCGAGTCCGGACGCAAGCGTCATGAAGAAGGCGCTGGCGCCCGCGCAATGAACTACCGCCTGGATCGAATCTGATCGGGTGTGCTCCATGATAAAACGAATCGCCGCCGGAAAGTCGTTTTCAGCGGCCTCGTCCAATGTGAACTGGCGGAGCGGAAGCTTGATGCTGGCGCGCCAATCGAGTAGCCAGACGTCGTAGCCATTTTTCACGAGGTATGAAGTGAAGTTCTCGTCAATTGTTGAAAGCGAGAACATTCCGCTCCACACGGCCGCACCATGCACAACCATCACCGGGCCTTTCGCACCGCCACGGTAACGGGTAAGCCGATTCTCGACACCATCGGGCGCATTGAACGTGTAGTTCTCGGTAGCCGGAATATTCATCGAAGAGGTCCTCTGCTGATTAACACTCGCATGTGGTAATCGCTCCGCCGTTCGCAGCGCAATTATTCAAAGTGAGGGCGAACGAAGACGTCCCATAGGCTCCCAAAGAAGCTCTCGCCGAAGCGCGTGAGCGCGCTGGTTTTCTGCGCGAGGGTGGTCGCGCCGGGCGCATTGAAGGTCGTCAGCTGATGAAGAAAGTCTGGAATGAGAATCTTCATAATACCTGTCGCAACGATTGCGCCCTCGCGCGTATGACCTTCCCGAATGACAGTGTAGAGCGTGCTGGTTGCTCCCCATACGTCGAAATGACCGTCGTCTCTCACGTCCTTGAAGCCGTCAAGCAAATATGGCTTGCCGTCGCTACCGATGAATGGGAGCGCATAGAGCATGCGCCGCTGATAGAATTCATCACCGTTAACAAAGAGATTGAATAACCCTTCGGTTACTGGCACTCCTGCTGGAGGCGTGAACCCATCGACGATGACTGTGCCGACAGCCTTTCCGGGATGCTGCGGGTCGGCCAGGAACGAGTCCAGGTCGGGCATCGTGATCGTTAGCGTAAACTGTACACGCGAATTGGATTTCTGCCCGGCTTTGTCCGCGGCAGAATAATCATTTGGCGGTGTCCATGCTTTTGCGATATAGCCTTTCATCGTTTCGGTAAAAGCGATGCCGATAGTGGGTGTCTTGGTAGGCAAAGTTCCTCCTGATGGGATAGCTATCGAAGTAAGCGGATCAATAATCGGAACGGCGTGAACTGAGTCCGGAGCCCGCCAGTTGCTATCCGACTTGAGCCGGCGAATGGCTTGCTCGATATTCCGTTCTGCGACCGCGGCGATGGTGTGCGACGGATTCACGCCTGTAGCTTTCGGCAGAATCGCGCCGTCGAGTACAAAGAGATTCGGATATCCGAAAACTTCGCCGTTGGCATCGGTTACGCCCGAGTCCGGAGAATCGGCCATCAAACATCCGCCGAGATTGTGGACCGAAACCGGAACATGGAATAGGCGCCAGAGAGGATTAAGCGCAACATTCCCGCCCATAGCTTCAGCCACGTCGGTCGAGAATCTCTGCTCTGCGGAATAGAGAGGAAGATTCGACGGCGTGTCCCATTTGATTTTCAGGTCTTTGGAGAACGAATGCAGCCCGATCACACCATTCGCCAAATCGCGGCCCATCGCCAGGAAGATTGCGGTGTTATCGGATTTTGGATCCGGGAAACCAGCTTTGCCTGATGACTTGGAGTGGAAAGCGTTGTGGAATGCATCGCGAGTGAGTATCTCAGACTCGCGGAACAGTCGCAGCTTAGGATTCAGAAGCTGTAGGAGGCCGCCGATTTCCTTTGGATATCCGCCTTCTTCAAAGATAAACCAGTTGTCGAAGCCATTATCGTTTCGGCTATAGACAATGCCGGTCGTAATGGTCGGCCCCTCTGATGGCTTGAAAGGGCTTTCGGTGCTAAATGCGAACGCGAGAAAATCGCCGTTGCCAGAATAATCATACCCCAGGCGAACACTGAGGTTGGGAAGGGTACGATACACATCACGGCAACGAAGCAGGAGTTCAGTGGAGTTCACTGCACCCGCACAGACAAATACATACTTCGACTTTACTTTCTCGGTTCGTCCGCCGTTCGCATGATCCTTGAAGTTGACATTGTACTTGTGCTCGCCATCAAGGATTGGCTCGATCGAGATGACCTCGCATTGAGTAGCAATCTCGGCGGTCGCGCTTCGAGCGACAGTCAAGTAATTCAGATCAAGTGTATTCTTCGCGTGATAATTACATCCGATGTCGCATTCGGCACAATATCTACATCCCTGCTGCATGGCACCGAACTTATTGCGCTGTTCAACTTCGGGCGGCCCAAAACTTACGGCTATGTTCGGGTAACAGAACTGTTCCGACCGATTGAGTTTGCTCGCGACATCCTTCATCAGCCTGGTCTTGGCAGGCATATCAAGATGAGACGACTTTTCGATCGAATTGATGTCGAGCATGTAGGCTACCAAGTCGTAGTAGGGATCGAGCGCCTCGCGAGTGTAGCCGCGCGGCCATCCATTGGCGAACAATTCGGCTGGGGCGCGCAGGTGAACGTTCGCATAGATGAGCGATCCCCCACCGAGGCCAGCACATTGAACGACCGTCATCTCCTCGAACGGCTTTACGTCGAATAGCCCTTGGCCGTTGCTCCATAGCCAGCCGTCGGCCGGATCGTTCCAGTTGCGCGGGAATGAATTATTCTCGTAACTGCGGCCGCGCTCGAAGACGCCCACAGAAAAGCCCGCCTGAGCGAGGCGGCAGGCTGCCACCGAGCCTCCGAACCCTGAACCGATGACCACGGCGTCGTACGCAGCGCGCATAGGCTCCCCTCTGAAATGATTTTCTCTGCGGCGCCCTGTGAACAGAGCCACTTAATGGTATGAGCGCCTAAGAGATGCAACTGTTTCATCGCCCTACCTCGTTGTCAAGTTGACATCGTGCGCATTTTTGTCATTTCGAGATGCCGTTGCTCTTCGCGTATGACCGTGAAAAACGAGATCGTTCGCAATTAGAAATGACGCGGCTATCGTTATATGCTGCGTGGGCTAGCGGCGGCGCTCAGATTGGCCGACCGGAACCGCGCGAGGATGGACAGGTTATAGAGATGATACCGGCCAAGCAGTTAATTGCTGAAGTGGTGAGTTCGTTGCGGAATGTTATCGCGCCGGCGGTCACGGAGCCATTTCAGAAGTCGCAGGCGTATATGGCGGCGGTGGTGCTTGAGTTCGTGGCGCGCCAGGTGGACGAACGCGCGGATATCGCCAAGGAGAAGCAGGCAGCGCTGCACGCGCTGTTTCATGACTTGATGCGGTTGCCAGAGGCGAAAAGTCTGGGAGCGCCGAATGCGGAAACTGAAGCCGCATTGTGCGAACTGATCGAGCGGCTTTACCAGAATCGTCAGGCGATGGGTGAAGAGGCGTTTGGAATTGCCAACCGGCGCATCCGCCAAGCATTGCGCCAACTACTCGATCAGGAACTTAAAATCGCCGGCAAGGCGGAGGATTAGAGGATGGCCGCTGACAAATCGGTGCAGGAAAAGATCCGCGACTATCTAAAAGGCAAAATTCCGGCTGCTCGCGACCTGGAGTTGACCGACTGGGTGCATTCGCCCGGCGGATGGTCGCACGAGATACATATTTTTTACGGGAACTGGCACGAGAATGGTCGGACGATGCGGCTGGGTTTCTGCTTACGCAAAGATCCAGGGGTTGGCCTACTGCGTGAGCTTTCGAGCCTGCGCGAGCATTACGACGTGCTGAAAGCACTAGAGGCAACGCCCGCACCGACGCCAAAGGCCTATTGGTATGAGGAAGATCCGTCGCTGCTGGGCGGGCCGTTCTTCGTGATGGAGAAGATAGAGGGCGACGTGCCAAATCCGTGGTCACGGGCGGGCAAGCAATTTTATGCCGAGGCGGCCAAACGCGGGAAGCTGCCGAAGAGTTTTATCGAGGCGCTGGCGTCACTCCACAATCTAGACTGGAAGGCGGCCGGACTGCATTTCCTCGGAGTGCCCAGACCTGGCAATGATTTTGCGCTGCGCGAAATAGCCAAATGGGAACGTTTGATCGATGAATCGGCGCGCAAGCCCGAGCCGGTGCTGACGGAACTGTTGATGTGGCTGAAGGCGAACGCACCCGTGGCGCAGCGGCTGGCATTCGTACATGGCGCATATCGGACGGGGAATTTGATCGTCAATAACGACGCGATCGCGGCGATAATCGATTGGGAACTGCAAGTGATTGGCGATCCGATGTATGATGTGGCTTACGTGCTTTCGGATCTCAATCGCGAGAGCTCACCGCTGCTGTCGTGCCTGGTGGAGAGAGATTTCTTCATTGACTATTATCAGCAACTGACCGGACTGACTATCGACTTCGAGGTTTGCCGCTATTACGACATCTTATATATGATGCGCAGTACCGCGTTCTGGCTAAGCGCGTCGGGCCTGTTCGCCGATGGACGGAACAAGGATTTGCGGCTGGCGCGCACGACCTATTCAGTGCCGGTCGTTCTGGATATGGCGGCCAAAGCGTTGGGATTCTGATTAGCGAAATGTGGGCGTTCGCCGATACGCACGATAACGGAGAGAAGTAATGCTGAGTTCATTTGACGAGCGCATGTGCCATCAGCTCCCTGCCACCCTAGATCATGCTCATACAGACAGTCCGGAGTGGACTGAGCGTATTTATGTGAGTATCTACGACGTGCGCGACAAAGATACGATGCTCGGCTTTGGCGTTGGACAGTATCTGAACAAGAACGTGCAGGACGGCTTCGCGACGGTCTGGCATAAGGGGAAACAGTACAACTTCCGCGCGTCGCGCACTCTGCGTCCGAAGATCGACGAAGTGAAGATCGGCCCGTTGTCCGTGGAGCTACTCGAAGGACTCAGGCGTTTCCGGCTGAAGCTCGATGATAATCCTTCTGGGATGCATCTGGATGTCGAGTGGATTGCGTCAATGAATCCGCATGAGGAAGAGCACGATTTCCGGCAGAGCGGGGGAAAGGTAGTACAGGACATCAAGCGCTTCGACCAAGTGGGCCGGGCGCGTGGGCAAATCTACCTTCCAGGCAAGACAATCGAGTTGAGCACTGATGCCTGGTGGGGCCATCGTGATCGCTCATGGGGCACGCGGCGGGCGCTGCGGACCGATGCGTCGGATGCAACAAAAACTACGTTCGCGCCATTCTTATTTAGCTGGTCAGTAGCGCAATTCAATGACTATGCGCTGCATTGGCGATTCGTCGAGCGCGGCTCCAACAAATACAGTTATCTCAGCGGTGAGAGGGCGAATCCGTTCGGTGCGGCTGCGGATCCGGGTTGGTTGCTCGATCGCACCGAACAGGAGTTTCGCTGGGATGGATCGGGGCTGGTACAGACGCTCAAGGGCGGCGACATCCAACTATATTTCAAGAACGGCGAAACCCGGGAAGTGTCATTCGTGACGCATGAGCCACGCTGGCATTTGAAGGGTGGAGGTTACGGTGGCTATCGCGGCTGGTATCACGGTGATAGCAAGGGCGAGTACTACGCGGAGCATGACGTTTGGGATTTGAGCGACCCAAAGGTATTAGAGGTCGCAAGCACACTCAGCGATCATTTAATTGAATGGCACTGTGGCAACGATGTTGGCTTCGGAATTATGGAGTACGGGGTCGGTCCCGGGTACTACAAGTACAAGGAAGTCCAGCATCTGCCGACGTTCTAGTTGAACCGACGTCATTCACTGGGGACGCGATGAGAAAATAGAAAGGCTGCCGGGTCTATAGAATGGCGGCAGCCTTTGATAGTTGCAATTTTAAATTACTTGAACTTGGGCATTACGTATTTGGCGAATTTTTCCAGGGATTGCATGATTTCCTTGTGAGGAAAGCCGCCAAAGTTCACCTCGAAGATTGGGTAAGTCAAGCCGAAGTCGACCTCCGCGCGCTTGAGGCGCTGCGCACATCGCTCGGGTGTACCGAAAATCATACAATCGCCCTGATCCAGATCTTCGTACTTGGCGCCGCCAAACAGCCGCGAAAGTCCGCCCTTGTATTCCTTATAGTCAGTCGCGCCCCAGGAGCCTTTTTGATCGAGGGCAGCAAAAAAGCCCCAATATTTCTCCCAATGCTTGCGGGCTGTTGCGTGCGCGGCTTCGTCACTATCGGCGACATATAGATGGTAGACACCAAGTACTTCGCGAGTCGAAGGATCATGGCCTGCTTCCTTCAAAGCCGACCAATACAGCTTCAACTTGCTCTGAAGGTCTGCGTGTTTCGGATAGGCAAAGGGAACGAGCATCGGATTGAAGCCGTGACGTCCGGCCCAAGTGAAGCTCTCGGGTGTGACAGCACAGGCGGTCCAGACAGGAGGATAAGGCTGCTGGACCGGCTTTGGCAGCGCTTTGACGTCGTTGATCTTGTAGTACTTACCGTCGTAGGTGACGCTATCCTGCGTCCAGGCTCGAATGATGATATCGAGCGACTCATGAAAGCGTCCCTGGCTTTCGCTTTCGTCGATACCGAATAGCTCATATTCCGCTTTGAGGACGCCACGGCCGACGCCGAAGTCCAGGCGGCCATTACTCAGTACGTCGAGCATCGCATACTCTTCGGCAGTGCGGATCGGATTACTCAACGGCAGCAGTGTCACGCCAGTCCCGAGGCGAATACGCTTGGTGCGTTGAGCGACCGCAGCAGCAAAGACTGGCGGTGATGGAAAGGCGTAGCCGCCGACGTAGTGCTCGGCGAAGAAGACGCCGTCGAAGCCGAGTTCTTCCTGATACTGAATCTGCTCGAGGATCTCGCCGTAATAGTGGCTCGCGCTCTTGTAGCGATCGGGGTCGTAATCAGAAATATACAGTAGGCCGAACTTCATCAGCTTTTACTCCTTACCCCTCAAGCCTAGCGGCAGGCCATCTGTGAGCCTAACGGTTTTCCGACACGAGGATGCCTTTGGAGCGCAAGTCAGCCAGTTGGCTATCAGTGTAGCCGAGATGTTCGCGCAGAACTTCTTCGCCGTGCTGCCCGAGCATTGGGGCTTCAATATCCGGAAGGTCCGGGAATTCGGAGAACTTCAGCGGAAAACCCGGAATAGTCAATTCGCCAATGATGGGATCCTTGACCTTGCGGATCATATTGCGGGCATTGAAATACGGATGATTGATACTTTCGGCAACGGTGACGACCGGCGCTGCGGCGATACGGAATTCCTCGAAGATCTGGAGCGCTGCTTCGTCGGAGGGGAGAGTGGCCATCCAATCCTCGATAATTTTGATAAGTTCGCGTTGATTCCTGCCGCGTTCGGCGCCGGTAGCGAAGCGCGGATCGTCGATGAGATCAGGGCGGCCCATCGCTTTCGCCATCGAGGGCCATTGGCGATCGAGCACGAGAATGACTATGTAGCCCCTGGGACCCTTGAAGACGCCGCAGGGCGCGACGAGCGCATGATGCGCGCCCATCCGGCCGGGTGAGAATTGCCCTTCCGACAGGACATTGGCGTGAACGTTCAGTTCGTGTTGATGGAAGAGCGCGTCGACCATTGAGATGTCGATATGCTGACCGACACCGGTCTTTTCTCGATAGTAGAGCGCATAGCCAATCGCGGAAAAGGCGTGGACGCCACTGCCCTGATCGCCAATACCCATTCCTACGAATACCGGCGGGCGATCGGGATAGCCAGTCACGGAAATCAGTCCGGAGAAGGCTTGCGCGATCAGATCATAACCGACTTTGTGCGAGAGCGGGCCGGTACGTCCGAAAGCTGAGATTGAGGCCATGATAAGACGTGGATTGATGGCGCGAAGAGAAGCGTAGTCGAGGCGCTTGCGTTCGAGCACACCAGGGCCATAGTTTTCGACGACGACGTCGACTTTAGTGACTAGCGAATGAAGCAGATCGACGGTCTCGGGCTTAGAGAAATCGAGACAGAGGCTTTTCTTGCCACGATTTTGCTGGACGAAATAGGCACTCCGGCCGTTCTTAATAAACGGCAGCAGCCGCGAAGGATCACCGCCGGGGGCCTGCTCGACTTTTATGATCTCCGCGCCCATCTCGGCCATGAAGCGGGTGACGGTCGGACCGGCGAGGTACTGAGTGAGGTCCAGCACTTTCAGGCCGGAAAGCATTTGGGTTGCAGGCTTGGCGGGATTGCTCATGCGAATGCCTCCGCGGGGATCGATACTAAGTAATTACGGAATAGCTGCCGAAAAGGTGAATGACTAGACGGTGGTATAGCCACCGTCGACTACATACTCGGCGCCGGTGACGAATGAGGCTTCGTCAGTGGCGAGGAAGAGCACAACCCAAGCGACCTCTTCGGGCGTACCCGCACGCTTCATCGGAGCGAGATTTGCGATCGCGGCGAGTTCTTGATCGGCAAAGATATCCACCATCGGAGTTTTGATGACACCGGGATGGACGGAGTTGACGCGAATTTTGTCGGGAGCGTACTGGACTGCGGCGGCTTTCGTCAGCAGACGGACGGCGCCTTTGCTGCCGTGATAGGCGGCTGAACCGGCGGAACCAATCAGCCCATAAATCGAGGAGATGTTGACGATGGAGCCGCCGCCGCGATGACGCAGCGCGGGGACAGCAGCCTTCATACCGAGCCATACGCCTTTCTGGTTGACGCTGACGATGGCGTCCCATTCCTCTTCGCTGGTCTCCATGATGCCTTTGACGTTGAGGATGCCGGCGTTGTTGACCAGAATGTCGAGGCCGCCAAATTCGCGTGTGGCAGTATCGACGGCGGCACGCCAATCGGCTCCGCGAGTGACGTCGAGATGAACGGCAATTGCAGCCTTGTGACCGGCCTTGCGATTGATTTCTTCGGCGAGCGCGGAGGCGTCGTTGTCGAGGACATCGGCGATGACGACGCGCGCACCTTCATCAACGAACATCCGCGCCTCGGACGCGCCCTGCCCACGCGCCCCTCCTGAAATCAAAGCAACTTTGCCCTTAAGCCGATCCATGTTTCACCTCTGTATAAACTCACGGTGCCGTGCGCGAAGGAGCTTAGCAGAAAAGTGGTTGCGCGCTCATAGTTGAGCGGCCGGCACGACCCATTGATGGGCAAGTTGTTCGAGCAGCTCGACGATTTCAGCGTCGGTCGTGAGCGGATGCTGGAAGACGGGCGTCAGATCGACCTGACCGACGCCTGCGTCACGATAGGCTGAGAGATCGGCAGGGGTAGACTGCGGAGTCGCGGCGACGATGTATTCGAAATCGCGCGGGTCCCGCCCGTTTTCCTTGAGCAACGTGCGCAAGCGAGCGACCGCATCGGACGTCTCGGCGGGAGTAAGATTGAAACCACACCATCCCGTACCGTAAGAGGCTGCGCGTTTGAGGGCCGCCTCGGTTTGCCCGCCGACGAGGATCGGTAGCTTCGAGCCTTTGATCGGCTTGGGGTAGCTTAGCGCGCCTTCGAAATTGACGAACTCGCCAGCATAGCTCGTTTGGTCGCCCCATAGCGCGCGCATCGCTTCGATATATTCACGAGTGCGCTTTGCCCGCCGTTCCCACGGGATGCCCATAGCTTTGAACTCCTCCTGGAGCCATCCGATGCCTATACCCAGTGCGAAGCGGCCATTGCTGAGATAGTCGAGGGTCGCGGCGAGCTTTGCGAGGAGCAGCGGGTTGTACTCGGGGACGAGGCAGATGCCGGTGGCGAGGCGAATACGTTTCGTGTGCGCGGCTGCGTAGGTCAGAGCCAGCAGCGGATTGAGCAATGGCGTCGTGGTGGGAATCGGGACGCTGGCGCCGCGCGCGTAGGGGTATTTTGAGGCGAAACGCTCAAGGAAGACGACGTGTTCGGGCGCCCATACAGTGGCGAAGTCGAGACGTTCGGCGTTGGTGGCGACCGTTGTGATCAGGTCGGGGCGGGCGAGATTGTTGATACCGATAGCGAAGAAGCCGATTTTCATGAGAGTCGCTCCTGAGGCGAGATGGCAGTGTCCCCCGAATTTGAGCGGAATCGAACCGTCGCGTAAAGACGCGCATCGGTGGAATCGAGAGGCCGCGCGAGGATTCATTAGGCCAGCGGCTGCTCGAAACCGACGGCCGATTCCTGCTGCCCGATGACATTAGAGAGCGCGGGAAAAGGAGCGCTGATCGAACGGGTCAATCGCCTTGCGTCCTGCCAATCATGGTCGGATGAAGGCGATCGCTAATGGGCTAGGGCGGACCTAGCCCAATGGCCAGTGTTTATTCGTGATTTTTGACCCGGTTTCCCTCGCCGAGGCCGTAGACCATCGCGGTCTTGGTCGTACCGAGCTTAATCCATTCCGCGCAATCCAGCTGAACCTTCTTATAAAATTCTTCCGAAAGTTCGAGAGCTTCCTTATCAACTTCTTCGAAGCGGTCGAACTTACACTGGAAGGCGAATTCGCCGGATAAGGACCGCTCCAAGGCCCGGCTCCGCCATATCGCAACAGTAGCCTTGCCCTTGAAGTGATGGTGGAAGTGAATCCAACCGAAGGTATTTTGCACTTCCTCAACCGCTACATTATTGACCAGTTCGAGCTTGGTTCGAGGGCTTATGTCAATCTTCTTGAGAGTTGGAAAGGCGCGTGCGATGTTCTCGATGCCGCGTTCGAGTTCAATCTCAGGTGAGATCAGCACGCATCCATGAGAGAACACGCTGCGCATCCCCCCGAG
>Ga0335073_10014330_pt1 | contig 11104 bp, 11 predicted proteins | sample Lox_Sample_22_FD_207093 | JGI IMG/M metagenome (GOLD analysis project Ga0335073, IMG submission 207093) | Soil microbial communities from Loxahatchee National Wildlife Refuge, Florida, United States - Lox_Sample_2.2 | ecosystem: Environmental > Terrestrial > Soil > Wetlands | place: USA... | reverse complement strand
ACAGGACGCCATCAGATGACGCATCGTCATGGGCCGTTCGAGCGGCACAAGCCCGCCCTGCAGGACTTGCAGGTCGGCGAATTCAGGGATGAACTTGGTTACGGGGTCGTCGAGATGCCACTTGCCCTCTTCATAGAGCCTCAGCATGGCCACGGCGACGACCGGCTTGGTCATCGAGGCGATGCGGAAGATAGCGTCTTCCCGCAACGGCTCGCTGTCTCCCAGCACTTGATAGCCGTACCGGCGAGACTTCACCAGCCTGCCGTGACGGGCGACCATGACGCTGATCCCGGCATAGTGACCGGCGTCAATCTCGGACTGCATCGCGTCATCAAGACGATTCAGGCGCCCGGTGGACAAGCCAACCGACTCCGGTGCACCCACCGGCAGCGGGGCCGGCGACTCAGCATCGACCCCGCCCGCCACCGTCGACGCCACAGATGATGCCCTCAACTCGTTCGGCATGGGACGCTTTCCTTTCGACTGAGTCGTGGCTCCCGCACCGATCGACAGCAGCACGAGGCCGGCAAAGGCCAGCCGGATCGGCACCGGGTCGGGCTGGAAGGCATCCGGGGGGTCATCGTGTGCCGGCGGGGGTGGGCTCGATGACCGTGTCGAGGGTGCCGGCTGCGGTGTTGTAGACGTACCCGCTGACCATGATGCTGGGGGATAGCTGTGGCGCGGTGACCAGGGTGTTGACGTCGTAGCGGACGGTGGCGGCGGGGTCGGTGGCCGGCAGCCAGGCGAGTTCGGCTTCGACGTAGCCGCCGCGGGCGGCGAAGCCGCGGCGCAGCTCCGGGTCGGCCAGCAATGTCGAGCCGCAGTCGGTGTGGTGGATGACTGCCAGCTCCCACCAGGGCCCGTCGGGGGTTTTGGTTTCGGTCAGGTAGCTGATGTAGGCGACGTCGCGCAGCACGGCCGGGGTGACCCGGCCGCCGACCACGCGCTGCACGGTCGCGTCGCCGAGGCCGGCGCCGAGGAAGCCGGCGGGCTCGGCGCGCGAGTCGATGCAGGTGATGACGTAGGACAGCTGGTTGGGGAGCCACGGGATCTTCGGGTTCTTCGCCACGGCGTCGGTGGCCGCGAACGCCTTGTTCCGGTCCAGCAGTGTCGCGAGGGACATAAGAGGCACCTTCCGGTCGATGAGAGCTATCGGTGATGATCGCCGGGCGAGCCTGTGCGGGTCTGTCGGCGCGCTACCGGCCGACCCTCCTGCCCGTGAACGCTTTCCGTGAAGAGAGATCGTTCGCTCTCGAGATCACTACTAGCCTGCAAGCCGCCAGGGTGAGCGGGTATCACCCCGTTGAGGCGATCCGGCCGCCGGCAAGGCGGGCAGACGGGGCTAGCAGGCCCAGGGCGCGGGCCCGGGCCACTGCCTCGGCGCGGCGGTGGGTGCCAAGCTTGCCGTACAGGTTGCGCACGTGGGTCTTGACAGTGTTGACCGAGACATACAGCTGGCCGGCGATCTCCGGCGTGGTCAGGTTGGTTGGCAGGTAGCGCAGCACTCGCAGCTCGCTCTCGCTCAGCGGATCGACCGGCGGCCGGGGCCCGCCGGGCACCGGCGTCGAGGGGTCTGCGGCGAGCAGGTCGAGAATCTCGGCGATCAGGGCGGCGTGGGCGCTGCCGCGCCGGGCCTGGCGTTCCAGCAGGCCCGGCACTGGGTGCAGGACGAAGGGCAATAGCCAGCCGTCGGGCTCGGCCAGATCTAGCGCGCGCTCCACGGCCCGGCCGGCGGCACCCGGGTCGCCGAGCGCGTCCCGGGCGGACGCCTCTAGCAGGAACGCCCGAGTCAGCCATCCCGTGGGGTGACCGGAGCTGCTCAGGACGGGAGCCAGCGCGGCCACCGCCGCGGGGGGGTTGTCCTGGGCCAGCCGCAGCGCCGCCTCGGCGATGCGGACCTCACCCTGCTGGCACTCCTGGTCGGTGAGCCCGGCCAGGACCTGCCCGGCGGGCTCTGTCTCGCCGAGGCGCACCAGCACGAGCATTTGCAGCGCCCGCGCCCGTACCGTGATCAGGTTCGGTCCCAGGCGCGCGGACAGCCGCTCGACCTCCCGGAAGGCGGCCAGCGCATCCCGGTCCCGGCCGCGCGACAGCTCCAGATGCCCGCGGCCGTAGCAGACCGCCACTGCCGCCGCGGGCTCGGCCTCCGCCAGGACGGCGCGCTCGCCGCGCTGGATCCAGGGCTCAGCCTCCTCAGGGCGTCCCTGCCAGGCCAGCACGTTGCCCAGTGTCCCGCAGGCGAGGCCGAAGGCCGGCTCGCCGGTCCAGCCGTGCCGCTGGGCCAGCCCGATCGCTTGCCACGGGCGCTCGGCGATCCGCGCAGGTGGCCGCCCGATCTCAGCCGGCCGCGCAGCGTACAACACGGCTTCGGCCAGTGCCAGGTTCGCCAGGCCCGTGAACTCCAGGAACGGCCGTCCGATCGAGCGCGCCAGGCTGATGCCCCGTTCCAGGTGTCCGAATGCTTCCCCGGACCGGGTGATCCAGGCCACGGTGCTGCCCAGGCTGATCAGCGCCAGCGCGCGCAGGTCCTCGCTCAGGTGAGGCAGCGCCGCCTCCGGTGCCTCTGCTGCGGCCTGCAGCCGCTCAGCCTCCTCCGCCACCGCCACGGGATCCCCGCGCTGGCGTGCATAAAGCAGCCGGACTATGCCGAGCAGGACCTGGAACTGCCCGCGCCGCCCGGTCGGCACCGACGCGCGGCCCGCCAGGGCCAGCTGACGTTCCGCCGTCTCCAGCGAACCCTGGGCCAGCTCATCCCCGGCGGCCAGCGTCGCAAGCTCGGCATCCGCCGTGCGGGCGTCGGCGGGGAACCCGGCCAGCAGCTGATGGATGGCGCTGGCCCGCCCGTCCAGGTACAGGGTTGGCCAGCGGTCGGCCAGCGTCCGGGCGGCCAGCCCCCAGTCCCGTGCCGCCTGGGCATGCCGGATCGCCTCGACCGGGTCCTCGTGCCCGGCGAACCACCCGGCGGCGGCCCGGTGCAGCCCCGCGACCTCGCCCGGCGCGGTGCGCCGCAGCTCCAGGCGCAGCAGCCCGGCGAACATCTGGTGGTAGCGGAACCACCACCGCGCCCCGTCCAGCGAGGTCACGAACGCGTTCGCGGCCTCTAGGTCCTGCAGCGCCCCCTCCCCGCCCTCATCCCCGGTCAGCAGGTCGGCCAGCTCCCCGTTCACCCGCTCAAGGATGGAGGTGCGCAGCAGCAGCCGCCGCACCGGCTCGCTCTGCCGGTCGAGCACCTCGGCCAGCAGGTACTCGGCCACTGTCCGCTCGCTTCCGGAGAACTCGGCCGCGAACCGCGCCGGGTCCGGGTGCCCGGCGAGCGACAATGCTGCCAGCCGCAGCCCGGCCGCCCACCCCTCGGTCCGCTCATGCAGCACCGCCACCGCCGGCCCGGGCAGCTCCACCCCCGCCGCCGCGAACAGCTCCCGCGCTTCAGCCGGGCTGAACCGCAGATCGTCCGCGCGGATCTCGGCCAGCTCGCCCTCCAGCCGCAGGCGGTGCAAGCCCAGTCGCAGATCGTGCCGGGTGGCCAGCACAAAGCGCAGCCCTGGCGGCGCCCGCAGCACAAAGAGCTCCAGCTGCCGCAGCGCCTGGTCGGAGTCGAGTTCGTGCACGTCGTCGACCACCAGCCACAACCGCTGCTCCAGCGGCGCCAGGTCTTTAAGCAGCCGCTCTACGAGCGCCCACCCGTCCAGGTCCGGCGCCGCCGACACCGCCCGCACCAGTTCCGACCCCGGGCCCGTCGCCCGCAGGGCACTGACCACCGACAGCCAGAACCGCTGCGGAATCCCCTCATCCCGCCCCGCCGTCACCCAGGCGGCCTGCCCGGCAAGGCCTGCCACGCCGATCCAGGACCGCAGCAGCACCGTCTTCCCGCTGCCAGCCACCCCCGACACGACACTCACCCTGGCTGGCCCCGCGAGCCGGTCGAACAGCGCCGGACGCGACACCACCCCGCCCGCGCCACGGCCAGCCCCACGCTGGCCCGCGGACTCGGATGCCGCAGGTTCCACAGCGACGATAATCTCACAGCCTCCCCCGTTACCACCCTGCCGCGAGGCACATGATGAGCACTTGCCGACTGGCGAGACACCGGCCTGGCCGAGTGGCTGGGCCTTGTCGAGCCACCCTCGGCCCGTTCGGGCTGATTGTCCCGATTTCAGTCGGTGACTGCGTTCAGCGACCTGCTGGCCACGACCCATGACGTCCCGGTCCCTCGTACGGCGCGGAACGCCATCAGAGTGCCGGTGTCCGGCGCGAGCGCGCAGGCCGCCGAGGCGGTGGTGGACAGGAGCAGGCCCAGCGTGTGGATGCAGCGGCGGCCGAGCCGATCACCGAGCGCAGCAGCGGCGATCATGCCTGCGGCGAAGGCGGTGTCGTAGGCGTTGACGGTCCATCGCAGCGGGCTGGCCCGCGAGCGCGGCGTCGTCGCCGCAGCTTTCCCTTCGGCCCAGCAGCCGCGGAATAGCCGCTCGCGTCGACGACGCGGGCACCCCCTCGCGGAGGCAGCGTCCGCGATCAGACGTCGTCGAGCTGCAGGATCATGCCGCGGAAGGTCGCGTAGCGGGCCAGGTTCGCCATGGCGTCCTCGGCGGTGCGCTGGCCGATCTCGGATCCGAGCGCGGCTTGCAGCGCAGCCATGTCGTCCCAGTCCAGCATCACGACCATGTAGCACGGCTCGCCGATCACGGCGGCCGGCTCATGACTGCGCGTGTAACGGCGCAGGCCGGGGTACTGCTTCGCCAGCGGGATGTGGATATCGCTGTAGTGCCGTTCGAACGCCTCGACGTCGGAGGGTGTGTCGTACATCACGACGAATCGCGCCATCTGCTTGACGGCCGGGTCCATAGCTGCGGTCATCTGTTTCAGCTCCTGTCGCGGGAACCGGTGTGCGGCGTCACCGGCTCGGTACTCGGGGGGATTCCTCAGGGCAGCAGGGCCAGCTTGCCGACAGTGGCCCTGGCTTCCAGGTCGGTGAGTGCCTTCGGCCCGTCGGCCAGCGCATAGGTGGCGGGCTGGCCGGGGCCGAGAACCCCGGCCGCGAGCAGCCCGAACATCTCGCCCATGACCTCGCCGAAGATCTGCGGTGCGGCCTGGATCAGCATGCCGATGTTCAGGCCGATGACGTGGATCTGGTGCTTGTAGACCAGCTCCCAGTTGGTGATCGCGGCTTCCCCGCCGGCCACGCCGTAGACGACGACACGGCCGGTGACCCGCTTGGCGGCGGCCAGGCTGGCGGCCAGGGTGGCGCCGCCGGCCGACTCCAGTACCAGGTCGGCGCCCGCGCCGCCGGTCAGCCGCAGGACCTCGGCGGCGAGGTCAGCGCTGCGCGAGTCGAGGACGTAGTCGGCGCCCAGCGCCCGCACCGTCTCGTGCTTGCCGGGCGAGGCGGTGGCGATGACCGTCGCGCCGTAGTGCTTGGCCATTTTGACCGCAGCCTGGCCGGTCCCGCCGGCCGCGGCGTGGATCAGGACGGTCTGCCCTGCGGCGATGCCGCCCAGCGGCTTGAGCGCCGCCAGCGCGGTCGGCCAGCTCACGACCAGGCCCAGCGCCTGCTCGTCGGCCCAGCCCGTCGGCACGGGGACCGCCGCGGCCGCGGGCAGCACCATGTACTCGGCGAAGGCGCCGCCTGCGATCCCGACGCCGATGACGTGGGCGCCTGGCTCCAGGCCGCTCACCCCTTCGCCAACGGCGGCGATCTCGCCGGCGCCTTCGATGCCCGCCAGGTACGGCGGCTGCGGGCCGCCCGCGAATATGCCGCGGGCCTGCGAGATGTCGGCGAAGTTGACGCCGGCGGCGGTGACCCGGATCAGGACCTCGCCCGGGCCCGGGACCGGTACCGGTGCGTCGGTGATCAGGCGCAGGTCTTGCGGGCCGTTCAGGGACGTCTGCTGCAGCGCGCGCATGGTGGCTGGGATGCTCATGGTAATCGGGTTCCTTTCCTAGGCGATCTGCGAGATCGGGACCGCTCTTGCAGGGAAAGGACGAACGGTGAAGCGGGCGCAGGACATATCTGGGGAGAAAGTCAGGCAGGGAAAGCGAGAAAACCAGAGCGCGGTCAGCCGAGCTCGGACTGCACCTTGCGCAGGCGGCCCTGCAGGAGGCGCTGTTCGGCCTCGCTGGGCGCCAGGGTCACCGCGGCGCGGAGTTCCCCGGCCGCGTCGCTCGTGCGGCCGAGCCGGCTCAGGTTGTCCGCCAGGGCAGCGTGCCACAGATGGGAGTACTCCAGGCCGGCGATGGTCTTCAGGGCAGCCAGCCCCGCCTCGGGGCCGTCGCGCTCGGTAACCGCGACCGCCCGGTTGAGCGCCACCACGGGGCTGGGCGTTATCGACCCGAGCAAGTCGTAGAGGCCGACGATCCGGTCCCAGTCCGTCTCCTGCCAGCTGGGAGCGGTCGAGTGGGCCGCGGCGAGGTGAGCCTGGATCTGATAGGGCCCGGCGACCCCGCCGGACCGGGTCACCGCCTCGGACAGCCACGCCGAACCCTCGGCGATCGCGGCTCGGTTCCAGCGGGTGCGGTCCTGGTCGGCCAGGGTCACCGGGTTACCGTCGGTGTCGGTGCGGGCGGGGGTGCGGGCCGAGGTCAGCAGCAACAGGGCAAGCAGGGAGAGCGCTTCGGGCTCGTCGGGCATCAAGCTGGCCAGCAAGCGAGCCAGCCGGATCGCCTCGGCCTCGAGATCGACACGGGCCACCGCGTGCCCGCCGGTCGGGGCGTGGGCCTCGGTGGCGATCAGGTACACCACGGCCAGCACTGCGGCCAGCCGGCCGGGAAGCTCGGCGTCGGCCGGGATCGCGTAGGGGATGCGGGCCGTGGCGATCTTGGAGCGGGCCCGTACCAGGCGCTTGGCCATGGTGGCCTCGGGCACCAGGAAGGCGCGGGCGATGGCCGGCACCTCGAGCCGGGCCAGCGTGCGCAGCGAGAGCGCCACCTGGGCCTCACGGCTAAGCGCCGGGTGGCAGCAGGTGAAGATCAGGCGCAGCATGTCGTCGCGCAGAGACGTCTCTGGCTCCATTGCCTCGATCGCCTCCTCGATCTGGTCCGGTGCGGCCCCGGTTCCCCACCGGAACGCCGCGGCCTCCTTGGCCGCCCGGGCTGACTCGCGTCGCAGCAGGTCAAGCGCCTTGCGGCGGGCGACCACCGCCAGCCAGGCCCGCGGGTTGTCAGGGATCCCCGTTCTGGGCCAGGCATCCAGGGCGGTGATCGTGGCCTCGGAGAGCGCGTCCTCGGCGACGGCCAGGTCGCCGATGGTCCTGGCCAGCGTCGCCAGCACCCTGGGACCTTCGCCCTTCAGCACGTCGACCAGAGTGCCGGTGGCGTCCATACAGGGTGCCTAGGCGTGGGCCGGCGCTACCGGGCGAAGCTCGATCTTCCCCCGCCAGGCAGCCGGGATCTGCGCCGCCCACGCGATGGCCTCGTCCAGGTCGGCCGCCTCGAGCAGGAAGTACCCGGCTAAGACCTCCTTTGCCTCGGCGTAAGGACCGTCGACCACCAGGACGTCGCCGCCCTTGCCACCCGAGACGGTGATGGTGGTCGACATGGTCACCGGGTGCAGAGCTTCGCCGCCGCGCATGACCCCGGCCTCGGTAGCCCGCCGGGCGAACTCCGTGTACTCGGGGGAGGACTCCGGATCCGGCACGTCCTCCCAGGACTGGTCTCGGTCGTAGTAGCACAAGGCCACATACAGCGTCACTGTCAGGGCTCCTTCCGTTCAGCCGACCGTGCCGTACCGTTTTACTCGCGCGATCACGACTGCGACAACCGCTCCCACGCCCTGGAACCGTTTGGATCCGGGTACGGGGCGACTCCCCGGGAGGGAGGCGCCCGTACCCGGAAGACGGTGCCTCAGCTGGCGGGGCTGTTGTGGTAGGAGGCGATACGCCAGCCGCCGTCGCGCCTGACCAGCACCCAGGTCGCGCGCACGAGGCGCTCGCTCGCGACAGCGTCTTGCCCGGGGAAGATGATCCCGTCCTCGCTGACCACGATGGCCGTGTCGGCGGTAAGAAAGCGGACGTTCACCGGGCGGGCGGCCACCCGCGACCCGTTGAGCGGACCCGCGAACGCCGCGGCTATGTTGGCGCGGATCTGCTGACGGTCCTTCTCGTAGACGCCGGGCTGGATCACGCTGGCGTCCTCGGTATAGTCGGCCACGAACGTTTCGGCGTCGCCGGCTTCCCACGCCCGGTACAAGCGCGCGAGCACGTCAAGAACGGCCTGCCGGTCGGCATCGGACCCTGCCGTGGTGGTCTTGCTGGTCATCGGTCTCCTCGTTTCTCTCCGCGTGGTGGCGGGCGCCACCCGGGGGAAGGACGGACGGGCCCGCCCGGAGAGGACACCCCCGCGGCGCGAAGCCGGAAAATCTAGCTCAGGAAGTTCCGCACGCGCTCGGCGACGAGGGCTGGCGCCTTCTGGTCCGGCGCGAAGTGGTCGAGGCCGTCCAGTATTTCCACTGCTGCATCGGGGACCACCTGCTGGAGGGCCGAAAATAGCTGCGCCGCCAAGAAGGCCGGGCTCTTGCTGCCGCCGAGGAGCAGCACGCGAGCCTGGATCGAGTGGTAGCGCTCGGCGGTGCCATCGTCTAGCCGTGCCTCCTGCTCATGCTCGGCAGCGCTTGCCTCGAGAAGAGGTTCCATGCGCCGCCACTGCTCGCCCCGCAGCATCAAACGCAGCATCGCGCGCAGAGACCAGAACGGCAGCCCGGCAACCGGGCCGGGTGCTGCCCCGCTGCCGCGGACGAAGACGGCGAAGGCTCCTCGCGTGTCCCCGGCAGCCAGCAGTTGCCGATAGCGGGGCACCCAGGCCACGGGGATCGAACCCGCGATCGACACTCCGGGTTCGTACACCGCGACATGCGAGAACACGGCCAGTCTCCGAGCCGCCTCCAGCGCGACGAAACCGCCGTAGCTGTGCCCGAACACGGCCGTTGCTCCCGTGGCCGCCTGGACAGCGGCCAGGTCATCACACTCCTGCTCGACGCTGTAGTCCCGGCCCTGGGGGCCGCTGGCTCCTCTGCCGCGCCGGTCCATGACGTGGACGGCGAAGGTCCCGGCCAGCTCCCGGGCCAGGGGAAGATAGTCCTCGCCTGTTCGAAGGGCGCCGCCGACGACGATCAGCCCTCTTCCCTCGCCGACGGTCTGGTAGGCGATGCCGGTACCGTCGGCCGAGGTGACAGCGGACGTGGTGGTCTTGCTGGTCATCGGTCTCCTCGTTTCTCTCCGCGTGGTGGCGGGCGCCACCCGGGGGAAGGACGGACGGGCCCGCCCGGAGAGGACACCCCCGCGGCGCGAAGCCGGAAAAATCTGAACCGCTGTTACCGCGCCGAGGCTTGATCAGACCTGCCTACCCGGTCCTCTCTCAAGGTCCGGCTCCCGCAGGACCTGACGTTTTCCGGGCCGTGCCGATCACGATCAGTCGGTTCGGGCGGTGCGATGAGTGAGGGCACGCGCGAGGGACATGACGTCTTCCCTGCCCTGCTGGCAACCCGCGGCCCACGCGGCCGCCTGCTCACCGACTCGCGCGGCGTTGGCCTTCGCTCGTTCGGCCTCGTCTTGCCAGTAATCGATCCGTGCACGCAGCTGCGCCTGGAGTTGGCCCATTTCCCTGCCTGTATATCTTCGGGCAAGTCCCCAGGCTGCAGCCGCGCCCATCATCAGCCCGATGAGGCCAGCAACGATATCCATCTCACGACCACTGTCGATCTGAGCCAACTGGACGGCCGCATGCCATGTCGCGGACCGCTTGTTCGAGCGACCGGCCATCACCCCCGTCGCCGCGCTCCAGGCAGCCTGCAATCAGGGCAAGGACGGCCGTTCCGAGCAGGGAGCGTCGTCGGCTGTGATCGAAAATGCGGGCGGCGGGGTCTGCGAGGGCACGCATCGCAAGGCCGTCTGCGGTCGCTTCCAGCAGGTTCACGCAATCGTCGAGCGTGACCCCGGGCCGGAGGCGCAGGCCGCGGGATCGAAGGAACTCATTATAAAAGTTCTTCCAACGCAGGCCATTCTCCTCATGACGCCCGGAAACCGCCTCCCCAATTACCGCATCACCCTCGGCCTGGGCGGCCGCGATGAGGCTCAGCCGGAACATCGGCGTGGCCAGGAGCCTGGTCATGTCCCAGTAGCACACGCGGTCGATGCCCCGCACCGGGTCCATGCCGCGGATTACCTCCTCCTCGGCGTCGGCAATCTCGTCCTGGTGGGCTGCCGGGTAGTGCGACGCCCAAAGGCCAAACCGCAGCACATCAGCGACAAAGTCCGATTGATGACGCCATCGTTCCCGCATTGTCGAGACCCTGCCCAGGCGGTGGAATGGGGGAGGGTTGTGATCGACTTCCGCCGCCACAGCCCTCTGCGACAAGAAGCTCAGCAGGGGCCGCGAGATGGAATCCGGATCTTCCGGATCGGCGGGCGTCCGGCTCGGGCCGGGACCCAGATGGCGCTGGATCAGCCGGACCGCGGCCACGAGATAGGCGGCGGTCACCGGGTCGTTGGCCTGTCTTCGGCGGCCGAATGGCGTGCGCCGGTTCAGGCCGCGCAAGACCTTGGACAAGTCCTGGTTGTACGGGTAGGGAAGCTCCTGCTTGAGCGTTTTCGCCTGCTGGCGACGCCGCGATCCGTCCTTCATGCCTCCATGGTGGACGCGGGCCCATCCACCGCATAGGCGCGCGGGTGCGCGGAATCGTGACGAAACTCAACAGTCGGGTAACCATGATCCCTGGGTCATCGTCCCAGCCCCAGCGGCGAACGTAGCATCCTGGCAGAGGGAGCTATGCTCATGCCCGGACTGCGACCGCCGTTCCTGCTCCGCCGTATTGCCTCGGCCTGGCCACTGCTGACCAGCCTGATGCTGACGGTCTTCATCGCCGCCGCGCTGCTGACCGCGCTCGCCACCTTCAACGCCCAGGTGCTGCCGCAGGCCGCCCTCCGCCAGCTCGCGTCGTCGGCCCAAACCGGCATGGCCGTCTCTGGGCCCGTCGATGCCACGGTCGCTAGGGCCGACATGCCCGCCGTTGGCGCCGCCCTCCGCGGCGCATTCGGCGCGGTGCCCTACCGGCTGAACAGCGCGCTGTGGTCCGATCCACTCGTGCTGCCCGGCGCGGCTGGCAGCCGGGTCATCC
>Ga0335073_10014327_pt1 | contig 11105 bp, 7 predicted proteins | sample Lox_Sample_22_FD_207093 | JGI IMG/M metagenome (GOLD analysis project Ga0335073, IMG submission 207093) | Soil microbial communities from Loxahatchee National Wildlife Refuge, Florida, United States - Lox_Sample_2.2 | ecosystem: Environmental > Terrestrial > Soil > Wetlands | place: USA: Florida... | reverse complement strand
CGCCGGCCGCGGTGGCGGCCAGGCACAGGATGACCGCCTCGGCCGCGTTCAGCCGGGCCAGCTGGGCCCGGGCGGTGCCCCGCGAGGCGAGCAGGGCCGACTCGCCTTCGCGCTGGTCGGCCAGGTAAGCCGCGGCGGTGGCGAGCGCGGCCGCGGCGACGAGCGCGAGCTCGAGGGCGCCGATGACGAGCAGTGAGCGGGCCACGGCCAGGCTGGCCGCGGCGCTGTCCAGCACCGCCGGGAGGTTCGTGCTGACCTGCAGGCCGGGCAGCGAGCTGGAGTTGACCAGGTGCTGGCGCAGCGCGGCGGCCCGGGTGGCGGTGGCGGTCAGCTGGCCGGCCGGGATCCGCGAGGTGTCCGGCTGGGCGACCCAGCTGGCCGCGTTGACGCTGAGCGGGCCGCGGAACGCGGCCGGGCTGACGGCCAGCGGCCCGAGCGTGGTGAACCCGCCGGAGGTGCTGACCCCGCTGGCGCCGACCGTGTTCAGCGCCCAGTAGCTGGCCGCGGCCGGCGTGCCGGTCCGCGGCCGGAAGATCCCGGTGACCACGAACCGGGCCGGGCGGCCGGACACCTGGTCCCTGGTCTGCAGCTGGGCGCCGGGGGACAGGTGCGCGAGGAGCGCCGCGGCCTGCGGCAGCGCCGCCTGGACCGGCTGGCCCGGCCGGGACGCGGCGGGCCAGTGCCCGGACACCAGCACGGCGTGCGACTGGATCTGGCCGAACGCGGCCGCCTGGGTGAGCAGCACGTTGCCCTTGCCGGTCAGCCTGGCCAGGGCGGGCCCGGCCGCGGTCAGCCGGAGCGGATCGGACCACACCACCTGGTGCAGGGTGACCGGCACGCCGGGCAGCCCGGACCGGATGGCGTCGCGCAGCCCAGCCTGGTAACGGCCGGCCTGGCCGCCGGTCACCGAGCCGCTGATGTCCAGTGCGGTGCCCGGCGCGGCGGCCAGCTCACGGTGCGCGGCCTGGGGCAGCGCCGCGCCGGCGAACGAGGCCAGCGCGGTGGCCAGGGCGGCGGTAACGAAGACGGTCAGTGCGGCGGTGGCCAGCACCAGCCGGTACGCATTCATCCGGCGCAGCGTCATGGACCCCCGGAGCAAGCGCACGGTCCCCACGATAAGCGGGCCGCCCCGGACTGGGTGGTCCCGGGCTTTTAGGAAGATTTCCTGTTAGCAAGCTGTGACCTGGCCCCCGGGGTGGCGGCCTGCGCCGCGGGTAGGCCCAGGCCCACAGCGGAGGTGGGTGCCGCTCCATCGCGCGGCGCCCCGGCCCGGGGCCAGCATGAGAAGGGCGCGGGCGGCACGCCCGGGAGGCCCGCCCGGGCGGGTTGTTACGCAAACTTCACTAATCCGCCGCGACCGCCAGCCAGGCCGGGTCCCGGCCGGCCCGTGCGGGCTGCGGGCCAGCGACGGAATTGCCCGTTTATCTGCCGCTGACCAGGGAGTCTCCGGCCGGGCCGGGCACCGGGGCGGCCGGCCTGGCGGGACCCTGGCGGACCGCCTGGGTTATCCGGAAACGTCACGACTAGGAGCGATTCGCGGGATATGAAACCTTTAGCGCCACCCTTGCGCGGCTTTGTCTTCCGGTAACATCTGGTGGCGGTCGCCAGGCGGCCGCTTCGCGCACGCTGAGTCTCGCCGGGGGCACCCGATCTCGGCCCCCGCAGTGCACAGCCCCGTGCGCTTCACAATTCCAGTGCGGTTCATCACTTGCAGTGTGGTCATTGATGCGGTGCCGCGCGGCGCCGCAGCGGTAGGTACCGGCGAGAAGGGCTGAGGGAGCAAACCAGCTGTGAGCGGAACGATTGCCAGGCCGGTTCCGGACGGGGCGTCCGGAAGGTCACCGCGCGACGCGGCGGCGCCACCAGGAACCCGGGGTGGCTGGCTGGCGCCGGTCAACCTGGCCATCATCGTGTGCACCGCGCTCGGCCTGGCACTGCGGCTGCTGCTGCTCAGCCGCCCCGGCTACCTGCTCGGGGTGACCGAGTACGACGACGGCCCGTACTTCGGCAGCGCCGTCATGCTGGTGCACGGGTTCCTGCCGTACAAGACGTTCATCCTGGTCCAGCCGCCCGGGATCACCCTGCTCATGGTGCCCTCGGCGCTGCTGTCCAAGGTCACCGGAACCGCGACCGCGATGGCCACCGGGCGGATCCTGACCACGCTGGCCAGCACGGCCGGGGTGGCGCTGGCCGGCCTGCTGGTCCGGCACCGCGGCCTGGTCGCCGTGATCGTGACGTGCGGCATCATCGCGGTCTACCCGGACAGCGTCTACACCGCCCGGACCATCCTGGTCGAGCCGTGGCTGGTGCTGTTCTGCCTGCTCGGCGCGCTGGCCCTGTTCGACCGGGACGGGCTGACCAGGAGCGGGAAACGGCTGCTGGCGGGCGGCGTGGCATTCGGTTTCGCGGGCTGCGTCGAGGTCTGGGCCATTTTCCCGGTCATCGTGCTGGCCGTCATGTTCCTGCTGTCCCGGCCGCGGATCAAGCGGCTGGCCGTGTTCGTGGGCGGGCTCGCGGCCGGCTTCCTGGTGCCCACGCTGCCGTTCGCCGCGCTGGCCCCGAAACGGTTCTACGAGAGCCTGTACGTGGCCCAGGTGGCGCCGCGGGCCGGCTCGGCCCGGGTGCCGCTGGGCGTCCGGCTGAGCAACATGATCGGCGTCATCAACCTGCACCTCGGTGCGCACCCGAAGACGCTGATCGAGCTGCTCACCGCGATCCTCATCGTGGCCGTCGCGCTGGTGATCGCCGCGGGCTGGCTGCTCAGCCACCGGCCGCCGCCGCAGCTCGACTGGTTCGCGCTGGTCACCACCGCGGTGATCACGGTCATGTTCCTCTGGCCGGACCAGTTCCACTATCACTTCGCCGCGTTCCTGGCGCCGTTCTTCGCACTGTCCATCGCGCTGCCCCTGGCCCGGCTGCTGGACGCACTGAGCGGTGGCCGGTCGTGGCTGCCGGAGAGCCAGGCCAGCCAGCTGTGGAAGCCGGCCGCAGCGCTGGCCTCGCTGGCCATTGTGCTGCTGGCCATGGCACAGGGCAGCCATGAGGCGCAGCTCCAGCTGCCGCTCGGGCCGGTCCCGGCCAAGGTCGAGTCGATCATCCCGAAGGGCGCCTGTGTCGGCACCGACCAGGTCTCCTACCTGCTGATGGCCAACCGGTTCAGCCCGGACCAGGCCAACTGCCCGCACATGCTCGACGGCCTGGGCAGCGATCTGGGCTTCTCGAACGGGCTCAAGCCGGCCACCGGGGCGGGCAACGTGCCGGCCGTGCAGGCGCTGTGGCGGGAGGAGTTCCAGAAGGCCCAGTTCATCTGGCTGTCCTACAACGCCTACCGCCGGGTGGCCTGGGACCCGGCGCTGCGCACCTACTTCCGCGACAACTTCGTGCTGGTGTTCAAGCACAGCTGGCACGACTCGCTGTACGCCCGCAAGGGCACCCACTAAAAGGGCACCCCACTAAACGGCACGCACTAGCTGGCCTGGGCTAACTGGGCCGGTAGCCGGTGCTGTCCGGGTAGCCGGTGTAGTTCTCCGCCAGCGTGGTGGCCGCTGCCCGCGAGGTGGTGACGTAGCGCAGCTGGGCCAGCTGCAGCTCGGTTTCCATCGGGTCGCCGCTGGGCGCGGTGTGCAGCATGGTCGTCATCCACCAGGAGAAGTGGGTGCGCCGCCAGACCCGGTCCAGGCTGCTCGCCGAGTAACCGTCGGCCAGCGCCGGGTCGCCGTGGTTCAGCAGCTGATCCAGGGCCTCGGCCAGCACGGCGACGTCGGTCAGCGCCAGGTTGAGGCCCTTGGCGCCGGTGGGCGGCACGATGTGCGCCGCGTCGCCGGCCAGGAACAGCCGCCCGTAGCGCATCGGCGCGGCCACGAAGCTGCGCATCGGGGTGACCGCCTTGTCCAGGATGGGACCTTCCTTGAGCTCCCAGCCGGGCAGTGCGAACCGGGTCTGCAGCTCGGCCCAGATCCGCTCGTCCGGCCACGCGGCGATGTCCTCATCCACCGGCACCTGCAGGTAGAGCCGGCTGACCAGCGGGCTGCGCAGGCTGTGCAGGGCGAAGCCACGGGGATGGTGGGCGTAGATGAGCTCGTCGGTGGACGGCGGGACCTCGGCCAGCACGCCCAGCCAGGCGTACGGGTAGTCGCGCTGCCAGGTGGTCAGCTGGCCAGCCGGGATGGCCGGCCGGCTGATGCCGTGGAACCCGTCGCAGCCCGCGATCACGTCGCAGCGCACCACCCGGCGGGTGCCGTCGGCGCTGGTGTAGCGGAGCACCGGGCGGTCCGAGTGGAGTTCCGCCACCTCGGTGCCGGACACCTCGAACTCGAGCTGGGCGCCGCCCGCCAGCCGGGCCGCGATCAGATCCTTGACGATCTCGGTCTGCGCGTACACGGTGACGGTCCGGCCGGTCAGCTCGCGGAAGTCGATGTGCTGCCGCTGCCCGGCGAACTGGAGGTAGATGCCGTCGTGCTCCAGGCCTTCCCGGTCCAGCCGGCTGGCCAGGCCGGCCGCGCGGAGCAGGGCCACACTGCCGTCCTCGAGCAGCCCGGCCCGCTGCCGCGCCTCGCAGTACTCCCGGCTGCGGTCCTCCACCAGCACCGAGTCGATGCCGCGCAGCGCGAGCAGATGGGACAGCAATAGCCCAGCCGGGCCGGCGCCGATGATGCCTACCTGAGTGCGGTCAGTGACAGGTCTGCTCATGAGAAGCTAAGCGTGCTCATCAGAACGGGTACGGGGCGATCTCGCTGCGCATGGTGACCCAGCGGGTCTCGGTGAACGCGTCCAGGTTGGCGGTGCCGCCGAAGCGGGCGCCGGTGCCGGAGGCGGCGATGCCGCCGAACGGCGTGTTCGGCGCGTCGTCCACGGTCTGGTCGTTGATGTGCACGATGCCGGTCGGGATCTTCCGGGCCAGCTCCAGGCCGCGCAGCGGGTCCCGGGTCAGGATGCCCAGGGACAGCCCGTACTCGGTGTCCGCGGCCAGCTTGGCCGCCTCCTCGGCGGTGGAGAACCGGAGCACCGGCGCCACCGGGCCGAACACCTCGCTGGCGTAGGCGGGCATGGCCGGCGCCACGTCCGCCAGCACGGTCGGCTGATAGAACAGCCCCTCGTAGCTGCCACCGGCGGCCAGCTTCGCCCCGGCATCCACGCTGCCGGTGACCAGGGCGTGCACTTTGTCCCGCTGCCGTGCGTCGATGATCGGGCCGAGCGCTACCTGGCCGCTGGCCGGGTCGCCGACCGGCAGGTGACTGGCCTTCTCGGCCAGCGCGGCCACGTAGTCGTCGTAGACCGCCTCGTGCACCAGATGGCGGCCGGTGGTCATGCAGATCTGGCCCTGGTGCAGGAACGAGCCCCAGGCCCCGGCCGACGCCGCGCCGGGCACGTCCGCGTCGTCCAGGACGATCAGCGCCGAGTTGCCGCCCAGTTCCAGGTGAACCCGCTTGAGATGCTGGCCGGCCAGCGCGCCGACGTGCCGGCCGACCGCGGTCGACCCGGTGAATGAGATGATCCGCACCACCGGGTCGGTGATCAGGGCCTCGCCCGCGTCCGGGCCGCCGGGCAGCACGTGCAGCAGCCCGGCGGGCAGGCCGGCCTCCTCGAACACCCGGGCCAGCACCACGCCGCCGCAGACCGCGGTCCGCGGGTCCGGCTTCAGCAGCACCGCGTTGCCCAGCGCCAGCGCGGGCGCGACCGAGCGGATGGCCAGGATCTGCGGGAAGTTGAACGGCGAGATCACCCCGACCACCCCGGCCGGCACCCGCTCAGCCCAGCTCAGGTGGGGCGCCTCGGACGGCAGCAGCTCGCCGTAGGGCCGCGACGGCAGGGTGGCCGCCTCGTAGATCTCCTCGGTGGCCACGTGCGTCTCGAACTGCGCGGCCGGGCCGATCTTCCCGCCCTCGCGGATGCTCCAGTCCTCGATCTCGGCCGCGTGCTCCCGCCAGATGTCGCCGGCCCGGCGCAGGATGGCCGAACGCTCGGTGTGCGGTGTCGCGGCCCAGGCAGGCTGGGCCGCTGCGGCGGCCGCGGCCGCCGCCGGGATGTCCGCCGCGGCCGCGATGCCGGTGCGGCCGAGCTCGTTTCCGGTGGCCGGCTCGATGACCGCCGCCGCACCGCCACCCGCGGCCGTCCAGCCGCCGCTGTATACCTTGCCGCGCCACGTCGCCTCATCGAGAAATGCCACGGAATGCTCCTTGATCGCCGCGGGCGCGGCCGAAGAAATCCCTGTTCGCTAAACGAACATCAGTTCTGAACTCGAACATTGCGAATCTAGGGGAACGGGCTGGGCAGTGTCAACGAGTCGTGCTACCCCTAGAGCCATGGATCAGGCCATGGCAGACGGTATCGGCGTGCTGGCACTGGCCGATCACCACGTGCACCCGGCGCTGGCCACCGAACTGGACGCGGCCGAGTTCGAGGAACTGATCACCGAGTCGGACCGGCCGGTGCCAGCCGGGCTGACCCAGTTCGACTCCCAGCTCGGCATGGCCATCCGGCGCTGGTGCGCGCCAGTGCTGGACCTGGAGCCGCTGGCCCCGGCGGCCGCCTACCTGAGCCAGCGGGCCGCGCTGGGCGCCGGCGAGGTGACCCGGCGGCTGCTCCGGGCCAGCGGGATCAGCCATTTCCTGGTGGACACCGGGTACCTGCGGGACGGGATGCTCGGCCTGGACGGCATGGCCAGCGCGTCCGGCGCCGAGGTGGACGAGATCGTCCGGCTGGAGACGGTGGCCGAGCAGGCGGTGCTGGCCGGCGACGGCACCGCGGCCGGTTTCGCCGGCCGGTTCGCCGAGGCGCTGGCCGAGCAGGTGCCGGGCGCGGCCGGGCTGAAGAGCATCGTCGGCTACCGGTACGGACTCGACTTCGACCCGGTGCCGCCGACCCGGGTCGAGGTGGCCGCGGCGGCCGGCCGCTGGCTGCACCGGATCGAGGACACCGGGCAGGCCCGGGTGACCGACCCGGTGCTGCTCCGCCACCTGCTCTGGGCCGGGCTGTCGCACGGGCTGCCGCTGCAGCTGCACACCGGCTTCGGCGACCCGGACGCGGACCTGCGCCGGTGCGACCCGCTGCTGCTGCGCGGCTTCATCGAGCGGGCCGAGCCCACCGGCGTGCCGATCATGCTGCTGCACTGCTACCCGTTCCACCGCGGCGCCGGCTACCTGGCCATGGCGTACCCGCACGTGTACCTGGATGTCGGGCTGGCCGCCAACTACCTGGGCGCGCGGGCGGCCGCGGTGGTGGCCGAGTCACTGGAGCTGGCGCCGTTCGGCAAGGTGCTGTTCTCCACGGACGCGTGGGGGCTGGCCGAACTGCATTACCTGGGCGCGCTGCTGTGGCGCCGGGCCACCGCCCGGGTGCTCGGCGGGTTCGTCGCCGACGGTGCGTGGACCGAGGTCGAGGCGCTGCGCATCGCGGCCATGATCGGCGGCGGCAACGCGCGCCGCGTCTATGCGCTTGACTGAGCATGACCGATCAACCGAAAGACCGACCAGACCAAAGGAGACAGCATGGCTGCCAAGGGAACCGCGGAGTGGCAGGGGGACCTGACCACCGGAGCCGGCACATTCACCGCGGGGGACAGCATCAGCGGCGGGTACACCTTTAAGTCCCGGTTCGAGGACGGCCCCGGCTCCAACCCCGAGCAGCTGATCGCCGCGGCCCACGCGGCGTGCTTCTCGATGGCGCTGTCGGCCGCGCTGGCTCAGGCGGGCACGCCACCGGAGTCGGTCCGCACCGACGCCACGGTCACGCTCCGGCTGGTCGACGGGGTGCCGGCCATCACCAAGATCGCGCTGGTCAGCACCGGGCGGGTGCCCGGCCTGGACGCGGCCGCGTTCGCCAAGTTCGCCGACGACGCGAAGAAGAACTGCCCGGTGAGCCGGGCGCTGGCCGGGGTCCCGGAGATCACCCTGGAGGCGTCCCTGGCCTGACCGCGGGCCGCCGCCACGGGCCGCGACCAGATTGATACCGCCCGCCCAGGGGCCCGTCCGGTATCGTGCGCGTTACGTACATTCGTTCACATGTTGTCATGAGCCGGCGGACCTGGGATGTTGAGGTGGCCATGGCTGAGGTTCTGCGCACCGATGACGTGACCCAGGCGGACCGGTTCGCCCAGTGGCGGCACTGGATCTCAGCGACGTTCGTCCCGCTGGAATGCGCGCCGGTCGGCCGCGGGCCGTTCCGTGGCGAGGTGGCGCACTGGGAACTGGGCGACCTGCTGGTGTCCCGGGTGGCCGCCGAAGCGCACCTGGCCTCGCGGACCCGCCGCATGATCGCGCTCCGGGACGCGGGCTACTACAAGGTCGGGCTGCTCACGCACGGCTCGTGCAAGCTCTCCCAGGGGGGCCGGGACGCCCTGCTGCAGCCTGGTGACCTGGCCATCTACGACTGCCGCCGCCCGTACACGATGGTGTTCGACGAGCCGCACGAGATGTCCTTCCTGATGTTCCCGTGCGACCGGCTGCGGCTGCCCTCGGCGGCGGTCGAGGAGGTGCTGGTCACCCCGGTGTCCAGCACGCAGAGCACCGGGTCGCTGGTGGCCCCGTTCCTGCGCCGGCTGGTGGCCAACCTGGAGCAGCCGGGTGAGCCGGTCAACTCGCGGCTGGCCGGCAACGTGCTCGACCTGCTGGCCACCCTGTTCGGCGAGCGGACCGGGATGACACCGGCCGACCCGGCCGCGCTGCGCCGGTCGCTGCTGCTCAGCGTGCACAGCTGGATCGACGCGCACCTGGCCGACCCGGACCTGGACCCGGACACGATCGCCCGGGCCAACCACATCTCGGTGCGCTACCTGCACAAGCTGTTCCAGGAGCAGGGCACCTCGGTGGGCAGCTGGGTGCGCGAGCGGCGGCTGGCCAACTGCCGCCGCGACCTGGCCGACCCCGCGCTGGCCCAGCGCGGGGTGCACGCCATCGCGCGGCGCTGGGGCTTCGACGACGCCGCGCACTTCAGCAAGATCTTCAAGGCCAGCTACGGCCAGCCCCCGGGCGCGTACCGGCGGCAGGCCAGTGAGTGCACTGTGCGCCAATAGGCCTGCGCTCTGCGACAACGACCGGGCCCCCCGGTGCGCCGATGCTGCTTAGCAGGCAATGGCGCACAGGAGGTTAACCCAGTGAGTCTCCGCGATGACAACACGCGGCGGGCCACGGCGCAGGCTGGTCCCGCGCTCAGCCGCCGTGCCTTCGTCGGCCTGGCCGGCCTGGCCGGCGCTGGCCTGGTCACCGGCTGCAGCAGCGGCCTCAAAGGCTCCACCAGCTCAGCCACCGGCACCATCAAGATCGGCTTCGTCAGCCCGATGACCGGGCCGGACGCGGCCTTCGCCACCGCCAACCCGTTCGTGCTGCAGAAGGTGCGCGAGGCGTTCGCCAAGGGCCTGACCATCGGCGGCAAGAAGTACCGGGTCGAGATCGTCACGGCGGACAGCCAGTCGAGCGACTCCCGGGCGGCCCAGGTCGCCCAGCAGCTCATCACCCAGGACAACGTGGACATCATGCTGACCACGTCGGCCCCGGAGACGGTGAACCCGGTGTCCGACCAGTGCGAGGCGGCGCACGTGCCGTGCATCGGCACGATCGTGCCGTGGCAGTCCTGGTTCCTCGGCCGCGGCGGGAAGATCGGCAGTTCCGCGGCCACCTCGACCTCGTTCAAGTACACCTACCTGTACTTCATCGGCCTGGAGGACGAACTGGCCGCGCAGGGCCCGGGCTGGAAGATGATCCCGACCAACCGGAAGGTCGGCGGGCTGTGGCCGAGCGACGCGGACGGCCAGGCGTTCCGCGGCGCGTTCACCAAGCAGCTGCCCAAGGAAGGCTTCAGGGTCTTCGACCCGGGCCCCTACTCGGACGGCCTCACCGACTTCACCTCGATCATCAACAAGTTCAAGTCGCAGAACTGCGAGATCGTCACCGGCTGCCCGCTGCCGCCCGACTTCCTGACCTTCTGGAAGCAGAGCAACCAGATGGGCTACCAGCCGCGGATCGCCGCGATCGCCAAGGCCATCCTGTTCCCCAGCGTGGTCAACGCGCTCGGGCCGCTGGGCAGGAACCTGGTCACCGACGCGTGGTGGACGCCGACCACGCCCTGGAAGTCCTCGCTCACCGGGATGACGTCCGCGCAGTACGCGGCCGAGTTCCAGGCGGCCACCGGGCAGCAGTGGCAGCAGCCGATGTCGTTCAACTACGCGGTGTTCGAGATCGCCGCGCACGCGCTCAGGGCGGCCGGCGACCCGCACGACGCCGCGGCGGTGGCCGCCGCCATCGGCAAGTCCAGCGGGGAAGTGATCACCGGGAAGTACGACTTCACCGACGGCCCGGTGAAGAACGTGGCCACCCACCCCGACTACATGGCGCAGTGGCAGGTCAGCAAGGACAGCCGGTTCATGTACGACCTGGTCATCGTCAACAACGCCGCGGATCCCTCGGTACCGGTCACGGCCAAGCTGCTGCCGCTGTGAGCGAGCCGGAGAAGCTGTGACCCAGCTGCAGGTCGAGGACGTCCGGCAGCAGTTCGGCGCGCTGACCGTGCTGAACGGGATCACCGTGGCCGTGCCGCCGGGCCAGGCGCTGGGCGTGGTCGGGCCGAACGGGGCCGGCAAGACCACGCTGCTGGACATCGTGGCCGGCGGGCGGCGGCCCACCGGCGGCCAGGTCCGGCTGGCCGGCCAGGACGTCACCACGTCCTCAGCCGCGCACCGGACCCGGCTCGGGCTTGGCCGCACCTACCAGGTGCCGCGCCCGTTCACGTCGATGACCGTGTTCGAGAACGCCCTGGTGGCCGCCGCGCGCGGGGCGGGCCTCCGCCGGCAGGCGGCCTACCAGGCCGCCTATGCCGCGCTGCGCCGGGCTGGGCTCGCGGCCAAGGCTGACGTGGCAGCCCACCGGCTTACTTTGCTCGAACGCAAGCGCCTGGAACTCGCCCGTGCGCTGGCTACCCAGCCGTCCGTGCTGCTGCTGGACGAGATCGCCGGCGGCCTGACCGAGCCGGAGACCGACGCGCTGATCGGCACCATCCGGGAGGTGCACGCGGCCGGCACCACGATCGTCTGGGTGGAGCACATCATGCGCGCGCTGACCCAGGTGGTGCAGCGGGTGGTCTGCCTGGCCGACGGCCGGCTGCTGTTCGACGGC
>Ga0335073_10014326_pt1 | contig 11106 bp, 6 predicted proteins | sample Lox_Sample_22_FD_207093 | JGI IMG/M metagenome (GOLD analysis project Ga0335073, IMG submission 207093) | Soil microbial communities from Loxahatchee National Wildlife Refuge, Florida, United States - Lox_Sample_2.2 | ecosystem: Environmental > Terrestrial > Soil > Wetlands | place: USA: Florida... | reverse complement strand
TTCTAGACCACGGCTATGACGTCGTCGGCCTGGACAACTTCACCAAATACGGCAAGGTCGAGAAGAGCTACGACTCGCATCCGCACTATCACTTCGTCAAAGGCGACGCCAAAGACATCGCCCTGCTGAACGATCTGCTGGAAGATTGCGATCACTTCGTTGCCGCCGCAGCCATGATTGGCGGCATCAGCTACTTCCACGAGTTCGCCTACGACCTCATCGCGGAGAACGAGCGCATCACCGCCGCTGCATTTGACGCGGCGATTCGCGCCCACAAACACGCCAAGCTACAGAAGATCACGGTTGTCTCGTCGAGCATGGTCTTCGAGAACACGACGGAGTTCCCCACGCCCGAGGGCGCACAGCGGCGCTGTCCGCCGCCGAGCTCGACTTACGGCTTCCAGAAGCTGGCGACCGAATACTTCGCGCAGGGCGCCTGGGAGCAATATCAGCTGCCGTATACCATCGCGCGCCCGTTCAACTGTGTCGGTATCGGCGAGAAGCGTGCGCTGGCCGACCGCGACATCATGAGCGGCAACGTGAAGCTCGCGATGTCCCACGTTGTGCCCGACCTGGTGCAGAAGGTGCTGAAGGGCCAGGACCCGCTGCACATTCTCGGCGCCGGCAATCAGGTGCGCCATTACACCTATGGCGGCGACCTCGCCAAAGGCATCCGCATGTGCATTGAGCACCCGGCGGCGAAGAACAATGACTTCAACTTGTCAACACCGACGCGCACCACCGTGCTGGAACTCGCCGAAGCGGTTTGGAAGAAGATCCACGGCGACCAGAAGCCGTTCCGCTACGTCTCCGATCCGCCGTTCGAGTACGACGTGCAGGAGCGCTCGCCCGACGTGCGCAAGGCCAAGGACGTTCTCGGCTTCACCGCGCCGACCACGCTCGACGTCATCCTCGACGAGATCGTGCCCTGGATCGAAGAGCAGATTTCCGTCGGCCAGATGTAGGTAGAGCGGGCCTTCAGGCCCGCGTCATCGACGATTTCTTTTGTTTGTCATCCCGACCGAGTGGAGGGACCTGCTTCTTGCTCGAGGGCTAGACTTGCATGCTCGGAAAACCGTGTCGCTCGACTCCGTGAGCGCCGCCGCTTTGCGACAGGCCTCACTCCGCTCGGGATGACAAGATAGAGTTAGCGCATCTATGGTACGGCGGAAGCCGTGCCCTGATACAAACCGACTACACGTTCAGGCGACGCTGAACTCGAAATCCTCCCAGCCATGCCGTCCAATCCTCCGCTCACCATCGTCATCCCGGTTTACAACGAAGGCGCGAACTTTCGCGCGCTGTGGAGCGAGCTCGCCTCCGGCATCACGACCCCGTTCACCGCGCTGGTGGTCTACGACTTCGACGCCGACAACACCGTTCCCGTCGCGCAGGAGATCATTGCCGCCGGCGAGACGCGGCTCAAGCTGCTCAAGAACGCTCACGGGGGCGGCGTCACCAACGCCATCAAAACGGGACTCGAAGCCGTCGAATCCGGGCCAGTGCTGGTCACCATGGCCGATCTCTCCGACGAGCTGACCACGGTCGATCGCATGTACCAGCTCTACCTTGCAGGCTTCGACCTGGTCTGCGGCAGCCGCTACATGAAAGGCGGACAGCTAATCGGCGGGCCGTTCCTCAAGCAGTTGATGTCGCGCACCAGCGGTCTGACGCTGTGCTGGTTCCGCGGAATTCCGACGCACGACGCCACCAACAGCTTCAAGCTCTACGACGCCGCCATGGTGCGCGACCTCAAGATCGAGAGCGTCGCGGGATTCGAACTCGGCCTGGAGCTCACGGTCAAGGCCTTCCTCAACGGCTATCGCATCGCGGAAATTCCCAGCGTCTGGCGCGACCGCACCGCCGGCACCTCGCGCTTTCGCGTGCTGCACTGGCTGCCGCATTACCTCAAGTGGTACTTCTATGCCTTCCAGCCGGCGCGCCGATCCGCACGAGCGCCGCGGCGCGATGCGCCCGTGAGCATAGAAGCCGGCCGGCTCCGATAATCGAAGCGCGGCAAACTGCTGATGCAGCGAGTGCCGCCCAAGCCGCTCTTGGGTAGGGTTTCGGGGTCGATCAAAATTCCCGCTGCTGCCCAGCCTCACCTCGCCCTGCGACACACGTCACTGACAAATGTTGGCGGAAGCAGTGAAATGCTGGCGGGTGTTTCGGGAGCGGGAGCCCGGCCTTTGTTCCCAAACCAATGGCATCGCTGCTCGGCTCGCTGAAGCGCACACGCGGCACTTGCCGAGGGCCACGGCGACGAGGCTAACAACACGACCCTCAGCAGCACTTTCTCCCGAGATCTCCAATTGCGCCCGACCCATTCAGGTCCAACTCCGGCTCGAGCCATATTGGCGAGGAGGAAGCCGCGATGCACAGCAACATACGACCCCACCATTCCATGTTCGGCACGATCTGGAGCCCGGTCAATGTGACGCTCACCATCCTGTTCGTGCTGCTGTTCCTCATCCTTCTGCTCGTGTTCTTGAACATCATTGCCGTGCCGGCGCAGGCGCAGAATGCCGTGCCGCCCACCGCGCGCCAGGCGGCGAGCATGCCGCAGTTTGCCTCAAAGCTGGCTCACGCCGCATCGCCGCTGGCATCCCGCGTGCCCTATTCCGCACAGCCACGCGCTTCGTATAAGAATCCCATGAGTCCTCGCGTGCGCACCCGTCGCGGCGGCCCGCTGGACGCTAATGAGATCTACGACAACGGACCCATCAACGGCACCACCGATGCCTGGACCATTAACTTCGGATTTGTGGTTAGCGATACCGTGACGGTCCCCAGTGGCGGAGGCAGTGTCTCCGGTCTAAGCTTTGGCGCATGGGTCGAACCCGGCGATGTTCTCCAGACGGTCGAGATTTCGATTACCTCATCCGAGTTCGGCGGGACTACGTACTTCGATCAGGTGGTGAACTTCACCCAGAGCGGCTGCTCGGGCAATCAATACGGCTTCAACGTCTGCACCGCAACCAGCAGCAACTTCACCGGTCCGAATCTCGCCGCTGGCACTTACTGGGTGAACCTCCAGAACGCGGTCGTAAACGATGGCGATCCGATTTACTGGGACGAGAACTCCGGCGTGGGATGCGGTGGCCAGGGCTGCCCGTCGCTGGCTTCGGAGAACTCGGTCGGCACCATTCCGTCCGAGGCTTTCACGATTCTCGGGGAAAACACTACGACCACGACCTGCAACGATCCGTCCTCCCAATACCAACGCGAGGACGATTACGGCATCCATATCTTCACCAGCGACGAAGGCTCTCCCGCTGCCGGTCTAGCCATCGACCAGCACGAGAACCTCTTTGGCGTAACGGTATCAGGCGGAACGAATAACGACGGTTTGTCCTATAAGCTGTCGCAAGCCGGGCAAGGCTGGGTTTTTACTTCCCTCTATAACTTCCTTGGAGGTTTGGGCGGACAGAATTCGTCGCCCGAAATTATTGCACCGGACGAAACGCTGTACGGCGCCGCCGATGGCGGCTTGCAGACTTGTGGAAGTTCCGGAAATCAATACTGCGGGATTGTCTACCGGCTCAGGCCCCCTCCTGTTGCCTGCCGGAACGCCCTCTGCGGTTGGGGTCAAGAGGTGCTTTACCGATTTACCGGCGATCCTGACGGTTGGGCGCCGGACGGACCTCTGACGCTCGATCCATCGGGCAATCTGTACGGCACGACCCTCTACGGAGGAGCCTACGGGCAGGGCACGGTCTTTGAACTCACCTTTTCCGGCGGCGGTTGGACCGAGAAGATCATTTACAGCTTTACCGGTGGCAGCGACGGTGGCGGGCCCACCTCACTGCTGTCAGGGCCGAACGGCAATCTCTACGGAACGACCTATGCAGGAGGTGGCGGCGGCGGCGTAATTTTTCAGTTGGCTCCTTCCGGTTCCGTCTGGACTGAGACAGTTCTCTACAGCTTCAGTGGCTGCTATCCCGGCGGAGGCGAGTGTAGCCCAGTATTTACTCAAGAGCAGCACGGTAGCTACTATGGCCTTTACCAGTACAACGCGCAGCTTTGCGACTATGGCCAGTGCTTCGATTGGGTGCTGGGACAAGCTTTCATGATGTCGCCAGACGTCCCACGGCGATTTTCCATTCTGGGCGATACCTACAATTTGTATTGCTTAGGTTTCGGGTGTGAGGGGCCTGGGTATGCCATCTTTCACGGCATAACAGTCACCCCAGCGGGCCAGGTGTATGCAACTTCAGGATACGGCCAAGGCTGTTACGTCTTCGGACAACTGAACGCGCTGCCCTCCGGGCAACTTATAGGCCAAAGCGATAATGATTCCTGGCGCGAAGTGGAAGCCGGACCCAGCGGGAATCTCTACGGGACCTTTGGCGCCTGCTGCGGTAATTCCGGCGCCATCTGGGAGATCTCGTCGCCGTAGTGTTTCTGCGGGTGCCCCCCACAAGCCTGAATTTGGCTTGTGGGGGATTGCGTCGACAATTCCTTTTATCACCGGCGCACGACCTCATCGATAATTCGCGCCAGCATTCGCGCCTGTGCCTCGGCATTGAAGTTCGCCCGGAACCAATCGTTGATGGGCGCCGGTGTGTTCGGCATTCGCAGGAAATCCAGCACCTTGCGATCGGCGACCTCGCGCGAATCGTCGGAATAAATACAAACGTTGGGAACGGCGGCGTTCACCAGGATCATCTCGATAGGCGATCCCCGGGGAACGATCGCCAGCACCGGCCGGCCCACGCAGACGTATTCGAACAGCTTGCCCGGCACCTGCACGCCGGTGTGCGGCTGCACGATGAGCAGCGCGTCGGCCGCTTCCACGATTGCCTGCGCCTTATCTCTGGGGACGGTGGCCCGCAATTCCAGCCAGCCCTCGCGTTGTGCCTCCTCGTACAGCGGCCAGTTCACTTCCTCGAACTTCAACGTCGATCCCAGCAGCAGCACCTTCGCCTTGAGCGCCTCGGGCACATTTTGCCGACGCAGCCGTGCGATGCCCTCAATCAAAGCGTTGGGATTTCTGCCGTGATAAATCGTGCCCGCGTGAACGATCAGCTTATAGTCGCGCGGCGCTATAGGACGTGCTCGCGGTGACTCTTCCGGATCGTAGCCGTTGTAGATGGCGTGCAGCTTCTGGCGCTCCGCGGGATAACGTTCCTTCCACATCGCCGCTGCCGGCTCGGTGTTGGCAATGATGGCCGCGGCTTGCCGAAAGATGCGCCGCTCCAGCCGGCGATTCCACCAGCGGACGTACCATCGCGGATCGCCGTGAATGAGCGCGGCCAGCGGATCGCGGAAGTCGGCGATCCACGGCATTCCCTTCCCGCTGGCGAACATTCCCGCGAGCAGCGTGCCCAGCGGAGGATAGGTCGAGAAGACAACGCAACGCGCGCCCGGATTTTCTCCGGCAATCCGCCGGCATTCCGCCGCCGCCGCGCGCGACCACAAGAAGCCGATGTGCCCGGGAAACATAAACTGCCGCACGAGCAGCTCGACGTATCCCTTACCCGCCAGCCGTCCGCCCTCGGCGGAGCTTTCCCACAGATCGCCCAGCTCGTCGCGAATCACGGTGACATCGCCCGCGTGGGGCTCCGGCTGTGGTGTCGCCGTGATGAGATGGCAGCGATAGCCCATGCGCTCCAAGTATTTGCGAAAGCGGAACGGCCGCAGCCCGCCGATCTCCCGATGCGGCGGGTGATAATAGGCAAGCATGATGACCTGGGGCTTGGAGTCGTCCACCGGAATCCGCGCGTAGAGTGAGCCAGAATAACAGAAGCCATGCGCCCGCTCGGTTACAATGACAGAGCGGAGCAGCGATCCGGCGCCTGTGCCTGTGAGCAATCCCATGAATCCAATCAAGCTGGCCATGGTGGCCGGGGCGCGTCCCAACTTCATGAAGATTGCGCCGCTGATGAAGGCGCTCTCCGGTGATCCGGATTTCGCCGTCACCCTCATCCATACCGGCCAGCACTACGACGACAACATGTCGGGGCAGTTTTTTCGCGACCTCGGGATTCCTCAGCCGGAATACCACCTGGATGTCGGCTCTGGCAGCCACGCGCAGCAGACCGCCGAGATCATGAAGCGCATCGAGCCCGTGCTGGAGAACATGCGGCCCGCAGCCATCGTGGTCGTCGGCGACGTGAATTCCACCGCCGCCGCCGCGCTGGTCGCCAAGAAGCTCGGCATGGAAGTCGTACACGCCGAAGCCGGCCTGCGCAGCTTCGATCGCACCATGCCGGAGGAGATCAACCGCGTCGTCACCGATTCCATTACCGACATTTTTCTGGTCACGGAAGAGAGCGGACGCGCCAACCTGCTGCACGAAGGCATCGCCGCCGAGCGCATCCACCTGGTCGGCAACCTGATGATCGATTCGTTGCGGCAAAACCTGGAGCGGGCGCGCGCGTCCGACATTGCCGATCGCCTTGGCGTGCGCGGCACCGGATACGGCGTGGTCACGCTGCATCGCCCGGCCAACGTTGACGATCCGGATGCCCTGCGCGAAATTCTGGGCGCGCTGACCGCGATTGCGGAGACCTTACCGCTGTTGTGGCCGGTGCATCCGCGGACGCGGACGCGGCTTGAGTCCAGCGGCATTGCGCTCACGGCTTCGCTGCGCCTGCTGGAGCCGCTGGGTTATCTGGATTTTCTGTGTCTCGTGGCCGCAAGCGCGCTGGTGCTCACCGATTCCGGCGGCATTCAGGAGGAGACGACGGTGCTAGGCGTGCCATGTCTGACATTGCGGGACAATACCGAACGCCCGGTGACCATTGAGCTGGGCACCAATCGCCTGGCGGGCACGAAGAAAGCCAGCATTCTTGCCGCCTGGCACGAGATGCAGCAGTCGCCGCACCGCGGCCGGATTCCCCCATTGTGGGACGGTGAGGCCGGCGCCCGCAGCCGCGAAGTTCTGCGCCGGTATTATCTGCCAGCCGCCCACTCGGCGATTTGAGTTTGTTACTTCGAGACCTGAGTTTGTTTCCTCGGGCCGGAGTTTGTCACTTCGGGTGCCCCGTCCTAGGCCTGATGTTGGCCTAGGGCGGGGCAGTTTGGGACACAACGGACGGCCGCGCCGCCCTGGCCCAGAAGATGGACTAGAACGGGCACCCAAGTAAGAGCGAATAGCGAACCAGTGATGGCCGACCTCGAACAATATCGTCAGAGCGAGCAGGAAAAGGCGCGCAGCGCCGATCTGCTGCGTCTCGTGCCGCGCGGTACCAAGTCGGTGCTCGACATCGGCGCCCGGGACGGTCACTTCTCGCGTCTGCTCACCGAGTATTTCGACCAGGTCACCGCCCTCGATCTCGAGCGGCCGAACTTCGAATATCCACGCGTCACCACCGTCGCCGGCGACATCAGTAAGCTGCAATTCCCTGACGCCTCGTTCGACTGCGTCTTCTGCGCTGAGGTGCTGGAGCACATCCCCGCGCTCGAGCAGGCCTGCCGGGAACTGACGCGCGTCGCCCGCCTCGAAATCGTCGTCGGCGTTCCCTTCTGCCAGGACACGCGCTGCGGCCGCACCACCTGTCGCGCGTGTGGCAAAATCAATCCGCCGTGGGCGCACGTCAACACCTTTGACGAGCGGAAGCTGCGCCGGCTCTTTTCGGGCACGACGGTGAAGGCGACCTCATTTGTCGGCACGAACAACGAAGTCACCAACCCGCTGTCGACCATACTGATGGACATGGCCGGCAATCCCTGGGGCACGTACGATCAGGACGAGCCCTGCATTTACTGCGGGACTGCGCTGGTTGCGCCCAATGGACGCTCACCGCTGGCGCGCGTGTTTTCCGGCGTAGCCGTGCGGCTGAATCATCTGCAGGCGTCGTTGACCCGCCCGCACGCCAACTGGATCCACGTGGTGTTCACGAAAGACCGTCAGGCGAGTTAGGCTTTGTAACAGGGCGCGAATTCAGTCGTGCCGAAGGCATTCATATAGACAAGGGCTTTAGCCCCCGCAACCGGAAGGAGGGGCTAAAGCCGGGTTTCTCGCAAGTGTTATCGGCACGGCTGAAGTCGTGCCCTGTTACGATGCCAAAGCGACCGCATTCATTGGTGCTGAACCGAGAATCGTTAACGGGAGAGCGGGCATTGGGAGTGAGGAACATGCAGACCGCATCGAAAGTCGTTTCAACCTTGGAAGCCTTGAAGGAAAAAATCACGTCGAAGACTGCACGCGTCGGCATCGTGGGACTCGGCTATGTCGGGTTGCCGTTGGCCACTGAGTTCGCCAAGGCGGGATTCACTGTCACTGGCATCGACGTGCAGGACTCGAAGGTTGACGGGCTGAATCGCGGCGAATCGCACGTGCAGGATGTGCCGTCGTCGGAAGTCGCCCAGCTCGTCAGCGAGAAGCGTTTCCGCGCCACCACTGATTTCTCCGTGGTCCGCGAGCTCGACACCATCAACATCTGCGTCCCCACACCGCTGCGCAAGACCAAAGATCCGGACATGAGCTTCATCGTCTCGGCGGTCGAGGAGATCGCGAAGCACTTCCATCCCGGCCTGCTGGTCATCCTGGAATCGACCACCTACCCCGGCACCACCGACGAGCTGCTGCTGCCCACCTTCGAGAAGCTGGGCTACAAAGCGGGCGGAGATTTCTTCCTCTGCTTCTCACCCGAGCGCGTCGATCCCGGCAACCCCACCTACCAGACGCACAACACGCCGAAAGTCGTCGGCGGCATCACGCGCGCCTGCACCGAGATGGGCAAGTTGTTCTTCTCGCAGGCGCTGGAAAAGGTTGTCCCCGTCTCCAACACGCGCGTGGCCGAGATGGTGAAGCTGCTGGAGAACACCTTCCGCATGATCAACATCGGCCTGGCGAACGAAATGGCGCTGATGTGCGACGGCATGGGCATCAACGTCTGGGAGGTGATCGACGCCGCCGCCACCAAGCCCTTCGGCTTCATGCCGTTCTATCCCGGCCCGGGGCTCGGCGGACACTGCATTCCCATCGATCCGTTCTATCTCTCCTGGAAGACCAAGCAGTCGGGTATCGAGGCGCGCTTCATCGATCTGGCCGGCTACATCAACGGCCGCATGCCGCACTTCGTGGTCGAAAAAATCCAGGACGCGCTCAACAATCACGGCAAATCGCTGATGGGCTCGCGCATCCACATTGCCGGCGTGGCCTACAAACGCAACATCGACGACCTGCGCGAGTCGCCTGCGCTCGACATCATCCTGCTGCTGAAGAAGCGCGGCGCCGAGCTCTCCTACAGCGATCCCTATGTCCCGCACCTCAAGCTGAACGGCGTGTCGCTCAGCGCCAAGCCGCTGCAGGAATCGGCGGCTGGGGCCGACTGCGTGGTCATCGTCACCGACCACTCCGACTTCGACTACCACGCGTTGCTCGATTCCGCTCGCCTCATCGTCGACACACGCAACGCGATGAAGGGCTTTCAGTCGGAGAAGATCGTGCGGCTGTAAAAGCAGTTGTCAGTAGCCAGTTGCCAGCGATTGCAGGCCCGGCTGTCGCTTCCCGCACAAAGAAAAACGCCGGAGCGGGCCCTGCCAGCCCCTCCGGCCAAAGTGCAAGCGCAGGTTCGCGGGTTGCACCTTCAGCGAACTGTCTACCTCGTTGCCTCCGCTGTTAGCGGCCGCATCGAAGCGACAATCCGCAAATCGCAATTCAGTGTCCGCTCGGCGGAACGCGCGACGGGATGTTCCGCTTGATCAACAACGAACTCCATGACATGCCATACGTCGTGGGCAGCCGCAGCCGTCCCGTCGTGGTTAAGACGTTGTCCGTCACCGAAGCCATCGCGGTAAGCGTGTATCCCTGATACTGGTGGTTGCCGGCCAGCACGTAGCCGTCGAGCCACGACTGCACCGTCTGCCCCTGTACCTGCCAGTCATAGACGTTTTGATTGGAGCTGTTGCCGCAGGTATCGCCCGAGCCGAATCCGCCAAATCCGGGCTCGCCGTACAGCGTCAGGTAGTACGTCCCATTGGGCAGGATGACGTCGACCCTGGTGTCTTCGTTGGCGTCCGTACTGCGCGAGTAAAGCTGACTGTCGGTTCCAGTCCAAGCGTCGTTCTGGCAGGGACTGAAGCCTTGCCACGTGCCGTTCTGCGTGCCCCACCACAGGCCGGGCGCTTCATAACTGTTGTTGAAGCCGGTGTTGCCCCAGCTTCCCCACCAGGTCGTGCCGGTGGAGTCGGTGTAGTCTCCGCCGTAGTTGCCCATCGCCAGCCGATATCCTCCGTCGGACGACATGGGCAGGCAAGCAACCTCGATGTACAGCGGCAGCGCGTCGGGATCGGCCAGCGAGGTGACCGTCACCATGCCGCGCTCCTTGGTCGGACATAGCGGCATGGTCAGCACGCCCGAAGAGGAAACGAACCCGCCGCTGATGCCCGTATCCATACTGTAGGTGAGGTTCTGGTTGGTGTTGCCGTTCACCCAGACATTGAGTTGATAGGAAGCACCCGCGGCCATGGTCAGCCGCTCGCGGTCGGTGCCGATGGTGGTGCCCTGCAGGATCACGTCATTCGAGGCGCAGCCGCTGGTGCCGCAAACCGTGACCGTGGTGCGATTGATGTTGGTCATCAGGTAGCTGTTGAGATTGCTGGAGAGCTGCTGCGAGGAGCGGTTCACCACCTCCAGCAGCGGCTCGATGGGCTGCAGCGAGGTAGCGGAGCGGATGTTCTCCGTCGCATCGACCAGCACATTGGGATGGAACTCGCTGGAAACCGTCTCGTTGTCCCAATTGTCGGAAGGCACGGTCCCATCCGCGACGATCATGCCGTACTTCTGCAATGTGCGCAGGTAGACCTTGGCGTATGGACACCAGGTCGTCAGGTCCGTGCTGCTGCAGAAGCTGTCAACATCGAACGACGCGGTCAGCCGGATGGTTGCGCCGTACGGCATGAAGTCAGGCACGAAGTACACTCCGTAGCCCGCAGGGAAACTCCCCCAATTCGAGCTGTTCAGCCCAGCAACGGTGAAGTGATAGTTATCGACTGCCGTGGCCGTCTGGTCGCCGTTTGCAGCCGCCCACGCGCCCGTCAGTCCGAAGATAACCACGTGGAATTGGCAGCCTGAGATGTAGGTGTAGTTATCGCAGGGCTGAAATACCGAGATATCGCTGAGCGCGGTAAACGTAGTGGAACTGCCGTTGGTCG
>Ga0335073_10014324_pt1 | contig 11106 bp, 5 predicted proteins | sample Lox_Sample_22_FD_207093 | JGI IMG/M metagenome (GOLD analysis project Ga0335073, IMG submission 207093) | Soil microbial communities from Loxahatchee National Wildlife Refuge, Florida, United States - Lox_Sample_2.2 | ecosystem: Environmental > Terrestrial > Soil > Wetlands | place: USA: Florida... | reverse complement strand
GTTTCAAGGGGGATCTCCAGTTGGCTCAACAAAACACCAGCGCTGCGGATCAGGCTGAGATTCGCATCGAGATCGGCCGGCGACAGGTGAGCGTTCGCACCGGCGACGACTGTGATAGCGTTTTGTCCCTTGGGATCAGTCGTAATGAGGGCGACGCCTGAGGATCCGGGAACGACTTCGACTGTTTCTGCGCTCACATTCGATTCTTCAAGACTCTCCCTGAGTTGTACGCCGAAAGCGTCCTCTCCGAGCTTCCCGACCATACTCACCGCACCACCAAGGCGCGCCGCTGCGACCGCCTGATTCGCGCCCTTGCCCCCGGGAAAAGTTCGAAAAGAGAGTCCGGCTACGGTTTCGCCGGCAATTGGAATTCGTTGGGTTGCAGCTACGAGATCAAGATTGATGCTGCCCACGACCACGATCCGCTTAGCCATATGGATTCCCAGGTTCGGTTCTGGTCTCGCCGGCCGTGGGTCTGCCTTCCCGGCGGGTCGCAGCGCGGATCAGCGCGGAAATACCGGCGCCACCGCCACCGTACCCAACCCGACGAGGAAAAACAGGAACATCAGGGGTATCAACTTCCGCGCAGCCGGAGGCGCACTGGCAAATTCTTTCCAGACGAATACACCCCATATCGCTGAAATCATTGTCGCGCCCTGACCGATTGCGTAGGACACAGCCGGGCCGATAATGTGGGCGTGCGAAGCAGCAAAATTCAAGACCGCGCCCGTGCACCAGATCATGCCGCCGAGGATCCCCCACCAATGCCACGCACCGCGCCCTTTTGCGTAATCAGCCATGCTCACCGGCTGATCTCCGGTGAGCGGCTTGCGCATGAGCAAGTAATTCACCGGTACCGCACACACAGCAGTGCCCAAGGCAAAGAAAAAGGCTACCGTATAGGGACCGAGGGAGTGGTCTCCCGTAGTTGCCTTAGCAACGAGGGGATAGAAGACACCCATCAGCACGCCACAAGCGAGACTGATCTGAATACCGCGCGCGCTCAAAGCCTTCCGGGTGATCTCCCGTTTTCGATAGGCCAGCGCGTCCACAACGATGGCGAGGACAACCAGAAGTACGCCACCAAACAGCAACAGAGGATTTCCCTGCGGCGAAATGAAGTAGTTCAACAGTACTCCCACCACGAGGGCCAGTCCAATTCCGATGGGAAAAGCTACGGCAAGGCCGGCGATGTCAATGGCTGCGACAAGCAGGAGGTTCGCTACGTTGAACACCACTCCGCCGAGCAGGGCGTAGACGACGTGGGCTCCATCAGCGCTGGAGATGTTTTTAAGGAAAGAGAGCTCGCCTCCACCAACGCTGCCGAGAGTGAGCCCCCAAAGAAGGCTGGCCGCGATGATGCCGATCACATAATCCCAATAAAAAAGCTGGAAAGGCCAGCCGGCCGTGAGTTTCATGGTATTAGCCCATGAACCCCAGCACAGCATGCTTCCGATCATGAATAACAGCGCGATCCCATACGCTTCCGGTTGATACATGGCCCTCCCGCAGAATCGAGTCCGCGCGTAAACCAAAGTGGCGCAACCTGGCGGCGCGAGCGAGATGGGGGTAATCGCTCGCACCGGCCCCCCCACCTTTAAAACACAAACCTCATATTCAACTGCATGCGGCGACCCGGGCGGCCTCCCGTGATTGATCCGAACTCGCTTCCAGAGTTGGTTTGACGGTCGTCATAGGTGTCGATGTATTGCCACTGGGTGTGGTTGAACACATTGAACGAGTCTGCACGGAACTGCAACTCGCGACCTTCGCCAAAAAGGTGGAACGACTTTCCCAGTCCCATATCCCAGTTGTTGATTCCAGGCTGTCGAACATTGTTCCGCCGTTCGTTGCCGCGCGTGACTGCGTAATTGAAGATGTTTTGGCTAGTGTAGTAGGGGTCCGTGCTGGCAGCGGGCTCCACATAGCAATCGGTGTTGAAATAGCGGGTAAAGGTTCTGCTCCCGCGCGCGAGATTACCGTTGCAGGTTTGGATGGGCACATCTCCCATGCCATCGTACGACTGAGTGTAACCATTGAATATGGTTGTGGGCGCCCCTGACTCGAAGGTAGTGATGGAGTTAAGCTGCCAGCCTCCGATCGCCTCTCGCACCCACCGGTTTCCCAGAGTCCTTCCTGGCAGTTCGTAGGTGAAAGCAGCAACGAAACGGTTAGTATGGTTGGCATCCGAGGGGCCATAACTCCAGTTGGGGTGCCACTGTCCGCCGATAGCGTGTTGCCCGCCCTCCCCGCTCTCACCGAAGAAGGTATCCATTTGCTTGGACCAGGTGTAGGAAACCTGGCTCGTCAAGCGATGCCAGCCGCGGGTCTTCAATTGGGCGTTCATGGCGTTGTAGTTGTTGCTCTGATTCGGGCGAACCGAGTTAATGGCGCTCCAGCGGCCCGGCGCCACCGCCGTCTGCGGACGTACCGCATCGCAAGTGAGACATTGTGACGTGTAAATGTCCGGGTAAAAGCCTTGGGGATAGAGGTTCAAGTCCCACTGAATGGGTAGATGCGTGCCCTCGGAACCGACATAGCCGAGTGTGGCAACCACGGTTTTGCCAAGCTCGCGTTGGACATCCAGGCTCCAGCGCTGGCTGTAAGGGGTAACCCAAGTCTTCGGATCAACGGTCGACGTGGGGTATGCACTGCTGGGGTCGGTAACCGGCCACATCAAGCCTCCATCTGTACCTAGTGGAGTCGGGTATGTGCCCCTGGTAACCGTAACGGGAGGTTGGAATGTGTTGGCAAACGTGTAGTAGGGCTCTCCCGGGTCGGTTACACCGGGCGCACTCGTGGAGTAGTAAGAAGTTCCTCCATAGCCTGGCCCGTTCCAGGTCACCTGGTCGAGGAACTTGAATCGGCCGGTTTCATAGAAGATGCCATAGCCGCTGCGAATTACCGTTTTTTCCCCCAGTCGATAGGCGAGCCCCAGGCGGGGCGCAAAGTCCTTTTTATTCGCGGAAAAGGGGTGAGCTTGGGTCCCTGGAGTTAATCCCGGCATGACAAATCGCCAACCCGGATACGTCTGGTCGAGAACAGACCAGTAATTGTCGACGGAATATGCGGGGATCGGCAGGTCGTAACGCAGGCCCAGGGTCACACTAAGGTTTCGAGTCGCATTCCAATTGTCCCCAATAAATGCGCTGTACTCCGGCATGCCGTAATAAAGACTGGCATCGCCACTGCTCACAGGCGTGCGCTGACCCATCGAACTTACATCACCAAGTTCGAAGTCGGCGATTCCGTTGCCGGAACCATCGTTGATGTACGAGCCTTTGCTGGTGTAGTTCCCATTGAAATTGACTGAGCGAATGATGTCATTGTCACGCTCATAACGGCGGGCCATGTAAAAACCAGCCTTTAGAGTGTGCCCCCCAATGGTTTTCGCAACGTTGTCGGATAACTGGAATACCGGCACCCACTGATACCAATACTCCGTTGCTCCGAGGTTCAAACTGCTTCCCATGGCATTGCCGGGACTGGAAGGCAGGTTACCGCCGATTCCCACGGAGAACGTGGCGTCATTACTTATGTTGAACAGGCTCTTGTCATACGACGTAAACCCGGCCATGTTCGAGGACGAGTTCTGGAAGAGAGACGGGACCCACGACTTGGCGAACGCCCCGGCTTGCGAAGGATCGTCACTGAAGTTGTAGCCCCTATACCAGCTCACATTGAATTCGTTATTGAACGTGGCACTGAAGGAATGTACGTAGTGGGCCTGATAGGTATTCGAGCGGTGATAGGGGCCGCTATTCATGGACAATTCAGGAAGCAGGCAGCACTGATTGATCACGCTTCCCGAGTCGTGCAGATATCTGAAATAAATGGAATCGCGGTTACTGAGATTGTAGTCCCCGCGTGCGCTGTAATTGTTGTTGTTGATGCCGGCGCTATAAGACCCAGCATAGTTGTTGAAGTTATCTGCCGCGGGCGACGAATAACCGTTTGGCTGCGGAAAGTGCGAAAGATACGTCGAAGCCTGGGTCGCCACCGCGTTCGGATTGATGACGTTGTACACGCCGTTGTACTGGAACGGCTGCCGCAGACTGGTACTCAAATCCAGCGTGCTTGGGTCATAGATCACATAGCGGCAGTTGGTGGGTTCATTCGCGGAGCCATCGCATTGAGTAGGGTCCACGGGAAAACGAGTCAGCCACTGACTGAAGTCGCCATTCCGCTCGGCCGTGGTGGGGACGTAGGTCGTGAACTGGGTCTCGCCGCGGTTGCGTAAGCGCTCGAACGAACCGAAGAAGAATAGCTTGTTCTTACCGTTAAATACTTTTGGAATGATAACCGGGCCGCCCACCGTGAAGCCGTATTGGTTCTGATGATACGCATTGCGGGGTATGCCCTGATAGTTGCTGTAGGGATTGTTCGCATCCATGCCCGAATTCTGGAAAGTGTCGTATACGGATCCATGAAGCGCATTGGTTCCTGACTTCGACGTCACGCTGATTTGGCCCACATCACGGCCATATTCGGCCGAATAATTGGACACCTCCGCTTTAACTTCCTGAATCGTGTCCTGGTTCACGTTCACAAGCGGACCTTCCACCCAATTGTCGTTGTTGTTCAGACCGTCGACGTAATAGCCGACTCCATATTCGGTGCCACCTACGTTCAACTGCATGGCGCCGGGCATGGTCGCCGAAGCCAGTCCCCAGGCCAAGCGCGAAGTATCGCCGGTGCCGCTGTTGAAATTTGGCAAGATCTGGGCGAAGTTCAGGTAGTTGCGGCCCTCCATGGGCAGGTCGCTGACAAACTTATTCTCGATGACGTCCGACACGTTCGCATCATCGGTCTTAACCAGCGCGGCCGCGCTGGAAACTTCTACAGTCTCGTTAGCTTTTCCCACTTTTAGAGCAAGGTTGATGCGCAGAGTCGTGCCGTTTTCGAGAGCTACTGCGGTCGAAACAGTATGCGTGAAACCTTCTTTGATGACCTCGACCTTGTAGGTCCCCGCTATGAGGTGAGCAAATTGATAGTCACCGTTCGCGCTCGTGGTCATCTTCCATTGGACCCCTGTGTCGATGTTTGTCAGTGTTATCTTCGCGCCTTCGATGACGGCGCCTTGCGGGTCGGTGATGGTTCCCACGATGTTGCTGGTGATGACGACTTGCGCGAATAATGCGGCACCGAGGACGCAAAAGGCTAACAGAAGCAGAACGTGGTTGCGACGCATACGATTCCTCCTCCACGCCCAGTGCCGCGCCAGCGCTGTTGCTACAGAGCAGGGGCAAAAGCGGGATATTTGAAACGTTTCAATCGACAACCCGCGGAGTTTATTCCCCCTGCAAAACCGTTGTCAAGCAGAAATAAAACAAATGCTGACGCGAGGCACCGCTAAGGATAGGAGTTCCGGAAACTCAGCGCAGCTCGACGGCCGCTTCGCGCCGTTTCGGTTTGGAGTCAAGAACTGCGGAGGAAAAAGACGCAACCGAATGGCGGATTTTCAGTTCACTCGGCAGCGTGATTTTTTGGGGGGGCTCCTTCGAGCCGGCGATTCGGTCCAGCAAGAGGCGGGCGGCAGTCGTACCCAGTTGATATCCGGGCTGGTGTACCGAAGTAAGCGCCGGAGCCGTAAACTCGGCAAAATCGAGATCGTCAAAACCGACGATGGATACATCTTCAGGACAGTGGAGACCTAATTCCCGGGCCGCTAGCAGCACTCCCATTGCCATCAGATCATTGCACGCAAAGATCGCAGTAGGTCGGGGCAACATGCGCAAGAGCCGCGTCGCCGCCTGGTATCCGCTCTGGCGATTGAACTGGGCCTCCTGAATATATTCTGGCTCAATGGTCACCTTAGCTTCGGCAAGGGCGCGTTTGAATCCCTTCAATCTCTCCACGGCGTTAGTCAAGTGAAGGGGACCGGTGATTACCGCGAGCTGACGATGTCCCATTCGTAAAAGATGTTGGGTCGCGCAATGGGATCCCGCCTCGTTGGCGACGAGAACTACGTCCCCCTGCCATCCCGGTGGCTGGCGGTCGATGCAGACAACGGGAGTGCCCGACGCTGCCGCCGATCGCGGCTGTGTTGTCATCTCGCTGTCCGCCGCAGGAATCACAAGCCATCCTGCGGGATGGTAGGATCGCAATTCATTCAGGTAGGAGGTCTCTTTGCCAGGATCGTTGTCCGTGTTGCAGAGGACGAGGCGGAGGGAGTGCTTGTACGCGACATCCTCCACACCGCGCACCACGGCGGGAAAGAATGGATTGGTTATGTCCGGCATAATCATCACCACGATGTTGGTCTGATTCCGCCGGAGCCCGCGGGCCAATTGGCTGGGCTGGTATCCAAGGCTGCGAATCGCATCCAGCACCCGCTGCCGGAGTTTCTCCCGAACCTTGGCCGTATCATTCAGTACGTGTGACACGGTCCCGATGGACACGTCCGCCCGTTCAGCGATTTGTCGCATCGTCACCGGAGGGTTCATCGGATTACGTGCTACGGAATTCGGGGTAGGAGCCGTTCTCATTGCGCGCCTTACCTTTCATTATAAAACGAGCTCCCTTCAGACCTACTCCTCGTCTTGGGCACAGCGAAAACCAACCCCTCCGGAGCGGTCCATGCTCGGGGCCATCATTAAGAGCTTTCCATGCTCGCCAAGCTTATAGGCTTGTGGGAAATACCAAATGGATCCTTGCGGCTGGTAATAGCTGCCGCCTCGCAGAATGCCTCCTCGCGTGTGCTCGTCCTGAAACTCTTCGGTCCACTGCCACACGTTGCCTACCAGGTCCATCACGCCAAACGGGCTTGCACCGAGAGGGTGCGCGTCGACTGCATCCGGCCCACGCATGGTGCGGCCCTTGTCCGGCACGGGGACCGCGTCAGCATTCCACGCGTTGCCCCAGGGATAGGTGCGCCCATCCGTGCCTTGCGCTGCATACTGCCATTCCCACTCATGCGGCAGTCGCTTTCCTGCCCATGCCGCGTAGGCACGCGCATCCTCTATGGACACCCACGTCACGGGCTTGTTCTCCCAGCCGGCCGGATACGTGCCGTTCCTCCAGTCGCGGAGGAAATTCAGATCATCCTGCGGATGGTAATGAGTCGTATCCAGAAACTTCTTGAACTGCGCATTGGTCACCGGATACTTGTCAATCCAGAATGACTTCACATGCATAGGATGATCATGAAAACGGCGGGGCGTATCCTCCCACGGATACTGCACATCAACTCCGATGTCGTTGAATCCTTCAATCTCGATTCCGGAGATCCGAAAATCGAAATCCCCCCCCGGAATCTTCACCATATCTGCGGGCGATCCAGAGGGCGGCTTGACAGCAGCAATGGGTACGATCTTTTGCGACACGACTTTCCACTCATGCGAGTAACTCGACAGCGGTGTCGCACTCAGTTCCTTCATCTTCGACATCAGTTTCTGAATGCCAGCATCAGGTGCAGAGTGTGACGCAAGAAGCGCACCGTAGCCGTGAGCCTCTATTGGAAAGCTCAGCACATTTCGGCCAGCCTGATTTTTCGCAGGTGTGAGTTCGACGCCGTGATACAGATCGAAGTAGCGGACGCCCTCCTCGGGGGCGAGTTCGATCTGCGGACCCAATACGTCGTATTCATTGCGGTTCACGATGGTCCATACGGTCTGCCGGCTCAACGGCCACCGGCTGGCGTAGACACCGTAACGCAGCATGGGCACCAGAGGCTCCCAATTGGTACTTACGAGGAAGGGGGCAATTGCCCGTTCCATCGTAGCCACGCGTCGCGTCGCTTCCGCATCCCGCGGCGTGATTCCATTCCAGATGCCCCAGATATTCTCCCAGCTTTCCCACCCGACGCCGTTGAAGAAGGCGAACTGCAGGTTGTCCGTCTTGTCGCGCTTCCAACGATCGGAAATGTTCACCATGTGCCGCGTTTCCAACCATTTGTATTTGTCCACCATGGGCACGAAGGGATACTGATATTGCCCCCACGTCATGATGTTCCATGCCAGTGCCTCGTCCGAGGGACCGCCTTCCGGTTCGAACACGAGAGGATGGCCAATCTTGTCAGCGGCAAGCGAGTAAGCAAGCGGCACGCCGTCCTGCGTGTCTCCGTTGATGCCGTCTGCTCCGATTTCCGCCATCGTGCTGGCGATTGCATCTGGCCACGACATGCCTGGATCCCGCGTGCCTTGATCCCACATCATCATCGGAAACAGCACGCGCACTCCGCGACGATGGAAGTCCTCAATCATTTGCCGCACGCCCGCGATGCCGCCTGGCATGGACCGGATCATGTCGTGCTGGTTGCGGTTGTCGATTCCCATGTTCGGGTACGTCGGCCAGATGAGCACCGCGTCAATTCCGCCGTATCTCTTTTCCAGATCATCGAGATATCGATCTACCGTATAGCGGTGGGCAACCGGATCGTAGAAATAACGGTCCTCCACCATCATTTGCGGTTGCATAAAACTGGACTGCGTCCACTTAAAAGCCGGCAGGTTGTAGCGCGAGCCATCGTAGCCGATACGAATCCGGCGCTCATCGCGCCAATGACGAATGTCGGCCAGCCAGGAATCATGCTCGTCTTGTGTGCACGGCGCGGATCCGCCTTCCCATGCTCCTTTCATATTCAGGCAGCTGGGAGTGGGGATCTGTTGACGTTCGGGACGAAAGTGGGAGTCCTGTGCGGAAGCGATGCCGGCAGCAGCGATGAGAGCCACCACCACAACTCGCGCGAGAACGAGTTTCATAAGTGCGCTCCAGTTTGGATAACCCTTACGGCTGCCAAATATAAAACGTTTCAAATTTTATGTCCATTCTCCGTTTTCTTCGCTAGGATGCGCACAGAGGAATCACGCACCGAATCTTGGCGTGCGCGGGAGCGATTTGTTCCAGAAAGGAATCGAGGTCATGAAGAATCCGACTAACATATTGCTCAACATCCTTGGCATCGTGATGTTGTCCGTGTCGTTTTTGCATGGCCAGATTGCAGAACGACCTGAGGCAACCTCAACTGCGGGAACGCTAGTGCTATCGCATGCGGCGTATCTCGATCGTGTGCAAGCGGTCTGGACTGCACAGATGATCGCTCAGAGGACGGGCGGCCGTTTCGAACACAAGCCCGCCTCAGCTCTGCGGATTACTCCGATGTCCCATCTTCCCGGCTACGCTCCCGTGGACGACGACTACTACTACGAAATGGTTGCAATCCGCGCCTTCGAAAAATACGGCATCGGGTTGACGGTGCAGCAACTCGGGCAGCAGTGGCTGCAGAACAACGCAGGCTCCTGGGGATCAAGCGAGCAGGCGCTACTGCTGCTAAAGCGTGGCATCAAGCCTCCCGAAACCGGGCATCCCCGCTATAACAAGCTCTGGTGGACCATCGGCCCGCAATTCAGCAGTGACGTCTACGGTGTGCTGAATCCCGGCATGCCCAATGCTGCAGCGGAGATGGCACGCCGGCTCGGCCACATCAACGGCTACGCGGAGGGAACCGATGGTGCGGTCTTTGTCGCAGGAATGATCAGCATCGCCTTCGCGGAGGAGGACACCCACGCCATTGTCCGCAAGGCAGCAATGCTGATCCATCCTGACTCTCCGTATCGCAAGTGTCTCGACATGGTCGTTGCCATGGCCGATTCAGGGAGCGGTCCTGATCAGATTTTTCGGGCGATCGATGAACGCTGGGGAATCGAGTATCCCGCCACGAACAATGCAGTGGTGAATGGCGGTTTCGTGGCAACCAGCGTCTGGTTCGGCGGCGGCGACTTTCAAAAGACGCTTCAACTTGCCGTCCATGCGGCGGACTTCGCCGATACCGATTGCAATGCCGCCAATTCCGAATCCGTCGTTGCCGCGATGCATGGCATGAGAGCCTTGCCCCAGGAACCGGTATCCGAACTCAAGGACCGCATCTTCGGGAAGGAAATGGGCCCGCTTGCGCTGACCCCTCCGGTAGACGAAAGCATCACGGAACTGGCGCGGCGAACGGAAAAGCTCGGCCTCGCAATCACTGTGGCTCATGGGGCCCGTGATGACGGGAGCTCGCTACACATTCAGATTCAGGAACCACACACTCAGCCAGCCGAACTGTTCATCCTCGCCGACCTCATGAAATACTGGAACCCCGCTTGGACGCTTGAACGTGCGGGATTCGGCGGGGCCGGGGGCGGCATGCCAGGAATCCGCGGCATCACCTATTTGGACGGCGAAGTATTGGCTACGTACCCGCGCGATGAAGTGCGTGGAACCGTTTTGAGGCGCACCGCCACGTTGAGCAAGGATCCAGTCTTGAAGTTCCAGGCCGGGGTCGATCCTGGACGCGTCTGGGAGTTGCTGATCTACGTGAATGACGACAAAGTTCTCGACAACTTGATCGAGGGCCATTCGGAAACGCGCGAGTGGCAAGACATCGAAGTCAATCTGGAGAAGTATGCGCACCAGGAAGTCACATTACGACTCTACCAGCGGGTGCTGATTCCACAACACGAAGCTGGGAACGCCTACTGGCGAGACTTGGTTATTCACTAAGATTCGAGTAAGAAATGCCGCACAGAAGTCCGCTGGCCTGGGCCACTAACCCGGCGGTTCGTGGATAGTCATGATGCGGTCCGCGTAGGCGTCGTGCAGCACTTGCTTAATGCCGCTGGGCCAGCGGATCTCGATCTCTTTGATGCGGCGGCTCGATCCCAGTCCGAAATGTACCCGGCTATCGCTGGAGGAAGCATATCCGACCGCCGTTGTTACCTCATTCCACTGTGACCGCCCGTCTTCTGTGGTGATGTGTATTTGGGCGCCGATTCCCATCTTGTTGCTCTTTGATCCGATTAATTTTAAGAGTATCCAGTGGTTGTCGCCGCCGGAGACGTTGTGGAACAACTTGACCGCTCCGTTGAGTACGGTCACGACCGCATCGACCCGCCCGTCATTGTCGATGTCTCCGAATGCAACTCCACGATGTGGAGATTCTTTCGCAAAATCGGGGCCGGCCCCGGAACTCACATCTTCGAATTTTCCGTTGCCCAGATTCCGAAACACAGAATTACGTTCCGGATATTGACGTTCGGAAACCAAGCCGCTGATATTGTCCAGAACGTTGGAGCGAGCCACAAACAAGTCCTTCCAGCCATCATTGTCGAAGTCAACGATTCCGTT
>Ga0335073_10014323_pt1 | contig 11107 bp, 8 predicted proteins | sample Lox_Sample_22_FD_207093 | JGI IMG/M metagenome (GOLD analysis project Ga0335073, IMG submission 207093) | Soil microbial communities from Loxahatchee National Wildlife Refuge, Florida, United States - Lox_Sample_2.2 | ecosystem: Environmental > Terrestrial > Soil > Wetlands | place: USA: Florida... | reverse complement strand
GTCATTGAAACGGGCCGCTGGGCGAGGGTCGCCTGGCCACGGGCGGGGCCGGCCGGACTGGGCGCCGGGGCCGGCCGGCCGGAAGCCGCGGCCGGCGGCCGCCGCGTCGGGCCGGGCCGACGGGGCCTTACGGCCGCCGGGCCACGCCGCAGTACGCCCAGCGCGACCCGTCGCTGTCGGCCAGCAGCGGATCCTCGGCGCCCCACTCGCCCAGGTAGGCCAGGCCCGGCCGGGCGCCCTGGTAGGCGGGCACGAGCTCCAGCCCGTCGAAGAACCTCGCCACCTCGGCCCTGGAGCGGAAATGCAGCTGCTGCGAGGCGTTCGCGTACGTCCGCCGGCCGGCCTCGACCGACCGCGGCGGCGCCTTGTCGCCGGTCGCGTGCGACAGCGCCAGGTAGCTGCCCGGCGCGAGCGCCGCCAGGTACCGGGAGATGATCCGCCATGGATCCTGCTCGTCGGTCACGAAGTGCAGCACGGCGGTGATCAGGAAGCCGGCCGGCCTGGCGAAATCGATGAGATCGGTAATCTCCGGATCGCCGAGCACGCCGTCCGGGTCACGCGCGTCCGCGATGATCACGCGCGTGTTCTCCGGGTCGGTCAGCAGCTCGCCGGCGTACGCGGCCACCATCGGGTCGATGTCCACGTAGGCGACCCGGGCGCCGGGAATGACCCGTCGCACCGTCTCGTGCGTGTTGCGCACGGTCGGCAGCCCGGATCCGATGTCGATGAACTGATCCACGCCTTGTTCGGCCATCCAGCGCGCCGCCCGGCCGTGGAACCCGCGGTTCGCCAGCATGATGTCCCGCACCTCGGGCACCGCGGCCAGGGCGCGCTCGGCCACCACGCGGTCGGCCGGGTAGTTGTAGCTGCCGCCGAGTATGTAGTCGTAGATCCGCGCCGGGCTGGGTACCGAGGGGTCCACGCCCGGCGGCACATGCGGCTCCGCCGCCATCGGTGCCTCCGTCCGCCGTTGCTGACATTCTGGCATCAGGCGGGCGCGCACCCGGACAGTGGCCGGGTCACCGGAGCGGTCGCGGCCGGCCTAGAACACCGGCGAACGGGGAAGGCAGGGGATCATGACCGAGACCACCGGAGCGCCCATGGGACCGCCGTCCCCGGCGCAGCCGCTGTTCATCCTGGCCATGGACCATCGCGACTCGTTCGGGCGGACCCTGTTCGGCGTGCAGGGCGAGCCGGCCGCCCAGCAGCTGGCCGCCATGCGCGACGCCAAGTCGCTCGTCTTCACCGCCGCCCGGCGGCTGGCCGGGACCGACCTCGGGGGCGGGCGGCTCGGCGTGCTGGTCGACGAGCAGCTCGGCGCCGACGTCGCCCGCGAGGCCAAGGCGGCCGGGTTCACGCTGGCCATGCCCGTCGAGAAGAGCGGCTCGGACCGGTTCACGTTCGAGTACGGCGAGGACTTTCCCGCGCACGTGGAGGCGTTCGACCCGGACTGGATCAAGGTCCTGGTCCGCTTCAACCCGGCCGACCCGGCCGAGCTGCGGCAGGACCAGACGCGGACGCTGCGGCGCCTGTCCGACTGGGCCGCGGACAGCCGGCGGCACTGGCTGCTCGAGCTGCTGGTCCCGGCCACCCGCGAGCAGCTGGCCGCTCAGGATGACCAGGCCATGTACGACGAGCACGCGCGGCCGGCGCTCACCGTGCAGGTGATCAACGAGCTGACCGAGGCCGGCGTGCGGCCGCGCATCTGGAAGCTGGAGGGCTACGAGACCACCGCCGGCGCCGAGCTCGTGGTCAGGGCCGTCCTTGATGCCGACCCGGCCGCGTCCTGCATCGTGCTCGGCCGCAACGCCCCGCAGCGGCAGGTCGACCACTGGCTCGACGTCGCCGCCCCGCTGCAGGACTTCGTCGGCTTCGCGATCGGCCGCAGCATCTGGGACGAGCCGCTCGCCGACCACCTGGCCGGCCGGGCCGGCCGCGACACCACGCTGGCCCGCATCGCCGAGCGCTACGGCCATTTCATCCGGCGCTACCTGCAGGCGGACGTCACGCCGGACGAGGGCGAGCAGCCGTTCACGTTCACCCACCCGCGGCCGACCCCCGACCGGGAGGCCGCGATCCGCAGGGCCGCCGCCGGCGCCGACCCGAACGGCAGCAGCCTGCCCGCGTGGATGACGCAGTCGCTGCTGGCCGAGGTCGACGCGCTGCGCGCCGACGAGAACTAGGTCCCGGTCCGGGCGCTTACGCCCGGCGCGCCCGGTCGGATACCGTTCATCCCGTGCAGGCCTGCGCGAGGTGCGGGCACCAGAACCCGCCGGACGCCCGCTTCTGCAATCGTTGCGCGGCCCCGCTCACGGCGCCGCCGGCCGCGGCGGAGCAGCTGAAGACCATCACGATCCTGTTCGCCGACGTGACCGGGTCGACCGAGCTCGGCGAGCGGCTCGACCCGGAGGCGGTGCGCCGGGTGATGGAGCGGTACTTCGAGCTGGCGCAGCGGGTCATCACCCGCCACGGCGGCACCGTCGAGAAGTTCATCGGCGACGCGGTGATGGCCGTCTTCGGCGTGCCCCAGGTCCACGAGGACGACGCGCTGCGCGCCGTGCGGGCCGCCGCCGACCTGCGGGCACAGCTGCCGGAGCTCAACGCCGCGCTGCGGCGCGACTACGGCGCGACGCTCGCGCTGCGGACCGGGGTCAACACCGGCGAGGCCGTGACCGCCACCGACGAGTGGCTGGCCGTGGGCGACGCGGTGAACATCGCCGCCCGGCTGGAGCAGGCCGCCGCGCCGGGCGAGATCCTGCTCGGGCCGGGCACGGCCGGCCTGGTGCGCGACGCGGTGTCGGCGCAGGCGCTGGAGCCGATCGCGGTGAAGGGGAAGTCGGCCCCGGTGCCGGCCTGGCGGCTGATCGAGGTGCTGGTCGGCACCGGGTCGCCGCCGCGGCGGTTCGACACCCCGATGGTCGGCCGGGCGCCACAGCTGCGGATGCTCGAGGACGCGTTCGGCAACGTGGTCAGGGAGCGCGCGTGCGGCCTGTTCACCCTGCTGGGGGTGGCGGGCGTCGGCAAGTCCCGGCTCGCGGCCGAGTTCGTCTCCGGCATCGACGCGACGGTCGTGCGCGGCCGTTGCCTGTCCTACGGGGAGGGCATCACCTACTGGCCGGTGGCCGAGGTCGTGCGGCAGCTGCTTGCGCATCCCGGCCTCGGCGGCGGGTCGCCTGCCGACGGCGAGCAGGCCCCCGCGATCCGCGCGCTGCTCGGCGAGACGCCCGCGCCCGGCACGTCCGCCGATATCGCCCTGGCCGTGCGCAAGCTGCTGGAACGCGCCGCCGCGGCCCGGCCCCTTGTCGTCGTGCTCGACGACGTGCACTGGGGCGAGCAGACGTTCTTCGACCTGGTGGAGCACGTCGCGGACCTGAGCCGCGGCGCGCCGGTCCTGCTGCTGTGCCTGGCCCGGCCGGAGCTGCTGGAGCGCCAGCCCGCGTGGGGCGGGGGCAAGCTGAACGCGACCACGGTGCTGCTCGAGCCGCTGAACGGCGGCGAGGCCGACGAGCTCATCGACCGGCTGCTGCCGGCGGGCGCCGGGACCGACCGGACGCTGCGCGCCCGGGCGCTCGAGGCGGCCGCGGGCAACCCGCTGTTCCTGGAGGAGATCGCGGCCGCCGTCGGCTCGTCGCGTGGCGACTTCGCGGTCCCGCCGACGATCCAGGCGCTGCTCGCCGCCCGGCTCGACCAGCTCGACCCCGCCGAGCGCCGGGTCCTCGAGCGCGGCGCCGTCGAGGGCAACTCGTTCCACCGCGGCGCGGTCGAGGCGCTCGGGCCGGATGAGCCCTTTGTCCCGGACCGGCTGACCACGCTGGTGCGCAAGGACCTGGTCCGGCCGGACGAGGCGACGGTCGCCGGTGACGTAGCGTTCAGGTTCCGTCATCTGCTGATCCGGGACGCCGCCTACGACGGGCTGCCGAAATCGGTGCGTGCCCGGCTGCACGAGGCGTTCGCGGCCTGGCTGGACGAGCGCGCGGGCGATCTTGCCGAGCGGGACGAGATCATCGGGTATCACCTCGAGCAGGCCTACTGGTACCGGCTGGACATCGGGTCGGCCGGCGCGTCCGCCGAGGCCCTCGCCGCGGCGGCGGCGGCCCGGCTGCAGGCGGCGGGCCGGCGTGCCCTGGACCGCGCGGACACCGGCGCCGCGCTCAACCTCCTGGAGCGGGCGAGCGGCCTGGTGCCGTGCGGGTGCGTCGACAGCTCGCTGGAGATGAGCGTCGTCTGGGCCATGTTCCAGGCCGGCCGGCTCGCCGACGCGGCGCAGCGGGCGGGCGCGGCGATGGCCCTGGCCGGCGCGGCGGGCGACGGCGTCGGGCGGCTGCGGGCCGAGCTCGCCCGGCTCTACCTGCTGTCGCACCTGGACCCGGAGGGCCGGCTGGCCGAGCTCGAGGCCCTCGTCGCGCGGGCCCGGCCCGTGTTCGAGCAGGCCGGCGACCACGCCGCGCTCGGGTCGCTGTGGCTGGCCACCTGGGGGCTCGAGCACTACCAGTGCCGGTTCGGCGCCGCGGCCGACGCCGCTCAGAAGGCGGCCGAGCACGCCGCCGCGGCCGGCGAGGGCTACCTGGCCAGCTGGTGCCGGGTCAACGGGGTCTCCGCCGTCGTCATGGGGCCCATGCCGGTCGCCGACGTGCTCGCCTGGCTCGACGAGCAGGGCGCGCCGGCCGAGTCCGGCTTCTGGCGCGCCAGGCTGCTCCCGCTGATCGGGCGCTTCGACGAGGCGCGGGAGATGTACCGGGCGGAGGAGGAGCGGATGCGGGAGCGAGGCGACCGCCTCGGCCTGCTGCTGTCCAACGTCTGGGAGGCCGAGATGCAGGCGGGCGAGTTCGCCCGGGCCGAGCAGGCGGCCAGGCGCACCTGCGCGGGGCTGGAGGAGGTGGGGGAGCGCTCGTACTGGTCGACCAAGGCCTGCGAGCTGGCTCAGGCGCTGTACTGCCTGGGCCGCTGCGACGAGGCCGAGACCTGGGCCGGCCGGGCCGCCGAGGCCGGCGCGAGCGACGACATCATCACGCAGCTGATGAGCCGGCAGGTGCGGGCCAAGGTGGCGGCCCGCCGCGGCGAGTTCGGCCGGGCGCGCTCGCTGGCCGCCGAGGCCCTCGCGATGGCCGAGCGCATGCAGGCGCCGCTGTCCCAGGGCGACGCGCAGCTCGACGCGGCCGAGGTGTTCTGGCTGGCCGGCGACCGCGCCGCGGCGGCCCGCCACGCCGGGCGCGCGGCCGAGCTGTACCAGGCCAAGGGCGCGAGCGTCCCCCTGGCCCGGGCACTGCGTTTCACCGAGACGATCGGCGACGCCGGCTCGGCCGGCCGGGCCTGACCGTCGGCGCGTTCACGCAAGTGTTTCACGCCGGACACGGCTGGCACATCTGCGTGCCGCATCCTGAACCCGGGCACGGCCGAGGCGAGCACCGGCAGGGTGCCCGGCCGTGCCGGGAGGGATCGGGCCATTGATCAAGGTAGCCAAGCCCACGCGCGCCGGCGCGGTCCGGGTCACGTTCGTTCTGCCGGCGGCCGAGCCGGCCGGGCCGGTGTCGGTCGTGGGCAACTTCAACGACTGGGACCCCTACGCCCACCCGCTGCGCAAGCGCGGGAACGGCGTCCGCAGTGCCGTGGTCACGATTCCCGCGGGCACCACGCTGCATTTCCGCTACCTCGCCGACGGCGGCCTCTGGTTCGATGACGAGACCGCCGGGGCGGCGTGCGACGCCCAGGGGTCGACCTTCACCGTCCCGGGCTGAGCGGCGGGCGCCAGCGCGCTTCAGCGCGCAATGGCCGGTCAATGCGGACTTCACCGCGGATTAAGCGGCTGACTGTACGTTCGGTCAAACAGCATCGGATCTTGGCCGGTGCCGGCCCGGCCGCCTGCGGGGGCGGCCGGCCGGCGCGGCGGGACGGGGGGAATCATGCCTGTGCTGTCGACCGTGCGGGAACGGCCCGGCTCGATGCCGGAGGTAACGGCGTTCGAGGCGGCCTATCCGCGGTACCTGGCCACGGCCGCCCTCGACGGGCTGCGCGCGGCCGAGTACGGCTACCTGGACGAGGGCGGGCACGCCTACCTGGACTACACCGGCGCGGGACTGCCGGCCCGGGCACAGCTCGGCGCGCACGCGCGGCGCCTGTCCGGGCGCTGCTTCGGCAACCCGCACTCGCAGAACCCGGCCTCGGCCGCGTCGACCGAGCTGATCGAGAGCGCCAGGCACGCGGTGCTGCGGCACTTCGGCGCGCCGCCGGAGGAGTACACGGTGATCTTCACCGCGAACGCGAGCGCCGCCTGCCGGCTGGTCGGCGAGGCGTACCCGTTCGGGCGCGCCGGCGCGCTGGTGCTGACCAGCGACAACCACAACTCCGTGCACGGCATCCGGGAGTTCGCCCGGGCCCGCGGCGCCGCGACCGAGTATGTCCCCTTCGGTTCCGCGGAACTGCGGGTGGACGACGACGCGGTCGCGGCGGCGCTGCGCCGCCGGCGGCCCTGGCGCGCCCGCGGGGGGCTGTTCGCGTTCCCGGCGCAGAGCAACTTCACCGGGGTCCAGCACCCGCTGGACTGGATCGACGTCGCCCACGACCACGGCTACGACGTGCTGCTGGACGCGGCCGCCTACGTGCCGGCCAACCGCCTGGACCTGTCCGCGGCGCGGCCGGATTTCGTGCCGGTCAGCTGGTACAAGGTGTTCGGGTACCCGACCGGCGTCGGCTGCCTGATCGCCCGGCGGGAGGCGCTGGCGCGGCTTGAGCGGCCCTGGTTCGCCGGCGGGACGATCAGCGCGGTGAGCGTGCTGGGCGGCTGGCACGCGCTGTCCGCCGGCGAGGCCGGGTTCGAGGACGGCACGCCCAGCTTCCTGCACATACCCGACGTGGAGTTCGGCCTGTCCTGGGTCAACGGCATCGGGACCGGGCTGATCCACGAGCGGGTGCGGTGCCTGACCGGGTGGCTGCTGGACCGGCTCGGCGCTCTGCGGCACGGCAACGGCGCGCCGATGGCCCGGATTTACGGGCCATCGGACACCCTGCGCCGCGGCGGCACCGTCGCGTTCAGCCTCCTGCGCCCGCGCGGTGACGCCATCGACGTGCGGTCCGTGGAGCGGGACATGGCCGCTGCGGGGATCTCCGTCCGAACCGGCTGCTTCTGCAACCCCGGGGCGGCCGAGGCCGCGTTCGGCCTGACCAGGGCGGGCATCGCCAGGGCCCGCCGCAGCGACGCGCGGACGCCCGAGGACTTCGCCGCGTGGGCGGGCATACCCGGCGGCGGCGCGATCCGCGCCTCGGTCGGCCTGGCCTCGAACGTCGCCGACGTGGACCGGTTCCTGGCGGTGCTCGAGGCGACCTACCGCGACCGGAGCCCGGCCGGGCAGGCGCAGGCCGCCTGAGTGGCACAGGCCGGTCGCCTGCTGATCGCCGCCGGGGCAGCGGTCCGCGTCGTCGACATCTGAATTCCGCCCAGGCGAACGTCTCGCTACTCGGTTGTCCGGCGCCGGAAAAACCGCGACGCGAGCGGCGCCGCGACGGCGAGGATCAGCGCCGACCAGGCCAGCGCCGCCTCGATCGGGTGCTGCATCGGCCAGGCGCTGATCGACGCGGACGGGTTCGGGTTGTGCCAGAGCTGGCGGGCTCCGGCGGTCACCGCGCTCACCGGGTTCCAGTTGGCGACCGCCTGCAGCCAGCCGGGCATGTGCTGGGTCGGCACCATCGCGTTGGACACGAACGCGAGCGGGAACAGCACGATGAATCCGAACGAGGCGGCGGATTCGGGGCTCTTGCTGTTGAGCCCGACGCATGCGGCGACCCAGGACAGCGAGTACGCGAAGAACAGCACGAGGGCGAATCCCGCGACGATCGGCAGCGGGCCCGCGCCGGTTCTCCAGCCCACCGCCAGCCCGGTCACGGCGACGACGACCGCGCACAGGCAGGCCGTCAGCAGGTCTGCCAGGGACCGGCCGACCAGCACCGCGGGGCGCCACATCGGCAGGACCCGGAACCGGTCGATGATCCCATCATGCAAGTCGGTGGCCAGGCCGACCGCCGTGCCCATGGTGGACGTGGTCAGGTTCAGCGCGAGCAGCCCGGCCAGGATGAAGTCGGTGTAGCTGCCGCCGGGGATCGGGATCGCGCCGCCGAACAGGTAGATGAAGAGCACCGTGAACAGCACCGGCTGGATCGTGACGTCGGAGAGCTGCATCGGCTCGCGTGAGATGTGCACCAGGTTCCGGCGCGTCATCGAAACGACGTTCCTGGCCCGCTCGGCCACGCCAGGGATGACCCGGCGGGTCCCGGCCGGGCCGTGCGGCCGCTGCGCGATCGCGGATGTCATGCCTGCGCTCCTTCGCCCACCCGCTCCGCCGCGCGGTCACCCGGCCCGGCTTGCCCGCTTCTCATCGGTTCCGGGCCGGATCCGTTGCCCTCACCCGGGACGTGCGCGCCGGTGAGCGCGAAAAAGACATCGTCCAGCGACGGCTGGCGCACCTCGATGTTGTCCGCGAGCAGCCCCGCGTCGTCCAGCGCGCGTACCAGAGCGGTCGCCAGGCCGGGCGCGCTGTCCGCGGCAGCGCTCAGGCGCAACCCGTCGGCGCTGACCGACACCTTGCCGCCTACCAGGGGCGTGATCACCCCGGCGGCTCCCGGCCCGGGCTCGGCCAGCGTCACCTCGACGTGCGCGCTCCGGCTGCGCTCTTTCAGCTCGCGTGGCGTCCCGTCGGCGATCACCTGGCCGTGATTGACCACCACGATGCGGTCGGCCAGGGCGTCCGCCTCGTCCAGGTACTGCGTGGTCAGCAGCAGCGTGACGCCGGAGCCGGTGAGCTGCCTGATCACTTCCCACACTCGCTGCCTGCTCACCGGGTCCAGGCCCGTGGTCGGCTCATCCAGGAACAGCACGGGCGGCCGCGTCAGCAGGCTGGCGGCCAGGTCCAGCCTGCGCCGCATGCCGCCGGAATAGCCCTTGACCACCCGGTCGGCCGCGTCCGCCAGCTCGAAGAGCTCCAGTAGCTCGGCGGCCCTCGTCCGGGCCTCGGCCGCTCGCATGCCGCTCAGCTCGCCGACCAGCGCGAGGTTCTGCCTGCCGGTCAGCAGCCCGTCCAAGGTGGCGTCCTGGGCGGCCACGCCGATCTGCCTGCGCACGGCGGCCGGGTGGGCCACGACGTCAACGCCGGCCACCCGGGCCCGGCCCGCGTCCGGCAGCGCCAGCGTGGTCAAGATCCGCACCGCCGTGGTCTTCCCGGCTCCGTTCGGGCCGAGCAGCCCCAGCACGCTCCCGGCCCGCACGCAGAAGCTGACCCCGGCCAGCGCGCGCGTCTCGCCGTAACTCTTGCGTAGTCCGTCGGCTTCGATCATCGGGTCAGCCATCGCTCAGCGATCTCCCCTACCTAACGGTCGGTAAGTACGGCGTCAGCTTACAGGACTTAGTTACCTAACGTTAGGTAAGTACCGTCTCAGCGCTAAAATGGGCTCGTGACACAGGTAGACGCGGCGCTTGCTGCCGCGAGCGCGCCGACCCGGGATGATCAGCCCGGCGGCGGCCAGCCCGGCGGCGGCCAGCCCGGCGGCGGCCAGCCCGGTCCCGATCACCCGGGCGGTGACCAGGCCGGCGCCTCCACGCGCGAAAGGATCCTGGACGTCGCCCTGGACTTGTTCACGGACCAGGGCTTCGACGGCACGTCCATGCGCGAGATCGCGGAACGGCTCGACATCACCAAGCCGGCGATCTACTACCACTTCGCTTCCAAGGAAGAGATCCTGATGGCGCTGCACATGCGCCTGCACGAGTTCGGCAAGACCGCTCTCGCACGCCTGACGGGCCAGAGCGTGACGCTCCAGGTCTGGAGCTCGCTCCTCGATGAGGTGCTGGATCAGATGCTGGCCCAGCGCAAGATCTTCCTGATGCATACGCGCAACCAGGCCGCCCTAGAGAAACTGCACCGCAAGGACCACGACGACGATCACGAGGACCTCCAGCAACGGTTCCGGCAGGCGCTCACCGACCCGTCGCTGCCGCTGCGCGACCGGGTCCGGATGGCGTGCTCGCTGGGCGCGGTCTTCGGAGGGCTGTTCATGGCCGGAAACGCGTTCGATAACGTCTCCAGCGCCGAACTCGGCTCCCTGCTCCGGGACGCGGTCAGCGACGTGGTGGCCGGCCGCGGCGAATGATGCGCCGCCGGAGCATCGTGGTTGTACCTCCGTAGGGGCGGGAGCGCATACGGAGGTACAACGATCATGGTCGGCGCCGCGGCGGCTGTGCGCCCGGGGCCGTGCGCCCGGGGCTGTGCGCCCGGGGCTGTGCGCCCGGGCTGTGCGGCCCAACGGCGGCCAGCCCAGGGGCGGGCGCTACGTGAAGGGCTCCGCGGGAGGGTTGCCAGCGAGGATGTCGTCGGCCCGGCGCCGGATCGCGTGATCGCGATTGGCCGAGGTCAGGATGTAGAAGCGGGCATCGCGGATGGCCTCGACCACCAGGTCGGCGACCTGCGCGGGCTCGCGCCCGGTGGCGGCAAGGAGCCGGCGGAAGCGCTCCTCGCTGGCCCGCTCGGCCGGCCCGGACGGCGGCGGCGGCGGCCCGGCCGAAGCCGGCCGGTTCCGGGCCGAGGTGGCGAAGCGGGTCCGGACCGCGCCTGGGCACAGCACCGACACGCCGACGTGACCGGCGCCGAGCGCGCGCAGCTGGAGGTACAGGGTCTCCGACAGCGCGACCACGGCGTGCTTGGAAACGCCGTAAGGTCCGAGCGCCCCGGCGAACACGCCGAAGACCGAGGCCGTGTTCACCACGTGCGCGGCCTCCTGCTCGAGCAGCAGCGGGACGAACGCCCGGATGCCGTTGATCACGCCGCCCAGGTTCACCCCGAGCACCCAGTCCCAGTCCCCCCGGGAGATCTCCCACAGCGGGCCGTGCGGGCCGCCCACGCCGGCGTTGTTGCACAGCACGTGCACCGCGCCGAACGCCCGGGCCGCCTGGTCGCGGAGCGCTTCGACCTGTTCGGCGCTCGACACGTCGGTGACCACCGGCAGCACGCTCGCGCCCCGCGCGGACAGCCGGGCGGCCTGGCCCCGCAGCTCCGGCGCCTCCACGTCGGCCATGACCACGCGCATGCCCTCGGCGGCGAAGCGCTCGCACAGGCCGAGCCCGATG
>Ga0335073_10014322_pt1 | contig 11107 bp, 8 predicted proteins | sample Lox_Sample_22_FD_207093 | JGI IMG/M metagenome (GOLD analysis project Ga0335073, IMG submission 207093) | Soil microbial communities from Loxahatchee National Wildlife Refuge, Florida, United States - Lox_Sample_2.2 | ecosystem: Environmental > Terrestrial > Soil > Wetlands | place: USA: Florida... | reverse complement strand
CGGCGGCTGCACGTGATCGTCGGCGACTCGAACATGAGCGAGACCACGATGCTGCTCAAGGTCGGCGCGACCGACCTGGTGCTGCGGATGGTCGAGGCGGGCACGGTGATGCGCGACCTGACGCTGGAGAACCCGATCCGGGCCATCCGCGACGTCAGCCACGACATGACCGGCCGGCGCAAGGTGCGGCTGGCCAACGGGCGCGAGGTGAGCGCGCTCGACATCCAGCAGGAGTACCTGTCCAAGGCCAGGGACTTCGCCGACCGCCGGGGCCCGGATCCGGTCACCGAGCGGGTGCTCGACCTGTGGGAGCTGACCCTGCGCGCGGTGCAGAGCGGCGACCTCGGGCTGGTGGCCAGGGAGATCGACTGGGTGACCAAGTACCAGCTGATCGAGCGGTACCGGTCCAAGCACGACCTGCCGCTCTCCTCGCCCCGCGTGGCCCAGCTCGACCTCGCCTACCACGACGTGCACCGCGGCCGGGGCCTTTACTACCTGCTGCAGCGGCGGGGCGCGGTCGAGCGCGCCTGCCGTGACCTGGACATCTTCCAGGCCAAGTCGGTGCCGCCGCAGACCACCCGGGCCCGGCTGCGCGGCGAGTTCATCCGCCGCGCGCAGGAACGGCGGCGCGACTTCACCGTCGACTGGGTTCACCTGAAGCTCAACGACCAGGCGCAGCGGACCGTTCTGTGCAAGGATCCGTTCCGGTCCGTCGACGAGCGCGTGGAGAAGCTCATCGCGGGCATGTGAGTCCCTGACCGGAGACGCATGTCGGATACGGAACGCGAAGGCCCGGGGTTGCCGCAGCCCTCCTCCGGTGCCGTGGCCGCGGGCACGATCGACGCCCCGGCGGATCCGGCTCCGGCAACCGGCGGCCCGCCGCCACAGGACTGGCCGCTGCCGCGGCGGCTGGCCGGCGCCGGCCTGGTCGCGGCGGCCGGCCTGCTGCTGTTCGTCTGCTACCTGCGTATGTCCTCGACGGTCCCGTCGAACTCCGATGGCGCCTCCAATGCGCTGCAGGCCTGGGACATGCTGCACGGCAACCTGCTGCTGCGCGGCTGGCACCTGTCCGACGTGTCGTTCTACACCACCGAGCTGCCCGAGTACATGCTGGTCGAGGCCGTTCACGGGCTGGGCGCCGGCGTGGTGCACGCGGGGGCGGCGCTGACCTACACGCTGCTGGTGCTGCTGGCCGCCGCGCTGGCCAAGGGCCGGGCAACCGGCGTCGAGGCCTGGACGCGGATGCTGCTGGCCGGCGGGCTGCTGCTCGCACCGCAGCTCGGCGTGGGCACCCAGGTGCTGATCCTGTCGCCGGACCACGTGGGCACCGCGGTGCCGGTGCTGGTGACGTGGCTGCTGCTGGACCGCGCCGGGCGGCGGCGCTGGGTGCCGCCGGTGGTGGGGCTGCTGCTGGCCTGGACGCTGGCTGCCGACGCGATCGTGCTGTACATCGGGATCTTCCCGCTGCTGGCGGTGAGCCTGGCCCGGGCCTACCGGCAGGTGATGCCGAGCCAGCCCGGGGGGGCGACCCCCCGGAACCCCCCGCAATCGGGCCGGCCGATCTCGCACGCGTGGTTCGAGCTGTCCCTGGCCGCCGCGGCGCTGGCGGCCACGGTGGCGGGCCTGAAGCTGCCCGGGGTCATCCACGCGCTCGGCGGCTACAGCGTGACGCCCGCGCCGCAGAGCTTCGCGCTGGTCACCCAGATGCCCACCCGGGTCTGGCAGGTCCTGGGCGGCGTGCTGCTGCTGTTCGGCGCCGACTTCTTCGGGCTGCGCCTGTCGTTCGGGACCGGCCTGGTGCTGCTGCACCTGGCCGGCGTGGCGCTGGCCGCGTGGGGGGTGTGCGCCGGCGTGCGCAGGTTCCTTCGCGACAACGACCTGGTGGTGCAGCTGCTGGTGGTCGGCGCGATCACGGTCGTGGCCGCCTACCTGTTCGCCCGCGGAGGCGGCCAGGTCGGCTACTCGCACGAGATGGCGCCCGCGCTGCCGTTCGCCGCGGTGCTGGCCGGCCGGCTGCTGGCCGGGCGGCTGATCTGCGCGCGGCTGCTCCCGGTCGCCGCGGTGGTCCTGCTCGGGTACGCGCTGACGCTGGCCGGCAACGCGGCGCAGCGGCCGGCGCCCGACGCCGACCCGGGGCTCACCTCGTTCCTGGCCGCGCACCACCTGCGCTACGGGCTGTCCGGCTACTGGCAGGCCGACGAGATCACGCTGGCCACCGGCGGCGCGATCGCCGTCCGGGACGTGCAGGTGAACCCGCACGGGCTCGCCCCCGGCCTCTGGGAATCGCAGGAGTCCTGGTATGACCCGCGCCTGCACGACGCGAACTTCGTGCTGCTGTTCGCCGGCCGGCCCGGCTTCCTTGGCGAGGCCGGGCTCACGCCGTTCAGCGCGGCCGCCCAGATCGCCGACAGCTTCGGCCGCCCGGCCGTGGCCTACCGCGTCGGCCGGTACACGGTGCTGGTGTGGCGGCAGAACCTGCTCCGCCGGCTGCAGGCGTAATCACGAAACGTATGTGGATAACTACTATCCGTTGCTAGTCTTGGCGCCGGGTCACTCATCCGACAAACCGGGGGTAGTTCGGTGCTGGATCCACGCGCGTGCGGCTTCGCCTGTGATGTGGTCGTCATCGGCGGCTGCGGCCGCACCGGCCTGCCGCTCGCGGCCGCGCTGGCCGGCCGGGGGGCCAAGGTCGCGATCTACGACGTGAGCGAGCCGGCCGTGGCCGCGGTCAGCGCCGGGCGGATGCCGTTCGCCGAGCCAGGCGCGGCCGTGGTCCTTGAGCGGGTGATCGCGGCCGGCCGGCTGGTCGCCTCGGCCGACCCGCGGATCGTCGGCAGCGCCGAGCACGTGATCGTCGCGGTTCCGCCGGACGACTTCACCTGGGAGTCGTCCGGGCCCGCCGCCCTGGCCCGCGCGCTCGGCGACTGCGCCGGGCACCTGCGCGACGGCCAGATCCTCATCGTGCGCAGCAGCGTCAGCCCGGGGACCACGGCCGAGCTGGAGAAGATGGTCGCCGAGCGCGGCCTGGACGTCGACGTGGCGTACTGCCCGGCGCGCACGGCCGAGGGCCGCGCGATGACCGAGCTCAGCGCGGTTCCCCAGATCGTGTCCGGCCGCAGCCCGCGGGGCCTGGAGCGGGCCGGCCGGCTGTTCGCGTTGCTGACCCCGGCGCTGGTGCCGATGGCGCCGGAGGAGGCCGAGCTGGCAAAGCTGTTCGCGAACGCCTTTCGCTACATCAGCTTCGCGACGGCCAACCAGATGTACATGATGGCCAGCGACCGCGGGCTCGACTTCGAGCGGATCCGCCGCGGCATCGCGCTCGACTACCCCCGCGCCGCGGCCCTGCCGCCGGCCGGCTTCGCGGCCGGCCCGTGGCTGCTCAGGGACATGATGCGGCTGGCCTCGGCGAGCCAGGGCTTCCCGATCGGGCGGGCGGCGGTCGGCGTCAACGAGGGGCTGCCCGGTTACCTGGTCGGCCGGCTCGAGCAGCGTTACGACCTGCGCTCGCTGACCGTCGGGATCCTCGGCATGACGTTCAAGGGCGGCACCGACGACATCCGCTGCAGCCTGGCCTACCGGCTCCGGCAGATGCTGGCCGACCGGGCGGGCGCCGTGCTCTGCACCGACCCCCTGGCCGGCGCCGATCCCGCGCTTGTCCCGCTGGACGTGGTCATGGCCCGGGCCGACCTGCTGGTCATCGGCGCGCCGCATCCGGAGTACCGTGATCTGGTGACGCGCAAGCCCGTCGCGGACATCTGGAACCTGCTCGGACGCGGAGTGCTGGCCTGACCTGCGCAACTCCTGCGACCGGACCCTCCGGGTCCGCGGCGTGCGGTTCGTCGAGCACCAGGCCGGGTAGGCTGGCTGCGCTCATTCATGATCCCGACACCGAGGATTGTCATGCGACGCATCGGCGCTGCACTCTTGCTTCCACTGACCGCCGCGCTCGTGCTGGCCGGCTGCGGCTCATCGTCGTCGCCCCCCGCCAGCCCGAACACGTCGGTCACCGCACAGGGCTCGTTCGGGAAGGCGCCGGCCGTCAAGATCCCGGCCAAGAAGGCCGGGGGTGACCTCTACGTCAAGACCGAGGTCCAGGGCTCGGGCGAGCCGCTGGCCAAGAACGAGGCGTTCCTGTCCAACTACGAGGTCTACATCTGGAGCGGCACCACGCACCGCCTCGTGCTCAGCACGTACAAGCAGACGCCGCAGGTGCTGTCCGGCACGCTGCTCCCCGGCCTGCAGACGGCCCTGCAGGGCAAGAAGATGGGCAGCCGGGTGCTGGCCGTGCTGCCGCCCAAGTACGGCTACGGCGCCACCGGGAACACGCAGGTCGGGGTGACAGGAAGCGACACGCTGGTGTTCGTCGTGGACATGATCAAGACCTACCCGGCCACCGCGTCGGCGTCGGGCACCCAGGTCTCCACCGGCGGCGGCAGCCTGCCCACGGTCACCGCCACGCCCGGCAAGGCGCCGACGGTCAAGGTTCCCACCACCGCGCCCCCGTCCAGCCTCGTGGTCAAGACGCTGATCAAGGGATCGGGCCCGCCGGTGTCCAAGGGCCAGTACGTGGTCACCCAGTACGTGGCGCTGAACTGGCGCACCCGCGCGGTGTTCGACTCGTCCTGGTCCCGCGGTGCCCCGCTCGGCTTCCAGATCGACGCCACTCCGGCGCAGATCATCCCCGGCTGGGACAAGGGGCTGGTCGGCGTGCCGGTCGGCAGCCGGGTGATGCTCGTGGTCCCGCCCGCGGACGGCTACGGGTCGGCCGGCGAGTCGCAGGCAGGCATCAAGGGCACCGACACGCTGGTGTTCGTGGTCGACGTCCTGGACGCGGTAAACGGCTCCTCAGGCGGCTGACGGCCGGCGCTCGGTCAGCCGTCGGCGGCCAGCCCGAGGCCGATGCCGAGCAGCCACACGTCCTTGGCCGAGAGTCGCTCGCACGCCAGGCTCATTGTCCCGCGCCGCCCAGCAGCGCCGCCGCGTGCCTCCCCGCCGCCGCCGCGGCCAGGAAGTAGGCCGGGTCCTCGTCAGGCCCCCGGCCCATCGACGACAACGGCACCGGGCAGGCCGCCAGCGCCTCGGCCAGCCCGGCCACGCTGACCCGGACCAGCGCGTGCCGGGCCGCCAGCGGCCGCGCCTGCTCTTCGATCCGCTCGCCGAGCTCGCCGGGCAGGTCAGGCAGGACCACGTCGGCCCGCGCGAGCGCGACCCGGCCGTAGCTGGTCAGGCTGTGGTGCGAGATCCCGCGGTGCCGCTGCCGCGGGTCCGCCTCGCTGATCCGCAGCGAGGCCACCGGCCGGCCGCCCAGCGCCGCCACCGCGTTGACCGCCTCGCCCGCCGCCACGCCGGAGAAGCCCCACCGGGTGCCGGTGCCCAGGTTGCCCGGGCCCTGGGCCACCACGGCCAGCTCGGCGCCGAGCACGTGCCGCGCGGCCAGCAGCCCGCTGTGGACGGTGACCGCCTCCAGGTCGCCGCCGAACGCCTGGCCCACGGTCACCGTCCCGGCCAGCCAGCCCGCGTCCCGCAGCGCCGCGACCGTGCGGGAGAACCAGGCGGGCAGCGCGCCCCCGTCGAGCATGACGTAGGCGGCGCGGCGCGCCGCGCCCCCGGCGCGCACGGCGGCCAGTATCGCGGGCAGCGCCGAGTGCAGGTCGGCGATCACGGCGGGCATGCCGTCCAGGTCGTCGGCCTCGCGCAGCACCTCGTGGTAGGGCGACCCCTGCTCGTCCGCGCCGAGCACGGTCGCCTGCAGCGGCGTATAGCGCGCCTTGACCAGGTGCCCGGGGCCGTCGGGATCCGGCGGCAGGCGGTCCGGCAGCGCGACCACCAGCGCGTACCCGCCCGTGCCCAGGCCCAGCTCCAGTGCTCCGGTGTTGAGCAGGACCAGGTCCCCTGGCTGCGGCCGGCCGGTCAGCGCCGGGTAGGCCAGGGCCCGCACCGCCGCGCCGGCCACCGTCACCTCGAGCTCGACCGCGCCCGCCCACTCCCGCCCCAGCCGGGCCACGGTGCCAGAGCGCCATCGGATCATCCCGGTCACCCCGGAAGCGTAGCGTTCAGGTCCCTCGAAACAGCCTCAGAAGCGCCATCGCGGCGCGCGGCAAGGTAGCGTCAGATCCGGGGGGAAAGCCCTGGCGGGCGGGGCGCAGAAGGCGGAGAGAGGACGATGTCGCGGCGCAAGACCGAGCGTCTGCTCAGCCTGGTCGTCTGCCTGCTGTCGGCGGGCAAGTACCTGACCGCGGCGCAGATCCGGGCGGCCGTGCCCGGGTACCCGGAGTCGTTCGACGCGTTCAAGCGCATGTTCGAGCGCGACAAGGATGAGCTCAGGGAGCTGGGGATCCCGCTGGAGACCGGGGTGAGCGCGACCGCCGACGAGGAGCCCGGGTACCGGATCCCGCGGCAGGCCTACGCACTGCCCGAGGTCAGGCTGGAGCCGGACGAGGCGGCGGTGCTTGGCCTGGCGGCCCGGACCTGGCGCCAGGCCGAGCTGGCCGGGGCCGCGGCCGGGGCACTGCTCAAGCTGCGGGCCGCCGGGATCGAGGCGGAGGAGACCACCCAGCCGGGCATCGAGCCGAGGCTGCAGACCGGCGAGGCGGCGTTCGGCCCGCTCTGGGAGGCGGTCAGGGACCGCCGGCCGGTCACGTTCTCCCACCGCGCGGCCGGCCGCAGCGTGTCCCAGCAGCGCCGGCTGGAGCCCTGGGGGGTGGTGAACCGGCACGGCCGCTGGTACGTGGCCGGCCTGGACCGCGACCGCGGCGAGACCCGGGTATTCAAGCTGAGCCGGATCGACGGGCCGGTGACGTTCGCCGGGCGGCCGGGAACGGTGACGGTGCCCGAGGGCACCGACGTCCGGGAGCTGGTCCGGACCTGGGACACCGAGCCGCGGCCGCAGCGCACCGCGCTGCTGCAGGTCCGCGCCGGGGCGGGGTTCGGGCTGCGGCGGGGCGCCACGGCGGCCCGGCCGGACCCGGGCCGGCCCGGCTGGGACCTGGTCGAGGTGCCGTTCTCCGACGTGGGCTGGCAGGGCGAGCACCTGGCCGAGTTCGGCTCCGACGTGGTCGTCATCGAGCCCGCCGACCTGCGGGAGGCGGTCATTGGCCGGCTGAAGGGGGTGCTGGCATGACCCCCGCGGTGCCGCCGCGGGTCACCCCCGCCACCGACCGGCTGCAGCGGCTGCTCGCCCTGGTCCCGTACGTGGTCAGCCGGAAGGTGGTCGGGCTGGCCGACACCGCCGCCGCGTTCGGCGTGAGCGAGCGTGAGCTCGTCGACGACCTGAACATGCTGTGGTGCGTCGAGCTCCGCTCGCCGGATCCGTACTGCCCGATCGACCTGTCCTACGAGGGCGGGGAGATCGTGGTCAGCGAGGCCGAGTCGATCGACCGGCCGCTGCGGCTGGGGGTGGACGAGGCGTCCGCGCTGCTGATCGCGCTGCGGATGCTGGCCGAGGTGCCGGGCCTGGAGGATCGCTCCGCGCTGAGCCGGACCATCGCCAAGCTGGAGGCCGCCGCGGGCACGGCCGGCGCGGTGAGCGCCCAGGTCACGGTGCACGTCGACGACCGCGGGGCACGGAACGCCGCGCTGGTCCGGGACGCGCTCGAGCGAGGTAAGCGCCTGCATTTGTCCTACTATGTTCCGGGTCGCGACGAGGCCACCGAGCGCGACGTCGACCCGATGCGGCTGCTGGTGGTGGAGGGCCGGACCTACCTGGAGGGCTGGTGCCTGCGCGCCGAGGCGGTGCGGCTGTTCCGGATGGACCGGGTGCTGGACCTGGCCGTGCTCGACCAGCCGGCCTCGGTGCCTCCCCAGGCCGAGCCCAGGGACGTGGACCAGGGCCTGTTCCGGCCCTCGGCCGCCGACGTCCGGGTGGAGCTCGAGCTGTCGGCGGCCGGCCGGTGGGTGGCCGAGTACTACCCGTGCGAGCATGTCGAGGAGATCGGCGACGGCAGGCTCCGGGTGAGCCTGCGCACGCCGGACACCCGGATGGTCCGCAGGCTGGCCTTGCGGCTGGGCGAGGACGGCCGGGTGATCTCCCCGGCCGATCTGGCGGCCGGGATACGGCAGGACGCCGCGGCCGCTTTGGCCCAGTACGCCTGAGCGCTATCGTGGAGGGGCGTCACGTGTAGACTTTCGGCTGAAAGCGACCCTAGGCGCGGGGACGCGCTACCCGCTGAATGGGGACTCAGATGAACATAGGTGACCTGTTCGACAGCCCACTGAAAGTGCTGATTATCGCGATAGTGGTGCTTGTCCTGTTCGGCGGCAGGAAGATGCCCGACGCTGCCCGGTCGCTGGGCAGGTCCATGCGCATCCTCAAGTCCGAGGTGTCCAAGCTCCATGACGACGACGAGCAGCCAGAGCCGGCGCCGCAGGCCCAGGCGCTGACCACCTCGACGCAGCAGGCGCAGATCGACGCCCTGCAGCAGCAGATCCGCGACCTGCAGCAGCAGCCGCAGCCGGTGGGCGAGGCGGCGGTCGTCAACGGCGCTCAGGCCACCGAAGCCCCGCGGACGCAGCAGCCCAGCTGAGCCCGCCTCCCCCTCCCCGGTAGCGGACCATGCCGAAGCTGGCTGACACCATCACGGGTGCGCGCCTGCTGGGCAACAAGATCGCCCAGACGCAGCGGCGCTCGAACCCGGACGGCCGGATGCCGCTCATGGACCATCTCCGTGAGCTGCGCGGAAGGCTGATGAAGGCGATTGCGGCCATCGTCATCGGCATGCTCATCGGGTTCATCCCGCAGGTCTACGACCGGCTCTGGGAGTTCGTCTATCACCCGTTCAAGGCGGCCTCCGTTCACGGCCAGCTCATCGTCATCGGCGTCTTCGACGGCTTCATGCTCCGGGTGCAGATCGCGTTCTTCTTCGGGCTGATCATCACCAGCCCGTTCTGGCTGTACCAGATCTGGGCCTTCGTCGCGCCCGGGCTTTACAGCCGCGAGAAGAAGTGGGCGTACGCGTTCGTCGGCGCCGCGGCCCCGCTGTTCGCCGGCGGCGCCGTGCTGGCCTACCTCGTGATGAGCCGCGGCCTGCACTACCTGCTGGCCCTGGTCCCGCACGGCGTATCGGTGATGGCGACCGTCACCAACTACCTCAGCTACTTCGAGGCCATGATCCTCGGCTTCGGGCTGGCGTTCGAGCTGCCGCTGGCCCTGGTCATGCTGAACATGGTCGGCATCATCACGCACGAGCGGATCCGCAAGTGGCGCCGGATCATGATCTTCCTCGTGTTCGTGTTCGCCGGCATCGCCTCGCCGAGTCCCGACCCGCTGACCATGCTGCTGCTGGCCGGGCCCTGCGTGATCCTCGTCGAGGCGGCCGAGCTGATCATCTGGGCGAACGACCGGCGCCGGGCGAGCCGGCCGTCGATGTACGAGGGCCTCGGCGACGATGAGGCGTCGCCGCTCGACCTCGACCTGCCCTCCGGTGACGGATCCGGCATCGGGCGATCACCCGGCTCGGACGCTTGACCGAGGACGCGCCGGACCTGGCCGCGTTCGAGGCGCTGTATGACTTCGCCTTCGACGACTTCCAGCTGGACGCGTGCCGGGCACTGGCCGCCGGCCACGGGGTGCTGCTCGCCGCGCCGACCGGGTCGGGCAAGACCGTGGTCGGCGAGTTCGCGGTGCACCTGGCCCTGGCCGCCGGGCGCAAGTGCTTCTACACCACGCCGATCAAGGCGCTGTCCAACCAGAAGTACGCCGACCTGGTCCGCCGGTACGGGCCAGCCACGGTAGGCCTGCTCACCGGGGACAACAGCATCAACGGCGAGGCGCCGGTGGTGGTGATGACCACCGAGGTGCTGCGCAACATGCTGTACGCGGGGTCGCCGACGCTGGCCGGGCTGGGCTACGTGGTCCTCGACGAGGTGCACTACCTGTCCGACGCGTTCCGCGGCGCGGTCTGGGAAGAGGTGATCATCCACCTGCCCGGGTCGGTGCAGCTGGTTGCGCTGTCGGCCACGGTCAGCAACGCCGAGGAGTTCGGCGACTGGCTCTCCCAGGTCCGTGGCGGCACCGCGGTCATCGTCGACGACGTCCGGCCGGTGCCGCTGTGGCAGCACATGCTGGCCGGCCCGCGGCTGTACGACCTGTTCGCCGGGCCCGACGGTACCCGGGCCCCGGGGCCGCGCGGCGGCCCGCCCAAGGTCAACCCCGAGCTGCTGCGGCTCGCGCAGCGCGAGCAGCAGGCGGACCGGCGGGGCCCCGGCCGGCCCACCGGCCGCGGCGCGCGCCGCCCGGCGCGGTTCCGCGGGCCCAGCCGCCCTGAGGTGATCGAGCGGCTGGACGCGGCTGGTCTGCTCCCGGCCATAACGTTCATCTTCAGCCGGGCCGGGTGCGACGCCGCGGTGCTGCAGTGCCTGCGCGCCGGGCTGCGGCTGACCACGCCGCAGGAGGCGGCCGAGATCACCGCGCGGGTGCGCCAGCGGACCGCCGACCTTCCCGAGGAGGACCTGCCGGTCCTCGGCTACGCCGACTGGCTGACCGGGCTCCAGCGCGGGATCGCGGCCCACCACGCGGGGATGCTGCCGACGTTCAAGGAGGTCGTCGAGGAGCTGTTCACCGCCGGGCTGATCCGGGCGGTGTTCGCCACCGAGACCCTGGCCCTGGGGATCAACATGCCGGCCAGGACGGTGGTCATCGAGCGGCTGGACAAGTGGAACGGCGAGAACCACGCCGACCTGACCCCGGGCGAGTACACCCAGCTGACCGGGCGCGCCGGGCGGCGCGGCATCGACGTCGAGGGGCACGCGGTCGTGCTCTGGCAGCCGGGGGTGGACCCGGTCGCGGTTGCCGGGCTGGCGGGCACCAGGACCTACCCGCTCACCTCGAGCTTCCGGCCGTCCTACAACATGGCGGTCAACCTGGTCGGGCAGGTCGGCAGGCGGCGCGCCGAGGCCCTGCTCGAGTCGTCGTTCGCCCAGTTCCAGGCCGACCGCGCCGTGGTCGGCATCGCCCGGCAGGCGCGCCGGATCCGGGAGTCCATGGCGCAGCTCGACTTCTCCTGCGACCGCGGCGACTTCGCCGGGTACCAGGAGCTGCGCCGCGAGCTGTCGCAGCGCGAGGGCGAGCAGTCCCGGCGCCGGTCGGCGGCCCGGCAGGCCGAGGCGGCGG
>Ga0335073_10014321_pt1 | contig 11107 bp, 9 predicted proteins | sample Lox_Sample_22_FD_207093 | JGI IMG/M metagenome (GOLD analysis project Ga0335073, IMG submission 207093) | Soil microbial communities from Loxahatchee National Wildlife Refuge, Florida, United States - Lox_Sample_2.2 | ecosystem: Environmental > Terrestrial > Soil > Wetlands | place: USA: Florida... | reverse complement strand
GTCTTTGATGCCGATGGAAAACTTCTGAAGGACGTTGCTCGGGTAAATCCTGGCGACAACATCTCCGCCCGCCTGTCCCGCGGTCAACTCCACGCCACGGTGAACGAGAAAACCTAACGCCCCGCGTAGGCAGCCTCTCTATGAGGCTACAGTCGCCTCGGCTCTCCGCGGAGCGAAGCCCCGCTGGGGCCTGCATTACAATGGAGCTTCCCGGATCAGGAGACTCAACTGTTGCCAGTCATCACATCCTGGACGCAAGGCGCATGGATCGCACTCGATATCCTGCTCGTCGCCCTGCTCATCTATCAGGTTCTGGTGATGATCCGCGGCACGCGCGCTGTCGCCATGCTGGCCGGCCTCATGGTCGTCGCCATCATCTTCTACTTCGCGCGCGTTGGCGAACTCACTACGCTCAACTGGGTCGTCAGCAATGTGCTGCCGTATCTCGTCTTTGCGCTGATCGTCGTCTTCCAGTCCGAGATCCGCCACATCCTCGCCGATCTCGGCCGCCGTCTCACCTTCTTCGGTGGATCCTCCTCCGAAAGCGACACCTACGACGACATTGTCCTCGCCGCCAATCTCTTCTCGCAGCATCAGACCGGAGCCCTCATCGTCATCGAGCGCGAAATCGGCCTTCGTACCCACATCGAGAGCGGAGTCCCTCTCGACGCCCGCCTGTCGTACGATCTGCTGGCCACAATCTTCCGTCCCAGCGCGCCTCTGCACGATGGAGCCGTCATTGTTCAAAAAGACCGCATCGCCGCCGCCGCCTGTTTCCTTCCGCTCTCAATGAATCCGCTGCTCTCCACGCAGCTCGGCACCCGCCACCGCGCTGGAATCGGCATCACCGAAGAGACCGACGCCATCGCCGTCATCTGCTCCGAAGAGACCGGGGCCATCAGCTTCGCCATCGGTGGCCGCATGGAACGCGATCTCACCGTCGAGCAACTTCGCGAGCGTCTGAGCAGCGAACTCCGTCGCCATATCACCCCCGTCCCGCTGCCAACGCCAATTGCTCAGAACCTTGGCGAAGATCCCGATGCCAGCCTCGAATCGCCGCTCATCGAATCCGACCGCAAGCCCGAACCCGGCTCGGCCGCGGAGCCGCACCTATGATCACCTTCCTCAAGCGCTACGTTTTTCATAATTTCGGATTGAAGGTGCTCTCACTCCTCCTCGCCACCGCCCTCTGGTTCATCATTTCGCGGGACGAGCAGCCCGCCGAGGTCGCGGTGCGCGCCCCCATCGTCTTCGAACACGTTCCCACCGATCTCGAAGTTAGCTCGGAATCGGCTCCCGAAGCCCTCATCCGCGTTCGCGGCCCCGAGCGCGTCATCCGCCAGCTCAAGTCAAACGAGGTGCAAGCGCAGCTCGATCTCTCCGGAGCCAGGCCCCAGGAGCGCACCTTCGAACTCACCGCGCAAGACGTCCGCCATCCCCGCGATGTCGCCGTCATGCAGATCATCCCCAGCCAGCTTCATCTCACCTTCGACACCCGCCTCACCCGCGAGGTTGAAGTCCGGCCACGCATTGCTAACGCCGACAACCTTCCCAACGGAGAGCAAGTCGTCAAAGTTGACGTCGATCCCGCCCGCATCACCATTACCGGCCCTAGCCGCCATGTTCAAAGAGTTGACTCCGCCACGACCGACCCTATCGACGTTGTCGGCACCCAAGGTACTGGATTCTTCACCGTCAACGTCTACGTCTCCGATCCTCTCGTGCAGGTCGTAGACCCCACCAGTGTCCGTGTAATGGTCGTAATCCAAAAGGTGGGCGCTCCCTCCTCGCACTAACAAAACGAGAAGGCGATCCTTGGTGAGACTTTGTGCCCCCTCTGGTGAATCATTCTTATACTGCGTACGTGAGAATTGCCGCGTCCGCTGGAGCGCATGCAACAATCAACATTCGACAATCAGAATTCAACATTGATTTATCATCTCTAGTCGCCATATCTATGAGTCAGCAACGTCAGCTATTCGGAACCGACGGCATCCGTGGAGTCGCCGGAGAATTCCCCCTCACCACCCAGAGCGCCTATCTCATCGGACGCGCGCTCGGCCACGATCTCATCCACACGGTCGCCAAGCCGCAAGCCGTCATCGGACAAGACACGCGCGAGTCCAGCCGCTGGATCGCCGACCGTGTTTCCGAAGGTCTCGCCGCCGTCGGGGTGGACGTCCACAGCGCCGGCATCATCACCACTCCTGGCGTCGCCTTTCTCGCTCGCTCGCGCAATATGGCTGCCGGAGTCGTTATCTCCGCCTCGCACAATCCCTGGACCGACAATGGCATCAAAGTCTTCTCTGGCGACGGATTCAAGCTGACCGACGCCCGCGAACTCGCAATCGAAAAAGAAATCTTCGCGCAGCTTGAAAATCCAGCCTCTGCCGACGATACTGCCCTGAAAATTCCCCGCCCGTCGCTTCCCGGCGAATCGCAACTCCGCCACGCCTACATCCACTCCCTCGCCGCCAGCGTCTCCAGCGATCTCAGCAAGCTGCGCGTACTCGTCGACTGCGCCAACGGAGCCGCCACCGCCGAAGCTCCCGAACTCTTCCGCACTCTTGGTGTTCCCGCCACGTTCATTCACGTTTCGCCCAACGGGAAAAACATCAATGAGAATTGCGGCGCGTTGCATCCGGAGACGTTGGGGAAGTCCGTCGCCAAAGCGGCAGGGAAGTTCGATCTCGGAGTTACCTTCGACGGCGATGCCGACCGCGCCCTCTTCTGCGACGCTTCCGGCCGCGTCGTGAACGGAGACGCCGTCCTGCTCGCCGCCTCTCGCGATCTTCACTCTCGCGGAAAATTGAAGGCCGATACGGTGGTCGCCACCACCATGTCGAACATGGGTCTCGAAATCGCGCTCAAGAAATCCGGCATCCGCATGCTGCGCGCGAACGTCGGCGACAAATACGTTCTCGAAGAAATGCTCAAAACCGGCGCAACTCTCGGCGGAGAGCAGTCGGGCCATATCATCTTCCGCGACGGAGACTCCACTACCGGCGATGGCCTCCTCACCGCGCTCCGCCTCATGGATATCATCGTTCGCGCCGGCAAGCCTCTCGCCGATCTCATCGGCGACTTGAAAGTTTTCCCGCAGAAGATTCAGAACATCCGCGTGCGCGAGAAAGTCCCATTCAAGCAGGTGCCCGCAATCCAGGCTGCGATTGATTCAGCAGAAAAAGAACTGGATGGAAACGGCCGCGTCGTCGTCCGCTACTCCGGCACGGAAGCCCTGGCCAGAGTCATGGTCGAAGCCGAATCCGAATCAAAAATGCAAGCGGTCACAGCAGCAATCGCCGCCGAAATTCAAAAAGCCCTGGGCCTGTAAAGAAACATCTAGGGACAGCGACTCGGATGTCCAGTCAGGCGAAAGCTCGGCCGGATTTGCATCGGTAGGGTATAGGGTGCGAGACCTGAGAATCGGAATCCGGTCCTAAGGCAAAAGCGTCCCCCGAAGCGGCGAAAAACTCACAGCGCGAAATACGTCTTCTCATGCAGCCAGCTGTTCTCGTCCCCAATCACAAAATGATCCGGCCAACCCGGTGTTGTCCGGATCAGCAACCGCAATCCCGCCGCATCCTTCGGTACATGAAATCGTAGCTCCGTCTGATACGACTCTCCCGGCACAAGCGGCGTCATGAGCGCCGTCCCCGCGCTCGACACCGGCGCATATTCATGTCCCGCGCCATCGATCAGCTGAATCTCTCTGGGCGAAGGTATCAGTGGCGCACCCTTCGGACGGCTCGGCGAAATCGTCTTCTCATCGAATCGCGTCCGCAACGTGACCAGATAATCCGTCGTCCGCCCCTCCGGCGACGTCCTTACGTCCGTCACCGAATACGCCAGGTGACAATCGATCTCGCAGAAATATTTCTCCTGCCCCAAAGGAAGATTCGTGCTGCGGCTGCTCGCCGAGAATCCAAGCAGCAACGCCAAATAAATGGACGCACCAATTCCAATCCCGAGCCCCGCCCTCTCCGCAAACTTCGGCTTGCGCGCAAATAAGAAAATCAGCGCCGCCGCCGCCGTCAGAAGCAATCCCGCGCACGCCCCCAGAAATCCAAGCACAGCCAACGGAGCAGGAAAATTAATGTTGCTCGCAAAATGCCCGCTATCACGCATCACGGCGCCGGCCGCACTCTGCCCGCCCGTGGGATACGGATAAATCTCATCTGCAATCCAATACGTCTCCACCAGCATCGAGAACAGCGTGCCCACAATCCATAGTATCCACCGGATTCTTCGCCACCGTCTTGAAGCGGCGAACGCCTGTATAAACAAATCCAATGCATACCCGACGCAGTAACCCACATTCGCCAGCGCCAGGAACACGATCGTCCACACCGCGAATAATCCCAGCGACCCTCGGAAGTGCGGCCACGTGAAAATTACCCACGCCATCACGCCCGCAAAAAGAATTCCGCTGTACCACAGGCGCCTCGGCTCCCAGAAGCCCGCCGCCTGGCCCAATCCGCGATGCTCGGTTGAACCCTTAATCATAGCTGCGCAATGTACTTTCTATTACAAAGTAATAACGCAAATTTTTTTATTCCTGCTCTCGCGTCACCCGGATCCACTCTTCCATCTGATCCAGATATTCCGCCAGCGCCTTGCGCCCGGTCGTCGTCAGCCGGTACTCCGTCCGCGGCACGCGCCCTTCGAAAAATTTGACGCACGAAATGTACTGCGCCTCTTCCAGCTTGCGCGCGTGCACGCTGAGGTTTCCATCGGTCGTCTTCAATACGCGCTTCAGGTCGTTGAAGCTCAGCGAATCGTTGGTCGCCAGCGCGCTCACGATCCCCAGCCGGATTCGTTCATGGATCAACCGGTCCAGTTCCGGAAGTTCCGGAGCCTGTGCCGCCGCGTGTCCCCGCGCGTGTTCGCGCCGCCCATCGTGCGCTCGAGTCTCATGCTTCGTGTGCTTGTGTTGTGCCGATACTGCCCTACCCACCGTGCCTCCTCGCGATCAGCAATCCAAATACGATGTGCAATCCGCCGAATCCCGCGGCCAGAAACCAGTTGCCCCATCCCGCCGGACCGAGCACCGCCAGTCCTCCCAGCAGCATGAAGCACAATCCCATCACCGGGACAATCGGCACCGAAAACGCCCCGCCCGTCATGATGCCCGCTCCGTACAGCAGCAGCCACGTTGCCGGCAGAGCCGAATCCATTCCAGCGCGAAACAACAAGAATGTGAGGAACGCGCCCGCCACCAGCGGCGGAGCCAGTCCTAGCGCCACCTTTCGCGCCGGCCCTGAAAACAGCGGCAGCCCGCGCCGGTTCGCCTTCCATGTGCAGGCCAGCAGCCCGATCGCGACCGCCAGTATGCCCTCCGCCAGCCACACCCGCAGCCACCCAAAGGGCGTAACCTGCCGCGCCGCCAGCATCGCCGCCGCCATTGCGGTTACCCCGAGCACCACCTCTCCCCAGCCCGATACGGCCGTGAACGCCGCCGACCGCTCCATCGTGTCCCGGATAAAGCGCAGATCGTCGGCCACGTCGGGAACCGGCTCCGTCGTTCTCCGCCACGACGGGCGCCCCTCCCGATGAAAACGCCGGATTCGATGGCCCCGCGGATCAAACATAAACGCAAGCCTAACTTCAATATCGACAGTTGTCAAGTACTTTACATCGCAAAGACGAATCGCGGCGCAACTCCGAACCCTGCCTCCGGCCCCCGGTCCCTGCCCTAAGGCAGAAGCCCAAACACTCCCACGCCGTTCGTCGTCCCCACGTACACCTTCCCGTTCGCAATCATCGGAGTGATGTACTTGTTCCCGTTGCCAAAGTGATCCCGCCCGTTCGCCGCCTGGTTCGTGTTGTAGATTTCCACCAGCGTCAACGCGTTATATGCATGCAGGACAGCAGGATTCGTATTCTCCGCCGCCCACACAATCACATTCTTCCCCGCATTCGCGGAGACACTGGGCGTCGTCCCCGGATACTCAAACGAATTCGTCGTCTTCGCGACCGCTGCCGTCAGCAGCTTCGCGTTCTTGAACTGAAACCGCAGCAGCGGCGATCCCACAGGGCCGTAATAAATATTTCCGTTAAACGCGGCCGGCATCGACCACACCCCGCCCGGCAGCGCTCCGCTCAGTTCCTGATAAATATTGTTGCTCGCCGAGCTGAATTTCCCCATGTTCGTTCGATCGACCACGTACAGATTCGAATCTTTCCCCGCGCCCACTGCCAGGTTCCACGTCTTGCCCGTGGAATCCTTCTGACTCAGCAGCAGCGTCCCTCCTGATCCCAGATCCGTATCGCTTCCGTTCTCCTGCGATTCGTTGTCCATCTCAAAATAGTCAGCGACCGCCAGTCCTGCGCTCGTCGTCACATGCAGGAACGCATTTCCGTAATCCCCTTCAGCGGGAAATCCCGAGGTGTTCAGGCTCGTGTCGAACACTCCATTCGCATCGAGCAGAAAGATTCCCGTGCTGTCCGCCGCCATGCCCGCGCCCGATCCCCAGATTGCACCTTCATTCCCGTTCGGAGTCAGATTTAGCACTGTCGTTTGCGCCAGCGTGTTGATGTTGTACCCCATAATCCATCCCGTATACGGACGGTAATCGCAATGCGAAGCCCACGCCAGATACACGGTGTTTCCCATCACCAGCAGCCCCGCGCGCTCCTTGTATTGAGCCGGATCGAAAATCACGAATCCGTTGGAGCTGTTATCCCCCGTACCCGGATACTGCGCCGCGATGTCCACTGGACCCTTCTTCAGTTCCGCGCCGGATGTCGCATCCAGCGCATGCAGCCGCTGGTGATAATTCCCCGAACTGTCCTTCGACATCGCCACAACATAGATCACCGGATTCCCCGTCTTCGGCCGCACCGCAACCGGCGTCGACGTAATCCCGATCTCCGGCGTCACCTGTGAGCAGCCCCGATTGTCAGACGTCGTCTCTCCCGGCTTCAGCGTCGTGATCTGCCATAAGCTCGCGCCAGTGTCGGCATCGTAGCCGTACACCGAGCCATGCTCCGTCGCGACCACCAACACGTTGTGACTCACGCCGCCGATGGTCACATTCGAAATGTAAAGAGGCTCCGCATCCACCAGTCCATCCGCCGCAACCGTGAATAGCTTCCCGAATGTTGCCGAATTCACATTCGTCAGCGTTAGTGTCGTTTCTTTGTCGTCGAGTCCGTTGCGCGAGATATTGTTGTGATACGTGAGCACATCTTGCGAAAATGCCGCGGCCGAGCACAGCACCACCAACGCCGCTGTTAGACTGCAAATGGGTAGGGACACTCGGGTCAGCTTGGGCATCAGCATCATGGAATCCTCCAGAAATTCGGAGACGAAGAGAGCGGCTAGAATTGCTCTAGCATACCTCGAAAACCGCCCGCGCGCCGGGTCTTTTCGGGGATTAGTTTCGGAGAATCTTTTCTTGCGTTGTCATCCTGAGCGGAGTGGTTGCTCAAGCGCAGCGCGGCGATTCGCGTAGTCGAAGGATCCTGCGCGGCTGGTTTGCAACCGTTCCCCCCGTGGAAGGGCGGGCGCGCAATTCGGGCGAAAAATCGAAACGAGATTTTGCCCGCTGCACAGGCAAATATCCCATGTCTGACTTCGGCAAACTTCTCATCTTTCTCGGGCTCGTCCTACTGGTCGCCGGAGTCCTCATCGTCGTCCTCGGCCGCACCAATCTCCCGCTCGGCCGCCTCCCCGGAGACATTCTCTACCGCGGCAAACGCACGACATTCTACTTCCCGCTAGCCACCTGCATTCTCCTAAGCGTAATCCTGTCGCTGCTGTTCTATGTTCTAGGCAAATGGCGACACTAAAAGTCGTTGTACCCTGTGCACCCCTGTGCCCCCTGTGGTGAGAGCCTTTAGCTGTTCTTCCCTTCGTGATACTTAGTGTCCTTTGTGGTTAATTCTTCTGATTTTCCTCCGCGTCCTCTGCGATAGTGGTTTCGCCGCAAAATTTGACTCGCCATCGTCGAAACCGTTACATTCGTCCCACGCTATTTTTGCTCTTTGCAATCTACTCGGACTGCGCGTCTTCGCCGTTCGTCGAAGACAGGGAAGCGGGTGCAAGTCCCGCGCTGCCGCGCAACTGTAAGCGAGGAAATCGCCCTCGGCCACTGGGATTCCCGGGAAGGCCGCCGGCTCATCGGATGGAATTCATCCTCACTCGCAAAGCCAGGAGACCGGCGCATTCCGTCACCTCAACCTCTTTCGCGTGCAAAGGAGGATGGAATGCGCACACTCGCTGGATTTCTGCTGGTCTTTCTCTCGGTCGCCTCATCGGCCGCCGATCTCAAAGTCAAAGTTCTCGATCCTCAATCCGCCGCCGTTCCCGGCGCGCAGCTCTCGCTCTTTCGCCCGAACGAAAGCAAAGCTCTCGCCACCCGTATTTCTTCGCCCGAAGGAACGGTCACCTTTCAATTGCCTGACCGCGGCGCTTACACCCTGAAAGTTCTCGCTCCCGGCTTCGCGGCCGAGACGGTCCAAATCCCGCCGCAGCCGCAATCCGAGCTGACCATCCATCTCCGTCTCGCGCCTGCATCCGAAACCGTCGTGGTCAGCGCCACCCGCACTCCCGTCCCCGGAGAAGCTGCCGGATCCGATGTCGACACTCTTACCGCCGGACAACTCACCACGATGCAGCCCGTCGCCGCCAACGACGCCATGCGCTTCCTTCCCGGCGCCGTCATCAACACTGCCGGACAGCGCGGCGGCCTCTCGTCTCTCTTCGTTCGCGGCGGCGAATCGAATTACAACAAGGTCATCGTCGACGGAGTCACCGTCAACGAGCCCGGCGGCACCTTCGATTTCGGAACTCTCTCGCTCGCCCAAGGGGACCGCCTCGAATTCGTTCGTGGCGCGCAGAGCACGCTTTACGGCTCCGATGCCATGACCAGCGTCATCCAGGTCTGGACCCGTACCGGCACAACGCCTACTCCCGAACTCCGCTTCGGAGCCGACGGCGGCAACTTCAGCACCGCCGATGGTCACGCGTCTCTCGCCGGCGCTCACGGACCTTTCGATTACAACCTCTACGGCGACCAGTTCAATACCAGCGGCTCCGGCATCAACGACGCCTATTCCGATTCACTCGAAGGAGCCAACGTCGGAGCCCGCCTCAATTCGAGCAGTTCTCTCCGCGTCCGCTTCCGCCATTCCAACACCCACACCGGACTCCCCGGCGAATACAGCTTCAACGGATATGTTCCGCTGGTCCCTGAAAACGGCACCGGCCCGCTGATTCCTCTGCCTCCCGATCCTTCCGACTCATCTCAGCTCAACAATCTTCTCGGCAGCGTCGACCTTACCATCGCCGCGCCCAATGGATGGCAACACCGCTTCACTGGCTTCGACTATCTCTACCGCTACAACGAACTCAACCCCAACGGAGATCCCTCCCGCAACAGTCTGCTCTACGGACAATTCGATTTCCCCTCCCACGAAATCGACGACATCAACCGTGCCGGCTTCGAATATCAGGGAGACTATTCCGAGCGCGCCTGGGCCCACACCACTTTCGGATACCGCATCGAAAACGAAAATGGATTCGTCGGCGACGTCGACTACGGATCGCAAACCCCCGGCCAGCGCCTCAACAACGACGTCTACCTCCAGCAGCAACTCACCGTCGGCCGCCTTGAAGTCATCGCCGGAGGCCGCTTCATCCACAACAGCGCCTTCGGCAACACCGGAGTTCCGCGCGTCGCGCTTACCTGGCAGGCACTTCGTGGCGCCCACATTTTTTCCGGAACCCGCCTGCGTTTTTCCTACGCCACCGGATTCAAAGAACCCCGCCTCGAGGAAACCTTCGCCGGACCTCCCTACACCCAACCCAATCCCACTCTCAAGCCCGAGCGTCTCCGCGCCTTCGAAGCTGGATTCGCGCAATCCCTCTTTACCGATCGCTTCCAGTTCACCGCGACCTACTTCAACAATCTTTTCCACGACCAGATCAACTACGTCACTATCAATCCAACCACCTTCGTCGGCGAATACGTCAACGTCAATCGCGCCTTCGCCCAGGGAGCCGAACTCGCCCTCCGCGCCAAACTCCGCTCCCGCCTGCTGCTCGACACCGCCTACACCTATACTTCCTCGCAGTATCTCGACAATCCCGCGCCCTTCGATCCCATCTACAATCCCGGACAACCGCTCCTCCGCCGCCCCAAAAACTCCGCGACATTATTGCTCTCCTATCTCGGAACGCGCTTCGGAGCCAACCTCGGCGGCAGCTTCGTCGGACGCCGCTCCGACTCCGATTTCTATGGATTCGGCATCGACCACGCCGCCGGATATGTCCGCGCCGACCTCGGCGGATGGTACGCCATCCACCCGCGCATCACCGCCTTCCTCAACGTCGAAAATGCCCTCGACCGGCGCTACAACGAAGTCGTCGGATACCCCGCGCTACCCATCAACTTCCGCGCCGGCTTCCGCTTCCGCGTAGGAGGCGATTAAAGTAGCCATGCCAACCCGGCGGCTGTCTGTCAGCGACCACCGAGAGAGCTGTTAGAAGAAAAACTGTGAAAGGAAACGATGAAGAAGAAATCAGAGGAAGGAAATCGTTGGTCACGAACGACGAACGACGAACGACGAACGACTGAGAACTAACTCACCTTGCCCGGCATCGCCGGCAAAGGCATCGCGGCGGCAATCTTCGCCCCAAAATATTTCGTTCGCGCCATCAGTAATTTTTCAATCTCCACTTGCTTTAGCGGCTGTTGCCGGCCCAGCAGGTGCGTCACCAGCGCGATCTGCGCGAAATGCTCGACCGTCTCCATCTTCATGTACGCGTGCTCGAGCGTGTCGCCGTAGGTCACCACTCCATGATTCGACATCAGGATTGCGTCATAGTTCGGGACAAACGGCTCCAACGTGCTCGCCAGCTCCGAAGTTCCCGGCGTCCCATACCGCGCCAGTGGGATGCATCCCAGCCCCATCACCACTTCGCACACCAGCGGTTCGGTCAGCGGAACGCCCGCTGCGGCAAACCCCGTAGCCGTCGGCGGATGCGCATGCACAATCGCCTGCACGTCGGGCCGCAGCCGGTAAATCAGCAGGTGCATCCCGATTTCGCTTGTCACGTTGCGGCTCCCCGCAACCCTCTCTCCCTCCGGATCCACAATCA
>Ga0335073_10014320_pt1 | contig 11108 bp, 9 predicted proteins | sample Lox_Sample_22_FD_207093 | JGI IMG/M metagenome (GOLD analysis project Ga0335073, IMG submission 207093) | Soil microbial communities from Loxahatchee National Wildlife Refuge, Florida, United States - Lox_Sample_2.2 | ecosystem: Environmental > Terrestrial > Soil > Wetlands | place: USA: Florida... | reverse complement strand
TCTGAGGGCGAAGGCCACCCACTCGCGGAGCGTGTCCGGCAGGGCGGCCCGCTGGGGGGCGTCCAGGAACCCCTTGCGGGGCAGCCAGTCGGTCAGGAAGAGCATGACCTGGTCCGGGCTCCAGGCCAGCGGTCCTGAGCGGATGTAGTCCTCGCCGTAGCTGAGGAACAGTTCGGCTAGCGACCTGGTGGCAGCGTCCTCCTGCCCGGTGGCGGCGGCGAAGTCATCCACCAGCCGCCGGATCTCGGTCTCCGGCAGCCGTTCTGGCTCGGTCCACTCCTGCACCAGATATCCGCGGCAGCGCGACCACGCGAGTGCCCGGTAGCTGATGTAGTCGTCGCCGTCGTTGCGTGGCCAGGTGATGTCCGTGGTCCGCAGCGCATCCGCGAGTTCGGCGAGCACCTCGGCGACCGGCTGTTCTGCGAGCGGCATGGGGACTTCCTGGTCGGCGCGCAGTTCCGCCCAGCGGTCGGCCACGCCCGGCTCGATGGCGGAGAGCACGCCGACCCAAAGCCCGCCAGTTCGCTCGACCTGGGCCAGCAGCGAATGCGGATGCGGCCCGTCGTAGTCGACAACCAGTACCCGCTCGCTGTCCCACACGTTGGCCGCCCGCCATGCCTTGACCGGGGTCCATGCCGGGTCTTCGGCGGAGTGCCAGGGCGGCAGCGGCTGGGAATCGGCGAGGATCTCGATTGTCTCGGCCAGCATCTCGGCTTCCTTAGGGCCGGCGATCCTGGCCAGTGCGGCGACCGCGGCCAGACCATGAGGCGACGGTGTACTGGATGCCTGGCCAGCCACCTCCATGCAGAAATGGTGCTCGGTGTCACGCCCACCCATCGGCGCGGCGTACCACGCCTGGCCGAGGAAGTCGCTCGCCCAGGTCTCGACCTGCAGCGGATCCTGCCAGCTGGTGATCCGCCGGGCGTCGCGGATCATCAAGTCGGAAATGCGCACCGGCACGGGGGAGCGGCGGATCGGCTTCTTGCCGCCGTGCTTCAGGCGGCGGCCGCGACTCTTGGGCATGCGACCAGTCCATCACACCGCCCGGTCGAAGGACGACCCGTTGGGTGAGGAAGCCACCCCGCCGCGGGCAGGCAGACCCTCGCACCATGACGGCACCTCTGGAGCGACGGCGATCCTTCCTCGTCGTCGTCCTCGGCATCGTGGTACCAGCGCCTCCGCCGGCAGCCGTACTTGTCCTCCGGGTGGGCGCTGTGCGTGGTCTTAACGTCGGCGAGGGCAAGGATGGCCTCGTAGCCGGCCGCTCGGCCGCCGTCCGCAGCAGGGACACGCGAGCGGCGCCGGCGCCCTTCAGCCGGGTCCGGCCCAGATCCTCACCAGGGACCCAGACGACATCACCGCGTACGCCGCCACCCTCAACCACGCCGACATCATCATCGAGCAATTGTGACCCTGCAGAACGTGTTTCCCAGCGCGGGTGGTGCCCACCGCTAACGCATCGGCATCAGGTGTTCGGGGCCGAGATGCCCCAGCGGATGGCGTTCACCACCAGGTGGCCTGCCGGGCGGGCCAGGGCGGCGTCCGCCAGCGGCAGGGCCGGCAGCTTGAGTTCGCGCCTGGCCCAGCCGGGCAGCTGGGCGACCGCCGCCGCGGCCAGTCCCGCGTACACCGGGCGCAGCACAAGCGGCAGGGGCGGTTCACGCAGCAGGAACCGGGCCGCCGCCCATGCCTGCGGGGTTCCGGCCAGTTCTGAGCGGTAGCGGCCGATCGCGGCGAGGACCTCGGCCTCGGTCTCGGGCGGGTCGGGCACGCCCAGTTCGGCGGCGATCAGGGCCATGTCCGCCACATATCCGTCGCGCGCCGCCCGGTCGAGCGGACGCTCGCCGTAGGTCTCGTAGGCGCGCAGGAAGGCGTATACCTCCGCGATGTGCACCCAGGTCAGCAGGTGCGGGTCCGACGCCGCGTAGCGGCGTCCGTCCGGTGCGGTTCCCGTGACGTGCTCGTGGACGGCGCGCACGCTCGCTATCACGGCCGCGGCGTCTTCCTTGCGGCCGAATGTCGTGGCCGCGATGAAATGACTGGTCCGCTGCAGCCGTCCCCAGGGATCGGACCGGTAGCCCGAGTGGTCGGCGACCGCCGCCATCGCCAGCGGATGCAGCGACTGGAGCAGCAGTGCCGTCATGCCGCCGACGAACATCGAGCAGTCACTGTGTACCTGGCGGATCGGACGGTCTGCGGCGAACCAGCGGTCAGCCTCCGCTATCCGGCGCCGCTCGCCCGGTGCCCGCCGCTGCGGCCCGGCGACCCGCTCGATGACCCCTTCTCCGATCCGCCTGCGAAGGATGTCGGTGACCACCATGTCCAGGCAACAACGTTCAGGGCCGGCTGATTTCACGCTGACCAGCGGCCGGGCCTCGGTTAAGGTCGCCGTATGGCGGTGCAAGCGGTGCTGGTTGGGCTCCCGGGGACGTTGTGCTCTCCTGCCGTATTCGAGCCAGTGGCACAGGCGCTGGCGGGCGAGGTGGTCGTTGCGCCCTTCTCCTGGCTGACCCAGCCGGGGCCATGGGACATCCCGGCGGTCGCCGAGCGGGTAGCCGAGCACATTGAAGAGAACTGGCAGCGGCCCGTGCTCGTGTGCGGGCACTCCACCGGCGGGTCATCGCGCTGCAGCTGACCGTTCGGCACCCCGAGCTCGTTGCAGGCCTGGTCCCGGTTGATGCCGGCGAGGAGGAACTCGTCTTGATCGGCTACGGGCGTCCCGTGATACTTGTCGGCATCGTAGCGGGGCATCGTAGCGTGCCAGGCTGCGGAGGCCGGCGAGCCGCCGCGTCTGCGGGTATCTGATGCGAGTGCGTCTGCTGTGCTCACGGCAATCTCCAATCCGAGGCGGCGAGGTCGAGTATTTTCCTGGCGAAGCCGTCCTCCTCGACCGGCTCGAGCGTCTCGTGCGCGGCGGCGGCTACGGACGGGTGTCCTGCGCCGACGGCGTAAGCGCGTCCGGTCACGGCAAACATGGGGATGTCATTCGGCATGTCCCCGAAGCTGATGGCTGCAGCGGGATCAGCTTTCAGCGCGCTGAGCGCGCGCAGGACCCCGGTGCCCTTGTCCACGAGTGACGACGTGATGTCAAGGACAGGCTGGCCAGCTACCTGGCTCAGGCCGGTGCGTACGCGGCGTGCCAGCGCGCGGCTGATCTTCATGAGGACATCCTCGGTATGCACCACCGCCATGGCGACGCACCGCATGCTGGACAGCGCGCTCTCGCTTGCGGCTACGCACCGAGGCCCGTCGTCAATTGCCGGATTCAGCTTCCGGTACGTCTTACTCGCGTGCCACTCTGTGCCGTCGAAGCCGGCCATCCCGGCGCCATATCGTCCAGCAGTATTGACGACCTGACGTACGGCGGCACGGGTGAGGTGAGATTGCCAGAGCGTACGCGCCCTGATACATCCGATGGCGCCTGAGCAGCATACTGTGATATCCGCATAATGCGTCAGCGCGGCAAACTCGCGCAGGTGAATAGGGGCTCGGCCAGTCGCGATGACGAGCGGTATGCCCGCCGCGCGGATCTCGTCCAGGGAGCTGACAGTGACCGCAGAGAACGATGAGTCGTGGGCTACCAGCGTCCCGTCGAGATCGGCGACGACTGCCTCAATCCGCAAGGCGAACGCCTCGGCTGGAAACGATCGTGGCCAGCATGGCGGTGTAGTCCTCGTCGCCCCGGCCTTCGCTCTCAGCCTTGAGCAGCCAGGATCGGACGGAATGCAGCAGTGGCAGCAGTTCGTCACCGGGCGAGCCGATGGCGGCGAGCATCAGGTCGGTGTCCTTACGGGCCAGCGCTAGCCGGAATCGCGGCGGAAACTGACCGCTTTCCAAGACCGTTCGGCGCCGCTCGGCCTGTGCCGCCAGCGGCGTCACGGCCAGAATGTCGAAGGTCTTCTCTCGCGGTACGTCCAGCCTGTCGGCCAGTGCGACCGCTTCGCCGAGTACCCCGAGCGCTCCGAGCAGCGCATAGTTGGCGACCAGCTTTGCCGCGGAACCGAGGCCCAGGTGGCCGAGGTACAGCGGGGTTCCGAGAGCCCGGAGGAGCGGATCCGCCCGGAGTGCAGCGATGTCTGTCCCGCTGACGAAGAACTGCAGCCGGCCCTGCTCGGCCTCGGCCAGGCTGCCCAGGAAAGGAGCGTCCAGGATCTCAGCATCTTCAGGCACGGCACGCACAAGTTGAGCTACCGCTGCGGGGCCAACGGTCGACATCACGATGATCTGGGTGCCGGGACGAGTTCCTGCTGCGATGCCGTAAGGGCCCTCGGTCACGGAGACCAGCGCACACGGGTCCGAGACCGTCACGATGACGGTGTCAGCGTGCGCGACTGCCTCGGCGGGACTGCAGGCAGCCGTAGCCCCCATCAGCACGAGATGACTCGCCGCGTCAGCGTCGCGATTCCATACGAGTGTTTCGTAACCGCCACAGTGCAAGCGGGCGGCGATCCGCGAACCCATCGCACCAAGCCCCAACACAGCCACCGGGCCGCCCGCAGAATCGCTGCAGGGGAGCCCTGCGCGGCTATGTGTTTCCTCACACACTGTCAGCATGGTCGCGATCGGATCCGCCGGGCGCTGCGTGTTCATCCCGTGCACCTGAGGCCTGGCCCCGTCGACGGCGGACGTGCCGCGGGACCACGTGGCCGGCCACATGGACAGGACCCTGCGGATCGCCCGCATGCCCCCGCGCCCGAAGACGCCGCGCTCGTTCCCGCTGGGGGCGCACTCCCTGCTGCGCGCACGTTCCCGCGCGGCGGCCAGACGCTCGTCGCGCCGGCTTTCGACCAGCATCCGGGCTATGTCGGGGTGTATCATCCGGCTGCGTCTGTCGGTGAGCACTCTGAGCTACGGGCATTCTGATCTGCGCGCATTCCGGCCGAACGAAGCGCGGCAACCTGCCACGGCCGGGGCGAAGGACGGGCTGACGGGAAGCTTTTCCCTCTGGACGCGGGGAGTTGCCTTGTTCTCTCCCGTCCAGCGGCGTGCCTCGCCACCGTGCTGATATCCATGACCCGACCCTAGGAGGTCCACCTATCAGACAAGAAGTAGCCAATCAGCACCAACTGGCCACCTTCGGCCCCCAAAGCGGGGGCACCAAACAACTGATCCGCTGATCCGGGCTGTGCGTTGCAGGCACCGCGCGGGTCGTGCCTGGCCCGAGGACAGGCAGCCAAGGGCGCAGCTGATCCACCGCTCTACTCAAGATCATGTCACATGTTAGACTTGTGACATGATCTCGCAGCGGCCGCTCCCTGGGCAGTCGCTTCCCCACGGGACTCCCGAGCGGGCAGCCGACACCGGAGCGCTTTCTATGCAGCATGCCCGAAGTGAAACGGGCGCTCGTATTGAGAGGAGGGCGGGGAACGGGCCTGTGCTAGTGCCCTGCTCCTGACTGCCATTGATCTCCTCGGCAACTTCCCAGAGCGTGCCGTCAGCGGAAGAACTGCAGTTTATCTTTCGCTCTGACCGACTGTGCCTGGCCTTCTGCGCGACCGTCGGCGAGCGGTGGGACCGTGGTTTCGAGCGACTCGTCACTCCAGGTCACCTCGCTCGCTGGTACGCGGATGCCCTCATGACGGATGTTCCCGTCCCGGTCACCGATGCGGACCTGGGCGCCGCCCGGATCGTGCGCGAAGCGGTCTACCGCGCGGCCAAGGCACTCATCGATGGCCAACCGCCAGCCGCCGAAGACCAGGCGGTCATTAACCGCGCGGCGGAGGCACCCCCTCCGGTGCCGCGCATGGACGGGGGCGCCCTGATGCTGGCCCCGGTATGGCCAGGTTCGGCCGCCAGCGCCCTGAGCGCGGTAGCGCGCGATGCCATCAGCCTGTTCACCTCCCCGGATGTCAAGAGCCTGCGAGAGTGCGCCAGCCCCGAGTGCGGTCTGCTGTTCGTCGACCTCAGTCGGCCCGGTCGCCGCCGCTGGTGCTCCAGCGACGCGTGCGGCGGCAAAGCACGCGCTGCCTCTTACCGTCGGCGCCGCACGACCGCCGCGCCGTAGGGTCGAAAACCCCGGCTCCATCTGTTCGCCCGCCGATGACGGCGTCACCCGTCCCCAGTCGGAGTCGTCGCACCGAGTCGGTTGACGGAGACGATCGTCACGCGTATAACTAGTGACGTGATCAGGGCTGCCGATTCGCATCCGATATGCGAGTTCCTCCTCGAACGCGGCGCCGGCCGTCTCCGGCACCCGGGCGGCACGTTGTATGAGCACGTGAGCCGTGTGGCTAAGCTTCTCGGGGACTGGGGAGCCAGCGAGGAACTGCGGATAGCTGGCCTGTGCCATGCCTGCTATGGCACGGACGGCTACCCGCCCGCGCTGCTCAGCCTGGCGGAACGCCCGGTTCTGAGGGGCCTTATCGGCGCACGGGCGGAGTCGCTGGTGTACCTGTACGCCAGCTGTGACCGGGCTGCGGTGTACCCGGCACTTCGCGGACTGGACCCGGTGCCGTTCCGGGACCGGTTCAGCGGCGCCACCCGCACGCCGCCGGAGCGGGATATCCGCGCGTTCCTTGAGCTGACTGCCGCCAATGAGCTCGACGTTATTCAGCACAGCCCGGCCATGGCGGCCGAGCATGGTCCGACCCTGCTTTGGCTGTTCGCCGCCGCTCGCCAGCGGCTATCGGCAGCCGCCTGGCGGGCCTGGAGCCAGCAGCCTGCACACCAACCCGAGCCTTCAGCAGACGAGCTCGCCCCGGACCGCGAGGCCGCAGAGCCAGCACAGCCAGAACAGCCAGTCGTCATTACCGGCTTGGACCATCTCGTCCTGACGGTCAGGAACATCGATCGGGCCATCAGCTTCTACCACCGGGTACTGGGTATGAAGCCGGTCACCTTCGGAGACGGGCATCACGCTGTAGCGTTCGGTGCGAGCAAGATCAACCTGCATCAGGCCGGGCAGGAAATTGAACCGCACGCGGCCCGGCCCGCCCCCGGTAGCGCGGATGTGTGCCTGATCACCGCCACGCCGCCGCGGCAGGTCCTGGCACTCCTGAGCGCGCACGGCGTCCCGGCGGAACTGGGCCCGGTGCCGCGGACCGGCGCTCGTGGCCCCATCACCAGCATCTACGTGCGCGATCCGGACGGGAACCTGATTGAGATCGCCAGCATGCCTGCCGTCAAAGCCGACCGTGTGTGAACGCCGCATAACTGGGACCAGGTCTAGGCAGGAATGTGGAGGTGGAATTGGCTTGTATGCATTGTCGGCGCGAGGGCTTGCCCAGCTTCTCGGTGAGCCGGACCGGAGCAGTCCGTTGTACATGTGGCTGGCGACCGGCATCCGGATGCTTATCAGTGACGGACGAGTCCCTATCGGCGTACGCCTGCCCGCAGAACGTGAACTCGGAACCGCCTTGGGCCTGAGCCGTACGACTGTGACCGCGGCGTACCGTAATCTCAGGAGCGAAGGCTGGTCCGCCTCCAAGCTGGGTGCAGGTAGCTGGACTCGGCTACCGACCGGGGTGCACTGCGGAAGTTGGGTGCCCGCACCATCCGATGACCGGGTCATCGAGTTTGCGCACGCGGCCCCAGCGGCGCCGCCAGAAGTGGAAGCCGCGTACGCGGCCGCGCTGGAGGAATTGCCGGCTTTTCTCCCGCAGCACGGATATTTCCCGGCAGGACTGCCGGCCTTGCGCCTTGCCATCGCGGAGAGGTATGCGGCACGAGGAGTGCCCACCAGGTCCGATCAGATTTTGGTGACCAACGGTGCCATTCACGCGCTCTCGATTACCCTGAGCACCTTCCTCCGCCCCGGAGATCAGATCCTGGTCGAGCATCCGAGTTACCCCAGCGCCCTGGACACCGCGCGTTCGCTGCGTGCTCGCCTGCTTCCGGTCACGCTAGACGCGCGCTCCATAGATGAGTGGATCGCTCAGGTCTCGCGAGTGCTGCTCGAGGTTCGGCCGGCGTTCGCCTACCTGATGCCGGACGTGCAGAATCCGACCGGTGCCTACCTCAACGCCTGCCAGCGCCAGCAACTTGCCCGCGCACTGCGCCGTGCCGGGTGCGTGCCTATCATCGACGAAACCCACGCGGAACTGGTTTTCGACAGCCAGGTCGCTCCGCCTTTTGCCAACTTCGCCTCTGACTGCATCTCGATCGGTAGCATGAGCAAGCTTTTCTGGAGTGGCATACGGGTTGGCTGGCTGCGTGCGTCCGCGGATACGGTCCAGCGCTTTGCCGCGAGAACGGTCCAGGCGATTCCGTCGCAGCCCGTCGTCGAGCAGCTGGCTGCTTGTCACCTGCTCGGCGAGGCGGATCATGCGCTGACTGCGCTCCACCGTCAGCTGATGGGCAACCGCGACGTGATGATCGATGCACTGCATGAGCATCTCCCGCACTGGGAGGTGACACGCCCGGTCGGCGGCCTTGTCCTATGGTGCAGGCTTCCCGGGGCATACTCGACGGCACTGACGGCGGCGGCAGGACAGCATGGCCTGCGGTTGGCTGCCGGTCCCCGGTTCGGGCTTGGACATGCCTTCGAGGATCGCCTGCGTCTTCCTTTCGCCTGTCCACCAGACCTCCTGCGCCGGGGCGTAGCACTACTGGCGCGCGCCGACCAGGACGTTTCCGGACACAGAGGCCGCTCTATTGGGCAAGGCAAGGCTCATTGGATCCCCGGCTCCGTTGGCTGCAGTTGCGAGCCGGTGATTCAGTCACGTTGCGGAGAAGATGAAGCTGTTAGTCGCAACGAAAGCGTCAGGTGAGCCGCATAGAAAGGAGCCACGCTGGTTCTGCACCGTCGTCGAGTTCCCGGCGGGTCATCTCTTTTCGCTCTCAGTTAGCGTGGCGGCATGAGGTTGTGGTTAGCCTTGTACTTGCTGATTCCCCGATTCCGGGTAAAGGGGTAGAGCCGCAGCATTTCGGCAGACAGGAACCGGGCTGGCACGTCGTGAAAGGCGCCGTGGTGGGCGACATAATTCATGGCCTGGTTGTGGTCGAAGGCCTGGAGCAGCGCATCGTTGGCTCCGTCGAAGTCCAGCGGAGGCACTCCGGCACGCTCGCAGGTGGCCGGGTCAAAGGTGGGACTGGCCTTGACCCACTGACCCGCGAGATAGAACTCAATGTACCCGTGCCACGCGAAGAGGTCGGTGCCCATGGCCTCACGCAGCCTTGGCGAGCTGAGATGGTTGCGCACGTCGGCGAAGGCGATGCGGGCCGGGATACCTACGGCCCGGGCCAGAGCCGCGCCAAGCGCTGCCTTGCTCACGCAATAGCCGTGCCCCGCACTCAGGACGTGACTGGCACGGAAGGTGTCAAGTACATCGAAGTCGTCAGCCTCGTAAGGAATGTCCCGCACGAACATGAAAACTGCCCGGGCACGGCTGGCCGGCTCCGCTATTTCGCTCCATGACTCGGCCTGCTCCACGATCATGGGGTGTCCGCTGTCGATGTACTCGGCTGGGGCAAGGAACACGCCCAAGGTGGTGGTCCCGCGGCAAGCTGTTCCTAGTGGGGGCTTCAAGGTTTCTGGCATGACGCCATCATGCGTTCGAGGCGACGCCGACCGCTTGTAGGAATCGGCCAGGAATGCTCACCAGTCGGGGACAATATCAGCGTGGCTGTGCCGTTGAGCGCGATCGCCTTCCGAACGGACGACGTAAGAAAGCTGCACCCGTCCATGTACGTCGAGTCTTCGGGTCCAGGCGGCGGGCCAGTTGGCTGCGTCTGGACGGGCTGCCCCGGCTGGTCGCCGCGGTCGCTCTTGCTGATCCCGGACGGTTGCGTCGATATCGTCTGGGACGGCAAGTCCATCACCGTTGTCCCTCCCCGTGCCGCCGCTGTACGGCACGCCCTCACCGATCAGGAACTTACTGTCGGCGTTCGCTTTCGACCTGGGTGGGCGGCTCACACGCTGCGGACGACTATTGCTTCTTTGCCGGCGGTTACCGACATGGCGGACGTTCGACGTGCCAGGGAAGTCTCGCGATTCGCAGAAGTTCTCGCTGACGAGCGCGATCCCATGGACGCAGCCCGCTTGCTTGCGCACTGGATCGAAGAGCTCAGGCCTGCAGGTTCACTGGCCGACGCCCGGCTACTCCAAGCAATCGACTTGCTCTCACAGCCCAGGGCTTCGGTAGCATCCGCGGCGTCGCAAGCCGGCTACAGCGTCAGGGAACTGCGACGCCGATTCGCTCAGCACGTCGGGCTGTCCCCGAAGTCCTTCCAGCGGGTCGCCCGGTTCCAGCGCTTCCGCAGCCTGATCGCCGGTCCTGTTCCACCGCTGACAATGGCGCAGGCAGCCGCTCTGTGCGGATATTCCGACCAAGCGCACCTCGCACACGACTGCCGCCTCCTGACACACCGGACCCCAACGGCCTTCGCTCGTGCGGCCGTCGCCGGACACCAGCCGCCGATACCTGGACCAGTACCTCGCGGCCTCATGCAACGGAATTGAGGTGGGCGACTGTGACGGCATGCCCGCCCAGTTGAATGCGGTCGCCCGCCACCTCCAGGGCTACCTCGCCACCGAGACTCGAGACGTGCCGTGCGCTCAGCCTGCCCTTGCACTCGTCGCCGGCCCGCTGGGCCGCCGTCCGCGAGCTCGCCGCTTCCTTGCCGAGCGCGGAGTTCCGGCTGGTGGACACCGGGCACACGCCCCGCTACGAGGCCCCCGCCGCCGTAGCCGCCGCCGTCCGCGATGTCCTTGAGCGAACTCTCGCTGAACGGCGCGAATGACCCGGGGCACGAACCCTCGGCGTGATCAGGGCACCGGCCGTAGAATCGATTGTTGATGACCCGCAGTGCCTCGCTTTCAATCTGTGGCGACGTCAAGCGGCCTTTATCTCGCACCCTGGCCGTAGGATGCAGCCAAGGGAGGACACCTTGGACACTGCGCGGACTCCGGGACAGGACAGCGCGCCGGACATCGCCTGCGGCCTCGGCAGCGAGGGAATCGGTACCCAGGCGGAACGGTGGCTGCGGCTGGGACGCCGCGCTGGCCTCGGGCGTGCCGAAACCGCGGACGGCCTGGAGATCCGGTTTCGCGCCGAGCCTGCGGTCGAGGCCGAACTGCGCGACCTGGTTTCTGTGGAGAGCCGCTGCTGTGCCTGGGCACGGTGGGAGGTCCGCCACGTCGGCGGCGAACTCGTCATGCGGGTGAGTTC
>Ga0335073_10014319_pt1 | contig 11108 bp, 8 predicted proteins | sample Lox_Sample_22_FD_207093 | JGI IMG/M metagenome (GOLD analysis project Ga0335073, IMG submission 207093) | Soil microbial communities from Loxahatchee National Wildlife Refuge, Florida, United States - Lox_Sample_2.2 | ecosystem: Environmental > Terrestrial > Soil > Wetlands | place: USA: Florida... | reverse complement strand
TGAGAGCACGCTGTCGAGGCCGCTCGGTGCCCCCGGGACGAAACAGCAACTGGACCGGGGAGGTTTCGACAACCTGCCGATGGATGCCGTATCGGAACATCTGCGAGAGCAGTCCCGCGACGCGGTTGGCCATGACCGGGGCGGGGCGCTCGACAATCGTGTCCAGGAGCTCGATCACTTCCCGAGGTTTGATCGTCCTCGCATCACGATGCGCCCAACCGGCGAGCTCCTTCTGGAGGATTCGCTCCGCATACTCCGGGTGCTTGCGGCGCTTGCGTAGGTGCCGCTCGGTGAAATCCTTTATCAATGCCGCGAGGCTGTGGGAGTTCCCTGCGGCAGGTATCTCAATGGCCGCCCGGCGGCCGGGGCGATTCATGGCGCTACGCGGGTCAATGCCCTCTTGAAGCAGATCGCGGAACCGCTGCGCTTTGGCACGAGCATCGGCGAGCGACAGCCCGGGAAACTTGCCCAGAGAGATGACGCCAGTCCGTTGCTTGAACTTGTACCGGAATCGAAACTCCCTGATGAGTCCCCGCATGCGGGTCTGCCTGATTCGCAGCATGAGGCCGGCGACGGCGGGATCGGTGAGCGTCCCTACGTCGCGTTTCTCGATCGCGGCGCTGGTGAGCCGAGTGACAAGGGGTCGCGACATCGGCGTGTAAAGAAACTGTTTTAGGTACACTTTGGGTACACTCTTAGCAGGATACCCCTTGCAACGGGGTGAAACAATTCGCAACGCCGATTGCACGAAAATAGCTGTAAAATAAGGCTCTTTGTGAATAGTCGACCGACTCAATGCGTGACGAACCGTTGCATTGTGTTTCGCCAAGGATTCCATGGGGTGCAAGGGGTCGCAAGTTCGAATCTTGTCGCCCCGACCAATTACTTCATGGCGCTGCGCGGGTTGGTCCCTTCTTGCAGCAGATCGCGAAATCGCTGCGCCCTGGCGCGAGCGTCATCTTGGCCGGCGAGCAAAGGCGTCGGAAATCTGATTGACCGCAAACGCATCATGGCACATGCGGGCGAGTCGCTTGCTGACGACGCCATGCTGCCGGCGGTAAGCCGTATTCGCGCCTAAACGCGCGGATGAACGCCGTATCCGTTTGATATCCGACATCTTCGGCAATACGCGCCAGAGGTGCACTACTACGGCATAGCAAATTCGCGGCAAGAACCATCCGCCACTGTGTCAAGTACTCCATAGGTGCGCTACCGACGAGATGCTGGAAACGCTCGGCAAGTACGGACCTCGAAGTTCCCGCGGCGCGTGCCAGTGCTTCGAGCGACCAGGCGTGCGCGGGGCGCGCGTGCAGCTCGGTCAGCGCGGCTCCGACGATGCGATCGCGAACCGCTGCCAACCACCCAGATTGATCAGCACCCTGTTCGTTCATATACAGGCGCAGTACCTCAATGAACAGTAACTCGGCCAGCTTTGCCAGCACACCCGCACCACCGGGGCGCGGTGAGCGTGCTTCAGCCAAGGCGTACTGCACGGATGCTTCGAGCCAGAGGCCGGCATTCGAGCCGCGAACGCTCACCTTCAGGAGTGAAGGAAGCCCGCTGAGCAACATCCGCGCCAACCGCGCATCACAGGCCAGATACCCGCAGACGAGTCGCGTCGTCCGGCCGCCTCCGCCATACATAAGCTTGCGTGGGCGACGGGACAGCACGTCTTCGAGCCGAGCACCCTTCGCCGGTCGAAGCCCGGGCTCCGAGCACATGCGATGAGCATGACCCTGTGGAAAGACTACGGCGTCGCCAGCGCTGAGGTGTACCGGCGGCTCCGAGTCAATCTCCACGAAGCACTCGCCTTCCGTAATGAGATGGAAGATCACGACCCGCTCGGCGGCCGGTTCGAGCAGCGGAGCCGCCGAATCTGCGCGCGGCGATTGATAGCACCAAGGCGCGCTGAATCGGCCTTGGATGAAAATAGCGCCTATGAGGCGCACGACCCGAAGCGTTTCCGAAAGCGCGTCCATCAGTTCGGTTCGAAATCGATGCGCAAACCCACGGGTACCATTCTCTCCACCGCAGCGGAGACCGGTGAACATCGGAGGCTGTCCTCGATCATGGCCTGAAGGCGCTCGCGGGGGACATTGGGCGCGCCTATTCTCACTTCAAGTTGCACCTCGCAGGGTGCCGGCGTGATCGGCTCACCGCCATCGTCTGTCATACCGAGAAGACCCCTCGCGTCCGATGTGCTCTTGGCCAAGACCTCAAGTCGCGAGAGAGAGATTCCCGCAGCGGCCGCCTCCATCGCGACACGTGTTGCAAGGCAGGACGCCAAGCCGGCCCTGAGCAACCACCCCGGGCTGACCTGATCCCCCGCCCCGCCAAGTTCAACGGGCATATCCGTCGTGATCTGCGTGCCGTTCGCATGGCGAGCCACGACCCGCATGCCTTCGTCCCAGCGCGCGATCGCGGGTTCATCCGCGTGAATGCCTGCTTCCGGGCGACGAGCGAGGACCGCCCGCACTCGCTGCATCGCCCTCGAAATAGTGTCGGCCGTCATCGTTGCCTCGAAGACATCCCTGGACCGTGTCCATATTGGGCCCAATTGCGTGCACAGCCAAGCTCCGCTCGGCACGGCATCAAAGCGGGCGGACGCTTGGTTAGGAGATCCGGACGCTACGGCAGTCCGCATCGCCGAGCGGGAGGCTCTCGGACGAATTGGCAGTTACTGGCGACTTATCAGCAGGACGCAACCTGCCCTCGAAGTGTCTTATGGCGCTTGGGCGCACCAGGCGCGCCGCTCAAATCGAAGATCGACTGCTGTTACACAAATGACTACGAAAGGAGACCTGTCATGCCGCTCATCAACGTCAAAGTCATTGAAGGCGTCTTTTCCGCGGAACAAAAAACCCAGATCATTCGCAAGCTCACAGATGCGATGGTCGATATCGAAGGTGAGGCGATGCGGCCAGTCACGTGGACTGTGATCGAGGAGGTCAAGAGCGGCGATTGGGGAATCGCCGGCAAGCCGTTGAGTACCGCCGATGTCCGAGCTTTGGCCGCAGCTCGCCCCGCCAAGGTCGGCTAGACATGGAACCACGACTGCAGCGGCGGGTACAGCGTTACGGCTGGGACCTGGCCGCCGCAGTGTATGAGCCTCTCTGGCAAGCTCAATTGGCCCCAGCGCAGGCCGGGCTATTGGCCTGCGCTGGGTTGAGTCCGGGCGAGCGCGTGTTGGATGTGGCCTGCGGAACTGGCGTTATCACGCTGGATGCCGCCGCCAGGGTATCGCCCGGTGGCGATGTTGTCGGGGTCGACCTGTCGGGTCGTATGGTGCAAGCGGCCCAACAGCGAGCCGCGCAGGCACGCTGCTCGAACGTCCGCTTTGAGCGCATGGACGCTGAATGCCTCGAGCTACCCGACCACAGCTTCGATGTCGCCATGTGTGCCCTGGGACTGATGTACGTGCCAAATCCAGACCGCGCCCTCTTGGAAATGCGTCGGATTTTGCGCGAGCGCGGCCGCATCATACTGGCGGTCTGGGGAGAGCGATCCAGATGCGGATGGGCGGAGCTATTTCCGATCATCGATGCCGAAGTCACCAGCGAGGTCTGCCCGTTGTTTTTTCGTCTGGGACGGGGAGATACGCTCGCGGACACCTGTTGCAACGCTGGATTCAATGTCACGGCGCGTTCCCGAATCACCGCAACGCTGAACTATTCCAACGATAATCAGGCCTGCGATGCGGCATTCATCGGGGGACCCGTGGCGCTTGCATGGTCGCGTCTCGACGATGACGCCCGCAGGCGCGCGCGCGCACGTTATCTTGACGCCATCCAGAAATGGCGGCACCTGGATCGCACCTACCGGATTCCGGGCGAATTTGTCATTGTGGCTGCGTCGGTAGGTAGTGGAGCATCGCACTAACACCAGGTCTCGCCATCGTTAACCTTGTTTGGCAGTGGAGAGGCCTGCCGCCCATGCCGCCGGCCTCGGCCAACCCCGCTGGGAGACCGATGGGGCTCCTGATAAGTCGACAATGTCGTCTGCGGCGCCCAAGCGGTCAGCGCCAGCGTGCGAGTAGCCAGATCCCGAGCAACACCAAAGCCGTGCCTGCTGCCAGCGAGGTGGTGAACGGTTCGTCAAGCACGAGGATGCTGAGAAAGACGGTGGAGATCGGGCCGATGCTTCCGATCTGCGCGACAACCGGTGCTCCGACGCGCTCGATAGCCAACATTACCAGGAGCACCGGCAAGAAGGTGCACAGGATGGCGTTGAGCACCGACAGTTCGATGACCGCCCCCGGAATCGACATTGTCGATACCGGTCGCAAGATGATGAATTGAAGAATGCACAGAAGGCATGCGATGCTGGTCGCAATTCCGGTGACACGCACGCCGCCCAACCGCCGAATGCCCGCATCGCTCAGGACGAGAAACACCGCATAGCTCACGGCGCTTGCGAGAACCAGCGATGAGCCGAGCACAACGTGAGGGCCGCTGGTGGAGAGGTCTTGACCGAAGACGAGCGCCACCCCAGCATAGCTGACTGCAAGCGACATCCATTGCAGCGGCGTGATGCGCGCACCGAACAGCAGCGCGCTTAGCGCGAGAACGAACGTCGGATAGAGATACAGCACCAAGCGCTCCAGACTTGCGCCGATGTAGTTGAGGCCGCAGAAGTCGAGATAGGCGGAGAGGTAATAGCCGAAGAACCCCAGCCGGAAGAGAGCGAGCCAGTCCCGGCGTGAGAGCGGGGGATTTCCGCGGCTGCCCCACCACGACAGCGCCACGAACAGCGGCAAGGCGAACAGCATCCTCAACATCAAGACAGTGACGGCATCGACGCCGTGGCGATAGCAGAGCTTGACGATGATGGCTTTCCCCGAAAACAACGCAGCACCCACACCTGCGAGCAGGAGCGCCTGCCGTTGCTGCGATGTGCGTGGGAAATCAGCGGACTGCCGCGAAGATCTGATCACTCGGGGCACTGATCGACTTTTTCGGGGCTCGGCGATGAGTCCGCTCGCGTTTGCTTCAGAAGAGGGGCTTCACCATCGCATACGCGGCCTGGGGATTCAACGATCGCACTGCTCGCCTCAGGCGGACGCCAGCGCCGCAGCCGGGGGCGCCTCGTGCTCAGCGAGCGTCGCGGCGATGCGCGGGGCATCGACCCGATGCCACTCGAGCAGTGCTGCGGGGCTCTGCGGCTTCGCCACCGCGTAGCCCTGGACGACATCGCAGCCGACCGTCGGCAGCCAGCGGGCGAGGCTCAGCGATTCGACGCCCTCGACCACCACGGTCATGCCCATGGCGTGCCCGAGGCTGCAGATACCTCGCACGAGCTCGGCGCGCCGGCCGCGCACATCGATTCCATCGATGAACGAGCGATCGATCTTGACTCCGGTCGCCGGCAGCGTGGCGAGGTAGCTGAGGGATGAATAGCCGACCCCGAAATCGTCGATCGAGATATGGACTCCGCTCGAGGCGATCCTGTGCAGCTGCTCGTGCGAACGGGCAAAATCCGCGATGGCGGCCGATTCGGTGATCTCGATCGTGAGGAACGAGGCTGGCATGCCGAGCCGCTCGAGACATCGAGCGATGCGCTCATGCAGGTCGCCGGCCCGCAGCTGGGTGGCGGAGACGTTGACCGAGACGCGCACCTCGTCGGACAGCCAGTTGCGCCAGGCGAGGCGCTGCCGGCATGCGTTCTCGAGCACCCAGGCGCCGATTCGCTCGGCCGCATCCGGGTGCTCTTCGGCGATCGGGATGAATTCAGCCGGCGAGACGGCGCCGAGCTGCGGGTCGTGGCAGCGGACCAAGGCCTCGAGCCCCGATAGGCGGTTGCCGCGAAGCCCCCAGAGCGGCTGGTAGACCAGGCTCAGCCGATCGACGAACCCGGGGTGGCATACCAATTGGGTGATCGTGAGGTGCCGCTGGGCACGAGCGTGTGCGGTTGCGGAGAACTGCGCGACCCTGGAGCCGTCGGTCGAGCCGGCCTCGCTGCACGCCGCCTCGGCGTTGCGCAGCGCGACCAGTGCGGCGGGCTCGTCGCGATCCGTCGGCGTCGGGGTGGTCTCGATCTCCGACACCCCGGCGCGCCCGGTGATGCGCAGCGCCTGCCCGCCGACCGAGATTACCTCCTCCATCGCGCGCAGGAGCTGGGCCGCCACTGCCATGGGCGCTGGCCCGAGACTCCCGTTCCAGATCAGCACGAAGCGATCATCGATGCGGAAAAGCACCGGTTCTCGAACCAGGTACTGCGGATCGCGCATCGCGGTCTGCAGGCGCCGCGCGGCTCCGAGCAGCAGGCCATCCGCTGCCAGGTGACCGAGTGTTCCGCGCACATGCTCCAGGCCATCGATGGCAATGACGATGAGCGGCAGCGCCAGGTGGGGCGAGCGAGCCGTGAGCTGCTCGACGTCCGCGCAAAAGCGCCGGCGGTCGGGCAGACCGGTGAGCGCGTCCTGATCGACTGCCTGGCTCAGCAGGAGCCGCTGCGCACGTCTTGCTTCGCAGTTCGAGCTGGCTTCGGTGATGGCCTCCATGAGGCGTTGCGGCGGGCATGGTTTCGTCAAGAAGCGAAACACGAAGCCGCTGTTCACCGCCGCGATCGCCGCGCTCAGATCCGCATCGCCGGTGAGCAGAACTCCCGCGGTGTCGGGGCAATTCTCAGATACCCAGCGCAGGAACTCGATGCCATCCATCCCCGGCATGCGCAGGTCGGAGATCACCACGCAGAATGCCGGCTGGGACTGGATCGCCTCGATGGCGGCGGCGGCGCCGACGACGGTGGTCACCGAGCATGAGCGGCGCAGCGTGCGCTGCAGCGCTGCCAGCACATTGGGCTCGTCGTCGACGCAGAGGACTCGTGGTTGGCTCGTTGTGGTCATGTTGGTACCCGGACTCGGAAAGGCTCTGCCACGCCGACACCTTCGGCGACGCTTGCGAGCTTGATCATGAGGGTGCGAGTGATTTCCTGGCCGGCGGGGACGAGACGGATGCCCTTGAGGCTCACGAGGTCCTGCTCGAGTATCATCCCGGGCGCGAGCTCTCGTATCGTGAGCTCGCGCACCGTCGGCATGGCGCCATCGGTCGCCTTGAGGTCGCGTAGGGCCGTGAGGAGCGCCGGAGGAAATCCAGGCTTCATCGTCTTCAGTGTCTCTACCGCGGCCAGCCGGGTGGAGCCGCGGGCCAGCAAGCGATCGAGCTCGATGGCGACGCGTAATAGAAGCTGACCGGCCGAGCGGATGTCCCACTGCGCGATGTCCTGCGGCTTGCCGGCAAAACTGACCGGCCCGAATTGCGCGGTCACGATCGCCGCGACATCGTCGAGGCGCGGGATGGCGGAGAGGAGCCGTCCGGCGATGGTGGGATGCGACTCGTAGAGACGGCGCTCCTCATCGCTCAGTGCCTGGGCGGATTCGACCTTGGTGAGTATTTCCGTGGGCAGCATCATGCAGCCGATTTGCGACACGCACGCGCCGAGGCCCCATTGCCATCGCTCGGGCAGCGCGAGCGCCGCCGCCAGATCGACGACGCAGCGTTGCAATCGAGCGGCGCGGCTCGCCGCCGCGGGGCTGAGCATTCCGAGGATCTCGATCAGCATCTTGATCGAGCCGCTCAACGTTTGCTCGAGGAGCACCTTCTCGGCGGTGACGAGGCGGTATTGCTTCAGGCCGTCCTCGATGGCCGCTACCAGCTGCTCGGTGGGGCAGGGCTTGCAGAGAAACCGGTAGATGTGGCTCTCGTTGACGGAAGCGATGGCGGACTGCAGGTCGGCGTGGCCGCTCAGGATCATGCGCACCGTGTCGGGCGCCAGCCGGCGCACTTGGCTCAGGAACTGCGCGCCGTTGGTTCCCGGCATACGCATGTCGGAGACCACCAGCGCGAAGGGTCCCGCATCGCGCAGGAGCGTCAGGCCCTCGGCCGCGCTCGACGCCGTCTGGATGCGGACCCGGTTTCGAAGTGTGCGCTGGAGGCCATCGAGCACGCTGCGCTCATCGTCGACGAACAGAACCGACTCGCTCATGAGCGCTGCTCCTCGCTGCGGCTGCTGGCGGCGGCCGCGACCCATCGTGGCCAGCGATCGAGCGCGTTGAGCTCCTCGAGGCTGCCGGGCTCGATGCCGCAATCGCCCGGTGTCGGAGTCTCGCCGGGGTGGCGGAGCGCCAGTCGATTGGCGAGGTGAACCAGCATCGTCAAATCGAAGCCCTTGTCGGCGCGCAGGCTCGGGGTATCGTGCAAGGCGACGGCCGCCACGATGTGACTGGGGAATCCCCACAGTCCCAGGAGATAGGCTCCCACCTCGGCATGATGGCGGTCGATCTCCGGGTCGCTGATGGCCTCCCCGGGAGGACGGGTGGCGAACACGACGCGGCCCACGTCGTGCAGCATTCCGGTGAGAAATGCCTCGTCGACCCGGTTCTGCGGCAGTCCCTCGGCGAGCGCGATGGCACGGGCGGCCATGGCGGTATCGAGGCTGTGTCGCCAGACCCTCTCCAGAGCCCCGGATCCGGCATCTCGGAACAGGCCATGTCCGAGCACCAGCGAGCTCAGCGTATCGAACCCGAGGTAAGCCACCGCGCGCTCCACGTTCGTCACCTGACGGCGCGCGCCGAAGAACGCGGAGTTGACGAGCTTCATGACGTTCGCGGTCATGGCAACGTCGCGGCTGATGATGCGCGCTGCGTCCGCCACCGTGGCGTTCGGCCGGCGAAGGCACTCCGATATCTCCTCCACCGAGCGTGGAAAGACCGGCAGCAAGCTCACCTCTCCGACCAGGAGCGCGAGCTTCTCGTCGCTCAGCAACGTGCGCATCAACTGGGTCTGTGCGATCGCCGCCTTCAAGGCCGCGCTCTCGCCGGGCTTGGCGATGTACTGGTGCGCCGATCCGATAAGACGCATGATCGCGCCGGCTTCGGCATACCCCGAGAGCACCAGGCGCACCGTTTGCGGATAGAGGCGCTTGACCTCCGCCAGCAGCTCCCAGCCGTCCATGCCCGGCATGCGCATGTCCGTCACGATGACATCGGCGGGAGTCTTGGCCAGGCTCTCGAGCGCGAGCAGGCTGCTCGACAGGAATTCCATGTTCCAGCTATCTCGCATGCCGTGCAGCGTGCGCCGCATGGCGTGCAGCACGCTCGATTCATCGTCGACGAACACGATGCGGATCAAAGTCATCCCCTCATGCGGCCTGGGAAGCGGCGGCGGGCTCTTCCGCGGAAGGGCCGACGGGTATGCGAACGAAGAACGTCGTCCCCTTGCCGGGCTCGGTGTGGAAGCGAAGGGCTCCGCCGTGCTTGTTGACGATGACGCTGCGGGCGATGGCCAGCCCCTGGCCGGTTCCTTTGCCGATCTCCTTGGTGGTGAAAAACGGATCGAAAATTCGTTCCTGAACGTGTTCGGGAATGCCCGTGCCGGTATCGGTGACGGATATCTCGACCTCGCCGCCGTCGAGCCTCGTGCGCACCGTGATCTTGCCGAGTGTGCCCGTGTCCTTGACGACATCCTCGATGGCGTGAGCGGCATTCACCAGGAGGTTGAGCACGACCTGGTTGATTTCCCCGAGATAGCAGTGCACCGGCGGTAGATCGCCGAGCTCGGTCTCCACCCGGGCCACGTACTTGTATTCATTGCGGGTGATGACCAGCGTGCTCTTGATGGCCTGATTGAGGTCCGCGAAGCTCTTCTCGGCATGATCCGGGTGAGCGAACTCCTTCATCGATTGCACGATGGTGGCAATTCGCTCGAGGCCGCCGAGCGCATCGCCGATGGCCAGCGGCACGTTCTCGATCAGATAGTCGATGTCGGCCGCGCGCTCGGCGGCCTCGGCATCACGGACGGCGCCGAGAGTTTCGGAAACGGGTGCCGGCCCGGCCGGTGAGTCAACCACGCGGCGCAGCGCGCGATACGCTCGGATGACGGCCTCCAGCTCCGCCATGGACGTCTTGAGGAATGCGACGTTGTCGGAGACGAACTGCACGGGCGTGTTGATTTCATGTGCCACACCCGCGGCCAGCCGCCCGACGGATTCCAGCTTTTGCGCCGCCGCGAGCTCGCGCGCCAGGCGCTGCATCTCGGTGACGTCGAGCATCAAGCCGCGCAGGTACTTGGCGTCGGGAGTCATCTCGCACGTCCCCATCGAGCGCATCTCGCGAACGCCGATCGGGGTCTGGATGCTCGCGAGAAACTCGAATGGCCCGCTCGGGCACTCTTCGAAGTGGCGTCGCAGCTCCGCGCAGGTGGCTCGCGGGAACACGCGATCGATGGCGCCGGGCTCCCGGCACGCCTCCTCGGAAACCTTGAGATCCGCGATTCCCTGCGAGCCCAGGTAGAGGAAGGCGCCACTCGAGACGTTGAGCGTGAACGGGATCGCCTTGGTGCTCTCGGCGACCAAGCGAAACATCTCGCGGCTGCGTTCGAGTGCCTGGGTGCGTTCGGCGACCAGATTCTCGAGGTGCTCGTGCTCGGTTTGAAGCAGATGCTCGCGCTCGCGCGATAAGCGGTTGAGCTCGCTCACCATCACATCGAATCCACGCGCCAGCGCTCCGATCTCGTCGCTGGATCGATCCGCAAGCGCCGGCTCCGTGCGATCGCCGGATGCAAGGCGCCGGGCGGCATCGGCGATGCGCCCGATGCGGCGCGCGAGCCGGCGCGAGGTGAGCACGGCCAGCGCGAAAGCGCAGAGCGTGACGGCGCCTGCCAGTGCCGCCTCGAACCAGGCGTCGCGGCGCTCGAGCTCGCGAACCGAGCGGTTCGTGAGGCTCACGAACACGCGGCCGGAGTGCCCATCGCGGCACCTGATTTCGGCCAGCGTGACGATGTGGCTCGAGTCGGGGGCGATCGGCGCATCGATCGAGCGAAGCACATCGGGGCGCGTGCCACGGCCCTCGAGCAGCTCGCCGCCGGCGCGATAGACTCCCAGACCGTCGACGTCGTGATCGTCCATCATGGCGTCGAAAATCTCGGCGGCCGTCAAGCGATCATCGAAGGAAATGACGGGATTCAACTGACGCTGCAGCTGGCGCGCGTAATGTATCGACTTGTCGCGCAGCTGCTCGTTCAGCTGGCGGCTTGCCATGGACCCTACGAGCGCTCCGGTGATGACGGTTGCGCCGATCGCGATCGTCGTCAACAGCCAGGTGAGTTGCCAGC
>Ga0335073_10014318_pt1 | contig 11109 bp, 10 predicted proteins | sample Lox_Sample_22_FD_207093 | JGI IMG/M metagenome (GOLD analysis project Ga0335073, IMG submission 207093) | Soil microbial communities from Loxahatchee National Wildlife Refuge, Florida, United States - Lox_Sample_2.2 | ecosystem: Environmental > Terrestrial > Soil > Wetlands | place: USA... | reverse complement strand
CTTTCTTTCCGGCCAGACTTTGTCTCCATGACGGAGGCGACTCCGCAAATCTCCTCGGATTGCTTCCGAATAGAAGTCTCCCATGCCTTATCGCCAGTACCTGTTCTCGTCACACTTACCCAACTTCTCCCCTCTACGAGCTTTCTCCTTCATGTTACAACAAGCAATTCAGCCAGGTTGGGCGACTCGTTGGTTGTCAGTATGCCAAGGGGGAATGATGTTGTAAGTTCTCGATTGGAGGGTTTGGCAAGACTAGATGATGATATGGATAGGTTGTCTCGATTGTTAGGTTTCATGCCACCTTCTACATTTGACTAATTGGTAGCAAAGAGGTTAGGAAGACAGTGCTTTGTGTCGGGAGATCTTGGCGGCATTCCTGCGGATGGTAAAGGCGAAGTATTGCGCATACTTTCTCGCATTGTAGAACAGAAACTCCAGCCTATTGTAGCCACTTTATAACGCCAACATCTATATCCTGCCAGGGATGCTGGACAGATCAAGGAGGGGATGTTTGAATCCGTCAGGAAACTATATCACAGAAATCATGCATAAACTCCAGCTGGCTAAGGTTCCCGATGAGTTGCTCAGTAGGGCCCTGTACTACCTTCGACCTTTGGAAAATCGCGTGCTATACGTCACGATGTGCGGGATTTGAGACTAGGTTATTGATCCCACGTCACGTTTCGGAGGTCAACAGTTATTTATGCCCATTGTCCGAGCGGACCGGCTCCACAAATTTCCCCTGGACCTCCTTAACTTCCTGAAAAGTTTTTCGCCAGCATCTGGCATTGGCGATGAAGAGACTTGGTTATGGAATAGCTGGAAATAGGCCTCGTTTTATTTCCGAAGTCGGATTTAGTCTGCGCACCGACATAATAGCTAGCAGTATGTATTAATAACAAAGTTAAAGTTATCATCAATTATCGTACTGTAATAAGCTTGCGTAAAATCCCACTTCACGGGAAAGGGGCCAACAGTCTTTAAATATCGGACTCTTTTCCGAAAAAGTCCATAGTGATCTCCTTTTCCAATTGACATTGCCACTAGCGCCTCGGCAAAAATATTTAAAGCGTCGATCAAGATCTTAGTGTTCGAAGAGATTGAGATCCGATATGCAAGGTCGGTCAACCGTGCGAGACAGATAGATAAGAGAGCGGCAACCAATCAGTATTTCATCAAGTCAAGCGATTCGTTAGCATTGAATCCCGAAATCAGTCCACGATCAAATCACCCAGTCCTTCTTGTCAGCACCAGAATTAAAATCTTCATCCCCATCCAAGGCCGTGTGTCACTCATTCCTCGATATATTCGGTCAAACAGCGGCCTAAGCTCAGTTGCCAACAGACAACATGGGGTTTTATCCGTTTGGCGTATGTTCCCATCTCGATTTCTGTTTTCTTTGGTGCTGACCAACAGGTGAATGCCGTTCATTTGGCATACGCTATTCTCGGAGGTTATGTCTGCATTTTCTCCCTTGTGAGTTTGTTTATCAAGGAGAAGCTATACATCGGTGAAGCAAGTATGTTCCCTGTTCTATCCGTTTCAATTTCGCGCATTTCTAGCAGTGCTCATACCGTGTAGCCGTTGCCACTGTAGTGGGCATTATATTTGGGCCAGTGGCATTAAATCTGTTTAACCCTTTCACTTGGGGAAACACGGATCAAATCACCCTCGAACTCTCGCGCATAGTACTTATAGTACAAGTTTTTGCAGTGGGAGTCGAATTACCGAAAGCTTATATGTGGCGACATTGGAAGAGTTTGTTTCTGTTGCTGGTCCCAGTGATGGCATTTGGATGGGTCGTTTCAAGTGCATTCATTTACTGGCTTATTCCAGCGCTCAGCTTTGTACCTCTCCTCTTCTTACAGGAACTAATAATAGGTGGATGCGTTGGTTGTTGGTGCTTGTGTTACTGCTACAGATCCCGTTTTGGCTTCGTCAGTCGTAGGAAAGGGTAAATTCGCAAAACGAGTTCCCGGACATATAAGAAATTTGTTATCCGCCGAATCTGGAAGTAACGATGGAATGGCATTTCCCTTTCTTTATCTTGGATTATATATCATCTTCGATTCATATAATGCAGGAGATATTATCAAGGATTGGATTTGCATTACCGTCTTGTATGAAGTTGTAATGGGCTGCGTTCTTGGAGGAGTGATTGGAGTAATATTTCGGAAGGCTGTGAAATTAGCTGAAAGACGGTATCTTCTCGACTTTTATTCTTTCGACCTTGTCTGATTGTTAGGCGACTTATCGATCGAGAGAGTTTTCTAAGTTTCTACTTTGTCCTCGCTATATTATGTGCCGGAATAGGAACTTTACTAGGAACAGACGATCTTCTCGTTTCCTTCTCAGCAGGTTGTGCTTTTACATGGGAGTACATACCCCTCCTCTTCATTTTCACAACAATTCTAACTCATATATAGTGGTTGGTTCACCAAGAAGACCGAAGAATCCCACGTCTCAAACGTCATCGACCTTCTGTTCAACTTGTCATTCTTCGTCTACTACGGCAGTATAATCCCATGGGACATGATGAATTCCCCCGTTCTCACAATCGTTCCCTGGCGTCTCGTCGTAATCGCCATTCTAATTCTCATATTCCGCCGAATACCAATCATGTTAGCTCTCAAACCTATTATCCCCGACATCAGAACCTGGCGAGAGGCGTTGTTTTGTGGCCATTTTGGACCCATTGGAGTGGGTGCTATATTTATTAGTATTCTCGCTAGAGCAGAGTTGGAAACTGGACATGGATCTCCAGAGGCTCAATTACCTACTGATCCGAACTCACCGAATTATATTCTCATTCTGTCAATTTGGCCAATTGTTTCATTTTTGATTCTTTCTTCGGTATTTGTTCCTCAGATCGCAAGAGACTAATGAGCTAGATCATTGTACATGGAAGTTCAATCGCGGTATTTACTTTGGGAAAACATCTAAATACATTATCATTCACAATAACTTATACACAAGACAATGCGACGACTCAAGCTTCTGCACATAGTGGTGCAGGCTGGGCGGCCCGTCTTCCACGAATGTCAATCTCCCAAAGACGTCCGCTGTCAAAAGGCAAAACAGGTCCCATTGGACCTATTTCCGCTCCTCGAGATGGTCGTCCTCTCAATTCTGAAACTACAACGGTAGGGGGACCTATTTCGTTGAGTGCAATCGGAAGACAGGATGTACAAGTTGATACTGCTCCTGAAGCAACTAGACGAAGAGAGGAGATGTTACAAGCTATGGAAGGAGATGAGATTAAAGAGAAGGAGGAAAGGCCAGGAGAGGGTAAGGGAACTAGTGAAGAGACATTGGAGGAGAAGATTAATCGTGGTCATGAGGCTTGGAGGGAAGGTGATAATATTATTATTGAAGATGAACATGGTGAGGTGATTCATACTGTTCGATCACCTGTGGATGGTGACAAAATTACAATTGTCGACAAGTTGAATAAGGCGGAGGAGAAAGTTGGTGAATTGAAAGATGGAGAGGGAATCACTGGACGGCTAAAGAGAATGTGGAGTGGACGTAAATACGACACTCCTCCCCCTGGAGATCGGAGGAGAAGCGTTGATCTTGAAAAGGGTGGAATTCCAGAAGAAGCCGAGAGTTCGACGACAGCTGTGGCAAGGTCCAGCAATGAGACTGGCAGTTCAAATACCTCTCCTTCGAAACCGAGGTCGGGGTCGCTTACACCTGGTTTCGTGGTAGATGAAGACAATCGGAGAACAGATCACGTCAACGACAGAACTCAACGTCGCGCTAGAGAAGAGCGAGAAGAAGAAACTGAAGTTGAACGACGGAGACGTGAAGCCGTTCTAGGAATTACTGAAGACTCGGATGAAGATGAAGCACCCCATTCCAATATTCGAAGTAAGGGTAAACAACCGGCCTCCGAACTCGCAGTCATAGATGATGACGACGATGATGAGGAAGAAGGAGAAGAAGACTCTCCATCTCAAAGCCAAGCTGGTTCTGCTGGAGCCGAAAGTTCAACAGGCAGTGGTACCCAATTATTAGTCCCGCCGCCACCAGCACGGACTCGAGGTATCAGATTCGGTGATATAAATGTTGGAACAGAGAGTTTTTCATTGGAAGATGGTCCGCCTGGTTCGGGAGGAGGGGCCAGGCATCATAGGACAGGAAGCGGTGCAAGTGGAGATTGGCGTTCTCGACGCCGTTCTGATCGATAATTGAGATCAAGTGAGTCGTCTGTGGGCTGTGTAAAGCTTAGCGTGGGGTGGGAGGGTGGATTTATTTCGAGTACTTTTCTACGGGGGCATTGCATAGCGAAGGAAGTCTTTTATAGTCTTTTCTTAGTTTTGAGTTCTGGGATATTCTCTAGCACTGATGCATTCAATTGGAGGGTACATAATTATTCAGTATCATAATTTCGTTTCATCGAGAAACGTTAGATAAGACGTTTCTTCCCGCCTTGATTTTTAAGCTCCTGCGGGACGCTAAACATTCCTTATCCGATTTGGCCGACCCTGTCTAACTTTGAATTTAACTCGGGGCTGTGTACGACAAGCAGGACATCGTGAAATCAGCTCGTCTTCCTTCGGTACCTCGGAAATGTACACTGCATGTTACACCAAGCTCGAACTCTAGAGTGCTTAGAAATTAATATGTCTCTTGATTTTTCTGCTACTGACATCGAAATCAAGGAGTCGGGCTTAATAGTTCATTGGCTTTTTGTTTGGTCTTGCGATAAGCGATGACCGGTTTCAGATGGCAAACGTTACCAGTTAAGGCGGAAATTGGGCCTCATTTCAGGGGCACAGTTTATCGCTGTGGCAACCGCTCTCCTAATTTTAACTTTCTTTTTTCCTCCTTGTTCGGTTCCTGTGCCTCAACTCCCACCCAATCAAATCACAACTTCATCTATTTTTAAAAAGTCCGACACGCGCACTGTCCTACATTCGACTGAATTAACTGCATTATGCAGTCGCTAACCTATGAGGAAATTGGCTCTGGCATGCAACGAGGCTCGAGCGCAACCAAATGCCGTAGCCGCCTATTACGTCTTCGCTCTCATGAGCCCAAAAATAAATACTCTGATGCAAGTTCCGCTTATTTTTCACTGCCACCCACAGTAATAAAACTCCCGAAAAACAAGGCTCTTTTTTCGTGTGCTTCCTTTTATAAACCTCTTCACGTCTTTCGTTCACCAACTCAATTCATCTTCTCCTTCAAACCTTCATTCGATAATCTCCTTAATCTCCAGCATCTGCATCACTAGTAATCATCATGAAGACTCTTTCTGCTGCTGCTTTGTTGGCCTTGCCCCTGAGCGCTTTCGGTACTAGCCCCCTAGAGACACTTTGTGCGCGAACTATAGACTCACTTCTTTGATTAGCAATCCAGATCACCTCTCCAGGCACTGGTACCACTTGGACTACAGATGGAACTCACACTGTTACATGGACCTTCGTCGAGTATGAACTCTCCTAAAAGCATCTCGTTCCTAGCTAACGCGTTAGTACTGATCCCACAGAATTCGCTTTGTTGGTAGTCAATAACGCCATCTACCCTAACTTTGCGGTTACAATCAATGCCCAAGTCGATACTACCCTTGGAACGTACTCCTTCGACACTACTCTTCCCACAGGGTAAGTTTCAAATGTTCAAGTGCCAATCTGACGTTTCTAGAAACGACTACCAAATTGAATTCATGGCAAACCAAACCCCCCAAAACTCCGGTATCTTGGCTCTCTCGGGACAATTCACCATCGTTCAAGGAGCTGGCACAACTTCTTCCATCTCGGCTGCTTCCACAACCTCCACCTCAACCCAGACTTCCACTCTCATTACCTCCACAACAAGTGGAACAAGCAGCACTACCACCACCGGTGGATCCAGCTCTGGTTCCTCAGCTTCGTCTGGATCCAGTGCCTCTAGTGGCTCCTCCTCTGGTTCCACAAGTACATCTCATCTTCCAACTGTATCTGGAACTTCCGCCGGATCTGTCAACTACGGAAGCCGTGGTTTCGCCATTGCTGCTGGTATGATTGGAATTGGCTTTACTGCCATGTTCTTCATGGCTTGATGGATGTTGTTCGCTTGAATGATAGTTTCGTTGGTATGTGATTGCGTTATATTACAAGGGGTTTCATTTCTTCATTAGGATTCTGTGCTGTCAATCTGTCGGCTAGTCAGTTAGTCAGTCAATCGTTATTTTACCATACTACGTAGGAGATACAAAATTTTAATGAACATTGCTGCATATTTAGTTTAGAATGGAAATAACTGAGTTCTGCTCGTCGTGAAATAGAAGACCAAGGTCTGGGCTTGAATTTTGTTTGCCTGTATTAGTCCAAGTGGAGTTTCACATCTGACGATGCGACCTGACAACAGCTTCGTCAATTTTCAGTCATTCACACAACGTTCATCCAAGGCAATGATTTCCAAGTCCAACAACAAAACCTTTTATTTACCGAGAACTCCGCGATGGCAGTCCCCAATTTTCCTATCTACGTTACCGACCTAAACGAAACCACTGAGACAATTTTCTAATTATGCATATTCCGATATCCCCATCCCAGAATTAAAAATTCTTCACACTTTTGAAAAGGGTTTTTTATAAGAAGAAAATAGGACATAGAATACTTTGCGATCGATTGGTATAATACGAAAAAGATTCCGCCGCCGCAATTAAATAACTTCTTTTTGGTCTCCTCTTTAGGAGACTGTATCCACAACATTAGACGTATGAATGATTTGTGTCGATATTAGTCCTCAACGATTCTTGTTTTGAAAAAATGATTGCCACTTTTCTGCCTTCTGACGAATGTCTTCGGCTGCTTGTGCACTCACTATATCAAAGTTAGTTATATCCTTCACTGAGGGGAAAGTACGTGGTAAAGCGCGTATAACTTCTTCATCAGATAAAACTCCCCAAACATCTACAGTCTTCCTTCCTTCAGATCCACATCTCTTCATTCCCATATTAGGAAACACTCTATCCATTCTCCCCAAGAATTTCATTTCCGGCTCTCTTACAGGACACTTCAATTGAACGAGTTTATCAAGCCATGTTCCAACCACAACAGCAGACTCCAATCCTGCGAATGGTGCAACAAAAGACCAATTCCTCTTCGGTGGAGATGACGTGTTACTCGCCGATGACGATTGTCCTAGGATACCGACAAACCATTCCGACAAGTACAATGAATTGATGGCATATCCAACTGCCTTCAACACTCGTATCCTATGTGGAACATTCAACATTCCTCCTGTTTCCATAGACAAGAACGGGAATACGTCTCCAATAGTTTGGTTAATACCCAATGCACGACTGGTATCGGCAAATAATCTGACATACGCAAGATTCAGTAAAGGCACCGAATCAGCAGGAAGAGGCCCAAACGAGGAATTCGAAGCAGAAAGACAGGCATGAGGATGACTTCTCCAAGCGAATTCCCATGCTTTCAAAGCTGGTTCGAATTTCTCGATTAGAGAAGTATTTTTCTCGACGATGTCGTCTGAGGAGGATTTAATGTGGCGATGGATTTCCGAGTTGGCTGCTGCGATGAGGACGAGAGCGCCGAACATGGAAAAGCGGCCTGATGAGAGTGTTTCCGTCGCTTTTTGGGTGGAGGAAAGTGCATCTTCACTTGAGAAGGGGTGAAGGAGGGTTTGGAAGGCTTCGTTGAATAAAGGCATTTCGGTGCCGGTTAGATTGAGTGTTTTCCAGGCTGCTGGGGATGGAGCTGCGTAGATATCTTCGTCACATGGAAGGGTCAAGTTGATGTCTGATGGAAGGAGGAGTGCATTAGGGCCCGTTAAAGCATCGTTCATGATAGAATGTAACAGAGTCGTGAGAATATAGATCGCAAACATAGTCCTAGAATTAGCACGGAATAGAGTAGATGGATATACCGTTTGCGTTCTTCATTATTGCCCCATGTACGCCATTCAGTATCAGGATCAAAAGACATGAGATCACTAAACGGATTCTCGAGTTCAAAACATAACCCAGCAGCTCGCGCACATGAGACCAACTCTTCAATCCCATTCCCTGAATCGGCTCGTAAATTGCTCCGATGATAAAGCTCAAAGAGTTCTGACAGGAAAAGTCCTTGCACATCTGGCAAATCGCAATATCCATGGCTTCGTCTTTCTTTTACCACTTCCCTTGCCCATGTATGAAGAGCAACAGCGTCTTGCGTGGAGTTCATAGTAAGAGCTCCGAGAGCACACATTCCAAGGACAATTGCCTCTTGAGCAAATTGAGGGACGAATCCAGGTTTGAAGAAGACTGGGACGTGAGGATGAATGAATTCCCAATAAGCGCTGATATAGGTACTGAGATCTGCGGCGGGAGGGACTTGAGGAGCAATAACTCCTGGTAAGAGTTCAATTGTAGCCATCAAATGGGATCGTAACATCGCATCGACAGGTTCTTTTCTCGTGTAAGATGAGGGTTCTTTATCATCGATGAGGAAGTCGGTAACATCGTTACTATCAGGGAATATAGCGAAGAGTTGTGGATTGCTCATTGCGCCGACGGAGAATGGATTTGATGCTGGGAGTTTGGTACCTTGTTTCATGATGATGTCCATGGGAGATACAGAGGAATGGCTGGGTTCGAAGGGAAGTCCAGTGTTATATTCGTCATTACCGTGAGATCGAGTAGTAGGTTGCCAAGAAAATTGGTATGGGGTATTCGCATGAGTGCTATGCATTCCGGAATCAAATGAGGCGGGTGAAGTCATATCAAACAATTGAGGTGGTGAGAACGTAGTATCGCTTGTATCCATCATCATAGGGGTATCAGCCATTTGCGGAACTTGCGTGTCTTGTGATTCGGAAAGAGTGTTCATCATATTCGTGATGTCGAAGACGGAAGAGTCAATGGATCCGCGGTGAATTGAGTTGACATTCTTGGAGCCGGGATATGGAGGCAGGTAACTCGTAACCGGAGGCGTGGGGGGAATCATAGAGGATGCAGAAGTGGTGGATGCCGGGGTGGGAAGACTGTGGACATTGGCAAAAGCGTTGACGCTGAATAAGTCTGCAGGGTTCACGTAATTCGTATTGATTGAGTCCATCAGTTCAGTTGTGGAAGACGGTGAAGTGGAAGAAGGGCTCGGATAGTTGAAATTAAAGAAGTTGTTTGTAGTAGCGGGAGCAGAGGCGGGAATGAAGGTCTGATTGCTTTGGGCCGAGCTCACAGACAGATTGCGAGGAGGGAGGGGAGCAACAGAGATGCTGTCACGTCGTCGTTTCGCCCGAGGAGAGGATTCAGTCTTGCCGACGTTGGTAACATGTTCTGTGTTTCGGGTAGATGTCGACTGCGCCCGAGACCGGCGAGGTTGTTTGGAGGTCTTGTCGCGATCGTGGATCTTCTGGCGATGTCGAAGGAGTAGATCACTACACAAGATCAGTACAGTTCAAACAGAATGTCTCAAGTTCCGAAGAACCGAGAGATAAGGGTACATACCTTCGAGCAAATCTCCGAGAACATTCGAAACACTCGAATGGTTTCTCCCTTGTGTGACTGCGTTCATGTCTAGTAAGATGTTCAAGACGGCCGAATGCTCTCTGACAGGTCGGACAAACGTGGGTCCGTTTCCGTTCGTCTTTCGATGATCCGCCACTGACGCTACCTCTTGGAGGTGGTGTCACCTCGATCACTGAACCGATAGGACTTGGCATCTCCGTATCTGGGTAAGCCACAGTCATATTTAGCAGGGGTGAGTCGTCAAATCAAACAGAAAATTGAGATCGTTGAAAGTCCCGAAGACAGGAGATAAGGAGAAGCTGGTCGTAACGGTTTCGTGATAGTAGATTAGAATTCCGGTGTGAGAATGCGCCGTACCACCGGATTAACTAGTTGAAAGATGAAATTGAACAAGACCTGTCGATCGCAACAGTCGATCGAATTGTGGGGATGGAAAAGTGCGGCTGAGAGGCTCTCGACGTTTCAATGAAGAGATTTCCGGCGAAGAGTTGTTTTTGGGGGCGGACGAGAACAAGGCCGAGTGTTCGTTATGATCTCTGCTGCTGGTGGTCCGAACGCTGGTGGTCCTTTTGTGTAAAGGGACAGGAGGTGCGTGCGACAGTCGTAAATATTGAATTTGTTCCAAAAAATAGTCTTTCGACTTGCAGCTGTGAGCCCAGGAGTTGCTAAGAGACTTTTCTGCAAAGGCGCTCGGACCGCGGTGGTACGTCGAGCTTTTTCCTTTAATTTCCTTGGAGAACTGGTCGCTGCCCTGCTGACACTTTTCTTTTTTAAATTTCGCCTCGCCGCTGCGTTTGCCGAATTCGAATGGTGTCTCACCGATTAGGAGCCGAAACCTTATTTAGATAGAAACACAACGTAACGAGCGAGTTGCAAAAAATGGTCAGTTCAAACTCTGTTCTTGGGTGTATAATAATTTTTTGAGTTTGACCGGTGCGTTGTTGAGTTGGAAGGGGGCCAGCAACTTGAAAGCGAAGGTCAGCTGCAGCGATCTCTTCTCGGTCGGTCCATCCGTTCAAATCTTTCCCTTTTTTACAGGCTGCTTGCAAATTTAATCCCAAGTAAAGAGGTATATTTAGTGACATTTACTGCATATATTTACTAATAATATGGGGAATGAGCAGAAATGAGGTGACGTCTGACCATTCTCGTGCCTCCGATGGGCAAAGAAACAGGAACTCCTCAATAAAGTTTGCGTTAGGAATATTTCCACGAATGAGAATATTTGTTGTAGTACTTTTACGGGTCACTCGCTTCAGGTATGGGGTATGCGGACGATCCTTGGGTGTATGTTGCCTCACAAACTGACAGCCATTTGCCCATTTCCTTGGATTTAAAATGAAATTTCGCCGCCGCCGCCGCCGCCCTTTTTTCTTTTCTCTGCATGCTCTCCACTCACTCCAGTGTGGTCCCGTCTTTTACCGCTTCCGATGGGGTAGGATTAGTCAAGGAGACTGGGGCATGACTACACCCTTTAATGGAAGTGTTTCTATGATCCTCTATTTTAATTAGATGTTTGTAATGCCGTCATTCCAAGTGGCTGCTCCAGAATCAACTCGATGGAATAACCCGCACCGACTTGACTGATGGACCAACCAGCAACAGCCTTCTCCAGATTCCTTTCTTTGCCATGCTATCCCAAG
>Ga0335073_10014316_pt1 | contig 11109 bp, 10 predicted proteins | sample Lox_Sample_22_FD_207093 | JGI IMG/M metagenome (GOLD analysis project Ga0335073, IMG submission 207093) | Soil microbial communities from Loxahatchee National Wildlife Refuge, Florida, United States - Lox_Sample_2.2 | ecosystem: Environmental > Terrestrial > Soil > Wetlands | place: USA... | reverse complement strand
CACGCCGTCCGCTCACCCAGACGAGGCCGAAGTTCCGCACGCTCGCCCCGCGTGCCTCAGGTTCCCGCTCCAAGTGCAGCACGGAGAACCCGCGGCGCCGTGCCATGACGGCGTGCATCGTGCCGAGCACGCCGCCTCCGACAATTACCACGCGCTGCTCAGTCACAGACAATGAGTATAACTTGTATAGCCAACTTTGGGCTACGAGGGAGCGGCGGACGTCCGGGACAGGGCGTTGACGGCCACGGAGTTGCGGATGCTGAACGCGGTCAGCGAACCGACGTACCGGTCATCGGACCACTCCACCGGCTGCCCGGAACGGTCCGTGGTGAACCGTCGCTCGCGCAGCAGCGGCACTCCGGCCCGCACGCCGAGCAGCCGGGCGTCCTCGGCCGACGCGGGCACCGCGTCGATCACGTGCTCGGCGTCGGTGAACACCACGCCGAGCGCCTCGAGCCGCTCGGTGATCGAGTCGATGGTCAGGTCCATCTCGGCGACGAGCGTGCCGACATGGTCGGGGTAGGCGGCGCGTTCCACCATCACGGGACGTCCCGACAGCGTCCGCACCCGGACCAGGGACCAGACGTGGGAGCCTGCGGGCAGCGCGAGCCGGTCGGCCTCGGCCTCGGTGGCGTCGCGCCGGTCGAGGGTCACCACGCGGCCGCCTGGCACCTCGCCGATGGCCCGCGCCCAGCGGGAGAACGACAGCAGCTCGCCGAAGCTCTGCACCCGCGGGCCGCCGATCACCACCCGGCGGGCACCGCGGCGGGACGCGATCACGCCGTCCGCGCGCAACGCGGCGAACGCCTGCCTTATCGTGCCGCGAGACACCGAATATCGCTCGGCGAGTTCACTTTCCGAAGGGAGCTTGGTGTTCGCCGGGTAAGTGCCTGCCTCGATGGCCGCCTTGATATCTTCGGCCACCTTCCGGTACAGCGAGGACCCGGTCATGCACACAAAGAGTACTTGGCCAAATGCCATACTTGCTGCCAGGCCCGCGTTCCGGGGCTATCGTTTAGTTGGAGTGAAGCCCGCGTTTCCGCGGGGGCGGAGGTCACCGATGACCAGCGACGAGAACGGCAACCGCTACTCGGTTGCCGACATCGACATCACCAGGCCGAACGTAGCGCGCGTTTACGACTGCTTTCTCGACGGCAAAGACAATTTCGCCGCGGACCGCGAGGTCGTGCGGCAGGCCCTTGAGTTCGCGCCCAAGGCGGCGATGTCGGCGAAAAACAACCGCGCGTTCCTGAGCCGGGTGGTCCGTCACCTCGTCGCCGACGCCGGCATCACGCAGCTGCTCGACATCGGCTCGGGGCTGCCCACCCAGGGCAACGTGAGCGAGGTCGCGCACGCCATCGACCCGACCGTGCACGTCGTGCACGTCGACAACGATCCGATCGTCTACACGCACAGCAAGGCGCTGCTCACCGACGCGTGGACCACGGACATCGTGGTCGGCGACGTCCGCAATCCAGCCGAGATCCTGGCCGATCCCGACGTGCGCAAGCTGATCGACTTCGAGAAGCCCGTCGGCCTGCTGATGTTCGCGATCCTGCACCACGTCATGGACGACGACGAGCCGGGACGGATCGCCGCCGAGCTGCGGGACGCGATGCCCGGCGGCAGCTACCTCGCGATCTCCAGCCTGCGGCTGCCAGGCCCCGAGATGCCCGAGCTGCGCGCCGTGACCATCGAGGGCGAGAAGCTCCTGGTGGGCACCCTCGGCAGCGGGCGCTGGCGGGAGGACGAGGAGATCACCAGCTGGTTCGGCGACTGGGAGCTGCTCGAGCCCGGTGTGGTGTCCATCCTGGACTGGCGGCCCGCGCCGGGCGCGTCCATCGTCCGGGACGAGAACTACCACAGCTTCTTCGGCGGCGTGGCGCGCAAGCCAGCGAGATAGCGCGCCCGTTCCGGAATGTCTGTGGCCCCGTGCGGGCTTACGGAGATAAACGTTGACCTAGTCTCCGGAAGAAGGCCTGCCTGTCATGGACCGCGCCGTGAAGATCCCGGACGCCACCCACCCGATCACCATCCGCCCCACCGGTTCCCGCGTGACCGTGCGCGTCGGCGGCGTGACGGTCGCCAAGTCGGACAGCGCGCTGTCGCTGGCCGAGGCGTCCTACCCCGTGGTGCAGTACATCCCGCTCGCGGACGTCGACCAGAGCCTGCTGCGCCGCACCGACAGCCACACCTACTGCCCGTACAAGGGCGAGGCCAGCTACTACAGCGTCCAGACCCCCGACGGCGGATGCGAGGCCGACCTGATCTGGACCTACGAGCAGCCCTACGACGCGGTCGCGGAGATCGCCGGTCACGTGGCGTTCTACGCGAACCGCGCCGAGGTCACCGTCGGCTGAGGTTCAGGGCCTTATCCAGAACGGTCTTGCTACTTCGCCTCGCGGCTAGCGGCTGATCAGCGGCCAGAGCGGGTGCACCTGGAATTACCACACGTTCATCTTTCATTCACCTCTATGTCGGCGGAACGACGCCTCGGTTCCATACCGTGAAGTTGGGACCTGCGGGAAAACGCCTGGTCACACGCATGACGAAGGGAACGCCGGAACGTGGCCGGGCTACCAGCCGACCTCATCGACTCCCTAGACGAAGCCGAACTCAGCAGGTTTCACCTGCGCGCCGTGGTCGTCTCCGGGATGGGCTTCTTCACCGATGCGTACGACCTGTTCGTGACCGGCATCGTGTCCACCCTGCTGAAGCACGAGTGGCATCTTGCCACCGGTCAGCTCGCGCTGCTCAATGCCGTCATGCTGGGCGCCGCATTCCTCGGCGCTATCGTCTTCGGCCGGATCGCCGACCTGGTGGGCCGCAAGCGCGTCTACTGGCTGGTCGCCGCCATCATGGTCATTGCCGCGATCGGCTCCGCGCTCGCCCCGACCCTCGCGGTCCTCATCGCGTTCCGCTTCCTGCTCGGCTTCGGCGTCGGCGGTGACTACCCGGTCAGCGCCGTGCTGATGACCGAGTACGCCAACAGGAAGGACCGCGGTAAGCTCGTCGGCCTCGTCTTCTCCGCCCAGGCGGTCGGCCTGGTCGTGGGCCCGCTGATCGCCCTCGCGCTGCTGGGCAGTGGTGTCAGCCAGGGCGTCACATGGCGGGTGCTGCTCGGCCTCGGCGCTGTCCCGGCCGCCGCCGTCGTCTACCTGCGCCGCAAGATGCCCGAGTCGCCGCGTTACCAGGCACAGGTCGCGGGCGCCGCTGCGGAGACCGACGCGGAGTTCAAGGCGTTCGCCGGCGGCACGTTCAAGCATGTGAAGCCGCGAACCCGCGGCCCGCGAACACGCGGGAAGGCCATCGCGCTCAGGTCGTTCCTCACCAACCGCAAGTTCGCGACCCTGCTACTCGGCACGGCTGGCTGCTGGTTCCTGCTCGACTACGCCTACTACGGCAATACGATTTCCACCCCGCAGATCATCTCGCTGATCTCGCCGGGCGCGTCTGCTACGGTCACGATCGCGATCCAGCTGGCGATCTTCGTCGTCGCCGCGCTGCCCGGTTACGCCCTGGCGATCGCCAGGATGGACCGCATCGGCCACCGCAAGCTGCAGCTGCTGGGCTTCGTCATGATGGGGCTCTGTTTCCTGGTGATCGCGGCTGTGCCAGGGATGACGACCGCGGTCGTGCCGTTTCTTATCGCCTAGGGCATCAGCTACTTCTTCACCGAGTTCGGCCCGAACGTGACCACCTTCGTGCTGCCAGGCGAGCTCTTCCCCGTCTCTGTCCGCGCCACCGGCCACGGCATTTCGGCCGGGATCGGCAAGTTCGGCGCATTCGTCGGCGTGTTCCTCTTCCCGGTGCTGCAGGACTCGTTCGGCCTGCGCGGCACGCTGCTGCTCACCGCCGGAGTCTCTGTGCTCGGCGCGCTGCTCACGCTTGTGCTTCCCGAGCCCGCCGGCCGCAGCCTCGACGAGATCAGCGGCGACCACGAGCCGGACCGTCGCGAGCCGGCGCTGTCCGACGCCGCCTGACCCGTTAGTTCGAGCCGCGTCGCGAGCATGCCCGTGCAAGACCCAGGCTGTGAATCTGCCCGGGGCGCTCGCGCTGATCGGCGAGGCAGTATGGTGGGTCACCCTCGTGCTTACCTCATCCCCGCTTAGCGGGTGGAGATTCATCGTGAACACCCTGCAGGGACCAGCGTTGCCCTACGGGGAACAGAACGTGACCTCGGGATAGCGCGGCGATGGCTGGTCCAGCAGGGCTTGTGGCCTGCCGCGCAGGTGCTGGTCGAAGAAGGCCCGGACGTAGGCACGGGTGATGTCCAGGGACCGGGCTCCGGACAGCCCGGCGCCGATGTCGATGCCGGCCTGGTCGGCCAGCAGCGCCAGGTCGGTGAAGGAAGCGTGCACCGCGCCGGCCACCACGAGCCACTGCTTCCATCCGGTCAGCAGTTTCCAGTCCCGCTCCCAGGTGGTCACGGCGCCTCTCAGGAGTTTCCAGTCCCGGGTCCCTGGTGCCACGGCGCCTCCGCTTCCCGGGGTGTAGTTGGATTGCTTGCCCAGGAACAGGAATGGCCGGGACAAGCCATGGGGCGGGATCGGGGCGGCAGTGGCGCCGTCCATGTCGATGCCCGCGCGGATGCGGGCGTCGGCCAGCATGGCGGCGACGGCGGCGGCGCCGCCGGCGGAGTGGCCGGCCATCGCCACCCGGGAGGGGTCGATCAGCCCGGCGCCCGGCCAGGCCGGGCGCGCGCCGGTCAGCTCGCCGAGCACGAAGGACACATCAGCGGCCCGGCCTGCCGCTACCTCCTCCTGGGACCCGCCGCCCTGCCGACGTGCCTCGCGGGCGAGGCAGGTGGTGACCCGCCCGTCGGGGAAGGCCGTGGCGTGACTCTCGTAGGTGTGGTCAATCCCGGCCACGACATAACCGTGGCTGGCCAGGTCCTCGGCCAGGGCGGTGAGCGTGCTGCGGGAGTTCGTGAAGCCGGGCGAGAGCACGACCAGGGGCAGGCTGCGCTGCCGCCCGGCTGGCGTGGCGTTGCTGACCGCGTTGGCCTGAACCGTGCTCAGCGCGTCCGGCGGGATGCCGGTGATGCTCCTGCTCGCGAGCTGGAGTTCTGACTCCGCTGCCGTCATGTACGGGGCTGGCCGCCCGTCCGGCGTCGCCGCCGGGTACCACAGGGAGACCATCAGCTCTCGTGCGACCGGTCCCGCGGCCCAGGGATCGGGACGCGAGGTGTCTGTCAGCCACAAGGATGTGACGCCGACCGGGCACCGGCCGGTTGGCTCAGGCAGGCGCAGCGCGGGCCTCACGTCGGCCGCCTAGCGGGCCGCGATGTCTTCGACCGCTTCGCAGGCCGTCAGGACCGGGTCGAGGTCGTTGACGCGCGCGGCCAGGGTGCCGAGCAGGTTCCTGAACGCCGCCTGGTCCTCGGGTCCCAGGCCCGCCAGCAGGTGCTGCTCGGCGCGGGCGAAGCGCGCGTCCAGGTCGGCGAGAACCTCCCGGCCGCGGGCGGTCGCGACGACGCGGCGGCTGCGGCGGTCGGCCGGGTCGGGATGGCGCTCGACGAGCTTCGCGGCTTCCATGTCGTCGAGCAGGTACGTCATGACGGTGCGGTCGATGCCGAGGCGCTGGGCCATCGCCGCCTGGCTGCCTGGCTCGTCGCGGGCGGCGGCGCACAGCACCTGGTAGCCGCGATGACCGCCGGGCATGCCAGCCGTCGCGGCGTCGGCCGCCTTGACGTACGCCCGGAACACCACGGCGAGGCCCCAGCCGAGGTCGCCGGCGAGCCGGTCAGGAGTCACCGTCATGCCTCCATGGTAGACCCTGCTGCGCAGAAGATAGTCTGTAAGTTATATTATCTGTCACGTAGACCACTATCGGGAGATGGCAGATGGCTGACTGCGGTCACGACCTTTCGTTCGGGATATTCGTGACGCCGAAAGCGGACGCGGGGCCGCACATCATCGAGCTCGCGCGGCGGGCGGACGCGGCCGGGCTCGACTGGGTGAGCGTGCAGGACCACCCGTACCAGCCGGCGTTCTTCGACACGATGACGCTGCTGACCGCGATCGCCGCGGCGACCGAGCGCGTCACCGTCTTCCCGAACGTGGCGAACCTGCCGCTGCGCCCGCCGGCGGTGCTGGCCCGCGCGGTGGCGAGCCTGGACATCCTGTCTGGCGGGCGGGCCGAGCTGGGGATCGGCACGGGGGCGTTCTGGGACGCGATCGCGGCGATGGGCGGGCCGCGGCGGTCGCCACGGGAGTCGGTCGGCGCGCTGCGCGAGGCGATCGCCGTGATCCGGGCGCTGTGGACGCCGGGTCGCGGGGCGCGGGCCGGCGGGCAGTACTACTCGGTGTCCGGGGCGAAGCCGGGCCCGTTCCCCGTGCACGACGTGGGCATCTGGGTGGGCGCGTACAAGGAGCGGATGCTGCGGCTCACCGGCGAGGTCGGCGACGGCTGGCTGCCGAGCTTGCCGTACGCGCCGCCGGAGCAGCTCGCCGCGATGAACGCGGTGATCGACGCGGCCGCGGCGGAGGCCGGGCGGTCGCCCGCCGACGTGCGGCGGATCTACAACATCGGCGGCTCGTTCAGCGGCGGCGGGTCCGCGTTCCTTCAGGGGCCGCCCAAGGTATGGGCGGAGCAGCTCGCCGGGCTCGCGCTCGACGAGGGGATCAGCGGGTTTGTGCTGATGGCGGACGACGCCGTGACGGTGGAGCGGTTCGCGGCCGAGGTCGCGCCCGCGGTGCGTGAGCTGGTCGCGAGCGAGCGCGCGCTGGCGGACGCGGATTCCGGCGAGGACGGCCGCCCGGCCCTTGCTCCCACGCCTGATAACAGCAAGAAGCGCGAGCGCGGGCTGGGCGTGGCGGCGACGCCGGATCCAGGGGTGCGGCTGACCGATGAGACGCTGTGGGACGAGGCAGCGCGTCCGGTCGCGCTGGCGCCCGACCCGGACATGGAGTACTCGGAGACGGGCCGGTCGCACGCCCGAGACCTGGTCGCGGTCCACGATCACCTGCGGGCGGAGCTGGCACAGCTGCGGGACATGATCGCCCAGGTCGCCGCCGGCAGCCTCGACCCGGGCAAGGCGCGGACGGAGATCAGCAAGCTGACCATGCGGCAGAACCAGTGGACGGTCGGCGCGTACTGCGAGAGCTACTGCCGGCTGGTCGGCATGCACCACACGCTCGAGGACACATCCCTGTTCACCGGGCTGCGCCGGCTGGACGGCCGGCTCGCGCCGGTCACCGAGCGGCTGACCGAGGAGCACCACGTGATCGCGGGCCTGCTGTCGCGCGTGGACGCGGCGCTGGTGGCGCTGGTCACCGACCCGGTGCGAGGGATGCCCGCGGTGCGGGCCGCCGTGGACCTGCTCACCGACGCCCTGCTGTCACACTTGTCGTACGAGGAAAACCAGATTCTGGAACCCCTGGCCAGGCTCGGGCCAGCGATCTACGGCTGACCCGCCGCGACACGCGCTACTTTCAGGGCCGTAAATCCAACCACTGGCCGCCCTGCGCCGTCATTATTGCCAACGGGGCGAAAGGGGACGGCGTTGACTACGCGGAGATACCGGGATCCCCGAGACGGCGCGCCGCCGCCGCCTTCCAGGAGGGTAATGATGGCGCGGCGCCGGCTGCTCCTCGTCGCCGCTGGCGGCGTGGCGATCGGGGTCGCGACCGTAACCGGGCGCGGTGGCGGCGGCCACCTGGCGTCTAGTGCGCTGGACGAGGCGCCGCACAACGGACCTACTCACAAGGCGGCCACGGCAAAGAGCACCGCGAATCCCGCGCGGGCCGCCAGGCGCGCGTCCGTGCCGCCCGCCCGCACGGTCGACACGGTGGCCGGACGGCCGATGTACTACGTGGACGACGGGCCGCATGTCATCGCGCTGACCATCGATGACGGTCCGAGCCCCGTCTACACCCCGCAGGTGCTGAACATCCTGGAGCAGTACGGCATCACGGCGGCCTTCTCGATGGTCGGGGAGAACGTGAGCTACTACCCGTCGATGGCGCGCGAGGTCGCGGACGCCGGCCACATGATCGTCAACCACACCTGGAACCACGCCAACCTCACGTCGATGAAACGGAGCCAGCTGCCCGGGGAGGTCGACCGGGCCACGGACGCGATCGAGAGCGCGACGGGGAAACGGCCGGGCATGTTCCGGGCGCCGTACGGGGCGTGGTCGCCGACCCTGCTTGCCTACTTGGCGAACCAGAAAATCACCCCGCTCGACTGGTCCGTTGACCCAGAGGACTGGGCCAGGCCCGGGGTCAGCAAGATCGTCAAGACGATCATGGGCAGCACGAAGACTGGTTCGATCATCCTGGAACACGACGGCGGCGGTAACAGATCCCAGACCGTGGCCGCCCTGAAGATCGTGATTCCCCGCCTCCTCGACGAGGGCTACCAGTTCACGGTCCCGTAGCCAGGCCGTCGGCTCACTCGCTGCGGAGCAGGGCGGCGGCGGGGGTGCGGCCCGCGGCCCGGCCGGGGAGCAGGGCGAGCAGGTTGGCGATGAGGAGCGCGCCAGCGATCACCACGGCGACAGTGGGAACGGGCACGACCGGCTCGGGTACTACGTCGATCTGCCGCGCGAACAGGTTCCAGAGGAAACGGCCGAGCCCGATGCCCAAGGGAATGCCCACGACGGTGCCGACGACCACCGTGACGGTCGCCTGCCAGGCCACGGTGGCGGCCAGTTGCCTCCGGGTGAACCCCAGGGTTTTCAGCAAGGCCAGGTCCTTGCGGCGCTGGCGGACCGAGGCCATCAGGGCCAGCCAGAGCGAGCTGACCGCGCCGGCCGCCAGCGCCGCCGCCAGCAACGCGGGAGCGGTGCCCATGGTCCGGTAGTCGACGATCTCCGCGGGCCGCTGCACCCCGCTGACCGTCCCGCCGTTAGCGGCGGGCACGAGGCGCTGCAGGCGGGCACGGGCCGCGTCAGGATCCGCGCCTGGCCGCAGCGAGACGAGAATCTCGTTTGGCTGGCTGGCGACCGTACCCGGGATGAGCCGGTAGGAGAACACGGCCCCGGTTCCCATCTCGGTGTGCAGCGTGCCCGACGCGCCGAGCGACGGAAGGGTCGCGGTACCGGCGATCCGCAGGGGGAACGCGCTCGATCCGCCGTCTTGCACCGTGACGGTATCGCCCACCCGCTTGTGCAACTGCGCCAGGGTGGCGGAACCGAGAACCACCTCGCCCGTGGTTTCCAGGCCGTGCCCGGACAACAGCGGGGGCGCGACAGCCGCGTGCGGGCTCATCCCGATGACGGGCACGGTCTGGCCGTCGATCCTGGCGGTCGCGAAATAGATGCCGGTCCACCCGGCGACAGCAGGGTCACGGCTGAGCAGCTCGCCAGCCTGGCCGGTGGCGATATAGCTAGGCGATCCCGCGTTCAGGGCGAAGGTCCAGTTCCACCCGTAGAGAGCCGGGTGCGAGACCAGCGTCTGCAGGCTCGCGCCGAACGTGACCGTGGCCATCAGGACGACGATGGCCGCCGCCGTGCCGCCGATGGCCGACCGCAGCGGCGCCTGGCGCCGTCCGCTGCCGGGGGCTAGAGCGAGCCGTATCCCCTCGGCCGCCGATGCCGGCAGGCCGCAGTTGCGCGCGGCACGCACCCAGAACGTCCCTGAGCCCGGCCCGGCCCGCGTGGCACGCGCGGCCCGGTGCGGCGCCTGACGGCGGGCCAAACCGACCGCGAGCAGGAACAGGACCGCGACGAACACTCCCGCCCCGGCGCCGAGGACAGTCCAGTCGAACGCGACGCCCCTGGACGGGTACACGGCCCGGACCGGGCCAAGGGGCGCGATCGGTGACAGGCCCACAGCCAGCACGCCAGCCAGCACCGCGCCGGCCACGACCGCGCAGACGACACCGAGCAGGCCGTCGCTGACCGCGCCCGCCGGACTTGAGCCGAGCGCCCGCAGCACCGCGAGGTCACCCGCGCCGAGACGCAGTTGCCGGCCGATGACCTGGGCCGCGATGACGAGCGCGGCCAGCCCGGCGATGCCGCCGAAGACGGCGAGGGCGATCGACGTGGGCTCGATGGCCCGTTGCGCCTTGCTCTCTGTCACGGACGTCACGTAGAACTCGACAGGAAAGCCCGTCGGCAGGATTTGCTGTATTCGCTGCTCGGCGGCCGCGACCGCGCTGTTTCCGCTTTCGGTGAGTTGCACCGCCGTTTCTGTGTAGCTGGAGCAGCACGCGGCGAGCTGGCGGGCCAGCGTCGGCGTGAAGAGGGGTCCGCCGTTGCGCATCGTGTCGACGTCGTCCTGAGCCCCTTCGGAACTGAAGACAGCCTTGCCGACCACCGTGATATTGACTCGCAGCAGAGGCTTGACGGGCTGGCCGGCGTTCAGGCGCGCCGCCTGGGCATTGGTATAGAAGCCGAAGGTCGCGACGTCGCCGACGTGAACCTGCGGCGGGGTTCCCAGCGCGTCGATCACCGCCTCGTCGCGGCGGTCAGGATCGGCCATCCGGCCGGCGACGATGGTGACCCGGTCGGTGCTGAAAAACTCGCCGTCGACGCTCGCGGGCACTGGGCCAGCGCCGCCCGGCGCGGATCCGTCGGGCGCGAGCACGGCGACGTTGAGCCCCACGTAACTCGTGACATGGCGGACGCCGGGCAGCGCGGCGATCTTGGCGATCAGCGCGGGATCGTAGCCGGAAGGCCCGTCCCCGAAGTTGCCGGTCAGCACCGTCAGGTCGGACGGGTTGGTGCTGGCCAGGTAGGCGGGGAACGCGGCCTGGGTACGCCTGGCGGCGGCCAGCGAACCCAGGGCAAGCCCGCCGACCAGCCCGAGCAGCAGGACAAGCGCGAGGTACCCAGTCCAGCGCTGGCCGAACGTGCACCGGAACCGGTACCAGGCGACGCGCAGGTCTGACGCGCTCGGCACAACCCGAGTATCTCCGGCCCAGGCGACCGCCGACAGCGGGTTAACTTGCCGCTACGGTGCGGACAGCACCACCCGGATGGTGCAGGCCCCATGCTTGACCTAATCGGGTCGCATGATCGCGCGTCTGGTGACCAGCGGCGGCCTCTTCTGAACCTGCGGGTTGCGCAATCGACACTGATAGGCCGCTCCGAACGCTTATGAGCGGCCAGCGGCCAGCGACAGGTGCGGGCGTGGTGGCATGCGGGCAGATCACGCCGGT
>Ga0335073_10014315_pt1 | contig 11109 bp, 11 predicted proteins | sample Lox_Sample_22_FD_207093 | JGI IMG/M metagenome (GOLD analysis project Ga0335073, IMG submission 207093) | Soil microbial communities from Loxahatchee National Wildlife Refuge, Florida, United States - Lox_Sample_2.2 | ecosystem: Environmental > Terrestrial > Soil > Wetlands | place: USA... | reverse complement strand
CTCATTGCCCCGGGACTTGAGAGAACCGACGGCGAAGGAAACTCGAAACGTCTCCGTATCTCCTCGACGGTTGATTTCAGTTCCCTATTTGACGCCTACCGATATATATCACAATATGAAAGAAAACCTGTTCTAGCTTCAACAACTTCTCCAAGGTTCGTTGTTCGTCCATCAAAAGTTTCTCCTCCTTGATCAATTCAGCGTTCCTCTTCCGTAACGCAATTCGATTCGCCTCCTGCCTTTGCAAAACGATTTATCCGCCTTGGCAAGATCCTCCCGGGTTTTCTTCTCCTCCATGTCTCCTTGCTTCTCCCCTTCTACCAATCTGCTCTCGGTCTTGTCAAAGTAATTGATTAATTGATTTTCATATTATTCAACGCCCAATCGAGTCTATCGAGGAGATAACATACTTCCCGAGTTTCTCCTCTTGTTCAGCGATATTCGTCAATCCGATCTTTCCAAAACGTCGAAGGATCAAAAGCGACGTAATGGGGTTACGATCTACTTCTGGGACATCAGGATCTCCGCACAACTGGCGGACACAATCAGATACGCTCAAAATTTGAAACGGATTACCTTGGTATTCAAACCACCTTGCCATGTGTAAACGGCGTGACGGAGGGGAAAGATCTCCCCAAACACAGCCTCCGCGAGTTTTCCTTCCACGAAGTGTTGGCGCCAACTACTATAAATAGGACGCGCCTCGAAAAGGACCTTGTCCTCGCCAAAAAGCTTTCGAGTCACGTAATTCATAACGTGGTTCACGGAATGTAATCCCCGTTTGTCGGATTTGTCTAACGTCAGAGAAAGGCGACATGGGGTATGTTATTACATCGTCTATGTTCTCTGATGCGCTGGAGCGGTTTAACCGAATACCACAAATACACGCAGCCGAACATCGCTGGTTCTGCATATCTGATCTGCCTCTTGTGAGACCGTTGGGACACTTGAGACTACGCTCCTCGTCTTCTTCGTCAGATGGAACGTACTCGCTCCCCTCGTCATCCTCAGATCCTTCGTCCTGGCCCTCTCCCTCTTCCTCCATTTCTTCGTCTTCGTCACCGCCGTCAGCATCACCCTCGTCCTCTCCGTCATCCGACCCCCAATTCGACAATCCATCGTCCTCAACTTCGTCCGTCAACACATCCAATTCTCTCCACATTCCTTTCTCCCTGAAGTAGCTTCTCCATGCGCCTCCCAATTTCGTTACAGACGGCCGAGTAGTTAGCGCCGCTGTGCGGGAGAAACTGCTCATACTGCGCCAAGACTGCATCCACCCTCTCCGGCTTGATGAGAATGTTCGTAATCCTCAATAAATCTCCATTCGTCAATTCACGCGGCTGTGCGTCGGTCACGTTCAAATATCCGCCAAAATACACGCCCGGATAGTCTTTACTTGGATCCGGAAACGGGATTCTCATGGCATCGGTATCGAGGAGGACGGAGAGCGGCTTAGTGAGGATGGTGGTGATCAAGGTCGGATCGAGGAGTAGGAGGAGAGTTTTAATCTCGAGAGCGGTTGCGGTGTTGCGAACTGGTGGAATAGGGAGATTGTGGAATGGGGATTGGCGGGTCCGGAGGCGGGAATGGATTTCTTGAGCAAGCCAGTCGAGTTCGGGCTCTGTCGTCCCAATCTGGGTCTTGATATGTTCAAACTCTCTTCGAGCCGTCGAAAAAAAAGGAAATGTCGACGTGACTGAGGTGTATTGAGGGCGGAGCGTCATGTCAGATTACACTTTTCGCGTTTTGGTGACAGTGGAGAAATTTCAATTTTCCGACGATCGGCAATTTTGATTTTTGGAACTCTACCACCACACACCGTTGACAGTCCGAACCAAACACAAACAGCCATGTCTGGTCCGCGAAAAATGATCCAGAGTGAGATGGAGGAAGAGGAAAGGTCCAAACGTTTGGAGGAACTCGAAAAGCCCTCAAAGAGTGGGAACATGCCGAAAAACGCGCATCAGGTACTTTTGCCGGCGGAACTGCGCTGACTTGTAGACTTGGTGACCACTCGAGTTTTTACAAAACGTGCAAGAAACTCTTGGATGAGACAATTCCCGCCTCACAAAAGTACGTGGAGCGCTCGGAAGCTATCAATAGGCTCAAAGAAAATATCGCCGACATGAAGAAAGCCTTGGGTCAAAAGTTGCAAAGTCAAACGAAACTCGACAAACTTTTTAACGAAATCCTCGCGACTGCCAAACCCGAGCTTGCCCCGCTCTCACAAACCGTCCAAGATGTTCTCAGCTCCGTGCACACCGAAAATCTCAAAGCGAGCGCCAATGCCGCCAAAGAAAAAGCAAAACAGGTTCAAGAGGAGAGGGATGAGGCGCGACGCAATCTGACGGATGAGAAGACGGCGAGTAAACGTCTCAGTGGACTTTTGAACAAAAATAAAAGGTCGATCCGAAAAACCGCCAGGAAGCATAAGGCCGAGGTCGACACACTGAAGGAGGAGGCAAAAAAAACCACTGAAAAATATGCGGCGGAAATGGAGAAAGTCAAGGAGGAGGCAAAGAGAGAGACGAAGAAATATGAGGCCGAGTTGAGAAGGATAAAGGAGGAAATGGAAAAAGCGGAAAAAGATTCGGCCGCGTTGCACAAAGAGGCGGCGGAGAAACATGCGGCGGACTTGGCGAAGGTCAAGGAGGATGCGGAAAAGGCGGCGGAGACCAACGCGGCGGAAATAACCAAAGCCAAAGAAGAAGTGAAAAACGAATTGGAGAAGACGAAAAGCGCTGAGGCCGCGTTGCGCAAAGAAGCGGTCGAGAAAGTCACGGAAGAACTGGTGAAAGTCAAACCGGAAGCCCAAAAAGAAGCGGATAAATACGGGGCCGAGTTGGCACAGATCATGGAGGAAGCGAGGAAAGAAGTGGAGAGGGCCAAGGAGGATGCGAGAAGGGACGTGGCCGGGATGAATGATCGATTGAATTACGTTCGGAGCATGAAAGACCATCTGGTCAATTACGGTCTCGGAGTCCCCATCCCGTCGGAGCAGATGTCCACTCTCATCGTGCAAGCGGAGCAATTCACCGGGGCGATCGACGACGAAGAGTTTAGAGCGCAAAAAATGATTTTCGAAAATGTGCAAAACCCCAACGCGGCCTTCAACTTCGAGCTCGCCGTCTCCCAACTCGTGAAACACCCCGAGTACGAGAATACTGTGACGCATATTACGAGGGAACTCTATGGCAATCCCACCGGCGCAGCCACCATCATGTATGCCACCCTCAGACACCCTCAGAATTCGGAAGAATGGCTCCCTGTGGATGCAATGCAGAAATTATATTCGTATCCGCCGTACCTCGGATTTTGGCGCGAATATTGGTACACACGTGGCGCTACCGAGCGAGGGAGAGGGGAGGACCCTGCACTGCCAGTAAATGTAGGAGAGGCATTGGACTTGGGGTTTACTCTGTATGCGTGGGCAGAGAGTGAAGATTTGGAGGACGCTCTTGTGGGGAATATTGACTGGGTGGGAAATGTGCAGATCAACGGACAAGCCAGGTGGGTTTACAGTTACAACGGAATGGCGTTGTGGAGGGACGACGAGGGCGAGTGGATCGGAATCAATATCCTTGATGCCGTTCCAGCCGTTGACGGTTACTACTTCCACGGTGAAGCCGGGCCTTTTCACTTTGGTTACGGAAGTGGGTTACTTTTCTCGACGTAGATCGTATCCTATTCATTTCGTTTATTTGGGGAGTTGCTTTTCGCAGCGTCAATAGTATTCTAATTTATTCGCACAAATTTCGTTTCTCAGGTTCCGCGGAATGAGATTATGAGGTTATTTATTGCACGCAGCTTTGATTCAACCGTCCCACGATCGCCGGCAGTTTTCATGGTCGCAATTCCGAGTGGGAATAAAACTCCGATTGGCACTATTTGTCATGAAAGTGGGTTGACTGGCGCCATGATTCAGGGGTAGCCACAGACTCAATCCATATCGATAAATAGGTCGCAATATGGTCGCAAGCCGCCAAAAAGCTTACCGCCAACAATTTTGAGGTATTCGAATCACGTTAACTGCCTGATGCCCATGGGGCACTTCAAGAGAATCGGTTCGTCTGCTGTCTTGTCGATAACGCGGTCGTTTGTCCTTGGATCCACCATTAATATCCTTTCCTGTTATCCCGACGCAATCTCATTCAACTTGAACGTCTACTCGCCAGCGATGAAGTCACCCGAAGCTCGTCATTGGCCTCGAGAATCCGAACCTAAAGCGAATAAGCCGCAACACAGACCTTGCAATATTGGGTTCAAAGAATTGTTCGAAAGAGCCCTATTGCACAGGTTGACCTTTCTTTGACGACGAATCACGTGCGCTATGCGAGTGCACTTTGAGTGCGTACAGGCAATGGAACTCAATAGGACTTCCGGCACGGATTAGGCTTTCATTCATCATGAAACGGGTTTTAACATACTTCTCCATTTGATAATAATTAAAACTATGTACATGCTATTTCAAACCGTTTGTGTAAAAATAGAATCACTACGATTAGGGATATTACAAGATCGTGACACGTACCGGCGTTGGAGGATTAGGGAATGCTCATCCAATGATAGTAACCTTGATATCGTGGGAGCAGTCATTGACTCCATCGCAAACGATGTTGCAATTGTCGATGCCATCGCAAGTTGCGACGATTTTTGTGGTTTTGTAGCTAGGGTGGCCCTTGGGCATCGCGAGGACGAGAGCAGCCGAGGAGAGAATTGCGAGAATGAAAAATTTCATCTTGACTTGAAGCTTGTTGTAATTGAAGAGGGATGTTCTTGAAGCGAGGAGTGTGCAGTTGTATTTAGGAGAGGATGTGGTTGGGAATGTGGTTGAAACGGGTGAGCGAGCGGCCATACTTATACCGAAACTGTGATCAAGTTTCTCACCACTTTCATCGGAAAGTATAAATTTTGAAACAAGAGGAAAACATGAATGCTGTCCCTCGTGCTTGGTCGTGCTATCATGATTGGCCTTGGCTCTCGGCCTTTGATGGATTGCCGGCATCAACATTGCCGGTTTCGCTTCATATGTTCTTAGTTTGTGACTGTTACAGTTCCGTTCAAAAAGATGGAGAATATTTTGATAAAATCTTACCTTGGGCTTCGTGTTCTTTTGTTGATTGGCCTCGGTGTTCGGCCTTTGATGGATTATCGACATTGCCGGTTCCGCTTCCTGCTTCTTACATCCGACTTTTTGAGATTCCGCCCGAAGAGATGGAAGATATTCTGATTAAACATTCCCTCGTATTTGCTCCTGTTCAATTGATTGGCTCGTTGCTTGGTCTTTGAATTCTTTGAATTATCGCATCCCACCTTTTCTCGCGCTCTCTCTCTCTCTCTCCGTGTTTTTGTTTTCTATTTCTCTTTTTCCTCCATACAAACCCCTTTTAAGCTTTATACCTCCTGCACGAGCGGCTGAGATGCAAGGATTTTTAAGTTTGCCGTGCAGGGACGGCAACAGCAATTTTCGTGGGTATTGTGGATTACGCCGGAACCTACACCCTTAAGGGGATATTCTATTTTAGGATCCCATCCTAGTCACACGGGAAGGGCATGCACGTTCTTCCTGTGGATCATAAAATATAAACCTTAAAGAAAAAAGGATCGGCTAAATCAAAATTGCGGCATACTACGGGGTGCATGGCTCGCTTTCTATTTGCGAAGTACCACACATGAAACTTATAATTAAATCACAGAACCTCATTTTATTGTATGCTTAGCAAGCTTTTGTGTCGAAATCGGAAAATAATTGTCTCAAGAACCACCTTGCAGAGCCGGGGTAAACTGCGCGTACCGTTTATTTAATCATATCAGCAATCCGCATCTCCGGAATCTTATTGCGAAAGGAGGTGCGGGACCCCGCATTGAAGCGCGTGTGTTTTACCGCATTCGGAGCCGAGAATGTGGCTTTCCGAAGGATCATGTCCTGAGGGTTGGAAGGTTGTGACTAAGCTTCCGCGGAACCGCAATCCGTCACCCCACATTTTTACTCAAAGCAATGGCTCTCCGATGTGATTGCGGAGAGGAGTTTCAATATGAATTGATGCAAAACAGATCGATAAAGGCGAGGAAGCGAAACCGGCTTTGTACAATTCAGCCAATCAACAAGAAAAGATGAGGCACGAGTTATTTTCTAGTTTTTGTTTGCTGCCGGATTTTCAACAGTTTTCTTCCCGAGCTCTTATACACGTTCATGCGGGCGCACTGGCCCTCCTCTTCAGCATCTCCGCCGTTCAAGCAAATCCCTCGCTACCAAGATCTTCTCTCAAGTATAATCGTCAATTCAATATGAGGTTTCTCGCTCTTGTCACTCTTGCGTTTGCTGCTACGGTGTTCGCCGCTCCTTTTCGCTACAACCCCGGACCCAAGAAAACTTGCGACGGCACGAACAACTGCGATGATGACACTAACGTGGTCATCAACAAAGGCTCTTGCAACGGTGTTGACGATTGCGACGGCGACTCGAACATCGTCATTCCTCCAGGCTCCTGCAACGGCAAAGGCAAATGCGATAACGAGTCTTAACGTGTTGTTCCTCAAGGTTGCTGTCGCATGTATTTGCTGTTTGAGGTAACTTTCTTGTATATAAATTGTCGAATGTGTGTCTGTTTGGAAATTTGATCTTCTGAGGACGAGATTCCGATAGTGTTTTGGTAGGAGCTGTATCCACATATGAAAGAATTTTCTATCCTAAGAACTTCTTTATGAACGATTTTACTTCTTGTGAATCAGAACGACGCCAGGACATGAGTTGAGGAGACGGAAGTATATTCTAGGGCGCAGAGACGAGGCTGACGATTCACATTAACAAATTTTGCATTTTGTTGTGTCCTTGCAGATATATTCATATTTATACGCTATCGCTCGTACCCCATCATACTACTGCTTCCATAGGCCTACCCATCATGCTCTTATCGACTATATAAATGCATCAGGGAAGACACAAATACAATAAGAAAAGAAATCTCTAGCCGATTACATCCGGAAGCGAGGCTGCTTTTTGTCGCAGAAGTGGGTGTCGTCGCAGTGGTTAGCACGGTCGCAGTAGTTTGTGCCGTCGCAGTAGTGGCGTTTTCAGTAGTCTGAGGTGATGTAGGATCGGAGACTGTACTGCCGTCGATGACCAAGATGCTATCGCTTTGACAGTTGCCTGTACCTTGACAGTCCATATTATTCTGTGATGTAGCAGTAATGGTCGGCGCGGTTGCAGGGGATGTCGGTTCGGAGATTGTGGTACCATCGATGACCAAGATGCTGTCGCTTTGGCAGTTGCCCGCACCTTGGCAGTCGACATTGCCATATTGTCGCTTCTCACCGACGCCATTACGGGGGGCAACGAAGCCAGCGTGGGATACGCAGTGGAAGGCAGGAATCGCCACAGAAAGGATGAGGACAATGAAAATCTTCATGATGGCAGTGTCAGTGGTCTGAACGGAGATGGTATCGCCGAAAAATAGCAGGAGCAACAAAAGTTTGAATCCGAATTGATGCAAACAATAGTCACGTTTATCCAGAAAGTGGGTCGCATTGGATTTCCTCGACTGCAGCTGCAGCGAAAAGATATTTAAATTATATAATTATGCTCCTGCAAGATCCCGCCTGCATCGGAGAGTGTGTATATTTTATTTTATTTTTAAAAAGAAAAAGACGATCACATAATACTCGAAATGCGAATTTATAGTCCTTTCGGGAACCCCTTGTACTCGTCAGAATGAAGGTGAGATTTATGGTAATACTTTTAGACAAAGAAACTGACTCAATGAAAACCAACCAAAACGAAGCACGACATTATATTTCGATGTACAGACTTGTTTGTGGTTTGTTGCGGGGGAAGATTGGCCCGCCCGCTACAAATTCCCGAAAAAAATGGCCAATTAGGTGGGCACTCTGATCATCGGAATTCTGTCCATTCCGATTCGTTTCTGTGAAATTATTTCTGGTATAATCACACGTGCATCCGCAGAGACCTTCCCGGAATTCAAACTATTCTCCCGTGGTCCGTGCATGGACATTTAAAGTATTCTAATTGGTCCCCGATTATGGGCTGCAAGGATCCATAGGGACTCACGTGGCGGCAGAACTTCTAGAATACGTATAGTTAGTTGCATACGATTCATAACGTCCCGGACCACATTGCGGTACGTGTGCAGCGCTCGTGGCCCCGGGCCTTGACCACTCTCGATCCGCCCACGATGGAACCTTATTTCCATCCGCTCCCCTCCCCCTGGAACGGCATTGGTCTCCGACTGTAATTACTGGCACGAAGCGGACAAAGTCTAATACGGCGATCCTGGAGCTGGACAACGGTTGCGACGATGTCGATACCATTATATGAGATGTACAATCTTCTGCCGCGGGATCTCCGTCAATAATTTACCCGGGATTTCGGTCCGACCAAGGAAAACTGGCGGCCTGTACCACCACCATTGAACCAAGACGGCTAACAACCAAGAGCTAAAAGGCTTAGAAGAGTGAAGGTGAGTAATATTTAGGCCATTCACTTATCTGAGAGGCTACCTAGACCATGCTCGGTATCGTGCCGGACGCAGACCCATTGCCGCAGTGATTACGTTAAGGACTCCGACCGTAATGTTTTTGTTGCAGCTATATTGCATATCATAACCTTTATTATGACGAACAAAGTTCTGATATCCAAGTTAACTATTGACAACTAGCCTGACATTATGTATCCCCGTAATTAGAAACTTCAATGCTAATGCCTAATCGTCCACATTTTGAAGAACCTAGATGCTTTCTTTACTATTTTATTCAGTGTCGCTGTTTTCATTCGACGCCTCCAATTCACTTGTCGTCACGACAAGATTAGCGGCGAACCTCATATCCTCGGGCGTCACGGCTACGGTTCGATGTTCCAGTGGTGTTTGTTTCCAAGAATCGAATCCCTGCGTCAGAAGCTCCGGCATGCCCCAGAGAACAGCGACGTATCGCCTCACTGGCTCAGAGTATTTTGGGGCGAGTCGTTCGAAGTGCGCTAGCTTATGCCAGTACCAGCTTCGCAGCTCCGGTGGACAAGCGAACCCTGCCACGGACAGTGGACGGAGGCATGCAAGGAGACAACTCAAATCATCTCCAAATTCATCCTCGATAGCTGCATACCCACGGCAGATTTCATAGGCGTCGTATTCATCCAATTTTGAATCGTGCTCCAGTCTCTCGATCTGAACGCCCGCTGCCTTTATAGGCGGATATAGGACGACCTGCCGGTTAGCTGATTTCTTGCGTTTTCAGATAGTAACCTGGACGTAGAGTCGTATAGCCAAAAGGCAAATGGACACAACTCCAGCCGGAGGATATACGAACCGAAATGGAGGAAAGGGCAACTCCGGACAGCAGTCAGAATGTCTTGTCATCCACGGAAAACCGACTCGATACGCTTGAAGAAGTTGGATCACGAGTCGTGAGGTTCTCAGGGACTCGACGTAATCGAGTATGTGGATCAACTTGTACTCCAAACGTACAACCGTTTTTACTCGTTCGTCGCCGGTTGATTGAATCAATCGAGGAATCATCGCCAAGGCTTCGGCCATAGAGGGCTCAATAGCGAGGGTTACTTGCATCACATCATCTAGAATTCGTGATGCGAGTTGATCTTTCGACGTTTCCGAATATTCGGAAGCCGCAATGACCTTTCTTATTCGATAGTCTTCGTGTCTCCACCTTTGGGGCAGTGGGGCTCCCGAAGAAAGCAGCAAAGCGCATTCGTCTTCGATAAGGTTATACCACTTCAAGAGGTTACGACCCAGGACGGACGAGCATAGTTGAGTAGCCGTCGTCCGGGTCTGAAGTATCAGGGCTGCGCCTTTCACATGTCGAAAACATTTGTCCACATCAGCAATAACTCTCTATCATCAGACAATCTACGTGAAGGTCATGCCTCAATAGATGCGAGCTCCAGAATGGTGGCTACGGTCGTGTATATTGAAGTTTCTGAATCAGTCGTATCGCTGTCTATGACTCGTTGAAGTTCCTGGATGGCTTTTGCGTAGAAGATAAACGTGTATTTCTTCATATGGTGGTCGAGTTGAATGGAGTATATGAGCGCTGAAAAGGCGGCGACGGCGTATCGCAGAGGATCAGATATCTTGACCAAGTCGAAGAGACCCTCCTTGATGAAGTGGTAATGATCGCAATACCAAAAGTAGCGTCCGTAATTAATGTTTTCTCGATGATATGAAAGAAAGAACGGAACAAGATCTTCCCGAAGGGGATGTGGCAGGCTCGGCGGGCTGTTACTTGCGCATTGTGAATCAAAGAAGTGATATAAATCTATCGGAAATTCAAAGGGCGATGAATCTGTCCAACGACGTTCTCCACAAGTGAAATAATCCTGGAATCTTTCGGCAATCGGGTCGTTGGTGCGGTGTTTGACGAGTACGACCGACTGGGTATGGGTGAGGTTAGTTATCGAACCCGAGGGTTCGGAGGAGCCGGCGTCCTCTAATCCCGAGTGGTGGTTGTCGCGCGTTGTTTCCCGTGGTGGATCGAATGCGTCAGTGAGTTTCGCTCGACTGTCCGAGGACGGGTAATTGCATTCGTGGGAAGCAATGATGCACCGACGGCATACAGGCTTTGCTTCATCACACTATACCGATTATTCCACGATTTTGAGATATGCTCACCTTGATTCGTCTTCTGCGACAAGTATAGCAGCCTGGACAAGAGCGGTTACCAATGGAAGTTGGTGGTGGATTACCTGTTCGCGTCCTTGGCCCCTTCTTGCCTCTTCCAGGGGTCATTATTAGACAGCAGCGGGAGAGAGACTCGGGTCGTAAGCTCCCGGTTGTCCGTTGTCCGAATAAGCGCTCCCGATGGAGTGAAAATCATTAATTCCCCACTCGGAATGAGTTGGAGCCGATATCGTGCAGTGCACAATACTTTCCGTATTTCCAAGCGCAGCATTTATTCTCACCTTTCCTTATTCTCACATCGATTGATTAAAGAAATCCGTCTCAAAAGAGTTCTGCTGACCAGTTGAATTTTGCTTGCGGATGTGATTTCTTTACGGGAACGTTGTGCCCAGGGGGAGAAATTACTGTTGACCCGAGAATCCTTCAAGGATAGGCCTAGAAGTCATGGAAAATGATGGAA
>Ga0335073_10014314_pt1 | contig 11109 bp, 10 predicted proteins | sample Lox_Sample_22_FD_207093 | JGI IMG/M metagenome (GOLD analysis project Ga0335073, IMG submission 207093) | Soil microbial communities from Loxahatchee National Wildlife Refuge, Florida, United States - Lox_Sample_2.2 | ecosystem: Environmental > Terrestrial > Soil > Wetlands | place: USA... | reverse complement strand
GCCGATTTCGCCCTGTTTCGAGGCCACACTGCTCGACCAGGTGGAAGACGAACTGAAAGCCGGGCGCATTCCTCAGGCTCTGGACAACCTGTTCGACGATCTGAGCGCGCGCAGGGAAGAAGACCGCGAGAGCTGGACCGGATTTGCCCGCCATTGCGCGAACCACCCGGTGCGCCAGTTGCTGCATGCCGATCCGTTCACCTACCGCGCTTTCTCGAAGCCTCGCGGCTACGCCGGCGACGCGGTCATGATGGACTATATCTATGGTTTGGGCGAAGCCGGCCAGGCCGCTCATGCCGCCACACCGCTCGGCAGGGCCATCTTCCGGTACATCGGGAATCGCCCGTCGGCGCGGGCCGTGCGATTCCGTCGCATGCTCATCGCAAGCCTGCTCGATCGCGCGGCGCAGTCGGACGATCCGCGCGTGCTCGCCATCGCCGCCGGACACCTTCGGGAAGTGGAGCTCTCGAAAGCGGCCCAAAGCCGGCGATTCGCGGAGTTCGTCGCGTTCGATCAGGATGAAGCCAGCCTCGCGGTGGTATCGCGCCATTACGCCCGCCTGGGAGTGACCGCGCGGCCAGGGTCGGTGCGCCAGATCCTCGCCGGTAAAGCGGCGCTCGGACAATATGACTTCGTTTATGCCGCGGGTCTCTACGATTATCTGAACGCGCCGGTTGCGGCCGCCCTTACGCGCCGTATGTTCGACGCCACCCGCCCGGGAGGGATGCTGCTCATTCCCAACTTTCTGACTCGTATCGCGGACTCCGGGTACATGGAAGCCTTTATGGATTGGACTCTGATTTATCGCAGCCAAGCGGAAATACACGGTCTGGCGGCGGCGCTACCGGGCAACGAAATCGCCGATCTGCAGGTGTTCAACGACCCCGACAACACCATCGGGTTCCTGCTGATTACCAAAACGGACCGGATACGATAGACCGATAGAACGGGCGGGTTGGCAACCGGCGGCCGCCTCTTCCTCGCTGTGACCGGGGCGTTGGCGCAAACTCCGAAGCCTAATCCGCGCCGAGCTCGCGCAAGGGAATCCCGATGCCCGTTCCCGGCACTTCGCAGCGTGGCGTCGCTAACCGGCACGCGACCGTTCGGCGCGCTTCCCGGCCGGCGCGGCGCAGCCCAGCGGCGAATCGAGCCAGCTCCATCGCTTGGCGAAACCGCTCTTCCACCAAGAACTTCCGATTCCCGCGAATCAATGTGGGATCGAGGTCCTTCTTGCAGGCGTCCACAACCGGATCGATGTCACGCTGGCCGGACTCCGTGTCCGTGTGCCAGCGCCCGGTGAAAGCCTGCGTAGACGGCCTTCGACCATTGCATCAAAGTCGAACGTTCACTCCCCCGCCCTCGGGGCGTTATTCCCCCGCAATCGTTTCCCGATCGCGGCCGCTCCGGCGACGATGGCGCTAACGGCGCCCCGCGAGCGAGACGTGGGACGCGGCGCGGCGCCGGCCGCCTCCTGATCGCGCGGCGCTGCGGATGGCGGCATCGCGGCTGGCGCGTCCAGGTCTTCCCTGACAGTCATCAACTCCGCCTGCAGATCGTTCATCGACGCCTGCCGGTCCTCCGCCTTCCGAGCGAGCATTTTGCCGACGATTCGCTCCAGCTCGGCTGGCACTTCGGGCATGCGCGCCGGTATCGGCGGGACAGCCGCCTGCAGGATCAGCGCCAGGGTGTCCGTCCGGGTTTCTCCGCGGAAGGGCGGCCCGCCGGCCAGAAGCTCGTAGAGCACCACGCCCAGGCTGAAGATGTCGCTGCGCGCGTCCACCGGCCGGCCGCACGCCTGTTCCGGCGACATGTACTCGACGGTTCCCACCAGCGTTCCCGGAATGGTCGCCATGGGGTCCTTGGGTTTGGCGCCGGCGGGCGCGGTTTCGGTCAGTTTGGCCGTTCCGAAGTCCAGCACCTTCACAAATCCGTCGACGCGGACCATAATGTTCTCCGGCTTAATATCGCGATGCACGATCCCGGCCTGGTGCGCGGCGGCGAGCGCGCCGGCTGCCTGCATGACGATCTCCAGAGCGCGCGATGCGGCGATCGGGCCGCCGGCGATTTCGGCGTGCAGCGTCCGTCCCTCCACCAATTCCATGCCGATGAACTGCCGTCCGTCAATTTCGCCGAGTTCGTGCACCATCAGAAGATTCGGATGATTCAATGCCGATACCAGGCGCGCCTCCCGCTGGAAGCGATTCAGACGGAAGCTGTCGGCGGTGTATTGCCGCGCCAGCACTTTCAGGGCGACATCCCGCCCCAGCCGCGTGTCAAAGGCCCGATAAACATGTCCCGTGCCGCCGCTGCCGAGACGGCCGGTAATCTCATAACGGCCGAAGCGCTGGCCGGGCGCGGGGCTGGACTCGGGCGTCGAGATGTAGTCGGCCGCCGCGATGCCGACCGCTTCGGCGAGCGGCGAACCGTCCGTCGATGACGCCAGCAGTGCCTCCACTTCCGCCCGCAGCGTGACGTCACTCGCGCAAGCCTTGTCGAGAAACGCGGGCCGCTCGGACTCCGGCAGTTCCACGGCGCCTTGGAAGATCTGATTTAACAACTGCCAGCGTTGTGGTGTCATTCGGCGAGGCCGTTTTCGACAGGATACCAGTACTAAACGAGTCCCGCCCGATTTGACCCGGAGCCGCGCGGAGCGGGAAAATGACGGCAAGCGTGTCCCCGGAAGCTTCCAGCCTCACTCAATTGTTACGGCGATGCCGAGACGGCGATCGTGCGGCCATGGAAATCCTGATGCCCCTGGTGTACGAGGAGTTGCGCCGGCTCGCGGGCAGCTATCTCCGGAGCCAATCGCCAGGCCATTCACTGCAGCCGACCGCGTTGGTGCACGAAGCCTACCTGCGCCTTGCCGATCGCGCCCAGCCGGACTGGCAGAATCGCGCCCACTTCTTCGGCGTCGCCGCCAACATCATGCGGCAGATCCTGGTGGACCACGCCCGCAGCAAGTACGCGGCCAAGCGCGGCGGCGGCGCCGCCAAGGTCGAATTCCAGGAGAGCATGGAGTACTCCGACGAACGAGCCCGCGACTTGATTGCGCTCGACGACGCGCTGAGAGCCCTCAACACACTCGACGAGCGGAAAGCCCGCGCCCTGGAGCTTCGTTATTTCGGCGGCCTCAGCGTGGAAGAAACCGCCGAGGTCTTGGGGGTTTCGATGGCGACCGTGGGGCGAGAGATTCGTTTTGCCGAGGCATGGCTGCGCCACGAAATGGGGATGTAGTGGATCTCCCCGTCAATCCGCCGATCCTGCCCATGCTCGCCAAGCGCGTCGATGCCCTGCCTGCCGCCGGCGGCTGGATCTTCGAGCCCAAATGGGATGGATTCCGCGCCCTGGTTTTCCGCGACGGCGATGAAATTCAGATTCAAAGCCGCGAGGAGAGGCCGCTGAACCGGTATTTCCCGGAATTGATCGAACCGATCCAGGCACAGTTGCCGCGCCGCGCCGTGCTCGATGGCGAGATCGTGATCGCCACCGGCGAGGGCTTGGATTTCGACGCGCTTCAGCTCCGGCTGCACCCGGCGGCATCCCGCGTTAAGCTGCTTTCGCAGCAGACTCCGGCGTCGATCGTGTTCTTCGACCTGCTGGCGGAAGGCGATCGCGACCTGCGAAGCGAGCCCTTCGAGGCGCGCCGCAGCCGTTTGGAGTCGCTGCTACGCGGCGCCGTACCGCCGATCCACCTCACACCGGCTACGCGCGATTCCGCGGTGGCGGCCGACTGGTTCCACCGCTTCGAAGGCGCCGGCCTGGATGGCGTGATGGCCAAACCCGCCATGGGGATTTACGAGCCGGACAAGCGGGTCATGCTGAAGGTGAAGCACGAACGGGATTGCGACTGCGTGGTCGCGGGATTTCGGTGGTATCGCAAAAGCGAGAAGAAAGAAGTCGGCTCGCTGCTGCTGGGGTTGTTCGACGATGCCGGCAACTTGCAGCACGTTGGCGTCTGCGCCAGCTTCACCGATCAAAAGCGTCGCGAGTTGGTCGAGGTTCTGGCGCCCTATCGCGAGAATGCGCTGGCAAATCATCCGTGGAAGGAATGGGCCGATTTGGGCGGCGACGGCAAACGAATTCCGGGCGCGCAGAGCCGCTGGAGCCAGGGGAAGGACCTCTCGTGGGAGCCGTTGCGGCCGGAACTGGTCGCCGAGGTGGCGTACGAGCATATGCAGAACGGCCGGTTCCGTCACATGTCGCATTTCCGGAGATGGCGCACCGACAAAAGGCCGGCCGAGTGCACCTATGCGCAGCTTGAAGTGGTTCCTGCGCACGAACTGGCGGCGATTTTCGCGGCTGGAAGATAGCTTGATAAGCCGCAGATAAACGCCGATAAGAACTCTTCACATATCAGTGTTCATCGGCGGCCGATTTGCTTTTTTTGGATTTGGCCCACGCCTCCCGCCAGGCTCGTGTCGGATCGTCGTCCGGATCGGGCGTTTCCTGCGGCGGACGCGCTTCCTCCGGCACGTGCCGCAGGTTGACGCGAATGCGCGTCCAGGTGGACGATCGGCCACGCATCGAGTCCACCAGCACATCGTCGATGGCAAGCAGCGCGGCTGCTTCGGGATGCTTCTGCTTCCATCGCTCCAGTCCGGCCAGCGCGGCCTGTTTGTCGGGCGAATTCGCAACCGTCAGCAGAGGCATCTTGACTCGCGGCTTCTTGGTCCGCTTCTCGGCCGATTGCGCCCGTGACGGCGCCACTCGCGGCGCTTCTTTCTCCATGCGCCGAAAATGGGGGGGCCAGGGCGCATCGGCCAAACCGTCGGCTTCATCCCTGTCCGCCATCTCCAGGAGTTTTTCGAGCGATCCGGCGCACGCATTCATCTCGGCGTGCGGATCGGCAATTTCCGCAAACCGCTTGGGCACCGTCAGGATCGTGAAATCCTCGGGAGCGCAAACGGGGACCTCGCTCCAGGCGAGCGGGGTCGAGACTCGCGCATCGGGAAGCGGACGGACGGAATAGGCCGAGCAGGTGGTGCGGTCCTTGGCGTTCTGGTTGTAATCGAGAAACACGCCGTGCCGCTCTTCCTTCCACCATTTCGAGCTGGCGATGGCCGGCAGACGGCGCTCCACGCCGCGCGATAGGGCGACGGCCGCGCGGCGAACTTCCGTGAACGTCCATTTCGGCTGGATGCGGATATTGATGTGCATGCCGCGCGATCCGCTGGTTTTCGGCCAGCCGCGAAGGCCGGCCTCATCGAGTAGCGCTTTCACTTCGAGCGCAACGGCCCGTACGTCGGACCAGACGACTCCCGGACCCGGGTCCAGATCGACGCGCAGTTCGTCGGGATGATCCAGATCGGACGAGCGGACCGGATGCGGGTGCAACTCAATGCAGCCGAGATTGACGATCCAGGCCAGGCCCGCGGGATCGTCCACCACAACTTCTTCGGCGGTTCGACCCGATGGAAAAGAGAGCGTCACCGTGCGCAGCCATGCGGGACGGTCGGATGGCGCGCGCTTCTGGTAGAAGGCTTCGGCTTCGGCGCCGTTCACGAAGCGCTTGAGCACGATCGGCCGGTCACGGATGCCGGCAAGAGCGCCGGGCGCGACTGAGAGGTAATAGCGCACCAGATCGAGTTTGGAGAGCTTGATTTGCTTGGAGAAATAAAGCTTGTCGGGGTGGGTAATACGGACTTCGCGGCCTCCAAGCACCAATGTCTCGGCAGCTTCTTCCTTCTTCACAACATCAGGCTACACAAGAACACACGCCAAAACCAATCGCCGGCTGAGGTACCATGGGTCCGATGCCAACCGGAATCGAAACTGCACCGCTGCGTGAGGTCCGATACGAGGGCGTGCACTGCGACCTGGTGTTGAGCCAGTTGTCAAGGAGCGTAGTGCTTCTTCGGATCAGCGGAACCGATGTCGGCGAGTTCGGGGAGGCGCCGATGAACGCCCTCGACGCATGGATCAGTGAAAGCACTCCTTTGCAGTTTTTCATTGACGCGAGGAACGTCCGTGGCGCTTCCGTCTCGGTGAGCGGGGATTGGGCAGTATGGCTGGCAGCGCGGCGCCGGGCGCTGCGGTCGGTGACGATGCTCACCGGATCGCGGTTGATTCAGGTCACGGCAGAGTTCGTGAGGCGGTTTTCGAGCCTGCAGGAGGTCATGCGGATCAGCGCCGACACTCTGGTTTTTGATGCGGCACTGGCGGTTGCGCTCAGCCCCGGGCGGGAATCGTAACGGCCTTCCGGCCCGGCTTATCGATGGCTGGCCTGGTAGTGCTGCGCCAGCAGATCGAGTCCGAAATCTCCGTCGAAATCACGCCAGACAGTGTGAATATGATTGGCGTCGTTCTGCGTGTCGTCGTACTCGATCAGGAAAATCCGCGTCTGCACGCGGTAATAGTGCGGCTGTCCGCGCTCGATTCCGCCGGCCCAGGCGAAGAACAGATTCCCTTCCGACTTGCGAAACTGTTCCATGCGCGCGGACGCCAGTTCCGGCGCCAGATTGTTGGCATATTCGGAAACCAGGTCGGTAAGGATTTGTTTCTGCTTGGCATTCAGCCTGGAAAATGGCAGGCCGCTCGGTTGTCCGTTCAACGCCGCCTTGCGCGAATCGAACGTCAGGATGTCCTTGGGCGCGGTCTTATCCACGATGGCGGTGTTGCGCTGCGCGTCGTCGAGCGATTTCACGAACTCGCGGCCCAGGTCCTCTTCGCGGGCCAGCGCCCTCAGCCCGGCTCGCGACCCCTGGCGGACCTCGGCCGGGTTGGCGCCGAAGAAATTCGGGCTGGACGCGATTTTGCCTTCGACGACCGTGAAGTTGAGGCTGATGTGATGGCCTTCGAATCGATAGCCCCAGGTTCCGTGGTCCGCCGGCTCGCCGAAAATCGAGACGTAATATTTTTCGGGATCGCGCTCCGGGCCGGTGCCGTGCTCCATCTCCTTCAGGATCTGGTCGAGGCTCATGATGGTGTGCGCTTTGATGATGCCCTGCTGCGACAATCCGGCGGAGAGCAGCGCTTCGGCCAGATGTTTCTGCGCGGATGTCATTTCGCGCAATGCCACGCCTTTGCGCTCCAGGGGCACGAAATGCCAGTTCATCCGCTCGTCGGCGTTCATGGGAAAGATGGCGCGGGCGCGCAATTCGGGCGTCAGCGCGTTGAGATAAGCGCGCGCCGACGCGGTCATCAGGCTTTCGGTGGTGGTGCGCTCGTAAGCGACCGCCAGCAGCGCGAAGCCGCACGCGGCCAGGAGCAGTCGTTTGGCGCTGTGCATGGATGAGATGATACACCAGTGTACGTGGCGCGGGCACTCGTGCCTGCCGCGCCGAGACTCATCCCGGCGCTCAGGGTCCGCATACCGAACGCACGCCAAGCGTCGGCATGAGCGTCCGCGCCACGGGATCAGTGCCTTCCGAACCGTCTTGGCGCGCTCGGTGGATGGAACGATGGCGCCGGCCGCGATGGAGCCGGCCGGAATCCGCGCGAGGGCGGCGCATGCGGCTCGCTTCCGCCCGATCCGCTGCCAAAGCGGTGCGGCGTATTGTCCCCTCCGCCGGACGAGTAGGGCGAATTGCGAAATCCACCGGGTTTGCTGGCATACGGCGAACTCTTGAATCCGCCGCGGCGGGCGTAGTCGCTGCCCGAATACCGCTCCTGCGTGGCCGTGCCCTGCGACCCGTACCGCGGCGTCCCGCTCGATTGGTCGGTCCCGTAGTAGGTGCGGCCATGCCTCCAGGAATCGTAGTAGCCGTCATATTCGTAGCGATCGAGCGGGCGGTACGAGTGATTGAACAGCAGATCGCGCAGCAGCGCGTACTGGCCATAGAAGACCCAGAAATCGCGGCCGTCATGGTGCTGCCAGTAGCCGTACTGGTTGCTCTGTCCAGGCGGCGCCATGTAAGCGAACCCGGCCGGCTGCGCCACGTGCTCGGCTTCGGAATCGTAGAGGCCCTCGTTCTTATGCTCCACCGCCATGCCGAGATCGTTCTGCATGGCCTTGTAGGTGGGCTGCGAAACGCTCACCCAATGGTCTTCCGAAGTGGTGTCGCCGGTCTTGGCGGCCGCGTCGGGAAAGCGCGTGGTGACGGTGCGAATGTCCTGCTCGTATTGACCGTGGGGGTCGCGCATGTCCACCAGCAGCTTGTCCCACGACGTGTACAACTGCGCGCTGAGCGCTTTGATCTCGGTGGATGTCTGCGGCAGGGACGCGGCCGTGGAATGGAGCGCGTCAACATCCGAGGCGAACGCCGCGAAGTCGAGATGCGCGAAGTCCTGCGCGGCAGCGGCGCGACGCGCCCCGGCGCTGTTCTGCCAGACCGTATCGGCCTGAGCGATGCTTTGGCGCATTCCGGCGAGCCGTCCGTCAAGGTCGGACTTTTTACCCGGCCAATCGGTCTCGGTCTTCTGCACCACCAGAACCAGCGGCGCCGTATCGAAGCCGTGGATCGCGTTGTAGTCGCTCTCCATCTGCTTCAGTTCGGTAGGCAGGTTCTGCTTGACGAAGATCCAGTGCGCCGCCTCCTTCTCCACCATCTCCGAGTTGCGGACGGCCGATTCGCGCTCGCCGCGTTCGCGCAACAGCAACTGCTCCACGCGGTCGCCGTCGGCGCGGCGGTTGGCTTTTTCGAGCTTGGTCAGCTCCGCCATATCCGTCGCCGCGGCTTGCAGGGTGGTGCGTTCGCGGCCCAGCATTTTGGGCCACTGCTGGCTGGGCGCGATGGAATCGAAGAGCTCCGGCTCGGCTTTCAGATCGCCGGCAACTTCGGTATTGATCGCGTCCAGTTTCTGTTGGGCCGCCGCCAGCTCGGCGCGTTCCGGAGCGATCTGCGCGCGCAGCCCGCGCGGCAGGTCGTCCAGGCCGGCAAACAGCACGGCCACAATGGAAACGCTGAGGAGTACTGCGAGAAATTTTAGTCCTGATCGGCTCATAGCCGCCTACCTTCCCCGGTAGACTGTTACATTTTCCGGGGGAATCGACTGGTACAACACCACCGCGAACGGATCGTTCTGCTCCTTGCGGACTGCCAGAATGCCGCCGCCGTTCTGTTCGCGAAATTCCCAGTAGTAAAACCCGCGCGGTTGCGGGAGATTGTTGCGCGTGGCATGGGCTTCGCAGCTCATGCGAAACAACCACGTTTTACCGTCGAAATCGAAAGTATCGCCGGTATTCTGGCGTTCGTCCATCTCCGCCAGGTCTTCTTCGGAAAGGCCGAGATCCTGGATGGTCAATTTTCGCGGGTCCGCGTGGAGCGCCACTTCCAGATCGTCGCCCGACGAATCGACGCGCATCGTAACGCGCCGGTTCTTATAGGGGCCGGACAACTCGAACCATCGCCGCGATCCCGTATCGATCCAAGTGGAACTGTCGGCGGTGAGATCCAGGTCGGTCATGCTGTCGCCCGCGCCGGAGATGGAAATCGAATCTCCGATGCGGGCGTCGGATGCTTTCAGGTTGGCCAGGTCTTCCACCGGCTGCGCCGGCGCTTTCTGTTTCTTGAAAAGTTCCATAAGGACCAGCAGCAGCAGCGCGCCCAATATGGCCACTACCGTCGTTGTGATCATTTCATTGGCCCGCGATTACTGCGGGCTGGGCAGTGATTTCGGAATCTCCGGCGGCTTCGGCTTGGCGCGCTCCAGCTTCAGCGCCTCGAGTTCCTTGTCCACGCTATGGTCGCCCAACTGCGCGAACTGCGCCTCCAGATCGTCATCCTTCCCCGCGGAGGCAAGCTGATCGAACGCCTTGGCGGTGGCCTCTTCACGCGCGACTTTCTCCTCGAAGCGGCCCAACTGCGCAAACGCATTGTCAGCATGGCCTACGCCCGCCATCGCTTCCGCCACTTTGCGCTGCGCCATGGCGGCATTTTTGCGCGCCACCAGCGTGGTTGCGGTGCGTTCGCCTTCCTCGATCTTGCCCTTCAGCTCCTGCACCTGCTGCTTCAGTTTGTCGCTGGCCTGCTGCGCACCGTCGACAGCGGCCTTCATCGACGCTACCTGCTTGTCGGACTCGGCCTTTTTGGCCAGTGCCTTGCGCGCCAGGTCTTCGTTCCCGGCGTCCAACGCCTGTCCGGCGCGCGCCTTCCATTCGTCGGATTGCCGGACGTACTTCTGATACTCGGAGTCCAGCCGGTTGTAATTGCTCATCGCAACGGCCGACGCGCGAACGACGTTGTTCAGCTCGTTCTTCATGTCGGCGACGGTCTGATTCACGGTTGCTTCAAAGGTGGCGTCTTCGAGCGCGCCCACTCCTTCGTTCGCCTGGCCGCGCGCCACGCGGCCGACGCGGCTGAAAATATCGCTTAAGAATGCCATGGTCGTCTCCTCCTTTACTTTCCCAACTCCGCGAGCAGCGCCCGCGCGGCAATTACGTCCACCAGCAGAAAATGCACGCAGGACACGATATCGTCATCGTCCTCGGCGCCCATCTCCAGCAGCTTGCAGAAATTGGCCAGGGTGACGGCGACCTTGCCGTTGCCCGCGTCGTAGAGTTGGAAATGCGAAGTGGAGATGCCGTTATCGGCCGCCAGCATTCGTTCCATGATTTCGGGTGTGATGGCGCTCTTCGGCACCACCGTGCAGGTGAGCGAGAAAAACATCACGTCGCCCTGGAGCACAGCCTGAAGGCTCACCCCACTGCTGATCTCTTGAATTCGTAGTGTGTCGGGGGCTGGTTCGGAGATCTCATACCCTTTCTCCGCCAGAAGCGCATGGATCTGGCCCAGTCGAGGGTTGGTAGTGGCTGTCATGATTGTCCGTTACTCATTATGGCGTACGAAAACAGGCGAGGAAAGGTTCAGAAAACCGGAAAGACAGGAGTTAGCCACGGATGGACACGGATTCACACGAATAAGAACAACGAAGGCTTTATCCGTGTGGATCTGTGTGCATCCGTGGCCAATAAATGGTTTTCAGCTTTTTACGAACTTCAACGCCGCGGAATTGATGCAGTATCGCAGGCCGGTGGGTTTGGGTCCGTCTGGAAATACGTGGCCGAGATGCGCATCGCATTTCCGGCAAATCACTTCGACGCGTTCCATGCCGTGCGACCGGTCGGTGTGCGTGCCCAGGTTCTGCTCCGCTACCGGCGCGAAGAAACTGGGCCAGCCGGTTCCCGACTCGAATTTTTCACCGGATTGAAACAAAGCCGTGCCGCAACAG
>Ga0335073_10014313_pt1 | contig 11110 bp, 8 predicted proteins | sample Lox_Sample_22_FD_207093 | JGI IMG/M metagenome (GOLD analysis project Ga0335073, IMG submission 207093) | Soil microbial communities from Loxahatchee National Wildlife Refuge, Florida, United States - Lox_Sample_2.2 | ecosystem: Environmental > Terrestrial > Soil > Wetlands | place: USA: Florida... | reverse complement strand
TCACCGCCCCCTTCGACCACCAGGGCGCCATCGTGGTCATGCCGGAAGGGGGCAACGGCTGGTACACGGACTGGTGGAACGACGGGACCCGGGGCGACCCCTCGTGGGAGAGCTACGAGCTCGACACCGTGATCCCGGCCGTGCTGGCCCGCTACCCCGTCCTGCCCGAACGGGGCGAGCACGCCCTGATCGGGATCTCCATGGGCGGGCTCGGGGCCGTCTACCTGGGGGGGAGGCTCCCCGGGTTCTTCGGGTCGGTGGCCACGCTGTCGGGCTTCGTGGACACCGGGCTCAACGGGGCCGCCCTCCAGCCCACCATGGCCCTGTTCTCCCAGGCGGCGCTCAAGGGCGACGACGACCCCGATCCCGTCGACGGCCCCCCCGGCGGCTTCTACGCCGCCGGGCACGACCCGGCGCTCCTGGTCGGGAACCTGGCCCACACCCGGGTGTTCGAGACCACCGGCACCGGCGTCCCGAGCAGGGCCGAGCCCCGCCCCACCCAGTTCGAGACCCTGGAGGAGCGAAGCGTCATCTACCCCATGAACGAGCGCTACCACCGCGCCCTGGTGGCGGCCCACGTCGACGTCACCTACCAGGTCCACACCGGGAACCACGACATCCCCGACTTCCTGGCCGAGATCAGGGCCATGCTGGCCTGGGGCCTGTTCGAGCCGGTCGTGGCCGAGCCGGTGTCGTGGACCGACCGGACCGTGGCCACCACGGGACAGCTGTGGGACCTCGACTACCGCTTCGCCGCGCCCCCCACCCGGGTGGTGACCTTCCACCAGCGCGGCACGACGCTCACGATCAGCGCGGCGGGGTCGGCCGTCACCATCACCACCGGCGCCGGCTGCGCCGTCCACAGCGCCACGCCGGCCACCGTGCACCTCCCGGACCGCACCCCGGTCTCCCCCCGCCGGCCCGAGGCCGTGGCCCGTCGCCCGTGCCGGTGACGGAGAGGCACCGGCTCCCGGGCCGGGCCGAGCGCCTCAGAGGTGGTTGAAGCCGCCCGCCTCGCTCTGGACCATGGGGACGGTCACGGGGTGGGCCCGGAGGTGGGCGATGGAGGTGCGGACGTCCTCGAGCAGGGCCGTGGCCAGATCGCGCGTCACCCCCTGGCGCACCAGGATGCGCTGGACGGGCACGTCGGCCAGCTCGCCCGTGAGGGGATAGGCGGGGACCTGCCAGCCGAAGACCCGCAGCCGGTCGGCCAGGTCGAACAGGGTGTAGCCGGGCTCGGCACCCTCGGCGATGCGCCACGCCACCGAGGGGATGCCCTGGCCCGGGTCGCTCCCGACCAGCAGCTCGAAGGGACCGAGCTTGACGATCTCCCGGGCCAGGTACGACCCGGTGGCGTAGCACTCGTCGTGCACCCGCTTGTAGCCCTCGCGTCCCAGGCGCACGAAGTCGTAGTACTGGGCCACGATCTGGCCGGCGGGGCGCGAGAAGTTGATCTGGAACACGGGCATGTCGCCCCCCAGGTAGCTCACGTGGAAGATGAGGTCCTCGGGCAGCTCGGCCAGGCTGCGCCACACCACCCAGCCCACCCCGAGGGGGGCCAGCCCGAACTTGTGGCCGGAGGTGCTGATGGACTTGACCCGGGGCACCCGGAAGTCGAAGGCCACGTCGGGAGCGCAGAAGGGTGCCAGGAAGGCGCCGCTGGCCCCGTCGATGTGGAGGTCGACGTCGAGGCCGGTGTCGCGCTGGAGGCCGTCGAGGGCCTCGGACAGCTCGGCCACCGGCTCGTACGCCCCGGTGTAGGTCACCCCGAAGGTGGGGACCACGAAGATGGTGTTCTCGTCGACGCGCTCGAGCATGGAGGCGGCGTCCATGCCGTAGCGCCCGGGCGCCATGGGCACCTCCCGGATCTCCACGTCCCAGTACCGGGCGAACTTGTGCCAGACCACCTGCACCGGCCCGCACACCATGTTGGGCCGGTCGGCCGGCTTGCCCGCCGCGGCCCGCCTGGCCCGCCACCGCCACTTGGCGGCCATGCCGCCCAGCATGCAGGCCTCGGAGGACCCGACCGTCGACGTCCCCACGCTGTTGGCCCCGGCCGGGGCGTTCCACAGGTCGGCCAGCATGTGCACGCAGCGCCGCTCGACCTCGGCCGTCTGGGGGTACTCGTCCTTGTCGATCTCGTTCTTGTCCATGGCCTGGTCCATGAGGAGATGGACCTCGGGCTCCTCCCACGTCTGGCAGAAGGTGGCCAGGTTCTGGCGCGAGTTCCCGTCCAGGATGAGCTCGTCGGAGACCAGCTGATAGGCCTCGCGGGGCGGGCGCTCGTGGGCCGGGAAGCGGTACCTCGGCAGCGGGACCGACAGGCCGCTCCCGGCGTAGACCGAGTCGAGGGACCCACTGACGGATGCCCGGTGGTGCAGGGCCATGACGACCTCCTCCGCGACCTACCCCGGGCGGGGCCACCGCCCGGGGCAGGCTACCGGAGGTCAGCGTCGCTGGTGGGCCGCCTGCTCGGCCTCGTGGGCCTTGGCGGCGGCCCGGGCCTTCTCGGCTTCGGCCTCCTTGGCGGCGGCGTCACGCTTCGAGGCGGCCTTGTCCTGCTGGGCCTGGCCCTCCTTGCGCAGGGCCTCGTCGTCGCGCACGGCGCCGACGGCCTCCTTGGCCTTGCCCTTCACCGACTCCACCACGCCGTCCACGGCCTCACGCGGTCCCGAACCACTCATGATCGTCCTCCTCGTCTCGTTGTTCTCGTTGTCCTCGTTGTCACGGCTGGCGTTGGCCTGCTCGTGGCGCGCCCCGGTCCGGGCCCGCTCACGACGAGCGGCTCACGGTGCCGGCGAAGACGCGCCGCAGGGTGTCGCAGAAGGCGGGCAGGTCGTCCGGCTTGCGACTGGTCACGAGCAGGTTCGGCCCGTCGGCGCAGATCACCACCGGTTCGTCCACCCACGTGCCTCCGGCGTTCTCGATGTCGGTGCGCAGGCTTGGCCACGACGTGAGGGTGCGGTCCCGCACCACCCCCGCCTCGACCAGGGTCCACGGCCCGTGGCAGATGGCGGCAACGGGCTTCCCGGCCTCGACGACGGCCCGCACGAAGCGCACGGCCGGGCCGTCGAGGCGCAACACGTCCGGGTTGGCCACCCCGCCGGGGAGGACCACGGCGTCGTAGTCCCCGGCCCGGGCTTCGCTCGTCACCTCGTCGACACCGAAGCGGTCCCCCCGGTCGAGGTGGTGCACGGCCCGGACCTCGCCCGGCTTGGGGGCGACGAGCACCGGGGTGCCCCCGGCGTCACGCACCGCGTCCCAGGGTTGCTCCAGCTCGACCTGCTCCACGCCCTCGTTGGCGCACAGGAAGGCCACGCGCACACCGTCGAGTTCGTTGGCCACGTCGTCCTCACTCCCCTCGTCTGCTCTCCCCGCCACGAATGGATGACCTACCCGCCCACACCTCCGTCCACACTTCGCCCTGCACTACGGGTCAGAAGCTGCGCAGGCCCAGCGCGCCGGCCAGCACGCCGTCGAGCAGGCGCGAGTACCCCACGGCGACGTGGTTGCCGAGGTAGTAGGCGCTGTAGCGGCCGATGACGGAGCTGCACACGGCGGTGCAGAACCACGGCGTGGTGTCGACGTAGCGCGCCCCGTGCGCGGCGGCGATGGCCGACTCCACGTCGTTGTAGGGGGTGAGGGTGGACCGGGGCCGCCCCGAGCAGGCCTGGACGTCCTCGGGGTGCCGGCCCAGGCACGTCGGTCCTCCGGCGATGGGCGTGCTCCCGATGATGCTCACGTGGGCGGCGGGGACGGTCAGCCGGGCGAAGAGCTCGTCGAGCCCCTGCTCCCACTGCCCGGTGGTGAAGGACCTGCCCTCCGGGGTCTTCCAGTACGAGGCCTGCGACACCACGAGGAGGTCGGGGTGGATGGCGTCGATGCGGGCCATGGCGTAGCGGTGCCACGTGGTGCACGCCGTCCACTCACCGCCGAGCGAGGCGTAGGCCCCGAAGTTCTGCACCGCCACGGGCGAGGCCGGGCAGCCCGCCTTGGTGAAGGTGACGAGGCGCCAGTGCTCGGCGGTGGCGATGTCGTCCAGGGCCCGGAACCACATCCCGGCGTGGGAGTCGCCGTAGAGGACCATGGTGAAGGGGCTGGACGGGTCGCCGAAGACACAGGCCGGCTCCGTGGTCTGGAAGTAGCCGGGCCAGCACCCCGCGGAGGGGGGCGGGATGCCCAGGTTGGTGAGGGGCTCCTTGTCGGCCACGGCCAGCGCCGGGATGAGGTCGGCGGGGACGGTGCGGATCCGGCTCGACGTCGCCACCAGGTGGCGGATGGTGGCCAGCGGCGTATCGAGGCCCCGGCGCGAGCCCACCCCCTGCGTGGCGTCGGCCGGGACCAGCTGGGCCACCACCGTCACCACGGCCACGGTGACGACGACGAGCGCCGCTCCCAGCCCCACCGCCGACCACCGCACGCGCCGCAGCACGGCGGCGCGCCGGATGGGGTCCTCCACCAGACGGTAGGTGAGCGCCGCCAGCACGACGGCCACGGTGATCCAGGCCAGGCTCTGGGGAACGGGGAGGCTGGTGCGGTTCTCGTGCTCGGCCACGAGGACCAGGATGGGCCAGTGCCACAGGTAGACCGAGTACGACACCCTCCCCATGGCCCGGAAGGGGGCGGTCCCGAGCACCGCCTCCACCCCGAGGGGCGGCGCCCCGGCCCCCCCGGCCACGACGAGGGCGGCGCCGAGGACGGGGACGGCCACGAGCGTCCCGGGGTAGGCGGTGCCGGCACCGAACCCGACGGCGGCCACGAGGATCGCCCCCGTGCCCACCCAGGTGGCGGCGGCGGCCAGGCGGGCCGGGACCGTGCGGAGCCATGGCGTGGCCAGCGCCACCAGGGCGCCGAGCGCCAGCTCCCAGGCGCGGGTGAAGGGTGAGAAGTAGGCCCCGGTGGGATCGGCGGCCGTGTCCAGCACCGAGAAGGCCAGGGAGGCGCCGATGACGCCCACCAGCGCCACGGCCAAGCGCACACGGAAGGCCCACCTGGTGCGGAGGGCGGCGGCGACGATGAACAGGGTCGGGTACACCAGGTAGAACTGCTCCTCGACCGCCAGGGACCACAGGTTCTGCAGGGGGGAGGGGGGCTGCTGGCTGGCGAGGTAGTTGGTCCCCTGCGAGGCGAAGTGGACGTTGGCCAGGAAGACGCTGGCCCAGCGCCCGTCGGCCGCGGTCTGCGACCCCACGGCCGGACCGGCCAGGAGGTAGGCCAGGACCACGGTGACGACGATCACCAGGGAGGCGGCGGGGATGATGCGCCGGCAGCGGCGCCCGTAGAAGGCCAGGACCGAGGTGCGCCCGGTGTCGGCACGCTCGCGCAGGAGCACGCCGGTGATGACGAAGCCGGAGATGACGAAGAAGACGTCGACGCCCACGTAGCCGCCCGACAGCGCCGAGATCCCGGAGTGGAACAGGACCACGAGCACGACGGCCACGGCCCGCAGGCCCTCCACGTCGGGCCGGAAGATGCGGTCCCCTCCGGACGGTCGGCGCTCGTCGACGTGACCGGCGCCCGCTGTCGTCGGCTCGACCAGCACGGCGGATGGCCGCAGGTCTCGGTGGGGCGAGGTCGGCACGGGCAAAACCGACAGTACGGGAAAACGGGCGCGCCGGCGACGGGTGCGCCCGTCGTCGCGCCGGTGCTCGGATGGTCGGCGTGTTTCTCACGCCGGGCCCAGGGGTATCCCAGCGGTGACCCAGCATCACGCCGGGGTCAGTCCGGCGCGTCCTCGATCACGGAGGGGATGCGGCCGATGCCCCCGGCCGCCAGCAGCATGTCGCTCATGGTGCGCTCGGCATGCGATGAGCGCCACGTGAGCATGCGCTGGGCATGGTCGAGCACCACGGCCGGGTCCGCGACCTCGGTGCGCCACGTGGGATCGGCGGCGACGTCGAAGCAGCGCCACTGGCCGTCGCCGAACTGCACGTAGGCGGCGCGCTCCGATGCCAGCACGGCCAGGTGCTTGGTCTCGAGGCGCCGGTCCCAGGGCCAGTGGTGGGGGCCGAAGGGGATGTACTCCCAGCGCCAGTCGTATTCCCAGTGCGCCGCGTCGCGCCAGAAGGGCGGCGGCTCCCCGGCCAGGAACGGCGTGAGGGGCAGCCCGTCGCACTGGGCCGGCACGGCGGCGCCGATGGCGTCGCACACGGTGGGGAGGAGGTCCACGTTCTCGGTGAAGGCCGTCACCACGGTGCCGTGGGTGGCGGGCCGGCGGGGATCGCTCACGATGGCGGGGACGTGGTAGCTCGAGGGGAAGAGCCCTCCCTTGGAGATCCGGCCCTGGTCGCCCAGCTGCTCGCCGTGGTCGGAGGTGAGCACCACCACCGTGTCCCGGGCCATGCCCAGGCGCTCGAGGGCCTCGAGCACCCGGCCCAGCTGCTCGTCCACGTCGGAGACCATCCCGAAGTACTGGGCCTGCACGGCGCGCCGGGCCCCCTCGTCGGCCGGGGCGGCGACGTCGGCCAGCCGGCCGCAGAAGGGCGTGGGGCGCTCCGGGGCGGGGAGGGGATCGGGGACGTCGTCGGGGTCATAGGCGCGTGACCACCGGCCGGCGGCGGCGTAGGGCGGGTGGGGGCGCCAGAAGCTGGCGTGGGCGAACCACGGGTCCTGGCGGGTCTCGAGCCAGGCGATGAGGGCGTCGGCCAGGAAGGCCGACACCCCGTGCTCGGCCGGGCGCTCCGGCTCGGTGGCGAGCGCCCCCTCGCCGTCGGCGGGGACGTCGTAGCCCAGACCGACCAGCCACGCCCGCCAGGCGTCCTGCTCGTCGGGGAGGTCGAGCCCCACGGCGAAGCCGGGCGGGAAGCCCTGGTAGTTCGACAGGGCCGGGTCCCCCGGCCCGCGGGCGAGGCGCGGGTCGGCCCCCTGGTCGGCGTAGCCGAACACGGTGGGCACGTACCCGGCCCGGCGGGCCACCCGGGCCACGTTGTCGAAGCGGTGGTCGAGAGGGGTCCCGTTGCCCACCACCCGGTTGTTCATCTGGTAGGTGCCGGTGTAGAGGCAGGCCCGCCCGGGCGAGCACGGGGCGGCCTGGCTGTAGTGGCGGGCGAAGCGAACGCCCCGAGCCGCCAGGGCGTCGAGGGTGGGCGTGGACACCACGGGGTGGCCGGCGCTCGACAGGCAGTCGCCGCGCAGCTGGTCGAGCGTGACGAGCAGGACGTTCACCACGCCACGGACGCCCCCGTCCCCGCCGGCGGGGCCGCCCTCAGGCGCTCACCGCCACGTCGTGGACGGGGGCGGCCACCTCCCCGCCGGTCCCGGCCGCAGCCAGCGCGGCGCGGTGCTCCTTCGCCCACCCCGGACCCCGCACCACGTAGGACAGCCGCTCGCGCCAGCTCGTGGCCGAGGCCACGTCGCCCAGCATGGCCCGGTACTCGTGGGTGGCGATGCGCAGCGGGTTGAAGGTGTCGATGTTGGCGGTCAGGCCGTACACCACGGGCTCGGTCTCGGGCTCGAAGGTGCCGAAGAGCCGGTCCCACACGATGAGGATGCTGCCGTGGTTGCGGTCGAGGTAGCGGCGGTTCGACCCGTGGTGGACGCGGTGGTGCGACGGGGTGTTGAGCACGGCCTCCGACGGCCCCAGCCGGCCGATGGTCTCGGTGTGGATCCAGTACTGGTACAGCAGGTTGACCCCCCGGGCCGTCTCCACCAGCGCGGGGCGGATGCCGAGGAGGCACAGTCCCCCGAAGGGGAGGAAGGTCCCGAAGGCCTCGGCCACGGGCTGGCGCAGCGCCGTCGACAGGTTGTAGTGCTCGCTCGAGTGGTGGACCACGTGCACCGCCCACATGTAGCGGCTGGTGTGCATGAAGCGGTGGTCCCAGTAGTAGACGAAGTCCCACGCCACCACGGCCGCCGCCAGGGCCAGGGGGCCCGCTCCCAGGTCGCCCACCAGGCGGTGGCGCCACAGGCGCTCCGGGGTGGTGCGCGACGCCCACGTCGTGGTCACGGCCACGCCCCCGGCCACGACGCTCGTCACCCCGCCCACGGCCGCCACCCGCCGGGCCAGGCGGTGCACCCGGGCGCTCCCGTCCTCCGCCGTCGCCCCGGTCCGGACCGTGCCGGGACGCGACCCGACCCCGGGCTCGCCACCCGGGTCCGGAGCCGGAGCCGGTGACGACGATGCCGCCTGCCTCGCCGTGGCCCCGGTCCGGGCCGGGGCGGTGCGCCGGGCCACGGCGTCGGCCACGGTGGTGGTGACCACCGCCCCCAGGGCCCCGGCCACCAGGGCCCGCCCGTAGCGGCCCCGCCCCGGGGTCAGCGGTCGCAGGAGCCTGCGCCCCACCAGGGGGGCGGCCAGGCTGGCCACGCCCATGGTGAGGCTGGCCACCGTGTCGCGCCGCTCGTAGTCGCCCGCACCCGGGCCCCGGGCGGCGCGCCGGCGCCGCAGCACCAGGTACTCGAGGGCCATGGTGGCGAAGTAGAAGGGCACGGCCACGACGGTGAGGTCGCGGCCCCCGTCCTCGCTAGGCGCTGCCCCCATGGGCGCCATTGTCCCTCCCCCGCCCGCCGCCCGTCGACCGGGTGGGGGCGGCCGGGGGGCCGGCCAGGCCGTGGAGCAGGAAGCCGCACAGGTCGTCGGCGGCCTCCTCCAGGGGGGCGGGGTCGGTCTCGGCCGCCCGCACCGACATGGCCCCGTACAGCTGCTGGCCCACGAAGGTGGTGGCCTTGTCGGGGTCGGGGAGCCGGAACACCCCGGCCCGTGTCCCCTCCTCCACCACGTCGCGGATCAGCCCGGCGATGTCGAGGCCGATGACGTCGAGCTCGGCCCCCACCGTGGGGGCGGCCGGGCTGGGCCCCCCCTGGGTGGCCAGGGCCAGGCGGAAGAAGGCGGGGTTGTCGTCGATGCGCTCCAGCATGGCCACCACCAGGGCCCGGAGCCGCTCGGGCGGGTCGCCGCCGCGCTCCCACGGGCCCACCACGGCCTCGAGCAGCAACGTGTGCATCCGCTGGAGGCAGGCCCGCAGCAGCTCGTCGCGGTTGGCGAAGTAGACGTACAGCGTCGAACGGGCCACCCCGGCCTCGGAGGCGATGTCGTCCATGGACAGCTCGGTGGTGCCGCGCTCGCCGAAGAGCCGGGCCGCCACCTCCACCACCTGGTCGCGGCGGAAGTCCCTGATGATGGCCTTGAGCTCGGCCGGCGCCCCCCGGCCCACCTCAGGAGGCGGCGGCGCCCACCCGGGGCACCGGGGTGAAGGCCACGGGGAGGTGCTTCACCCCGTTGATGAAGTTCGACTGGAGGCGCTCGACCTCGCCCGCCACGTGGAGGTCGGGGAGGCGGTCGAGGAGGTGCTCGAACATGACCACGATCTCCATGCGGGCCAGGTTGGCCCCCAGGCAGAAGTGGGGTCCCCCGCCGCCGAAGGCCATGTGGGGGTTGGGGCTGCGCCCGATGTCGAAGCGGTCGGGGTCGTCGAAGACCGCCTCGTCGCGGTTGGCCGAGGCGTGGAAGAACACCACCTTGTCGCCCTCGGCGATGCGCTGCCCGGCGATCTCGGTGTCCTCGGTGGCCTGGCGCCGGAAGTTCATGACCGGGGTGACGAAGCGCAGCATCTCCTCCACCGCGCTGGGCAGGAGGGACCGGTCGGCCCGGAGCCGCTCCCACTGGTCGGGGAACTGGGAGAAGGCCACCATGGCCCCCGACATGAGGTTGCGGGTGGTCTCGTTGCCGGCCACGGCCAGGAGCATGAAGAACAGGTCGAGCTCGAGCTCCGACAGCTGCTCCCCGTCCAACTCCACCTGGGAGAGCACGCTCATGAGGTCCTCGCGGGGACTGAGGCGCTTCTTCTCGTACAGCTCGGCGGCGTAGCCGAAGAGCTCGGCCGCGGCCTCCGCCGCGTTCTCCTCCATCGAGGCGTGCTCGCCCAGGTACTCGGCGTCCTCGCGCCCGATCATGCGGTTGGACCAGTCGAACATCTTCTCCCGGTCCTCGGCCGGCACCCCGAGGAGCTCGGCCAGCACCACCAGCGGGAGCTCGGCCGCGATGTCGATGACGAAGTCGGCACGGCCCCGCTCGGCCACGGCGTCGATGATCTCGTCCGCCACCACGTGGATGCGCTGCTCGAGCTGGGCGATGGTGCGGGGCGTGAAGCCCTTGTTCACCAGGCGGCGGTAGCGGGTGTGCATGGGGGGGTCCATGGTCACCATCATCAGGCGCTGCTGCTCGAGCTGCTCCTCGGCCAGGTCCCACAGGAAGGTGCCCTTGCGGGCCGAGGAGAAGCGTTGGGCGTCACGGTTGACGGCCACGCAGTCCTCGTGGCGGGTGACGGCCCAGAACCCGGCCCCGTCGGCCTCTTCGTGCCAGTAGGCGGGGGCGTTGCGCCGCAGCCAGGCGAACCACTCGTAGGGGACGCCGCCGATGAAGTTGCGGGAGTCGGTCAGGTCGACGGGGGCGATGTCGATCGACATTGGACGCACCTCCAGGTCCTCCGGACAGATGTCCGACGAACTGGATGCTACGTCCGGGGTGGGTCCCGGTCAACGGACGGGCACGACGGGAGGTGCGGACCCTCCCACCCTGAGCAGCGGCGACAGGAGGGGGATGCTTTACACCTGGGGTCGACGGGGCGACAGTGGCAGGGTCATGGCCTGTCCCCGGCACCGGCCTCCGCCGGCAGTGGTGACGCCGTGACGGGGCGCATCCTGGGCACGGTGGCCCTGGTGGCCGTGGTGGCCGCCGGCGGCAGCGTGTGGCTGGTGGTGCGGGACGAGCGGGGCCGGCACCGGGCGTCGAGCGCCCGGGTGGTGCGGGTCCTCACCGGGGCCAGCGCCGTGGTGGTGGCCGCCAGCCTGGTCGTGGTCCGCCCCTGGACCTGGGCTGCGGGCCTGGCCGCCGGCGTGGTCGGGGCCGCCGGGGCCGTCCACGTCCTGCTGCGGGCCCTCGAGCGCCGCCCCTCCCCCGCCCGGGGCGGGGACATCGTGGCCGCCTTGGCCACGGTCCTGGTGGCCTCGGCCCTGGTCATCGCCGGGGGCTTCGCCGTGGTGATCGACGGGGCGGCGCTCGCCCGGGGCCGCCCCACCCCCACCGACCACGGGGGGGCCGTCCTGGCCCGGCCCACCCTCGTCCAGGTCTTCTGGGGACCGGCGTGGGCCGCCACCCCGGCGCCGCCCGCCC
>Ga0335073_10014312_pt1 | contig 11111 bp, 7 predicted proteins | sample Lox_Sample_22_FD_207093 | JGI IMG/M metagenome (GOLD analysis project Ga0335073, IMG submission 207093) | Soil microbial communities from Loxahatchee National Wildlife Refuge, Florida, United States - Lox_Sample_2.2 | ecosystem: Environmental > Terrestrial > Soil > Wetlands | place: USA: Florida... | reverse complement strand
GCAACATCTACCGAGACGTAGGGTTAACAGGGTTAGGAATAACGCTAGTCGAGAGCTTTCTTTTACTTACATGGTGGCCAATATTTCACATCTCGCAGGTACTTCGCATCGTCAACTTTGTTAGCTTGCCTGTACGGGATAATGCTGGCTGGATACTGCTGCATCGTTAGCCTTGTATCAATTTGCCCAGAGACTGTGGAATGTGTTACATACATCAAGAAGATTGATGAGAACAGTATATGGTACCCATCCTATCAAGTCGTGACGAACGGCTGTACCTTGGTATCCAGGCATGATAATGGCGTCAATTCCAGTTTCGGTGATCAGCGCTCGAAATTTGTCTTTGAAGGCATCTCTCTGCACATTCAGGTCGTAAAGTCCTTCCAAAGTGAGAGGAGCATACTCATACGGCATGTGTTCGTGCGGTAACTTTGTTGAATCGAGCGCAGGAATCTGTGGTTCTCCACTGGCTTCGATATGCTTGAATGCTGTACGTGCTGGATCCATGGCAAACATTCGAAATGCGACTAAGGTGGCTTCTTTGATTGAAGGAGTCTCCAATTTGATCACCTCGTGTCCTGCGGCTTTCAACGCATCCACCGCACGAGTCAAGGTATTTTGAACCGGAGGATGAACAGGAAAATGTGGGTCTTCTAGGATAAAACCAAGCTTCAATCTGTCTTTTGGTTGGACCACTCGCCAACTGGAGAAGATAGCTGACGAATCGTACTTCCATGGATCCGATGTAACGACGAGGTCAGTGAACAGCTTCAGATCTCGAACGCAAGTAGCTAGAGGTCCGGCACAAGATCTGATACCTGCGAGACCTTTTCGACCTGAGCTAGTTTGTCCACTATATGGGATGCGATCTGCTGATGGTCGAAGAGAAAAAATCCCGTTACAGAAGGCTGGTATTCTGACCGAACCTGCTATGTCAGTACCTACTCCTAGAATCGATCCACGCATTGCAATCAAGGCTCCTTCTCCTCCCGAAGAGCCTCCGGCAGAGAGACTCAATCGATTCGGGTTCAAGGTACGACCAAACACATTATTGTGTGAGTCGCCTGCCTGAAGTCTTGATTCAGTTCTGTGCCATGGTCTAGTTCAATCGTAATTAAGCTCACCATCATGGTCTGTGGAATATTAGTTTTGACATAGAGAACAGCTCCAAGATCTAGAAGGATCTGGACAAGTGGTGAGTTCGATTTGACAGGCCCATTGTTGATGAACGACGTAAACCCAATGGTACTTGGGATGCTTTCTACATTGAAGCAGTCCTATGATTTTCCGTTATTCCACACTCGGTATTCTCAAGATGCTTATTCCTACCTTCAGACTAATTGGTAGCCCATGTAAAGGACCAGAAGGTTTCCCAGTAGATTTGAATACCTCATCGAGTTCTTTTGCCTTAGCCAACGCTCGGTCGAAGAACGTCTCCGTGAGGCAATTCGTCTACACTTCTTATGAGATGGTTAACTTGCTGTCATGATTCGGAGGAACATACAACTTGTTGAGCGATTGCAGCACGAATGCAGAATGCCTCTGTAACTTCAACAGCGGTAAATTGGCCAGAGTGAAGTCTTTCCAATAAATCGGTGGCATCGTAGTTTTCGGTGATGTCTAGTTGCTTGGCTGTCAAGAGACCACATTCTCTCGGCACATGTAGAACACTTTTCGACGTGGTTTCAGATATATTTGCCGTATATTCAGTCGAAAGTCGCCATGCTTTAGGGATCTTATCGGCGGCGTCAGCCCGCTTTTTCCGAACGATATCTTGCCAATCCTCCAAGGTCATTATTTCTCCATTTAAAGTTCGCTCTGCGATTTAGGATTTCCTTGAAGTTGTCTAAATGGCCTTCTCAATGAAGCTGAGTATTGCGGTTTCGGCAGCGTGATCCGCGGTTTTTAACGTCGCTGAACGCGACCTCGATCGCTTCACTTTTCTTATACCCGGACTCCCAACACTCTGCCGAACTATTTCTCTCCCTGTGACCACACTACAGCCTTCTCCGCGTCCGACAAGGTATGGCTTACTAGAGCTAGACTGTACAACCCGACCTGCGTCCCTCTTTTACGGAACCCGACCTACACCAGATGTATTGACTTGATGCGTTCGATTGGTACAACACTCCTTACCGCGGAGCTCAACTTGAGTGAATAATTCATCTAGATATTATAGTAGAGGCGTGAAAATATCTTTACTAACTCTTAATAGAAGCTCATAAACAGAGAATAGCGTTCAACAAAGGGATATTATGTGCGCTGGAGGGTTCAACTTTACTACATGCTGATGATAAGTCATCGGCCGAGAGCGTGAGAAGAGAGCAATTATTGTCGAAACAGCACTGAGTATCACTAAGAAGTATTCACAAATGTGGCCGTAAGAGGAGATTCCCCTGGATTACAGTACGGACCACCTGTCACAACTAGATCGGAACACTGTCCAGTAACAATATCCTGCCCACGACGCTGCCATCACGGAGAGGTACTAAAATGCTAAGACATTGATCTCAAATTAAAGGAATCTCAGCTAATGCAACGGTACTTTCGTTAGAGGGAGATTCGAGCTCCGACAGGACGCCCACCTGGACGGAAAGATATCTCTGGCAGGTGATGTATTCGGTCAATATCTTTCTCATCAAAGCTCCACTTAATGTTATCCGGGAACTTCGCCATTGACCCTCCAAACTCAGCAATTTGGTCGCTACTGTCCATGAAGGTCTGGGTGAGAGAACTGTGTTTGAGGTTCATCGCGTGCCCGATCTCGTGAACAGCAGACCGGAAAATGAGCCCGGGCACACTCCCCCATTTCTGCCCGGCGACAGTTCCCCATCCCGTTTTTGGAATGACCCAATCAGTAGCCACAGCAGCGCCCTCTCTGGCTTTCTTGGTGTCGGAAGCGCCACCGAAATCGAACATGACACCTCGTTCCATTGCTTTGCCATTGATCTTCTTCACCACAAGAAGATAAAATCTAGCCTCGAACTCGAGATCAACCTTGCCTCGCGACTTCAGCATTGCTGCATACAATTCGGCTGGGGTCCAAGTGCCATTTGCTGGTTCGGAAATAGCTGGTGTGTCCACAATGACAGTCAAATCGACTCCCGCCGTCGCAAAGACCGAACGCCATGAATGAATAGAGCCATTGTCCAGAGGAGGCTTTACACCAGCAACCGTAGCAATCTCAAGTGAAACCTTGCGATAGTATTTCGAAATCCATCCGATTTGGATTGTAGCGACGACTTGACTGGAAGCTTTGACGTCGCCTTTGTAAAAATCGCTCGACGATGGAAAGTCTTCGGGTGCTTTGGCCCGGTTTAGTATTGTCGAGTGCGGTGCGTCCTTGCTCCAGGTCCCTTCACCTCCTTTATCCCCTGTGGGACGGCTATATTTTCGGAGGTTGAATCCCATCTCGACAGAACCTGCATCAGTGCTTCCGCTTTTGAGCGAGATGGTCTGTAGAAAATAGCTATATTGCGAGAGTGGCATAACCGGTATCCCATCTTGCGGTTTTGGGATGAATGGCGAATCAGTAGCCTTTTTACGTTGGAACAAGTCTCCACTCGCGTAGTTGATTCCACTGGCGTTGCCGTAATCAACGCGGAGGATGCCGTCGAAGGTGGTAGCGGAGTTGTCATTGACCTTATATTCGACTAGCCAGCTTCCGGACCGGAGGCAAGAAGGAAGAGGTTTCTTCGCTCCTGACCTCCCGATGACATTATCGAAATTATCAGCTTCATCGTCAGGGTCGATATTCGGTATGTCGTCTTTTGCATCGGTTGGTAGGTTTATGAGACCATCAGCAACCCTAGCAGACATATTTAAAGTGCTGAGCAAGAAGATGAGCCTCGAAAAATTTGGAGGATAGTTGACGTAAAAGTGTATAGAATGCACAGAGGAAATGCTTTTGGACTACTAGAAAGCAAAGGAAGCTGCTCGTAAAAACCTGACTTTATATCCCTCTCCATGATGTTTGCCCTGAAACGAAGGCTTGGGCCGAGACTTCGTTGTCCAAGATTTCCAGCCAGCCACACGCGGTAGACGGGAAGTGCTCTTGCAGCTACCTCTATTCCTTAAATTGTCCTTGAAAATTAGCGGATTGCTTTGCACCTACAGCTGTAGAAGCTGAAATACGGCAAGTAAACTGCATTTGCGATTCGCAGCTTTCACAACGAGCGACTAAGTAAAGGCAGATTTAGCATGGGTACCATGCCGCTCAGCTGGAATCGTGACCTGGAGATCTCCAGAACCTGCATAAGAGCTGAGTGTGGACGTGGGATCTAGGCTATGAAAGTGCAGGGTTCGTCAGGTTGGGCTAGAAAGATGAAGAGCGAGGGCCGAAAGTATCTAGTTGTTCTTGGTGGCACTCACAACGGTGCTGTCATTTCCTTATTGGCCATTTTCCCGTGACCGGCAATCATGATAGCGCTGGGGAGCGTTGGAAGGGAGCGGGATACCAAGAGAACGATAATGAACAAGCTTTCTCCGAGTTGAAATCGAGCTGAAAACAAGCTCTGGTCCAGGTCTTAGCTTTCTATGACGTAGAACATGCTTGATTGAGTATACTTAGTCGAGTTTGAATAGTCATCGCTTGGGGATGAAGACTGGTGTAACGGAGCGCCCTGTATTGGAATAGGTGGGAGGCACTTTGACTGTTGAGTAATTTAAAGGCTGTGCACTCGTTGATATTTCTATATTGTGTCTATAAATGTGTTCTACGGCGAAGTCTTTGATGTTTCAAACGCTTGTCTCGAAATTGCAAATCCGGGTTGCCACAATGTTCGATCCGCACCACATGTCCTACCATGCAATACGTTAAATCTCTCCAAGATAACGTCGCTACTCTTGAGTAGTTAATTGCTGGTTTAAACTGGAAATAAGCTAAACTACGGTTTCCAATGCTCCCGTATAGTACTTCAAAACCATCACTGGTGGCGTGAGTGGAGCATGACGCAAATAATCCAGTCAGATCGGCACCTGCATAGAGTAGCAACTCTGAAGTATTAACAAAACCACAAGGTAACTGATTCATCTCTACAGCCGCATTACAATCCACTTTTCTTCGTCTCTCATGAAAAAATCTCAACTCTACAATGGCCATCGAGAGCGGTGTCTGGATATTCTGTAGCGTTGTAATACTTGGACTTGCAGTAGCAGTTCCTGTCCACAGACCCGACACTTTTCAAGTTCGAAGTTCTCAACCTTCAATTGCAAAGGAAGTTGGAGTACAGAATCAGTGCATCATTGATGGCAACTCCGACCTTTACGGTTTGGGTATCCGACTTGGCGTCTATCTTCAATGGATCACGTCCTTGATCGCAAATCATCACTCACACGAATCGATAAGAAGCAGCCTGGAGACAAATACACTGTTTCTCGGCGCAATATTCATTGCTACCATTGTAGCTACTGCACAGGATACCCTCAAATCAGCCGAGATACTCGTTTTCCTACATCTCTGCTATGGTACCATATTCTCCGTCCTAAGTATATGGGGCTACCGAATACGCTCGCAGGCCGAGGGCACAATTCGATTCTCGGTCGCTGGGTCGGCTTTTCGCCTTATATTAATCTCGGCAATCTCTATCTACTCCGTCTGGTGTTGGTTCACGGGAATTCAGAAAGCGGCCATTGATGGATGTTCGACGTACACATTCATATTCTGTAGAGTAACTGTCAGTTCACGAGTTAAGGCTTTCTTCCGGATGCAGTCGGTTGCTCTGGTAGCACTCTTCGTAGGCCTTTCTATTTTCGAATTAATGATCCTCATGTGGCACCTTGTGGTTGCCGTACTGAAAAGCAGGATTAAAGCAGAAACCCTTACATATTTCTCACCACGCCAAAAAGATGCGTCAAAGAAAGCTGGCATCTCGTACAAGCTTCGTTTATGGCTATATTCAGGGGCCACAAGTTTCTGGGCTATTATCAACGCTGACATATCAGGCTTTGACCGTCCTCCATTAGCGATCGCCCTCCTTTTGCTTGTAGATGCGTCTTTACTGGCTTTGCGAAGTGGTTTTCAATATATCTGCCTGCTACTCTTCAAGCGTTGTCTTCCTATGGGATTTCCACCTTTGGTTCCGGTCATTGGCAGCAATAGCGTCTCTGCGCTAAAAATGAGAGTCGGCATAGCATTCAGGTATGCCATCCCTTTCCGTCCCGACGCAGGCGATAACACTTCTTAGATCTCGAAAGAGTACTTACTATTTTTATGCCCTCAACGCACTGTGTTTGGCCTGGGCAGTAGTGTCGATTGAGGTCATTCTGATCTGGAACCACATTCAGGGGGTCTATACTATTCGAACAACCGGTCAACTCATTCCTTTTGTCATTGGCGTTACGAGTCTACTCTCTTTAATGCAGAAGATGTCGGTCGGAAGAGCTTCGCTGGCCCGCACAGAGATCCTCATGGTAAGTGGTTGCTTAATATCATGTAGATGGTATGCACTGCTAAATGCACTCTTGAGGCTTTAATTGACCACACTCCGAAATGGGCGCGAAAGGAATTTGACCCGCCAAACCTACGGAGTTCGATTGAGTGCGAGCACCAGGGCGAAAGCCTCGTTTACACCTTGGGTAACGGACGCAAAGCTGGTTTCTTGTTGCAAAAGCCTCGCCGAAGGCATTCCTTTTCGTCGGTCTCCCGTGTACAACAAATTAACCATATGACATCGTCATCACGTTGGTCTGGCCCTAATGACGAAGAATTGTTAAAGGAATGGGGTCTCAGTAAACGAAAGCAGATAAGAGGATTGAGCACGAGCAACAATTGTACTCCACTAGAGGATGTTGATCAGCTTACGTTTACCCACGAAAGTCCTCCATCCGATCAAAATCGATCCGTTCATGAACAAGACGTAGACGACGTCACTACCGATAATTATGAACCTCCCAATACTACCCTTTTGCGAGCAGACACTTTAAAGGACACATGCAAAGGGAGCGGATTCCGTGCTCTAGGCGCTGTAGTCGCTATATACCTTTTCTTCTGGCGCGCTGCTACTCAACCCCTTGCATGCTTGGATCGTATTTCCCTCATTTTCGACCGAACTACCTTCGCTAGGAACGAATTTCGCAGACAGCAAACAGAGCATTTTCACGAAATCAGAGGCCGATTTATGACAGATTACTTTAAGAATGTTGATCTGCAATCTGGCAAGAGCACTACAGAAGTGAACAGACTTGGCTGTTGGTATACGTCGTCCATGATCCCGTGATAAAAATTGTTGACATTTCGCAGCTCCATCAAAAGTTATGGCAACGGATGCGTTAAGCCCTGTTCTGTGGCAATCCTTGCGGCAAAACATCCAAGGCCTTGACCCAAACCGTACGTTGCACATCAGTTTGGCGGGAAGTACGTCTGTTAAATGAACTTATAGAGATCTATCAAAAGTCGCTGCTCCGATATTTTGGGGATTTAAGATTTCCTGCGGAATTTTTTGATGAATCCAGCTCTATGGGCTCCAAGAATAACACCGCCGTAGGGAGTGAGTTGATTGAAGCAGACTGGAATAACAGCAACAGGAGACGAATACTTCTGAATGCCATAATCAATCTCAGACGCGCTTGGCAAAGCCACTCAGCCTACGCCATAGCAATGACCCTACTTTGCGGCCTGCGTGATCTTTTCAACACCCTGGAGCCTTCGATATTTCAGCGATCGAGAGACCTGTGCGAACCAGCAATCTGGGCGCTCGAAGATGTTAGGAGAATTAGGAAGTGGAAGCGGAGAGGCGACATCACTACGGAGATGCAGCATATTCTTCTACAGGATTGGCTGGAAGAAGGAGCATTGAAGAAGTTTTGGGAGGCTATGTTTGAAGAAGGGCAGGGATTTGTTGCGGGTTATCTGGCGGTGTTATTCGAGGGCGAAATGGAGATGAAAGCTCATAGGAGGTATTCGATCTGACACATATCTGTGGCAAGGTGCTGCTCTTTCTCCACCAGATTATTTACTGTATTATTATACGACGTTACAATCATAGGTAACGTTCGGCCATTGTGATTTTATACACGATGGGCATCTTGCGGTTAGTGATCTAACCTGTTTTGGGGATGTGAACATACCCCTTGTGCAGGAATGAAGGACGTCAAGCTCAGCAGAATTTGAAGACGCACTGCATTTAGCGGGCTTCTTCCAGATCTGCTCGCACGAACTCTCGCTAGTTAATGATGGAGGAACACATGGGGAGCATGGAAGCTGAAGAGGCCGGGTGTAGCAGCTCGTCGGCCTTGCAGAACGCGGTGACAACAAAACGGCTGCGCCACATTCACACTTCAGAATTTCTGACGTGCAGCTTTCATGAATCTTAAGCCTGTCCGCTGACACCAAAACAGTCCGCTTACCTGCCATCCCAACGCTATCTTCCAGCTAGATATACCTGTGTGGGTCGCACATGGCTGTCAACCAAGAGTTTATCGACTTATGGGAATCGGCCATAGACAAGTACATCGAGTCTACTAACCGAACTCCATATGAACAAACTGTACTTAAGCAGCTGAAAAGCCCCGAGGACCTTGAAAAACGGCTCGAAAAAGACCAAAACAAGTTTAGTAGCTTCCGAGCAAAACATAGCAAGCTTACCAGCAGGCTCAAAACAGCCGTCAAACCTTTGGTGGCGCTTTCAAACGTTGCGTCAAGCGCCCTTTCACTCACACATTTTGCACCTGCTTCTACCATATTCGGTGCAATTCTCTTTGTTGTAAAGGCTGCAGATGGAGTATCAGAGGCATACGACTGGGTTGATCAGCTCTTTGACAAGCTCCGTGATTTCACTGTGCGCTTAGATGAGTACTGTACAGCAGGTTTAAGCCCTCATCTAAGAGCGAAGACGGTCCAGATCTTAGGATGTCTACTCGAAATTCTTGCTCGCTCTGAGAACGCAATCAGGATTGGCAGATGGAAAAAGTATTCAGCTGTGATCTTCTTAGGAAAAGATGAGAAGATCAAGAGCTCATTTGATGAGCTTGCCAAGCTTTTCGATGATGAACAAAGACTGGTTATCGCAATCACGTTCGCAATGAATAGGAGCATGGACAAACGGATTGAAGAAATAAGCAGCATGGGTAAAGAGACGCTTGAGGCCGTACAATCAGGCCAGCAAGAAGAACTTCGCGCGAAAATTCTAGCTTGGATATCGTCAACAAATTTTCCATCTGAGCAGTCCGACATCATTGCCCGCAGGGAAACTGGCACAGGACTATGGTTCCTCAACGACCCAAAGTTTGAGGATTGGATTCGAGGAACAAAGAAAACACTTTACTGTTGGGGCATGCCAGGCGCTGGAAAGACCATGATGGCAGCCATAGCTATTGATCACGTCTACACAACGATGCAAAGTAACGACATTGGAGTTGCGTGTTTGTTCTTCAGATACAAGGGGCAATCTAATCAGACTGTTGAAAGCATGCTCAAGGCGCTTTTGAAGCAGCTGGTGCAGGGACGGCCAAATATCACCGCCACAGTAAGACAAATGTACGACAACCACCAAAAGCGAGGAACTCAGCCATCGCTGAGTGACGTATTCCAGGTCTTGCAGTCTGTTTGTTCGGATTATAGCAAAGTGTACATGATGGTAGACGCATTGGACGAATGCATTAGCACCAATGGTACACGGAATAAATTTATCAACACACTACGCAAGTTGCAGGACGACAACAAAGGAGATGTGCGGCTTCTGTTCACCTCTCGCGATATTTCCGACATAACACGGAGATTTCACTCAGACCCTATACTAGAGGTGCGAGCCAGCGAAGAGGATGTGAGGCGCTTTGTGGCAGGTCAGATGCCTGATCTGCCGACCTGCATCCAACACGATGAGGAACTCAAGGAAGCTGTCCAAAAAGGAATCGTTGAAGCCGTTGATGGCATGTCAGTACTCTCCCTAATCTTACATGCATGGCACAATCTTAATAGAATAAGCAGGTTCATTCTGGCGCGGCTGCATATTGACTCACTTCGTGATAAAAGAAATAGATATGGAGTACTGTCTACTCTAGGGAAGCTACCTAAAGGGTCTACGGCGCTCGATGAGGCGTATAGCGAGGCGCTCACACGGATAGATGGGCAACTAGCCGAAGACCGTTTACTTGCCAGGCGCGCTCTCTCTTGGATAAGTTACGCACAGCGAGAACTCACGAAAACGGAGCTGTGCCTCGCCCTAGCAATTGACCCAGGTGACCGAGCCTTAAACCATGATAAAATTTATAATGCGGACGACGTTATCTCCGTCTGCGCTGGGCTTGTCACGATGGACGAGGAGAACAGCATTATTCGACTTGTGCATTACACGACACAGGAGTACTTTGAACGGGTGCGATATGAATGGAACCCTGGAGCTGTGGAAGAGATAGCGACAGCCTGTCTGACATACCTATCCTTTGATACATTCCAAAGCGGCAGCTGTGCTAGCGATGCAGCGTTCGAACAGAGGCTCATCAACAATGGACTCTTTGACTACTCGGCGCACTATTGGGGTGAGCATGTGCGTCCAGTACAGAGTAAGACCTCTGATCTAGCCCTTGGCTTCTTCCGCGACCAGGCTTTGGTTGACTGCACCATTCAAGGAGCCTCGGCGAGTGCCTTTAGATACGAGAATTACAGTCAGCGTTTTCCAAGCCAAACCAGTGGGCTACATCTAACGGCGAGATATGGCCTACTTCATCTGGCAGAGGAGCTCTTGAAAGGAATACATGGAGATTGCAAGATTGAAGCAGATCCGCAGGATAGCTATGGTCGGACGCCATTGATTTATGCGGCAGAGCGAGGCCACGACAAGATCGTTGAGCTACTGCTTGCCGAAGGCGCTGGCAATAACGCGCCAGGTGATAGATCCTTCCGCGACGCGCTCTATGCAGCGTCGGGTGAAGGCCACGATAAGATCGTCGAGCTGCTGCTTGCCAAAGGAGCCGATGTCAACGCACAAGGAGGAGTTTACGGCAACGCGCTGCAGGCGGCGGCATATGGAGGCCACGATAAGACCGTCGAGCTGCTGCTTGCCAAAGGAGCCGATGTCAACGCACAAGGAGGATATTACGGCAACGCGCTGCAGGTGGCGGCATATGGAGGCCGCGATAAGACCGTCGAGCTGCTGCTTGCCAAAGGAGCCGAC
>Ga0335073_10014311_pt1 | contig 11111 bp, 7 predicted proteins | sample Lox_Sample_22_FD_207093 | JGI IMG/M metagenome (GOLD analysis project Ga0335073, IMG submission 207093) | Soil microbial communities from Loxahatchee National Wildlife Refuge, Florida, United States - Lox_Sample_2.2 | ecosystem: Environmental > Terrestrial > Soil > Wetlands | place: USA: Florida... | reverse complement strand
GCGACCTGTGGGGAGTGCGCGCCGGGATCGAGGTCAAGACGCTGAGCGCCGATGACGAGAACGGCGCGGCGAGCTTGCTCGTCAAGTATCCGGCCGGCTGGCGGCTCGATCGCGAGGGTGCGCTGTCCGTCGACGAGGAATTCCTGGTGCTCGAGGGCGAGCTTTCGATCGGCCCTCAAAGCTATCGCGACAAGGCCTATGCCCACCTGCCCTCGGGCTACGGCCGCGGTGCCATGAGCTCTGCGGCGGGCGCGGTGGTGCTCAGCTTTCTGTCGGGGCGGCCGCGCTGGATTCAACCGGCAGGCTACGACCCCGCGCGGCTCGTCGAGAATCTCGATGCGTTCGCCGTTCCCTACACGGGCAACTTTCACCCCGAATTTCCGCCCGGTGCCGGCCGCAAGACGCTCTATCAGGACCCGATCACGGGCGATCAGAGCTGGATCCTGGGCACGATGCCAATGCGCTGGGCCCAGCGCGCCGAGGTCCATCCGGTGGTCGAGGAGATGTACCTGCTGAGCGGCGAGTCGCACGGCAATCGCGGCGTGATGCGCCCGGGAGCCTACTTCTGGCGACCGCCGCAGATCCCCCACGGGCCCTACGGCACTCTCACCGGCAATCTGTATTTCTTCCGCACCAAGGGCGGACCGCTCTCGACCCGCTACGTCGATGGCGGTCGGCCGTTCCGCTGGTGGCCCGAATATGATCCGGCACTGCCGGATTCGATGTCGGCCGCACGCGGCGAAGCGACCCAGGCGCCTCGCTGCTGGTAATGGCGTGGGCCGGCGCGGCCCACGCCCCCCGCTCTATTTGAACTTGTAACCGACGCGCACGTCGAAGGTCCCCGGCGTGTTGAAGTAATCGAGACCCAGGAGGTCGGCGGTACCGTAGTTCTTCTGGGTGCAATTCTTGCACTCGCCGGTGATGGTCAGCGGGATGCGGTCGAGCGTCATGGCCACTCCGGCGTCGAGCAATGTCCGCGCGGCATCTTCGCCGCCCACATTCGGCCAGGACGTGGCGAAGCCCGCCGTATTGGCGGTGTCGAACCACTCGCGCGATACGTACTGAACCGACAACGTGGGTGTCAGGCTGAATCCCGGAAACCTGACCAGGTAGCTCACGCCGCCCGAGAAATCGAGTCCCGGTGTGTACACGGGCACGGCGAGCGAGCCATCCTCGGTGACGATACCGGAGGAACAGCTCGAGGCCGTACCGGCGCGGCACTGCGCCTGCTGAGCCTGGATCAGCGGTGAGGGGTGGTAGTAGCGGGCATGCATCGAGCTGATGGTGGCGGTGAGCGTCAGCGCTTCCGTTGCGCGCCACGCAAGATTGGCTTCGACGCCATAGCCGAACATGTCGGCACCGTTGCTGGTGTCGAACTGGTCGGTGTGCGGATTGTCGTAGAGCAGCTGATCGTTCTTCACATCCTCGTAGAACAGGGTCGTATTGAAGCGGAAGTTGTTCGCGGGCGACTCGAAGCGAAACCCGGACTCGTAGGACCAGATGGTCTCTGCACTGAAGTCGTTGAAATCCTGCGGGTTCGTGCCCGTGAGGCCGTTCCAGCCGCCGCCCTGGAAGCCCCGCGTCGCCGACACGAAGGTCATGAGGGTCGGATCGACCTGGTACTGCAACGCGAGGCGCGGCGTGAACATGGTGACGGCGAGGTGCGTCGGGTAGCCTACGGCCTCGATCTGTTCCGTGGTGTACCCAAGTCCGGGCGCATTTGGCCAGGCGATCACGTCCTTGATCTCGTGCGTCAACCGCCCGCCGAGGGTCACCGTGAACGCCGGCGCCACCTTGAGATCGCCCTGCGCGTAGACGGCCTCGGATTTGGTGGAGTTCACGTCATACTGATCGTTCAACGCGAACGCAAACGCCGGGCCCAAGCCGAGAATCTGGCCATAGTTGTTGCGATTCTGCTCGTACAGGTAATAGACGCCTGCGGTGTAGTTGAAGATGTCGCCGATCTTGTCGGTCCACTTGGCTTCCTGCGACACCTGATGATTCTCCAGGATCTGCGCCAGGGTGATCTCGCCCGTCGGCACGGCGTCGGCGGTCGGCAGAGGCCCGAGCACAGCGGCCGCAAAATCCGCCGCCAGATTCTGGTTCAAGCCGCGATAGCCGGTGATCAGGTTGAGGGTGCCCTGCCCGAAGGTCAACGCGATGTTGGAGGCGAAGCCCCAGCTCGTGACGATGGCTCCCTGGCCGAAATCGGCCTTCGCGCCGGTGAGGTAAGGCTTGAGCGCGCCGCCCGTCGTGCTGAAGCCGCTGTATGAGATGCGGTCGCCGTCCGGACCCGGTTGGTTCAAGAGGTTCGCATTGTCGTTGCGCTCGTAATCGCCCGAGAGATTCCACTCGAGATTCGACCAGGCAGCCGGCATGAACCGCAACGCCTCGCGAACACCCCAGTTGTGAGTGCCGTTCAAACGATCGCCCGTCGACACATCGTGCACGTAGCCATCGTTGGTGATGCCATACACGGAAGTACGGGTCAGGAGCTGCTGATTGATGGGCAGATCGATGGAGGCTCTGCCAGTGAAGAAATCGGCCCAGAAATCGCCGATGGAGCCGTAGCTCGCCTCGACGTCGCCGCCGAGCTCCTCGCCCGGCTTCTTCAGTGTCACGACGATGGCGCCGCCCGTGGAGTTGCGGCCGAACAGCGTCCCCTGAGGCCCGTTGAGCACTTGCACCGACTGCACGCCGAACAGCGCGAAGTTGTTGGCATTCTGACGCGCGATATAGATGTCATCCACGTAAGTCCCGACCTGCGGCTCGAAGGTGGGAAACGATTGGGTTTGGCCCAGGCCGCGCAGGTAGTAGACATTGGCCGATCCCTGGCCGACGTTGTTCGCCGCGAACATGTTGGGAACGAGCCGCTCAAGGTCCTCGGTCGTGTTGATCTGCTGGCTGACCAGCTGCTCGGCGGTGAAGTTGGTGACCGAGATCGGCACCTTCTGCAGGTTCTCCTCGCGCCGCTGCGCGGTGACCGTCACTTCGGCGAGGACGTCCGACGAGCTCGCGTCGGCGGAATTCGATTGCGCGTCGGCGAGCGCCGCGAGCGGCGCGGCGCTCCACGCCAACAAAGCCACAAGGGCCACACAAATTGTGTTTCGACTCATCATGCTAGCCTCCCTAATCCCCTGCTCCCGCGTTTATTACTCTCGTTGGCTCGGCTACACGATCATCGCCGCGCCGCGAACATCCCAAGCGACGCGCATCCCTTCTTCGCTCACGTTCCGCACAGCGTCACGCTCGACTCACATCCGGAGGCCGCGGCGCGACGATTTGAAATGTATATAGTTTATAGCAAATTGCAACTGCCTGCGAACCACCGTTGCGGAAGGACAACGGAGCGTCGCTCGTCATCGTGCCGCGAGGTAGCGCAGCACGTCCGAGAGCGCCAGGACTTCGGCGTATTTCGCCTGCAAATCGAACAGGTTGGCTTCATGAGGCTCGCGCGCGCGATCGCCGACCGCATCGCGCACGATGACGGGTATGAAGCCATGTTGGATGCAATCGATACCCGTGGCGCGTACGCAGCCGCTGGTCGAGACGCCCGCGATCAAGACCGTGTCGACCCGGGCGGCCGTGAGCGCATCGGCCAAGGGTGTTCCAAAGAACGCGCTCGCGTACTGCTTGGTGATGACCGTCTCGCCCGCAGCGGGCTCGAGGCCGTGTGCAAACTCAGCTCGCTCGGGATGCTGCGCCCCCTCGGCAAAACAGCTCAACGCCGGCACTTTTCGGAAGAACACGCCGCCGTCGCGTCCGTCGGGAGCGTAGCGAAGATTGGTGTGAAATATCGGGATAGCGGCACGTCGCGCCGCCGCCAGGAGCTCGATCGAGCCGCGCTGCGCTCGGCGGATGCCCTCGCCACCGTAGAGCGGAGAGCCTTCCAGGAGGTACGCCTTCACGAAATCCACGATCAGGAGTGCGGGGTGCGTTCCGAGCTCGAGCCGCGTGAAATAGCCCGCGGAGCGGTAGTTGGCGGTCAAGCCCGCATCGTCTGCCATGCCACCACCCCAAGGATCTAGATCACGCCCTGTTGCCGCAAGCTCTCGACGCGCTCCGCCGTGAACCGCATCAGTCCCCGATAGACCTCGTCGTTGTGCTGCCCGAGCGCGGGCGATGGCGAGCGGATACCACCCGGGGTTTCCGACAGCTTGGGCACGACGTTCTGCATGCGCAGCTCCCCGAACTGCGGGTGCAGGACCCTCACGATTGCCTCCCGGGCAAGGAATTGCGGATCCTCGAACATGTCGGGCGCGCGATAGATGAGTCCCGCCGGCACGCCGTTGCGATGCAGGAGATCGAGCACCTGCTCGGTTTGAAGAGTTGAGGACCATTGACCGATCAATTCATCGAGCTCGCGCTGGCGCGCTCCGCGCGCTTGGTGATTGGCGTAGTCAGGGCAGGCGGCGAGCTCCGGGCGGCCCATGGTCTCGCACAGGCGCTTGAAAACCGTATCCTGATTGGCGGCAATCAGTACCAGTCCGTCCTGGGTCGGATACACATTCGACGGCGCCACATTCGGCAGGACCGCGCCGGTGCGCTCGCGCACGAAGCCGGTCTTGTCGTACTCCGTGATCAACGACTCCATCAGCCCGAGAACCGCCTCGTAGATGGCCGAGTCCACCACCTGACCCCGCCCGGTGCGCTCGCGGTAGTGCAGCGCCGAGAGCGCGCCCAGGCAGGCGAATATCGCCGCCAGGGAGTCGCCAATGCTGATACCCATGCGCGAGGGCGGCGAGGAAGGATCGCCGACCACGTAACGCAGGCCGCCCATGGCCTCGCCGATGGCACCGAAGCTCGCACGCTGCGCGTAGGGACCCCATTGCCCGTAGCCCGAGACGCGGATCATGATGACACGCGGATTGAGCGCGCTCAGCTCCGGGTAGCCGAGCCCCCATTTTTCCAACGTACCCGGCCGGAAATTCTCCAGCAGGAAATCCGCGCTCATGACCAGCTCGCGCAGGACTTGCTGCCCCGCAGGCTGCCTGAGGTCGAGCGTGATCGACTTCTTGTTGCGCGCGATGACCGGCCACCAGAGCGAAGGGTCACCGTGTTTCTGTCGACCCCACCCGCGCATCGGGTCGCCCTGATTCGGGGGCTCGATCTTGATCACCTCGGCGCCCATGTCGCCGAGCAGCTGTCCGCAGAAGGGACCCGCGAGCAGCGTGCCCAGCTCGAGCACCCGCAGATCCGACAGAGCACCGTGTTGAAATTCGATCTCTCGTGGCACCATGTTCTCGCGATCAATGTATACAAAATCGCTCGTGCTATGAGCAATTCTGCACGAATTCATCCGATCCGATCCAGATCCCGCCTCTATTGTATACAACCTAGCTGACGAATAGAATGGCACTCAACCCCGGGCAAGCAGCTTGCATGACTCACACGAGCATCACTCTCCTCGAAGTCGGTCCGCGCGACGGGCTGCAGAACGACTCGCTGATCGTGCCGACCGCAACCAAGATCGAGATGATCGGTCGCTTGGTGGCCGCCGGCCTGCGCCGCCTCGAGGTCACGAGCTTCGTGAACCCCAAGCGCGTGCCGCAGATGGCCGACGCCGAGGCGGTGCTCGCCGGGCTGCCCGCTCGCGCCGGCGTCTCCTACATCGGCCTCGTCCTCAACCGCAAAGGCTTCGATCGCGCCCGCGCCGCCGGCTGTCACGAGGTGGGCATGGCGGTGGTTGCGAGCGATACCTTCAACCGCCGCAACCAGGGGGTCGATACCCGCGATTCGGTGGCAGCGTGGCTGGAGATTGCCCGCGAGGCCCACGCCTCCGGCATCAAGCCGCACATCACGATCTCCACCGCGTTCGGCTGCCCGTTCGAAGGCGAGATCGATCCACGGCGCGTGCTGTGGCTGGCCGAGGAGTGTGCCCGGGGCGACCCAGCCGAGATCGCGCTCGCCGACACGGTGGGTGTCGCCGTACCCTCGCAGGTCAGCGATCTATTCGGCCGCCTGCGCGAGCTATTGCCCCGCACACCCTTGCGCGCTCATTTCCACAATACCCGTAACACCGGTCTTGCCAACGCCTATGCCGCCGTCATGGCCGGCGTCGAGACACTGGATGCGAGCGTGGGCGGTATCGGCGGCTGCCCATTCGCACCTGCGGCCACGGGCAATGTGCCGACCGAGGACGTGCTGTACATGCTCGACCGCATGGGTATCGTCACCGGTGTCGCGCTTCAGCCCCTGATCGAGACCGCACGCTGGATCCAGGAACAGCTTGGCCGGCCCGTGCCCAGCATGCTGCTCAAGGCCGGTCCGTTCCCACGCAAAGAACAAACCGAGAACGGATGAACGCATGTCATATCGACTGGGTGTAGATGTCGGCGGCACCTTCACTGACCTGTTCCTGGTCAACGAGGACTCGGGCGAGACATTCACCGCCAAAGTGCCGAGCACACCCGCCGATCAGTCGATCGGCGTGCTCGAGGGCATCAGCCGCGTGTGCCAGAACGCCGGCGTGAGCGCCTCGGAGATCGAGCGCGTGATGCATGGCACCACGGTCGCCACCAACACCGTGCTCACGCAAACGGGCGCGCATTGCGGACTCGTGGTGACGCGCGGCTACCGCCAGGTGCTGCAGATCGCGCGTTCGTTCGTGCCGGGCGGCCTCGGCGGCTGGGTGATCTACAACAAGTCACGGCCCATGGCGCCGCTCTCCTCCACGATCGAAGCGCATGAACGAATCGGTGCGCAAGGAGACGTGATCGAGACGCTCGATGAAGTCCGTTTGAGAGCCGGTCTCGCCGATCTCAAGAAGCGCGGGATCGAGGCGCTCACCGTCTCGTTGATCAACTCGTTCGCGAACGCCGCGCACGAGAAGCGCGTCCGCGAGATCGCCGCGGACGTATTGCCGGGTGTTCCGGTCTCGCTTTCCTCGGAAGTCGTGCCGGAAATGCAAGAGTACGAACGCACCGTGACCACGGTCGCGAATTCCTACGTGCGCCCGCGCGTCGCCAAGTATGTCGCCAGCCTCAAGAGCAAGATCGAACGCTCCGCGGACAAGGTGAGCCTGCACATCTTGCGTTCCGACGGCGGCCTTGCCGGAGCCCAGGCCGCCGAGGAGTATCCGGTCAATTTGCTGATGTCGGGACCGGCGGGCGGCGTCACGGGCGCGCTCTGGGTCGCCGTGCAAGCCGGCTTCCCGAACCTGCTCACGGTCGACGTCGGCGGCACCTCGACCGACGTCGCGCTGATTCAGGGCGGTGCACCGCGCGTTCGCCGCGAGACCACGGTGGGCGATGTCACCGTGCGCGCCTCCTCGGTCGATATTCGCACCGTCGGTGCCGGGGGCGGCTCGATTGCCCACGTACCCGAGCTCACCAAGGCGCTGCGCGTCGGACCCCAGTCGGCCGGCGCCGATCCGGGGCCGGCCGCCTACGCCAAGGGCGGTACCGAGCCCACGGTCACGGATGCCAACGTAGTGCTGGGCTTGTTGCCCTCGATGCAAAAGCTCGGCGGCGAAATGGCCCTCGACCGCGAGCTGTCCGTCGCCGCCGTACAGAAGGTCGCGACGGCGCTCGGGCTGCCGCTGCTCGATGCGGCCCAGGGCATCTACCAGATCGTCAACGAGAACATGGTCGGCGCGCTGCGCCTGGTTTCGGTCGAGCAAGGTTACGACCCGCGCGACTATGCCTTGATGGCCTTTGGCGGCGCGGGCCCGCTGCACGCGAACGCCCTCTCGCGGCTGCTCGGTTCCTGGCCCGCGATCATCCCGCCCGGGCCGGGGGTGCTGTGTGCACTGGGCGATGCGACCACCGCGCTGCGCGACGAGCGCGCCCGCACCTTCGCGCGCAAATTTTCATCGACCAGCGCCGCAGAGCTCAAGTCGATCCTCACCGAGCTCGCACGCGAGGCCAGGCGATCGCTCGAGAAGAGCGGTGCTAAGCGCAGCGAGATCACGACCAGTTATCAGGTCGATCTACGCTATCACGGCCAGGGCTTGCGCCTTGCGGTCGACGTGACACTCGAGGAGCTCGCGAAGGATGGCCTCGCCGCGATCGCCGGCAAGTTCGACCGCGAGCACGAGCGCTTGTTCACGTTCGCGCTGGATCTCGAGCATGAGGTCGTGACGCTGCGCTCGGCCGTGCAAGGGCGCGGCATCACGGTGAAGCGCCGCGCGATCGCGGCCGGCCGCGCCAGCGCGGCGGCAGCGGTGGTCGGCAAGCAGGCGAGCTACATGGATGGCAAGAGGGTCACCGCGCTCGTCCATGATCGATCGCGACTCAAAGCCGGCAACCGGATCCGAGGCCCCGCGATCGTGATCGAGATGGACTCGACCACCGTGATTCTGCCCAAGCATCACGGCAGGGTGGATCGGCTGGGCAACATCCTCATTTACCCGGACAAGGTCGCGCGGCAGCGGACCTCGCGATAGGAACCGACCCATGCCCGCACGACTGATTCAGCGCAACAAGCAGCGCTTCAAGAAGGTGAAGGTCGATACGGTGACGATCGACATCATCGAGAGCGCGCTGCGCAATGCACGCTTCGAGATGGACACGGTCCTGTTCCGAACCGCCATGTCACCGGGAATCCGCGAACAGCACGACGAGTTCCCGATGATCGCCAATCTCGAGGGAAAAATGGTCGTCGGCCAGTTCGGCTCGTTCATCTGGGGCTTTCTGCAAGGTTACGACGGCACGATCGAGGAGGGCGATGTCTTCCTGACCAACGACCCCTACTCCGTCGGCGGCGCCATCAGTCACGCCAACGATTGGTTGATGCTGATGCCGGTCTACCGCAAAGGACGGCTCATCGCCTGGTCGGCGATGTTCGGCCACATGACCGACGTCGGCGGCAAGGTGCCCGGGTCGCTGCCAACGGATGCGCGCACCATCTTCGAGGAGGGAATCCGCGTCCCACCGGTGAAGATCTACAGGGCCGGCACGCTCAACAAGGACGTGCTCGACATCATGCTGCACAACTGCCGCCTCCCGCGCTGGAACCTGTCCGATTTCAACGCCATCGTCGCGGCGCTGCGCACGGCGGCCACTCGCTGTATCGAGGTGAGCGAGCGCTTCGGCGACGACGTGTTCCAGTCTGCCATGTCGGAGATGCTGGCGCGCAACCGTCGCGCGATGCGCGAGCTGATCCGCCGCACCGTGCCCGAGACCAAGCAGTACTTCGAGGACTACATCTGCGACGATGGACTCAACATGGGGCCTTACAAGATCGCTTGCTCGATGTGGCGCGAAGGCGACCAGTGCATTTTCGATTTCGCCGGCACCGATCCGCAGTCGGTCTCGTCCATCAACTTTCTCCTCAACGAGGAGATGTTCAAGATGTTCGCCGGCGTGTACATGATCATGGTGTTCGATCCGCAGATCCTCTTCAACGACGGATTCTACGATCTCATGGAGGTGCGCATCCCACCCGGGACGCTGCTCAAGCCGCTGAAGCCGGCGGCGCTGTCGTGCCGGACGCATGCGCTGGGACGGATCTTCGATGTTCTCGGCGGACTGCTCGGGCAGGGCAATCCCCAGTTTCTATGCGCAGCCGGGTTCTCCGATTCGCCGCACTTCATGTACTCCGGCCATGACCAGAGGGGCGACTGGTACCAGCTCTATCAGATCAGCTTCGGCGGCATTCCCGGCAAGCCGTTCGGCGACGGGCCCGACGGCCACTCGCTCTGGCCCTCGTTCACCAACGTGCCGAACGAGTTTTTGGAGAGCTATTTCCCGCTTCGTATCGAGACCTACGAGACCATTCCCGACAGTGGCGGACCGGGCAAGTTCCGAGGCGGCAACGGGTTGCGCATCGGCTATCGGTTCCTCGAAGACGGAGAGATCTCCATCCATGACGATCGCTGGCTCACCTATCCCTGGGGTGTGAACGGGGGGCTGCCGGGAGCGCGCAGCCGCAAGACCCTGCTGCGCGCAGACGGTTCGCAGGAACTGCTGGGATCAAAGGTCGATCGAGTCACGGTGCATAAGGGCGATCTTCTGCTCGCCGATACCTGGGGCGGCGGCGGCTGCGGCGATCCGCTCGAGCGTGAGGTCGAGAAGGTCGTATTCGACGTCGAAGCTGGACTCGTCACCCGCGAGGGCGCAAAACGGTATGGCGTGGTCCTCGACCAGGACGGCAAGCCGGATCGCCCGGCCACGCAGGCGCTGCGCCGGGAGATGGCGGCCGCCCGCGGGCCGGCTCCGCTCTTCGATCGCGGCTTCAAGTCGATCGAGGAGCTCAAGTCGCGCTGCTTCGAGGAGACCGGGCTGCAGCCACCGCGGCAACCGGCCTTCAGCGCGTGGACCTCGAAGCCGGCCTACGGGCGCTCCCGCTGATGCGCGCCGCTCAGCGAGCCTATTCGACGGTGCGTGACCGCATTTTGCGCGGTGCGTACCGCGCCGGCGCGCGCTTGACCGAGCAAGAGCTGGCCGAAGCCGCCGGCGTCAGCCGCACGCCGGTCCGCGAAGCGCTGCGGCGCCTGCATGCCGAGGGCCTGATCAACTTCGAGCCCAATCACGGCGCCGTGGTCCCGATGTTCGAGCTCGAAGACGCGGAAGAGATTTTCGAGCTGCGTGCGCTCCTCGAGCCGCTCAGCGCGCGCCGCGCCGCCGAGCGCGCGACGCCGGAAACGATCGAGGCGCTGCGCGCCCTGGCGCACAAGCAGAAGCAGGAGTCGACCCGCCGAGGCTCCGGGCACTTGATGCGGATCGGCGATCTGAATGACCGATTTCATCGCTTGATTCAGACAGCGGCGCAGAGCCCGCGCCTGGCGAAGGCCCTGGCGGGCCTCACGGAAGCGCCGCTGATCCTGAGCACCTTCGCCCGCTACTCCCCCGGCGAGCTACAGCGCAGCGCCGACCAGCATCTCGAGCTGGTCCAGGCCATCGAGGCGCACGATCCGTTGTGGGCACATAGCGTCATGCACGCGCACATCCTCGCGGGCCGCAACACCTACCTGCGTGTAAAGACCGATGGCTCGTGAGCCCACGAGCACCGCTGCCCGTCCTGTAGGGATGGTGCCGCAACCCGGATTCGAACTGGGGACCCACGCATTACGAATGCGTTGCTCTACCGACTGAGCTATTGCGGCACGCTTTGCGAAAAGCGCGGTATTTTAACCCGCGGAGCTCTCCGACGAAAGGCTGCCCACTCGC
>Ga0335073_10014309_pt1 | contig 11112 bp, 8 predicted proteins | sample Lox_Sample_22_FD_207093 | JGI IMG/M metagenome (GOLD analysis project Ga0335073, IMG submission 207093) | Soil microbial communities from Loxahatchee National Wildlife Refuge, Florida, United States - Lox_Sample_2.2 | ecosystem: Environmental > Terrestrial > Soil > Wetlands | place: USA: Florida... | reverse complement strand
GTCATCAGACTTTCAAATTGCGGGTACTCCAGACAAATGGCGTGCTGTCCATATCGTGCTTCGCTGCCCGTGACGTGCCAATACGGCATCCAGCAAAACTGCTTGGAGTCACTCGTGCGCTCCAGGACCACCAGAAACGGGTACAAGGTCACTTCTTCCTCGTTTTCCCCCAGCCACGAATCAAGCCTTTCGGGAAGGAAGGCTGAAACAACCTTGAAGTCGCTGTCACCACTCCCGAGCTGAAAGTCGAGGCTCAGGCGTAGCTCGCAGCTTCTGCCACACACGGGGCAGTGTTCAAGCTCATGCTTTTGGAAACTGTAGAGAGTGTCAAACAGCGTCTGGTGCGTCGAATATCTCTTACGACACTGTTCGCATGAAAGATATTGTAACGACATATCCGTCCTTTCCTTCCCTGGAACGAACCTTTAAGAGTTCGATCTGACCTAGTTGACCAATTGATAATGATGTCCGGATTTTAGAAAAAAGGTCTGCGCCTAGGCTGTGACGCGACTCACATCGCAGCTCACACAGTAAAGAGCGAACGAGCACATTTACGCGCTCGTGCGAGTCGAAAAGTGAGTTTCTGCATAGGCGGCAGCAATTTGAACCAGCGCTCAGGGTCATAGGATCTGGTGACCGTCGTCACAGACCCATCCCATCTGGGACGGCAGAATCGCTGGCGGATTATTCCGGCCCCATAAGGAGAGATCTATGGCGACTGCTATCTCTGTCCCGCCAGGAACGCTGCGGACACTCCCTTCCGATACGGTGCGTCAGCTGCAATGGGGATTTTCCGATCGCTTCGACTTGCAGATGCTGGCCCAGGCCTCGCGCGCAGTTGCGCGGGGTCCGATTGCCCGCTTGGTTGCCGCAGGCGGCCGTAACTCACATGAGTGGACCAGTTCGAAGGCCGAGATGCTGAAGGCGTTTGATGAAGCCGGAATCACCGCCGTCTTGATGCAGCCGGAAGAAGGCGGATTGTTTGCCGGCCCGAAGAACTTGGCGCTTGCTCTGGTGGCATTCGAACTGGCATGGGTGGATGGAGGCGCAGCAACTGCGAGTCTGGCGGGCTCCCTCGCACTCGCTCCCATTCACGAGCGCGGTACCCCGGAACAACAGCATCATTACATGAAGCTGGCAGCGCCGGCTCAGCCCGGCGAGGACCGGAAACCATGGCGCGGAGCATTCTGCCTTACCGAGCCTATCCCATACGTTGGTGTCGACACGGGCATGCTGAACGGCAAGCTCCGGATCGTGGAGTGGAAAAACGGAGAAGAGCCGATCCTGCAAGTCGAAAAGCGCGGCCGCTTCATCACCAACATCGGGTTCGCGAACTTTGTGACCGCAGCTGTCGACTCCGATGATCCCCGGGTCAAGGGCAGTTGTATGGTGATCCTCGAAGAGAACGACCCGGGAACTTTCGATCGCGGCACTCCGACGCGGAAGATGGTTCATCAACTCTCTTCAACTGGCGATCCAATTTTCAACCTACGTGTACCCGCCAGCCGGATCATTGGCGGTTACAACGTCGAAAACGACATTCTGGTTCCGCGATATTCTCACAGCGAGGTCATCGAAGCCGTGTTCCGCCGCACCCGCGTCACCGTCGGCGTGATGACTGCCGCTAAGTTGCTCTCCACGGTCGAACCGGTGATTCGTTATCAGCGCGGCAGATTCCGCGGTGCGCAGACCGCGACGCCCGGATCCGTTCGCTATGAACTTGGCCTGCAAGCGCGAGAAGATGCGCTGCATCGTCTGGTAGATGTTTGGTCAACCGGAGAAGCCTGCGCTTCTTTGGCATTCGCCGCCGCGCGGACCTTCGATGAACTCGATCCCATCGAGAAAGAGATGGAGAAAATCTATCGCGAGCGTGGAATTTACGGCAACAAGGCCACATTCAAGTTCCTGAAGGAAACGGCAGATCAGGCCGTCACGCTCGTACGGCTGCCTGTCGATGACCCCGGCAAAGAGCGATTGAATTCCGATATCACGCTGCGTTTTGTGATGTTAGATTCGCTCGCCGATGTTCTTTGTCCCGCGGCCAAGCTTTGGAACACCGGATGGGGTACCCAGATGATGCGCGAAGCGGTCAGCCTCATGGGCGGATATGGCATCACCGAAGATTGCCCCGGCTTCCTCGGCAACAAGTGGATGGATGCGCAGCTCGAAGCTACGTATGAGGGCCCCGAAGCCGTGCAGCGCCGCCAGCTGTCAGTCACAATGACGAACCAGCTGTTCCTGGCCCAGTTCCACACGTGGATCCTCGAAATGCGCGAGATCGCGACCGAGCGCCCCGGCACTGGCGGGTGCGCCTTAGCAACTGCCATGACCATGTGGCTGTGGACGCTCAATCATTTGCAGCGTAGCAGCGACGCCGACGGCGGCAAGCTGTATCAAAGCGCGCGTCAGGGAGTTACTTTTCCACTTGCCGACGCACTCTGCTGGCTGGTCGCAGCTCGCTGCCAGATTTTGGATCTGCTTCGGCTGCAATCCCGGGGAAGTGAAGACGCGTCTCTCGCCGAAGCACTGCCAGGTATAGTCAATTTCTTTGGCGATCTCTGCCACGTGCAGTCGGCGCGAGCCGCCGGCGAAGTGGCTCGCATTTGTGCGGAACTGGTGTTTGGATACAATCGGCATCCCGCATGGGACGAGTTGGGAATCGGCCACTGCTGGCGTGAAGAGGAACTCGATTTCCTTGAAAGTGTGATGCCCGGAATGAACAGCTACGCCCTCGATGTTGTGAAGACCGACGGCTCCCATCCGGTCAAAGCAGGTCCGTGCGTGCAATGCCACGGAGTGCAGCCTTTCCTGTCACTGCACGCAAAACTCGATGGCTGCCTCACCGGGTCTCGCCTGGCGAAAGACCGCGCGGCTGAGTCGATCTCGAAAGTTACGATCCCCGAAGCGTTGGACTATCCGGCATGAGCGTTACAGCTGCAGAGCACTCGGTCCCGATCGAGCGGCTGCAAATGTCTGTCGACATCGCTTGTGTCGGTTTCGGCCCCGCGATGGGCGGATTTCTCACCACTCTCTCTCGTTTTCTTACAAATGAAAACGGGTCGCCTCGCCTTGAAAGCCAAGTCTCGCCGGGCATGCCGTTGCAGGTGATCTGTTACGAGCGCGCCGACGGCCTTGGTTTTGGCGTGTCAGGCGCGGTCACGCGGGCCCGAGGGATTCGCGCCAGCTTCCCGGGTGTTGATCTCGCACAAGTTCCAATGGCCGCGCCGCTATCCGCTGAAAAGCTGGTTTATCTGCTCGATCCCACAGAAGCGAGTATGCGTTCGCGGTGGCTTCGCGTTGCCGACTGGCTCATCCGCAAACTTGGGCGGGTCAGTCGGCTGAAAGATCACGCGGTCGAGTTGCCCTTCACACCCAAGTTCATGCGGAAACACGACGGGTTCGTTCTTTCGCTTGGGCAATTCAACCAGTGGGTGAGCGAACAAATCGCAACTTCCGGCATGATCCAAATATGGCCGGGGATGCCGGCGAGTGAGCCGCTAGTCGAAAACGACCGCGTCGTCGGAATCCGCTTGTCCGATCAAGGCGTCGATCTGGGCGGCGAACCGGGCGAGGATTTCATGCCAGGCATGGACGTTCGTGCCGCTCTGACCGTCGTGGCTGATGGACCGGTCGGCGCGGTTGGCCGTAGGCTCAATTTGCACTTCGGGCTGCCCAATGGCAACCGCCAAAATGAGTGGGCGCTCGGGATGAAGTTCGTTATCCAGTTACGAGAGGATTCTGCTCTCGCTCCCGGAACCGTTCTGCATACCTTCGGCTTTCCCGAGCCAGAGATTTTCGGTTTCCTCTATGTCCATCCAGATCGATTAGCCTCCGTCGGCATCTTTATTCCGTCCTGGATGCGCAGTCCCGTGCGCACGGCCTATCGCTATTTGCAGCACTACCTCCTCCATCCTTATCTGTGGACTCATCTTCAAGGTGGCATCCTGAAATCTTGGGGAGCGAAATCGTTGCAGGAGTCAGGCAGGCACGGTGAGCCCATCCTTGCCGGGGATGGCTACGCGCGCATTGGCGAGGGGTCCGGCAGCACCAACGTGCTCGCAGGTTCGGGCGTCGACGAGGCCTGGACGACCGGCGTACAACTGGCCGAAGCAGTTTCGGAACTGCTGCAGAATCAATTGCCATTCACCCGCGACAATCTGGAGCGCACTTACGTTCGCCGCCGTCGGGCGAGTTGGGTCGATCAAGAAGCAAAGATTGCCGCGGAGTCTCGTAACGGATTCCAGCAGGGAGTCGTCCGCGGACTCATCGGCATGGCCCTTGCTGGCTTCACGAGAGGCGCTGTTTTCTTTCCTGCGCGTCACCGTCCGATTTCTGCTTCCACGGATACCCTGGAGAGATTTTATGCAACGCGAATTCCCGCGATGGAGCTGAAGCAATTGTGGCGAGACTGTGCCGCAAAAAATATGGCCCTTCACGACGTCATCATGGATCGCTGTGGATGGCCCGAAATTCCTTTCGATGACCAGCTTCTCATTTCTCACCAGGATGCGTTGCTCATGGGAGGAAGTGTGCAAGCGGCTCCCGGTTATACGAATCACGTCATCTTTCTCAAGCCTGAAGTTTGCCGCCATTGCGAGCCTAAGCTGTGCGTAGAGATGTGCTCCGGACAGGCGATCACACGCGGCGACGATGGCGTTCCCACTTTCGACCGCGAGAAGTGCGTGTTCTGCGGCGCATGCATTTGGAATTGCAGCTCGTGCGGCGTAAAGGACCAAGGCAGTATCGAGTTTCGCGCCGGAGCCGGCGGATTGCACTCGTCGCTGAATTGAACTGTTAAGCAATTTGGATCTCGAGTTGGCTGTGCAGGAGTATCACGAATGAATAATGGTTATCACATCGTCGTTTGCGCTGGTGTAATTCCCGATCCGCTGCAGACGCTGGAGCCGAGTACAACACCCACCGGGCCGGCACTGAAGAATGAAATTATGCTGCCCGCCGTGCTCGATCCCTGGGCCTCTCACGCGCTGTACGAAGGGGCGAACCTGGCGGCCCACATTCCCGGGAGCACGGTGTGGCTGGTGAGCGCGGCGCCGAAAGCGAAACTCCAACAAGTGATGATGACGGTGGCGCAGAAGGCGAGTTTCGAATTCGTCCCCATTGATGTCCCGTCTGGCGGCTTCGCGGACGCCCACTCCCTTGCCGGCGTGCTGACCGAGGCAATCGAATCGATCGCAGGCCTCGACCGCACGAGGTTATTGTTGTTTGGAGGATGGGAGTCGGCGACGCGTGGCGCCGGTGTCACCATGCAACTGATCGCTGAGCAGATGGGAATCCTCGATCAGTTTCAGGGGGTCGACCAGCTTACCGTTCAAGCCGACGGTTCATTCGAGATTCTCGAGAGAATTGAAAGTGGCCGCCATCAGGTCTCAATCTGCCTAGGTCCTCCGGCTCTGCTAGCCTGGGCGACCGGCAATCTACCCGAGCCGAAAAACAATCCACGGATCGGAATGAGTAACATGCGCACGATTGTGCCGGCCCTGCAAAAAGCAAAACCGGTACCGCTGCCGCACGACGGCCTGCGCTACCTCAGCGTTTCCCCTCCCCAGCGGCAACGTCAGACGCGAATCGTGAAGGACCGTTCTCCAGACGAAATTGCGGCGGAACTGATTGAGTGGATTTCTCAAGGTTAAGTCTGTCTCCAACGGGGTCACGCGGGCAGGTCGGTCCGCGCCACGTCGAGGAACTATTCGCGATTTCCGGAGGGAAAAATGTCTGAGAACATTCTGTTTCTGGCCCACGTTGACGAATCAGGAAGCAAGCTGCCCAACGTAGCTTATGAGGCACTCGCTACTGCATCGCGGCTGCCGGTACAGTTCGGCGGCTCCCTCACCATCGGGTTGCTAGGCGCGAATGTCGAAGCTGCCTCCCATACCATCATGACTGCGGGAGCGCACATTATCGCCGTTTCCGGCCCTGACTTTGCTCAACCACGATACGCAACCGATGCCGCCGCAGTCGAAGCGCTCTGCAGGGCAGTACCCTGCAGCATCGTGGTCGCTCCGGGGACGCCTCGATTCTCGCGAATTATGGCTGGTGTGGCCCTCCGTCTGAACGGAAGGATCGACACCCATTTGACCGAACTCGGTGTCGAAGATGGCAAACTCACCGCCAAACGCTGGTTTTACAAACAGCGGCTGGAAGCAGTCATTCAACGCGGTAGCCGTCCGTGGTTTCTGCTCATGGATTCGGGATGTGCCGAGCCCTGGGCCGCGCAGAACTCGGTGGGGGAGCCGCAAGTCTCGATGATCGATGTGCCCATTACGCCGGAGATGACCCGCACGCGGTTCACCGGCATTCGCAGTCCTCGTAGCGATGCGCAGACGATCCGCCCCGATGCGAAATTATTGTTCGTCGCCGGGGCCGGTTGGACCAAAAAGCAGTCGGATGGGAAGACTCACGTCGATGAGGCGCAAGCAATGATTCTCGATTTTCTGCATCACTCGGGAGCCTCACTCGGCGGCAGCAAGTCGCTGGTCGACCAGTCCGGTGAGAATCAGGCAGTCCTGCCGTTTATGACTCACCTGAATCAGGTCGGACAAACCGGATCAACACCACGTCATCCCAAGGGACTTTCCACTTGTTGTCATGGCGAAGAGCCGCACGTGGTGGGATGGCGTTTCATCAATGAACGCCGCGCCATCAATCTCGACCCGAACTGCGGCTGGGCCCGCGGAAAGGCCGACGTCCTCTACGTGGCAGACGCATTCCAAGTTATCGCCCGACTGAATGCGCTGCTGTTTGAGATGTCCGGAGGTCCGGCTCTTGCGACGACTGTTGCAAGTTTTTCTGGATGCTCGCGGATGCAATAAACACAATTAAATCAGATGTATGAGCGTTGACCGTTAATGGGTTGGATTTTAATTCCGCCTTGGTTCGTCCTTGTTCCCCGAATCTCCCCCATTACGAAGGATGAGGGCCAAGAGCCAGAAATGACAAAAAAATCGCGTGGCATGCGACCCTTTGAGGCATTTTCTCGCTATTCATTAGAGGGGTAAGGAAATTTCTGCCACGGTCTTTCAATTTCGGGGCCGGCAATTTCAATTCGAATGCGCTCGTGGCATCGGAGATCCTAGTTCGGGCCAACACAAACGGGACAGTGCCCGGTTGTTCAATGAGAGCCTGCCGCGGACTTAAATGCTGAGACGGAGGGGTCAGAACATGCGGAACATTCTTCACCGGTTTTGGCAGGACGAGGGTCAGGACATCGCCGAATACGCAGTCATGCTGGCCGTTATCTTAATTGTCGTGGTCGGCGCAATCCGACTGGTCGGGTCGAATGCCAACATAGTCTTCTCCAACGCGGCCAGTTCGATTCAATAGCTCCTTCCATATGGAATCCCGGGTTGCCTTCCGCCCATTGTCCGAGATCGCATCTCACGCCCAAATGTGATTCAGATTACAGACAAGCTCAGGTTCCCACCAGTATGAACAGTGGATGATCGAGAGGGTGAACCTATGAGCCTCAGTCAACTAGCGCGCTCTATCAAGGAATCGGCCACGCTCAAGCTGAATGAAACGGCTGCCTTGCTCCGCGACAAAGGCGAGCCGGTCATTCATTTGGGAGGCGGTGAACCGAAAAGCAAGTGCCCCGTGGATGCGGTCATAAACTGTGCGGCAGTACTGAACACGGGAGAAATCCGCTACACCCCACCTGACGGAATTCCGGCTTTAAAAAAGGCGATCATCCGCTACACCGAGGAGCATTACAAGAAGCTCGTCTCGGCAGATAATGTGATCGCGTCGGGCGGTGCCAAACAGGCTCTGATGGTTCTGCTGCACGCCATTCTCGATCCCAAGGAGGAAGTGATTTTCCCCGCACCCTACTGGGTCAGTTATCCGGAGATGGTGAAACTTGCCGGCGGAGTTCCGGTACCAGTGACCGCCGAAGATGGAACCTTCTTTCCCACGGCGAAAGAAATCTTCGACGTGGTGAGCTCTTACACGAAAGCCATTATCCTGAACAGCCCTAATAATCCTTCAGGAGCCATGTACTCGACGGATTTCGTGCAGGAGATGGTCGAGTTCTGCGAGAAAAAGGGCATTTATCTCGTGATGGATGACATTTATAACCGTCTGGTTTTCGACGGTAAGAGTGCTCCCATCTGCTATGAAGGTGCGAAGCTGCCACTGGAGGAGTCGAAGCTGGTTGTGATCAACGGTGTATCGAAGATGTACGCGATGACGGGATTTCGCATCGGCTGGGCCATCGCCAACAAGCCTCTGGTCGAGGCCATGGCTACCATCCAATCACAACAGACATCAGGGCCTTCTTCGCCTGCGCAATGGGCCGCTGTTGGCGCTCTCAATGGTGTGCAGTCGGCCGTGGACAGTCTGCGGGTCACGCTGGAAAACAACCGCAATGTGATGATGGACCGTCTCCGAGCCTTCGATGGAATCAAGGTTTATCAACCTGAGGGCACCTTCTATTGTTTCCCTGACTTCAGCTCTTACATGAAAGATTCGCAAAAACTCTCCAATTTCCTTCTCGATAAGGTGCGCGTGGTCACCGTTCCAGGAAAAGAATTTGGATTTGAAGGACACCTGCGGCTCAGTTATTGCGGGACGATCCGCGACATAACCGAGGGCTTGGATCGCATCAAGTGGGCGCTCGATGCGAACTCAGCCAACGAACTCTATCTCGGCGATCGCAAACTGGTAAGGGAGTGGGTATGAACATCTATCTTGACGTTCAATCTCCCGCGGTAAAAGAGGCTGGGAGGCTGGCCTCCAGCTACGGCCTGCAGAATCATGGACTGCTCAACCTGCGACGGGTTTATTGGAATCTGCCTACGCCGGCGCTCTATGAGGAAAGTGTCTTTCGGTCGGAGGCAAGCCTGTCCCATATGGGGCCGTTGGTGGTTTCTACCGGCAAACACACGGCTCGGGCCGCGACCGACAAGTTTGTCGTGCGGGAACAGTCGACGGAGGAAAAGATCTGGTGGGGCCAGTACAACCGACCGTTTACGAGTGAGACCTTCAGCGCACTGCTTACCCGCCTGCAGGGCTATTTACAGGGCCGGGACGTATTTGTGCAGGACTGCTTCGCGGGTGCAGACCCGGAGCACAGCTTGCCGATCCGCATCATCACCCAAAAGGCATGGCACAGTCTGTTTGCTAGAACCATGTTTCTGAAGATCCGCAGCCAGGATGCGCTGCAACACCATATCCCGGAATTCACCGTGATTGCGGCGCCTTCGTTTCAGGCCTCGCCGATGGTTGATGGCACGCGCACGGAGACATTCATCGTCATCAACTTCCGTGAGCGGTTGGCCATTATCGGCGGCACGAGTTACGCAGGCGAGATCAAAAAGACAATCTTTACTGTCCTGAATTTCCTGTTGCCGCTTCATGGCGTTTTGTCGATGCATTGTTCGGCCAATGTGGGCGCAGACGGCGACGTCGCCATTTTCTTCGGGCTCTCCGGTACAGGAAAGACCACGCTGTCAGCCGATCCCAAACGGCGCCTCATTGGAGATGACGAACACGGCTGGAGTGATAGTGGTGTATTCAATTTCGAAGATGGCTGCTACGCGAAAGTGATTCGGCTGTCGCCGGAAGCGGAGCCGCAGATCTATGCCTGTACGCGAAGATTTGGCACCGTGCTGGAAAACGTCACCTTCGATTCGGTCTCAAGGCGCCTCGATTTGAACGACTACTCGGTCACTGAGAATACGCGCGCAGCCTACCCGCTTTCTTATATCGAGAACTGTATGCCGGAGAAGCGCGCCGGACATCCGAAGAACGTCATCTTTCTTACCTGCGACGCTTCAGGTGTCATGCCGCCGATTTCGAGGCTGAGTGCCGATCAGGCCATCTATCATTTCATTTCGGGGTATACCAGCAAGATCGCCGGCACCGAAATTGGGCTCGGAGTGGAACCAGAAATGACATTCAGCACTTGTTTTGGCGGTCCCTTCATGGTGCATCATCCCCTGGCTTATGCCGAACTGCTGAAAAAGAAGATCCAAAAGCATGGCGCGCATGTTTGGCTGGTCAACACGGGCTGGACCGGCGGTCCGTTTGGCATTGGCAAACGTATCAGCATTCACCACACGCGTTCCTTGCTGAATGCCGCGCTCAGCGGTTCTCTGCTCAAAGTGGAGTACAGGAAAGATCCGATATTTGGGTTTGACATGCCGGTTCACTGTGAAGGGGTGCCGTCGCACATTCTAGATCCCTCCAGCACGTGGCCGAGTCGAGAGGAATATTTCCGTAAGTACGACGCACTGGCCGCCCGCTTCATCGAAAATTTCAAGCTGATGATGTCGGAATGCCCCGAGCACATCCTCGAGGCCGGCCCCAAGCGCCTGGCAACGACTTCGGTGCGCTAGAAAAACTTCCGAAAAGTTTCGTGCTGGGCGCTCGGCTGAGCAAGCCTACGGTGCGACCATATCTCCAGCGCTGGTCTCCACCGCGACCACGCCCAGCTGCTGCATCATCCCTAAGGTGTCCCATTCCTCCCACTCTTCGACAATTTTGCCATCGACGATCCGGTCGATGCTGATGCCGCCGCTCTTCACCTGGTTATCTGTCGGAGCTATGCCCATGAACGTTCCATTGTGAGTGGCGTTCAGGCTCCAGCGTGTTGCGACTTTGTCGCCTTCAGCGATCTGATCGACCACGGTCCAGCGGGAGTCGGGGAAGGCAGCAAACAAAGTGGCGAGAGACTGACTGTGCTCTTTCCCGCGGAGTTCCCCGAGAGCGGGACTATGATGCACAAAATCCTCCGAATAAAACTGCGGGTAGATGTCCAAGTTATGCTGGTTCAAGCACTCCTCCATCAGGCGCAGGACGATGGCTTTGTTGGATTTACTCATGGAGTTTCCTTTCAGTTTGCAACAGAACGCTTGCGGTGGCCCCTTCACGGGGTTACTTTTTGCGAGGCAAGCGCTACTTGCGTATTTTCTGCGATGGGTTCAGAGGTGTCGGTGATGTGGGTCACTCATCCTGTCGAAGATTAGCTGCAGGGGCTGCTCACGAATGGCGTTTTCTTTCGCTCACAAAATTCCAGCCTCGTCGCAGGAAAGGCTGGCCGGAACCACACACGATCGCGTCATCGTCACGTTGATGTCTCGATTCAGTGAGAAGAGG